>Ga0335073_10003620_pt1 | contig 21577 bp, 16 predicted proteins | sample Lox_Sample_22_FD_207093 | JGI IMG/M metagenome (GOLD analysis project Ga0335073, IMG submission 207093) | Soil microbial communities from Loxahatchee National Wildlife Refuge, Florida, United States - Lox_Sample_2.2 | ecosystem: Environmental > Terrestrial > Soil > Wetlands | place: USA...
TTGCGGTTTCCCAATGCCCAAATATACAGCGCCAACGTTCCCACGCCGGCCCTGCGCGAAGGCATCATCCAGATTCCGAATTCCGCGGGCGTGTACCTTCCGTACAACCTGAGTAACGCGCCGGTCAATTTCAATGGCGCCCTCCTGCAACCGGCCGCGTGCGCCAACCCCACGGGTTTGTGCGACCCCCGCGGTCTCGGCCTGAATCCCATCGTGAACGATATCTGGAGCAAGCAGATTCCCCTGCCCAACAACCCGCTGGGCGGCGACAACTACAACACCCAGGGATTCCTCAACACGATCCGTTATCCACTTACCACGAATAACTACGTGGGCCGCATCGATCACGATTTCGGCGAGAAGGAACACTTCTACGCCACTTATCGCGATTACAAACTGGTCAGCCTCACCGGCAACCAGGTGGATATCGGGGGCGTCCTTCCCGGCGATCAACTCGGGGTTCCCGCCGCGCTCGCCCCGCGTCCGCAGCAGCCCTCGGTGTGGACTGCCGGTCTGACCAGCACCATCACGCCCACTACGACCAATACGTTCGTCTTCAGCTACCTTCGGCAGTTCTGGCAGTGGGGCAGCGCCAACGGTCCGGCGCAAGGATTTGGCTTGGGCGGCGCTCTCGAAATCAGCGGTGAGACCGCCAATCCGGGCTATATTCCCTACAACGTGAACTCCCAGAACGTGCGCCAGCGTTTTTGGGACGGTCAGGACAAAATGCTGCGTGACGATCTGACGGCGCTTCGCGGCAACCACCTGTTCTCCTTCGGCGGCACTTACGAGCGCAACTTCGATTATCACTCCCGCACCGATAACGGCGCCGGCGTGAACGATCAGATCAGCTACCTGTCCACCAACGCCGGCATCAACTTCACGCCCTCTACCGGCGTATCGTATGTGCCGGCCGGTATCCCCTCCAACTACGTTTCGACGTATACGAATGACGCCTCCTATGTGTTGGGGCTCCTGAGCTCGACGCAGGTGATGTATAGCCGCGCGCTTCCCAGCCTGTCGCCCCTGCCCATCGGCACGCCCGCAACCGATCAGTCGATCATTCCCTACTACAGCGTCTATTTCCAGGATACCTGGCACATGAAGCCCAGCTTCACCTTGACTTACGGTCTCGGCTGGAACCTGGAAATGCCGCCGTACGAATTGCAAGGCAAACAGGTTGCTCTGGTGGACTCCAACGGCAATCCCATCTCCACCAATAATTTCCTGTATCAGCGTAATCTCGCCGCTCTCCAAGGCTCCACTTACACTCCGGAAATCGGCTATGAGTTGGTTCGCCAGGTCGGCAACGGGCTCAAATATCCCTATAATCCTTATTACGGTGAATTTAGCCCGCGCGCGTCGTTCGCCTGGAATCCGCATTATTCCGACGGTTTGATGGGCAAACTGTTGGGCAATGGCAAGACCGTGATCCGGGGCGGATACAGCCGCATCTTCGGGCGCCTGAACGGCGTCAACCTGGTGCTGGTCCCGCTTCTCGGCCCCGGCCTGTTGCAGGGCGTCACCTGCGTCAACCCGTTGATGAACGGAACCTGCGCGAACGGCGTCGTCCCCACTCCGGCTAACGCCTTCCGCATTGGGACCGACGGACTGACCGCGCCCTTGGCCGCGCCGAGCGCGACGCTCTCGCAACCGTTCTTCCCGGGCGGCGCGAATCCGGAATCGGTGGATGCCGCGTCTCTCGATCCGAATTTGAAACCGGACCGCACCGATAACTTCACTTTCACCTTACAGCGTGAATTGAATTCCCACATCAACCTCGAAGTGGGTTACATCGGGAAAATCATCCGCAACGAGTTCCAGGGCCAGAACCTCGACTCGGTGCCGATCAATGAAACCCTCGGCGGCCAGAGCTTCGCCAACGCCTTTGCTCAACTCTACGAGCAGTTGTATTTCAACGGCGTGAGCGCGGCCAACGTCACCGCGCAGCCGTTCTTCGAGTCGGTCATGGGCGGCGCCAATTCCGGTTTCTGCAAAGGCTACAGCAGTTGCACCGCTGCCGTCGCCGCCAACTACGGCACCCAGATCAAGGAAACCGCGGTCTCCGACCTCTGGAACGGGCTGGCCAAGAAGCCGGGCTGGATCCTGCCCCAGACTACCTATGGCCAACCGTTCGCCGGCGGATCTCCGCAAGCCACCTCCATCGTGATGGAAACCAGCGAAGGATGGGGCAATTACAACGCCCTCTTCGCCACCGTGCGCACCAACACCTGGCACGGCCTCACCGCCACCTCCAACTTCACTTGGGGACGCGCGCTGGGCACCGCCACCCAAGTGCAGGCGTCGAGCAGCTTCACGTCGCTCAATCCCTTCAATGAAGCTGCCAACTACGGTCCGCAACCCTACGACATCCGCTTCATCTACAACCTGAACATGTACTACGAGTTGCCTTGGTACAAGAGTCAGAAGGGCGTGCTCGGACACGCTCTGGGCGGATGGACCATCTCCCCGCTCTTCACGGCGCAAAGCGGTACGCCCTTCGGCATCACCTACAGCGAAGGGAGCTGCAACCCCGGCTGCCAGGCCTTCGGTGAAGTTACCACCCCCGGAACCAGCGCTGTCAGTCCGGATAACAACTCCCACGCCGAAAACGCTGTCGGCTTTGGACCTTACTCCGGCGGCGTCGGCGGCAACTACGGCGTCGTGGGCGGCGCGGGAACCAACCCGGTGTTCGGATCTGCTTCCGTCGGTACCCAGACCCACGGCACTCCCGCGATCAACTATGCTCTCAACATGTGGGCCAACCCGGCCGCGGTCTACGGCGAGTTCCGTCCGTGCGTCCTCGGTCTCGATACCAGTTGCGGCGGCGGCGCCGGTCCTCTGCGCGGCCTCCCGACCTGGAACCTGGACGCCCAGGTGGTTAAGAATATCGGCGTATATCGGGAACGGGCGGGAGCTCAGCTCTTCTTCACGTTCACGAACATCCTGAACCACTACCAGCCGAATACTCCGGGCGGCAGCCTCACCAGCCCGCTCACCTTCGGCCAGATCACCGGCCAATCCAACTCGCCTCGCTCCATGGAGTTCGGCCTGCGCGTGTACTTCTAGACCCGGTACGGTATATCCTGGGGGGACCGGTCGCAAGATCGGCCCCCCTTTTCTATTTATGTCCCGCCTTCTATTCTGGTTTTTCGCCGCGGCTTTGTTTGCGCCCGGACAGGACCAGACAGGTGTGCCTCTCCGGCTGATCGTCGTGAACTCGGCCGCGCAGGCCGAGAGCATCCGAACACAACTTCAAAAAGGCGCCGATTTCGCGGTTCTCGCCCGCGAAAAATCCGTCGACGCGACGTCGATCGATGGAGGCCTGCTCGGTTCGGTCGATCCTTCGACGCTCCGGGAAGAAATGCGGCTGGCGATCCGCGGGCTTGGTCCGGGCCAGATTTCCGCGGTTTTTCAGATTCCGTCCGGCTTCGCCATCGCCAAGGTCCTTCCCGCCGGCGAACTGGCCCACATCGCAGACTCCAAACGCGCTCGTCAGGCGGCCATCCGCGCGGAAAGCGGCATTCGTTTCGACCTGAATATCTCCGGCCTGAATGAGGCGGAGTCCGCCCTCGCCAGTTTTCCCAAACCCGAAGGTTGGAACCTCTCGCTCGCCGAATCCTGCACGATGCGCCAGCAGTCGCTTGCCGACGTGAGCGCGCGCGCCCGGAAACTTCTGGAAGCCGCCCCGCCCGATCGTTCCCCCGCCGACACCATGTCCCTGCACATCGCCATCGGACAACTTCACGCTTATCGCGGCGAGTTCGACGAGGCGATCGCGCAGTTCGAGGCGGCGGACCACATCGCTTCCACGGCCGTCGCCGGCGCGCTGCCCGATGTCGAAGAACTGCTCGGCGTCGCGTACCTGCATCGCTCCGAAATGGCCAACGATATCTATCGTCATCCCGGCGAGAGGTGCCTGTTCCCGATTCGGCCTGAATTCAAATACGGGAAACCGGAATATTCGCAAAAAGCCGTCCAGCACCTGCTTGCCTCTCTCCGCTTGCGGCCAGACGACATCGAGACCAAGTGGCTGCTCAATCTTGCGCACATGACGCTTGGCACGTGGCCCGCCGGACTGCCGAAAGAGCACCTGCTGGCGCCGTCTCTGTTCGAGTCCGCGGAAGACATCGGCCGATTCAAGGATGTCGCGGCGCTCGCCGGGCTGGACCTCTTTTCGCAGGCCGGAGGGCTGATCGTCGACGACTTCGAGAACGACGGTCTCTTCGATGTGGTCACTTCCAACTGGAATTTCTGCGCGCCCATGCATTTCTTCCACAACAACGGCGACGGCACGTTCACCGACCGTACCGCGCACTCCGGCCTCGATACGCAGTTGGGCGGCCTGAATATCGTGCAGGCGGACTATAACAACGACGGCTGTGTCGACATTCTGGTTCTGCGCGGCGGATGGGAAGTGCCGCAGCGCAAATCGCTGCTGCGCAACAACTGCAATGGCACCTTCACCGATGTCACGAAGGAAGCGGGGCTAGCCCAGCTCACTTCCACGCAAACCGCGGTGTGGACCGACATCAATAACGACGGTCTGCTGGATCTCTACGTGGGTAACGAAAACGGCCCCAACCAGCTCTTCCTGAACAACGGCGACGGAACATTCAAAGATATCTCCCACTCATCGGGGACCGATGTCTCGGGCTACACCAAGGCCGTGATCGCGGCCGATTACGACAACGACGGATGGGCGGATCTGTACGTTTCCAATTACCGTGGCGAGAACGCGCTCTTTCACAACAATCACGACGGCACCTTCACCGACGTGGCGCAAGAGGCCGGCGTTCCGGGCTCCGGCCACGGCTTCCCGGCCTGGTTCTTCGATTACGATAACGACGGCTGGCCCGATCTGTTCGTGAGCAGCTACGTCATGTCGGTGGAAGAGAGCGTCCGCACCTATATGGGGCTTCCGCACAACTCCGGCTCCATGAAACTCTATCGCAATCTGGGAAACGGCGCGTTTCGCGATGTTACCGCGGAAGTGGGGCTGGATAAGGTGTTCATGCCGATGGGGGCGAACTTCGGCGACGTGGACAACGACGGCTATCTCGACATGTATCTCGGCACCGGCGATCCGTCCTATGCCGCGGAGTTGCCCAACGTGCTGCTCCATAACCAGGCGGGCCGGAAGTTCGCCGATATCACCGCTTCTTCCGGCACCGGCGAGTTGCACAAGGGCCACGCGGTGTCATTCGCCGATATCGATAACGATGGCGATGAAGATATCCTCGAAGTGGTGGGCGGCGCGGTCCCCGGCGATGCCCACGCATTCCGCCTCTTCGAGAATCCCGGCCACGGCAACGACTGGATCTCTTTGCGCCTGGTGGGCGTGAAGGCTAACCGATCCGCCATCGGGGCTAAAATTAAAGTCACAGTGAAAAACGGAGGGGAGACACGATCGATTTACCGCACGGTGTCGAGCGGCGGATCTTTCGGCGCATCTCCTCTCGAGCAGCACATCGGGCTGGGAAAATCGGCGGAAATTATGAGTGTCGAAATTCAATGGCCCGGCGATCCGGCACCGCAGAAATTCAGCAATGTTCCTAAGGATCGCACCATCGAGATCAAGCAATTCGCCCGCGACTACCGCGAAATCGCGCGGCACCCCGTGCATCTTGGGGGCGCTCGTGCGCGGTAGCGTCTTTTTCCTGGCCGCTTCCGTCGCCCTCGCCGGCGGCCGCTATCCGGTTACCGGCATCGTCCTCCAGGTTGACCATCCGAACCACTCCTTCGTAGCTTCCTGTGCCGCCATTCCCGGGTATATGGACGCCATGTCCATGCCGTACTCGGTCCTCGACGACAAGGAATTGGCGAACCTGAGACCGGGCGCTTATATCGATTTCACGCTGGTGGTGGAAAAGGAACGATCTTACGCCGAAGGCATCCACGTTCACCATTACGAAAGTTCGGAGCGCGAAGCGCTGCTGGCGCGGCGTCTCGAACTGCTGCAACCGGCGCGGGCGACAGTCCAAATCGGCCAGGCTGTGCCCGATTTCACTCTCACCGACCAGACCGGCACGCGCGTCTCGCTGTCGCAATTCGCTGGAAAAACGGTTGGCCTGACATTTTTCTATACCAGTTGCCCGCTGCCCGATTACTGCTTCCGCCTGGCGAATAATTTCGGCCAGTTGAGCCAGCGTTTTTCGGATCGCATGGGCCGCGACCTGATTCTGCTCAGCCTCACATTCGACCCCCTACACGATACGCCGAAAGTGCTCGCCGAATACGCCGCCACCTGGAAAGCCGATCCGCGGACGTGGCATTTCCTCACCGGTCCGCTGGCGGAGGTGAAGGCCATTACGGGCCGGTTCGGCCTCAACTTCTGGCCCGACGACGGCTACCTCACGCATTCCCTCCACACCTTGGTCATCGACCGGCGAGGCAAACTGGCGGCAGATTTCGAAGGAAATCAATTCACCGCCAAACAACTGGGCGATTACCTGGAAGCCGCCATGGCGGAACGATGACGCGCGCAATCGCACTGGTCTTCCTCACCTCACCCCTTTATTCCCAATCCGCGACCTGCGTCAAGTGTCACGCCGCGGAAGCTGTGCCGTCGCGCCACGCCCACATGATGCAAGCGGCATCGAAATCGTCGGTCGAGGGCGATTTCGCGCAGGCCAAAGTGGTCCTTCACGGCTCGACTTATCTCCTCCGGGCCGCTGCCGGCACTTACTACATCACTGAGTCCGATCTGACCGGCAAACCGTGGGAACACAAGATCGATTACACTCTCGGCAATCGCCGCGTGCAGCATTACCTCACGACGTTGCCCGATGGCCGCATCGTTCTCATCCCTGCCGCGTGGGACAATATCGCGCACAAATGGGTACACGACGTGGACGTGGGGAATCCCGAAGAAGCCGCGGGGGATCGTATCCTGATCTGGAACAAGACTTGTTATTCCTGCCATGTAAGCCGCGAACAGAAGGGTTTCGATACCACTAAGCTGACTTACCACACTACCTGGGACCGCCTCGGAGTAAGCTGCGAGAGCTGCCACGGCGCCGGCAAAGAACATATCGCGCAGGGGGGCAAGGCGCCGATCGTCAACCCCGCCCGGCTCGACCCGACGCGGAGCACCATGGTCTGCGCGCAGTGCCACTCCTGGCGCACCACCTATGCCGATGGCTTCCAAGCCGGCGATAACTATTACGACTACTTCGTTCCCGATCTGGAATATCAACAGCCGGCGTCGGACGACCCCGAGTTCTGGCCCGATGCACGTCCCCGCTGGTTCGCCAACGACGCCGTGGCCTTTTGGGAGAGCCAGTGCTTTCTCCAGGGCGGAGCTACCTGTCTCACCTGCCACAAACAGCCGCACAATCCGCAACTGATCACCGCCAACAATGGCCTCTGCACCGGCTGCCACAAGGCCATCGGCGCCAACGTCGCGGCGCACACCCATCACGCGCCGGCGAGTGCCGGCAGTTCCTGCCTGGACTGCCACATGCCCGCCGTCACTGCCGGCCTGAAGGCCCAAATTCGCGATCATTCGATCGGCATTCCCGCTCCCGTAAACACAGTCCGCCACGGCATTCCCAACGCCTGCAATCTCTGCCATCGCGACAAGGACGCCGCGTGGGCCGTGCAGCAGACCACTGCATGGTACGGCCCGCAATCGGGTCAAAGAGCCGTGCGGCAAGCCGACGCGTTTGCCGCCGCTCGCCGCAGCGATCCCGAGGCGATTCCCGCGCTGCTCGCCATCCTCGGCGATCAACGGGAATCTCCGATACTGCGCGCCAACGCCGCCGGATATCTCGGCAATTACCCCGACAGTCCCGAGGCCTACAAAGCCGTCCAGCGCGCATTTTCCGACGCCAACCCGCTGGTGCGCGCGACCGCCGCCGCCGTGCTGAAACCCTCGCGCGGCGAGCGTGTGGCAGAGGCCGTCGATCTGGTGACGCTGCTTCGCGACCCCGCCCGCACCGTGCGCATGAGTGCCGCCATGGCGATGGTCACTCTGGGTGTGAAGCCGTTTCCCGGCGAGGATGGCGCGCGTTACGAGGAGGCCAAAGACCTCTTCCGCGCGCGTGCGGCCCTCTACTCCGACGATGCGGCGCAGCAGTTCTCCGCCGGTAGATTCTTCTTCCGGGCAGGCGATATGGCGGCCGCGGCCGACGCCTTCCGCCTGAGCCTGAAACTCGACCCTTCCACGCCCGCGCAATATCCGCTGGCGCGCTCGCTGGCCGGAAAGGGCGATTTGAAGGAGGCGCGCGCCATCGCCGAGGCGATTCCGGCCACAGATCCCCAATTCAAGGCCGCACAAACCTTGCTGTCCGAAATGGACGCCAAACCCGTCCAAAGCAACGCCGCCGAAGCGAAGTTCGCCGACGGGCAGGAGCGCCTGAAAGGCCAGTTCTACCGCGCCGCGCTCAACGATTTCGACGAGGCCCTGCGTCTTTCGCCGCAGGCGGAATGGGCAGTTAACGCGCAAATCGATCGCGCCATTTGTCTGGAAAAACTGGGGCAGACGGGCGATGCGGAAGCCGCCATGCGTTCGCTCGCGGCGCTGCCGGCAGGGCGCCGCGATCTCGATCTCCAGCTGGCTTATGTCGAACTTCTCAACGAAGGCGGCCGCAACCAGGAAGCGCTCGAGCGCATCGAACAGGTAATCCAAGAGATGCCCAATGCTGCCTTGGGATTTTTCTGGCGAGCCAAGGTCTCATTAGAGCTCGGAAAAACGGCGGAAGCGGCCGCGGCGGCGGAGGAGTCCATCCGCTTGCAGCCCGAGTTGCCGCAGGCGCACAACGTACTCATCAGGATTTATCAGATGGAGGGCCGCATGAAGGAGGCGGCGGAACAAGCCGAATGGCTACGCGACTACCAACGGCGTACTCTTCCCAAGTAATCGCCCTCCTGCTGGCGGTGACACTCGGATTGCCGGCACAGATCCGCTTCGAGGATACGGCTCCCAAAAGCGGGCCGAAATTCACACTGCGCAACGGCGCCATCGGCGAATTCCACCAGCCCGAATTGATGGTGGGCGGCGTGGCCGCCATCGATTACAACAACGATGGCTGCATGGATATCTTCTTCACCAACGGCGCCGAGATGCCCTCGCTGAAAAAGACCGGCCCGCAGTATTCCAACCGACTCTTCCGCAACGATTGCCACGGCGGATTTGTGGATGTGACCGACACCGCGGGTGTGGCCGGCGAAGGATACTCGATGGCAGCCGCGATAGGCGATTACGATAACGACGGCTACCCCGACATCTTCGTCGCCGGCGTGAATCGCAATTTTCTGTATCACAACCGCGGCAACGGCACGTTCGAAGACGTTACCGAAAAGGCGCACCTCAGCGGGGTCGATGCGCACTACGGCAAGCTTTGGTCGGTGGCGGCCGCGTGGGTGGACGTGGATAACGACGGCTGGCTCGACCTCGTCGTCAGCAACTACGTGCGGTGGGACCCCAAACTGGAGCCGCTTTGCGGTACCAAACAGAACCCGGGATACTGCAACCCGGGCGCGTATCACGATTCCCCCAACCAGCTTTTCCGGAACCGCCACGACGGCACATTCCAGGACATCACCGAATCCTCCGGCCTTGGCGCGCAAAACGGCAAAGGCATGGGCATCGCGGTAGCGGATTACGACGGCGATGGCCTGATGGATCTCTTCATCGCCAACGACAGCGTGCCGAATTTCCTGTTCCACAACCTGGGCCAAGGAAAATTCGAAGAGGTGTCGATGCTCGCCGGGGTGGCGCTCAATGACGACGGCCGGCCGGTCGCCGGCATGGGCGCCGACTTCCGCGACGTGGATAACGACGGCCGCCCGGACCTATTCCTCACCGCGATGTACAACGACACTTTTCAGTTGTTTCACAACACCGGCGCTCAACCGGCGTTCGATAACGTCACGGCCCGCACGGGACTCGCGACGGCAACCCGCAGCCTGACGGGCTGGGGCGCCGGTCTCTTCGATTTCGACAACGACGGCTTCAAGGATATCTTCACGTCATGCGCGCATTTTCCCGGCCTCGACGCGGTGCTGGCCGGCAACACATCGCTGCCGGTGATGGTCTTCCGCAACGAAGGGGGGCGTTTCCGCGACGTTTCCAAAGACGCCGGCGCCGATTTCCAGACTCCGGGCCAATATCGCGGCGCCGCGTTCGCCGACTTCGATAACGATGGCCGCGTGGATGTGGTGGTCTCCAGCGTCGACGGGCCGGCGCGCCTTTATCGTAACGTCACGCCCGATGCCGGGCACTGGCTGGCGCTCCATCTCACCGGGACGAAAAGCAATCGCGATGGCATCGGCGCCAAGGTTGCAGTCACGCTGCCGGACGGTACCAGGCTTTACAATCACTGCACCACCAGCGTCGGCTACGCGTCCTCCAGCGAGCCTCTGGTGCGTTTCGGACTTGGCAGGCAATCGTCGGCGAAGCAGATCGAAATCCGCTGGCCCAGCGGTCAGGTGCAGGAACTTCACGAGGTCGCGGCCGATCGCGTCGTCCATGTCCGCGAGCCGTGATTCTCAGCGAATTGTGAGCCCGACTTCCTTCCCTACCGGCACTTCCACTTCGAGAATCCCCCCGGAGTCGGTGTCCGCCTCGTACAATTCCTGGTCGTCGACTTCCACTTCATAGGTGTGTCGCGGATCGAGATTCACGATGAACACCGCGCCGCCCTGGTCCACGTTCACGCGAAACTTCCGCGCCGAGTGCCCGAAGCAAACCGCGGCGGTATGCAGCAGCAGGGTGGCCGGAGGACGGGCCGGATCGAGAGCTTTCACCTCGCCATTGCGGAAGTCCTGCATCGCGCCGTCGAAATAGCCGAACCACTCGGCGGCATCGTCCCACTCCGATCGAATGAAGAGGCGGCCGAAATCGGCGTTGTGCCAGACCTCGGGCGCGTGGTCGTAGCTCAAGCCCGGCTGGTACGGATTGGCCCACAGAAACTCGTACGGGCAGCCGAAAGCTCCGCGCAGCATGTACTTGTCGTGCATCAGCCAGCCCTGTAGCAATTGCGTGTCGGCGGCATTCGGGTCGTACGCCACCATCTCCAGTTCGGCCGCGCGCGAGAGCGCCGCCGCCCGTAGATCCGCCTCGCCGGTTCGCCGCGTGGCGCCGATGTAGTAGTCGTTCTCCGGCGCTTCGAAGGGTGCGGGGTAGTAGCTCACCAGGTGTTCGGTGGGGAAATGGCGGAAGAACGGTCCCGCGGAGTCCCTGAGGTCGAGGGTGGTATTGTCGCGCAGCACGTGCAGCATCTCGTAGAGCGGGTAGGCGTCGTCGCGCGCAATGGCAGCGCGTCCGGCGGCCAATTCCGGAACGACGCGGCCCTTCCACCAGCCGCGCACCACGCGCTCCAGTTCCTGCCGCGGAATCTTTTCGACGTGGTCGTAGAGAGCCACCGCCGCCATCGCTCGCGCGTCCACCGCGGCGACTGCGCCGTTGGAGTCCGTCTCAGAAATTCCGCGCTCCAGGCGCGTTTCCAGGTCGTGCTTCTGTGCCGCGCTCAGCAGATCCTGGCACCAGTCGTAGACCAGCGCCTGCTGGCGCAGGTCGGAGTTCGGTCCGAGAGCGAAGGCGATGGCTTCGCGGCCGGTATCGGCATCGCCCGCGATCTGGTAATAGAGCGCCTTGGCGAACCCCGGCTCCGGCATCGCCGCATGGCCTGCCAGAAACAACTGAAACTGCTGCCAGCGCGGCGATTTTCGCTCCCGTTCGCGCCGCAACAGGCGCAGGCGGGAAGGTCGAAGTAGCAGGCGCGGATGGTCGGTCGATACCACGATCGGATCGTCCTCGGTCTGCGTCTGCGCCGCCGGCGGTCCTTGCGCCAACAACCAACCGGCGCAAGCCACCGCCACTACCAGTCGTGCACGAGCAGGAAAAAGGATACGGCCGGTTGCATGCCTGCCCCACCAGACTCCGCGCACGTCTGATTTTGCACTGGTGGGGCGGGCGGTTTCGCCGGCCAGGCGCTGCCTGTTGGCCTTTCGCGACCTGCTCGTGTCCATCAGTCCGATTGTGTCATAGCGACACACGATCCGCCCGCGGGACCCCAGAATCCGCCCGCTGCAGGGTGCTATGTCACTGAAAAAAAGACGACTGCACGTTCGATATCAGGTGGTTCGCGGATTGCTTTCTAAGGTTCCCGAATTGGCGAAAGTGATCTTTCAAACCTGCCCTCTGCTGCAACAGGCCGGGGAAGGAATGGGTGGAGCGAAGACACCGTGCTTGCGGGAGCCGATGTTTGCGATTGGTTTTGCTCGTTCGTTTCTCTTGTTGGTTGCTGCAGAGGGGTTTTTTGTGAATAGTTCTCTCCGGGGGTTTCGGTATCGGTAGTTGTCTGGCGTTTCTGGCGAGGAATAATAGGACGCGGACCTGGCCAGGAATCGTGCGACAGAAGTGGTGAATCCAGATAGCCCGACGCCATTCCTCCAGCCCAACCCTGGGCGAGCCGCATCGGATAGGTCCCAAACGTCTGGGGACAGGTCCGATGCGGTTTTTCTTTTGTCGGGGGCAAATCGCGCGCATCCTGCGCGGGAACTGTGGCACAGGCAATCCTGAATGATGCCGCACACTTTTCCGAATTCTGAGAATGCTGCAGTTCTTGTGGTGCGGGCAAGATTGCCCGCCCCACGATTGCGCGCAACTGTTTGGCGATGCGAAAAATTATTTGGCACTAACGGCGGTGCCAGTCAGCGAACATGCGCCGCATGTCTTCATCGAGTTCATGGGATACCTTGCGCCGCTGGCGGAGGCGGGCGATGAGGTCGCAGAGCACAACCGTGACAACACCCGCGAGGAGCACGAAGACCGCCACGCCGAGAACGATGTTGGTCATCGTCAGCCAGAATGAACGAGGGTCACGCATTGGTTTACCGCTTCCGGAATGGCCGCGCGGACGTCCGGGTGCATCGGTCCGCCGACGGTGAAACAATCGGCGGCCTCCACCCCGAGGATGGTCACTTCGCGAGGCGTGCGCATATTTAATTTGCGGGCTAGGGCGAGCACTTCGAAGATACCCGTGACATGCGGGGAAAGGAGGGGCACGGAGCGCGGTATGGCCGCGGTCCAGACGCGGAGCGTTCCCGGTCTGGCAGTACCGCTGAGGATGGTATCGACCACCACGAGCCGATCGACGCCAACCAGCCGGTCGAGCAAATGAAAGCCGGCTTCCGAGGATGCCACAACCTCGGCCCGATCGCCGCAGCGCCGCTCCACTTCGCGGGCCACAACGATTCCGAAGGCGTCATCGGCGAGGATTTCGTTGCCGAGCCCCAGCACCCGAACCGAGATTTCACTCCCTGTGGATACTGCCATCGGCGTCGCGCCTCAGAACAGTTTGCACCCGTCCAAGAGAATCGCGGACCTGAACGGAGAGCGGCATGCTTCCGGGAAGCGCGTGGGTGGCGCAGCCCAGGCATGGGTCGTAGGCGCGGAACGCCATCTCCACCATGTTGAGAACACCGTCGTCCACACTGGTGGCCGTCACCAGCGTGCGGGCAGCTTTTTCGACACCCATGGAGATGCGGGCGGCGTTGTTCTGCGTGGCGACGATGAGGTTGCAGCTGGTGATCAGCCCCTGAGAATCGGTCGAATAATGGTGGATCAGAGTGCCGCGAGGAGCTTCCACGACGCCGATGCCTTCGGTGGGAATCGCGGTGGGCAATATGCGCACGTTGCGATCCGCAATTTCGGGGTCCTGCGCCAGTTCCTTCATGCGCTCGGCCGCGTATAGCAGCTCGATTACCCGCGCCCAGTGATTCGCCAGCGAGTGGTGGACCGGCTTCCCGAGCACGCCGCAGTATTCGAGATAGGCTTCCTCCGCGAGCGGCGTGGCGACGCCTTCGGCGGCATTCAGGCGGGCCAGCGGAGCGACGCAATAGACGCCGCTTTCCGGTCCCTCGGCAAACCCGTGCCAGCCGACATCCTTGAGATAGCAGAACTTCATGTAGCTCCACGGCTCGGTGTGCTCGCCGATGTATTGCGCGTAGGCGGAGGGAGTGAATTTGCCCCACTCGTGACCGTCGGGCGCGACCACGCGCAGATCGCCCGCGTAGAAATTCAGGCGATTGCGCTCATCCACCATCCCCATGTAATAGGTCTCATGGGTAAACATGTCCGACTTGATGAGGCCCACGTATTCGCCGTTTTCGAGGACCACTTTGCGGAATGTCTGCAGGGTAAATTGTGCGAATTCCACGGCCTCGGCCGCGACACTTCGGAACTGCGTGGCGTCTTCGCAGGTGAGGCATTTGGAAACGCCGCCGGGGACGCCGAAGACCGGATGGATGGCTTTGCCCGCGGCCACCGCGATGAGGTCGCGGAGCTTGCGGCGCATCTCGATAACCTTGCGCCCAGTCTCGACGCCGACGCGCGAGATCACACCGAGGACATTGCGCTCCGCGGCGGGGGCTTTCGGGCCGACCACGAAATCGGGCCCGCCCAGAAAGTAAAAATGCAGCGTGTGGTCTTCCACCATGAAGGTGTTGTAGACCAGCTCGCGGATTTTGCGCGCGGCAGGCGGCGGCTCGACGCGATAGAGGTTGTCGAGCGCCTTAGTGGATGCCAGATGGTGGGCCATCGGGCAGACGCCGCAGATGCGCGAAGTGATTTGCGGCATGGTTTCCGCTGGGCGCCCCTGGGCGAATTTCTCGAATCCGCGCAGTTCGGGCACCTGAAAGTAAGCCCGCTCCACGCTGCCGCGGTCGTCGAGAAAGATTTCGATTTTGCCGTGCCCTTCAAGGCGCGTGACGGGATCGATGGTAATTCTGCGCTTTACTTCCGGTGCAGTTGCGGTTTCCACGGGAATCACTCCAAACGCTTTCGCTCCAGAAACGAACTCGGGAGGCTGTACCGGTAAAAGGTTCCGACCGGGTCCACCAGACCTTCGAATATCCGGTCGATCTCGGCCACTTCGTTGCCCTCGACCACGGACGCCAGCGAGCAGAGTGCCTTGCCGCCGTAATCGCGCATGCGGCTGGTGGGACCGAAGCAGCCGGTGCAGGGCATGTTGCCGGCAATGCAGCGGGAGCCGCAGCCGGCGCGAGTGGCGGGGCCGAGACAGGGGATGCCTTGCGCCAAAATGCACCGGTCGGGATCGATCACGCGCTCCTGCACACGGTGAAAGCGATCGAGCTTCAATTCCTGCGGCCGGCTGTCGCGGCGCGGGCATTCATCGCACATGGCGTGGTCGGGTGCGAGCACGGAGCCGGGTTCCGGCAGTTGGCCGTTCCAGAGGGTGTCGAACATATCGCTGACGATCTTCGGCGAAGGCGGGCAGCCCGGCACGTAATAATCCACGGGAATGACACGGTCCAACGGGAACACGGAATCGAACAGCTTGGGAAGCGTGAGGGTGTGGCCGTTGTCCGTGAATTGGAGTTCAGGAGCGGTCCCGCCATAGACTTCGCGCAGGATATCGCCGGCGGTAGCGAGATTGGCGAGTCCGGGAATTCCGCCCAATTGCGCGCACGCGCCAAAGGCCACGACGAGCTTGGATTTGCGCCGCATCAGACGCGCCATCTGCAATTGATGGCTGGTGCGCACGGCGCCATTGACGAAGCTCACGGCAATGGCGCCATCGTCCATAGCCTCGATATCTTTTTCTTTAAAGTCGAGCGCCACGGGCCAGAAAACGATGTCGACGGCGTCGGCAACGTTCAGCACTCCTTCGGCGAGATCGAGTACGGCTTCTTCGCAGCCGCCGCAGGAGGCGCACCAATAGAATGCGACTACCGGTTTCATGCCACCTCCAGCAAATGAGCGCGCGCGGCATCGGACTTCACGAGCGGGCCCAACTTTCGCAGCGTCTCCACCATCTCGTTGATGACGGCGCGCACGCGATCGCCTTCGGCCGCCGAAATCCATTCGAGGCGCAGGCGTTCGTCTTCGATGCCCATCTGGCGGAGGAGGCGGCGGAGGAGGCGATAGCGCCGGAGCGCTTTGTAGTTGCCTTCCTGATAGTGACAGTCGCCGGGGTGGCATCCGCCGATAAGGACGCCATCGGCGCCCTTGGCGAAGGCCTTCAACACGAACTGGACGTCGACGCGTCCGGAACACATGACGCGGACGACCTCGGCGTTGGGATAGTACTTGATGCGCGAAGTGCCCGCCAGGTCGGCGGCAAGATATGTGCACCAATTGCAGAAGAACGCGACGATCCGCGGTTCGAATTCCTCAGGCATTGCTCAGCACCCCCTCGATCTCGGCAAAAATCTGATCGTCTTCGAACAGGTTCTGCCGGATGGCTCCGGACGGGCAGGCGGCCACGCACGTGCCGCAGCCCTTGCAGAGCACTTCATTGACGCGCGACTTGTGAATTTCGTCGACGAATGCCACGGCGTGATACGGGCACATGGAAATGCAGGTTTTGCAGCCGCAGCACCGCTCTTCGTCGACGTGCGCAGTGTTGGGTTCGGTCTCCACGTACCCGGCATCGATCAGGGCTAGCGCCTCGGCGGCGGCCGCGCCGGCTTGCGCCACGGTATCGGGAATGTCTTTGGGCCCCTGGCAGCAGCCGGCCAGGAAGATACCGTCCGTGAAGGTATTCACGGGCGCGAGCTTAGGATGCCGCTCCAGGAAGAAGCCTTCGGAGGCGCAAGAAATATTGAACAGGCGGCGCACTTCGGGGGCATCGGCGTGCGGCTCGAGGCCGGTGGCCAACACCACCATGTCTACGGGAATGCGGCGCACGAATCCGGCGAGCGTGTCTTCCACGCGGATCACGAGGTTGCCTTCCTCGGACGAATCGAGGGCCCAATCGGTGACCTCCGCCACGCGGCCGCGAATGAAATGGACGCGCTCGCTGAGCAGCTTCTGGTAAAACTCCTCGAAGCCTTTGCCCGGCGTGCGCATGTCGATATAGAAATTGAAAATCTCCGCTCCGGTATGTTCCTTGACGAGGTGGGCCAGCTTGAGCGAGTACATACAGCAAACGCGGGAGCACCAGCGATTGGTATTTTCGTCGCGCGAGCCGACGCAGTGTACGATCCCCACCGCCTTCGGGCGCCGGCCGTCGCGCAATACCACTTCTCCCGCAGTCGGGCCGGATGCATTCACCAGGCGCTCGACTTCGAGGGCGGTGTAGACGTTGGGATACTTGCCGTAGCCGTAATAAGGAGCGCGGCGGGCGTCGAATGTCTGAAAGCCGGTGGCCAGGATTACAGTTCCTACCTCGATCTGTTCCTCTTTGGCTTCCATGTGCAGGTTGATGGCGTGGCGATCGCCGCAGGCGGCGATGCAGGTTGTTTTGCATTTGCCCGATTTGAACTGAATGCAGGTTTCGGGATCGACCACCGGCACCTGGGGCACGGCTTGCGGGAAAGGAATGTAGATGGGGCGCCGCTTACTCAGCCCCATATTGAAATCGTCGTTGACTTTGGCCTGCTTGTAGACGCAGGCTTCGATGCACTCCAGGCATCCGGAGCAAAGACTTTCGTCGATGAAACGGGGGTGGCGAAGCACCGTGGCCTTGTAGTTGCCCACATAGCCATCCACCTTGGTGACTTCCGAATAAGTCCACAAAGTGATGTTGGGATGGCTGCGAACGGCAGACATTTTAGGGGTGAGGATGCAGGCTGCGCAGTCGAGCGTGGGGAAGGTCTTATCGAATTTGGCCATGTGGCCGCCGATGGTGGCCTCGCGCTCCACCAGGAATACATGTTTGCCGGCGTTGGCCAAGGTCAGTGCCGCATGAATTCCGGCAATGCCTCCGCCCACAATCAGGACGTCGGGCTGGATGGCCACGCGCCCGCGCTCGAGCGGTTGATGGAAGGCCACGCGCTGCACCGCGGCGCGGACAAGGTCCTTAGCCTTGCGGGTGGCTTGCGCGCGACTCTCGTGAACCCAGGACGCCTGTTCGCGAATGTTGACCATGTGGAAGTAGAACGGATTCAATCCGCCCACTTTCAGCGCCGTGCGGAAGGTGTGTTCGTGCAGGTGCGGGGAGCAGGACGCGACGACGACGCGATTCAACTGTCGATCGCGGATATCCTGGCGGATGAGATCCTGGCCGGGATCGGAACACATGTACTTGTAATCGCGCGAGAGGACGACGTTCGGCAGAAGGTCCGCATATTCCGCCAGCGCCTTCACATCCACGGTGGCGGCGATGTTGGTGCCGCAGTGACAGATGTAGACGCCAATACGAACGGGTCCGAATGGCTCAGACATAGGCCTCCCTCTCCGCGGGTTTGAACCACTGGGCGATTCGCTTGCGGCCGGCGATGGCCCGCGTGAGCCCGAGCGATTCGATCTCAGCCCCTAGAACCCAGGCGAGAATCTGCGTGAAGTAGAGGATCGGCAGATCCACCGGGTCTTTGCTGCTTCTGCGGATCTCAGCCTGGTACGCATCGAGATTGTACTGGCACAGCGGGCACACGGTGACAATGGCCTCGGCGCCTTTTCGCGCGGCCTCTTTCAGCAGGATGTAATTGAGGCGCACGCCCACTTCGTGAGTGGTGCCGGTGAGCGATCCGCCGCAGCATTTGGTTTTCAGCGGATACTCGACGGTGGAAACCCCAGCTGCGCGGAGCAATTCATCCATGCGCGTGGGATCGGTGTCGCAGTCCACTTCGCCGTAAGGGCGAACCATCTGGCAGCCGTAATAGCAGGCCACTCTTCCGCCGTGCCACTGGCGGGCGACCTTTTTGCGGATGCGATCGAGCCCTACGTCGGAGTAGATGATCTCCAGGGGATGGCGCACGCGGACGGCTCGGATGGCGGCGAGGGCGCCGTTTCCGGCGGCGAGTTTGGGATAGCGCTGGAGGTAATCCTGGGTTTTACGCAAGGCCAGATAGCAGGCGCTGCAAGGCGCCATGAGATCGCGGTGACCGGCCTTTTGCGCCAGCGTGAGATTGCGGGCGGACAAGGAAAATGCGGAGCGCTCGTCAATGGACATGTAGGAAGTGGCGCCGCAGCAGTTCCAATCGTCGAGTTCGGCGAGAGGCAGATCGAGCAGATGGAAGAGCGCCAGGAGGCTCTCCTCGTAGGCGATCCCCGTGCCTTTGAGCGAGCACCCGGGGAAATAGCCGTAGGCGGAAGACATCAGGCCACCTCCGTGGGAGCGGGCGGCAGGAGGCTGGCGGTATCGCGAATGCGCTCGCGGCGCAAGTTAAGCCTGCGGGTACGGATGAGATCCCAGCCGGTCCGGATCATACCCAATAGCATCAGCGGATTGCTACGGAGCGCCATCCGCAGAACCAGCCAGAACTCGGAACTTCGTCCGCGCTGCCGGACCATCTTGTAGAATTCCTCGGCCAGCACCGGAATGGGCAGACGGGCCGGGTAGAGATGGGTGCGAACCGCCTCGCGCTTGAGGCTGTACATTAGGTCTGTGATGTGGATTTGACGGGGACAGTGCACCGCGCAGGAGTAACAGGACGCGCAGAGCCAGATGGTTCTGGAAGTCAACGCATCTTGGCGAAAACCTTCCCGGACGAGGGCCACGACGCGGCGCGGCGTGAGATCCATGTAAATGGAGAGCGGGCAGGTGCCCGAACACGCACCGCACTGAAGACAGGAGAAGAGGCCTTCACATCCGGGGCGTTCGCTGACCTGGCGGGCCCATTCCGGGTCCGCCTCGCGCTGAAACCTGAGTTCTCGTTGCATCGTTGATTTGCCGTTTGACTTTCCGGCGCTGATAATGACAGTCGCTATTGCCGGCTTCGCGCACCAGGCAGCGCTTCTTGTTGAGGTATATACCGCACTGCAAGCAGATCTCTTCCGGATTGGCGCTTTCGTGGACAATGCCCTTCGTCAAGCGCTCCAAGAATACGGTGGTCTGTTGCAATTCCGCGGAATCGAGATTTCCGAACATGGCCGCCAGTTTGTGGTCCTTGGCAGCTTCGTAGCGTTGCAGGACGGCGCGGCCCGGCGCGGCCAGCGAGAGGACGCTGCTGCGGCGATCCGTACGGCCTTCCGTGCGGCGCAGATATTTCCGCCGCACCAGGCGGTCGACGGATTTACTGGCCGCGGCGTCGCTGACGCCCAAAAAGGCGGCGACGTCGCCCACGTTGTGGGCTTCGGTGAGGTCGAGCAGTTTGAGGATCTTCAGTTGCGAGATGCTCAATTGTTTTCCAGCGACCTCGGTGAGGAGTTGTTGCTCCATCACGCCGCTTACCGCCGCGACGAACAGATGAGCGCTCCCCAGGAGTTCATTGACCTGCTGCTGCCGATTGCGATTTTCCATGCGTGTCATGTCCGTACCGAGAAGGAACCATGGTAACGAAGATACGGCCCATGGGAACTGCTGGCGCGGACTCGCAAAGGACGCAGGAAGTCGCATGGGACGTTACCGCAATACGCTGGTGGCGAGGACGCGGCTCAACCGGCGCCTGGTTACCAGCAGATGGCGCGCCAGGGAGCTGGCCAGCCGTTCCAGAAAGGCGCGCGCGAAATGCGGATTGGAGTCGAAGGCGAGCCGAAGTGGGCCCGAATCGAAGACCATGGCGTCAACCGGCTCGAGGGCCCGCGCGTCGAGTTCCTTTCTCTGTTCCAGGATGGCCGGCCATCCCAGTTCGTCGCCGGGATAGAGCGTGTCGATGGCAGTGTGGCGGCCGTCGTGGGTATGTTCCAAGGCGACTCTTCCGGAGAGAACCACATAGAATCGGGTGTCGCGGTCCTCTTCCCGGCACAGGATTTCATCCCGTGCGAAGTGCACGACGGAACCCAGGGCTTCCAGTTCCCGCAGATGTTCGGGGCGGAACTGGGCGAAGAAGGGGCACCGGTTGAGGACCGGGGCTTCGATGGTCATGAAGTCCTCCTTTTTGCGAAAAGGGGCCCGGACGGCGCGGGGCTTTGAGCGGCGCGCTAGAGGTATTTAATACCTTAATAGAGAAAATGTCAATAGCATTAACATTTAATGTAGTTAAGTAATGTAATCAATTGAAGGGTAAGGACTTTATGTCTTCAGACGCGCCGCCGCCTTGCGGTTGCGGGTTGTAAGGGAACGGCAGGGGCGGTCATGGAAGTATTTAGCGCATCCGCTAAATAACTCTTGACGGATATTTAGCCATATGGCTAAATAATGAGGAGTGGAGAAAGCTGAATCGAAACCGCGGATGGACGCCTACCAGCTGGTTTTCAGCGCGCTGGCGCACGCCGCGCGGCGCCGTGTGCTGCTCACGATCTATTTCAATGGCGGCGCGATGACGGCGGGGGAAATCGCCGCCATCTTCGATCACGCGTGGCAAACCACCACCAGGCATCTCAGGGTGCTGGAGAAAGCCGGTCTGATCAGCCACGAAAAAAAAGGTCGAACCTGGACCTATCGCATCCAGCGCAAGCGGCTCGAACTGGTACACGACTGGCTGGCCCACTTTTTCAAAAAACCGTAACCGCACAGGAGCAGAACATGCCTAGCAAGCAACTTCCCGACGTCCCTCAATTTTTCCGGCTGAACATCGAAGTCGGCGACCTTAACTCCGCAATCTCCTTCTACGGCGAACTGCTCGGCATCGAAGGCCGCAAGCAGGCCGGCGCCCGCTGCTATTTCAATTGCGGGCCGGTCACCTTGCAGGTGCTCGACGTGTCGGCACACGGCGAGGTGCATCCGGCGGCCAAAGCGTTGTATTTCACGGTCGGCGATCTGGAAGGAATCTTTGCACGCGC
>Ga0335073_10003621_pt1 | contig 21576 bp, 21 predicted proteins | sample Lox_Sample_22_FD_207093 | JGI IMG/M metagenome (GOLD analysis project Ga0335073, IMG submission 207093) | Soil microbial communities from Loxahatchee National Wildlife Refuge, Florida, United States - Lox_Sample_2.2 | ecosystem: Environmental > Terrestrial > Soil > Wetlands | place: USA...
GATAGTTCTCCGCAACTTCGACCACCACATCGGCGTTGACGCCGGGCGGCATCTCGCCGCCGATCGCGATTGAGATCATTCGCGCCGCGAGCGTTGCATCCTCGACTCCGCCCAGCGCTTCGTAAAGTTGCATCTTCTCGAGTGGATCGTCGAGGTTCCGCGCGCGGCTCAAAAGGGATTCGAATTCCGCGGGCGTTGCGTGCTCGGCGGCAACCGCAAGCGCTGTGCGCTGCGCCACCGCATCGCCGGAGCCGTCGGCCACCTTCCGCTTTGCCCAGGCGATCACGGAGGCGTCACCGAATTCGCCTTGCGCCTCGATGAGTTGATTGCGCAGCACGGCGCGGGTGGGGTCCTCTCCAGGCTTGGGCGCGGCTCCGAGCTGCACCGCGATCGATTTGAGCAACGCCAGAGCGAATGCGCGAAACGCGCGGCGGTTTGGACGATCAGCATAGCGTCGGTCGATTCCACCGAGAATGCTGACGATGCGCTCCCACACCGCGGGGTCTGCGGCCACCGGTACACGCGCGGCCACAGCGAGGACGCGACTTGTTGGCGCGTAACCGGCTAGCCCCAAGGCGAGCGCGTCGTTCATGAGCCCGATCTCATCCACGGCGGCGAGCGTTGACACCCGCGGCAGCAGCGCTGCAAACGCCTCATCAGGATAGAGCACACGTGCGTAGGCGGTCTCACCGGCGTTGATCAGCACAGGAGGTCGCACTTCCGTGATCGCAGCCCCACTCATCAGCAACGTGTGCGCCGGCTGACCGGGGACACCGATCGGCAGCGGAATGGTCCACACCTGCGCGACCGCGCCCCGCCCATCGCCGGGATTGGCTTCGAAGCGCCCCTCGGTGAGCGACAGGCCATTCGAAGTCTCGCTCACCCGCACCAGGGGCAGTCCGGCCTGACGGGTGAAGTCGTGCTCGATCTTCAGGATGGGCTTACCCGCCACCTGCTGCATGATGCTCCAAAGATCGGTATCAACAGTATTGCCGAAGGCATGGACCGTCATATAGCGGCGTACACCCGCTCGAAACGTGTCCTTACCGATATAGGCATTGAGCATCGTGATGACGGCCGCGCCTTTGTCGTAGGTGATGGTATCGAAGGCCTCGTCCGCCTCTTCGGCGGTATGTACTGGCTGAAGCACCGGATGAGTGGACGGCAATGCATCGGCTTGTTTGCCGAGCTCGAAGATAGACTGAGCCTGCAATCCCGTTTCCCACTCCGGATGCAGCGCGTCCGCCGCGTAGGTCTGCATCCAGCGCGCGAAGCCTTCGTTGAGCCACAGATTGTCCCACCACGCCATGGTCACGAGATCACCGAACCATTGATGCGACATTTCATGTGCCACCACCAGAAAGACGAGCCGCCGGTCGGCTTCCGTGGATCGTCCGGGAACGAACAGCAGATGCTGCTGCGAATAGAGTATCGCGCCCCAATTCTCCATCGATCCGCCCTCGATCTCGCCTGGCGCGGCGACCAAATCGAGCTTCGGCAGCGGGAAGTGCACGCCAAAATAGCCGTCGTAGAAGTGAAGAATTTGGGCCGCCTGATCGAGCGCGTAGGCTGCCTTGGGCACATCGTCGCCGTTGACCACCACGCCCACGTCGACGCCGTCCACGATCCGATGAATGCGCTCGAAATCGCCGATGCCAAGGAACAGCAAATAAGTCGACATTCTCGGTGTCTTGCGGAACGTTACGCGCTTGAGCGCCGCTGAGACCGGCATCGTCTCGGCAATCGGCATATTGGACACCGCCGTCTTATCGATCGGAACCACGACGGAGACCGTGAAGGTAGCCTTTCTTGCCGGCTCATCCCAGCACGGCAGAAGCTTCCGCGCAGATGACGGCTCGAAATTCGTGAGAAGCGTGCGCCCCCGCCCGCGATCTGTCCTGAAATCCATGGCGAAGAATCCCAGGGTTTCGCGACCGATGATGCCGTGATAGGCGATGACCAAGGCGTGCGGCCCGGCGGGGAGCGGAGCGCGGAAATGGACTGTTGCGCGGCCCAGGTTGGTGTCGTATGTCGTCGCACCGGAGATCTTGTCATCGGCGGTGACGGCGTCGAACCGGAGACCTACGGCATTCAGGGTCACATCTGACGTAGTCGCCGCGACCTCGACCTCGATGCGAACACGGCCGCTGAAGGTCAGAGCGCGCGCATCGGGAAAAATGGAAAGTTCGTACTGTCTCGGGACAACGTTGCTCGGAAGCACTTCGCGAACCGATTCCGCGCCATGGACCTGGGTGGCCAGACCAAACAGACAGAGCGCCCCGGTTGCACACACCTTGTTGATATTCATTGAGTGCTCCGTGAGCCGAGCGTCGCGAAGGTCGCGATCGCAAGGTTCGGTATCATAGAATGCTCCAAGAAAGCCTATCCGATTTTGGGTAGGGTTGCTCTCTGGCAAGCGGCTACGCAGGTGCGAAGCCCGCTTTTGGCCGCACGCGGCCGAAGCGGAGCACACCGGCGGACGCCGCCCCAGTGATCATAGCGGCGACCGGGCAGACTACCGTGATGAATGCTTCGAGGCCGGAGACTCTTTGCGCGCTGTTGTTGCGTCCATCGACGCCGTTCGCGACACCACCAACACCGTGGCCGATCACCTGATTTGACGGCGGGCCGCATCGGCCTGCCGATCCACGACAAGCTGGCAATGGTGATCCGCTGAGCAGGTTCGGCGGCGAGCGCTGACAAGGCCTGCAGGCGAGCGTCCGATGACGCGATGTCTGACAGGTGGTTGGAATCGCAGGTCCTGGTCGAAGTCGGGCTCGCCTGCCGCCAACGCCCTCCGCGACGAGCACGTCGATCCGCAAGTCCCTTGCGATGCCGCAGTCATCTCTCGATCAGCTTACAATTCTTGAGGCTGGGCCAGTCGCATCACCCTGCAACCGGCACCTCGAGCAGCCTGTCGGACCTGGCACTCGTGGATAGGCGATAATCGCGGCAGGTCTCCCCAGTGCCGGAGCGCTCCCATGAAGGCGATCAAGCCCCGCACATCGCTCAGTGCCCCAGTGGCGCAGTTGCCCGTCGCCCAGGTCGAACGCGCACAACGGTACTCTCGCGACACGCTTGGATTCGAGATCAACGGGCTGGAACCGGACAAGGGCATTGGAGCGGTATTGTTGCAACCTATCGGGAAATGGATTCGTGCGGCGCGAAGATCACCGAGCCGCTCGAGCGGAAGCCTTGGGGCTTGCGACAGTTCGCGCTCGAGGATATCGACGGAAACCGCTTCTACTTCCACTGCAAATAGCGTCCGAATGCGACGGTAGATCGCGCGGCGCGCGGGGCTAGCACGAGGCGTCCCGCCGTCGCCCTCACGCCGCCCTAGCGCATGACGACCGGCCCCGATCGAGTGACCACTTCGGAGCAGCTCGGGAATAGGCATTCAGTGACCGCATCGGGCCGTCCAGGGAAATTAGGCGAATCCTTCATTTTCAGTAACGTAGGCATGATCATGCATATTCCACATTCGACGGCTTCACAGCATTCGAGAGTCCGCTGCCCCGCGGCTCGCTCAGGCATGGTGGTGCTCACGTTGCTATTGCTGCTGGCTGGGCCGCGCGCTGCCCTTGCGGGTCCCGCGCAGGCGCCGTCCTATCGGCCGCAGCACGGTTCGGAGATTCTCTGGGATCGCTACGGCGTAGCCCACGTGTATGCCAAGTCGGTGCCGGACCTCTTCTATTGCTTTGGCTGGGCGATGGCGAGGAGCCACGGCGACCTCCTCGCAAAGCTGTACGCCGAGGGACGGGGACGTGCCGCCGAATATTACGGTCCCTCGGAGCTGGCCAACGATCGCTGGATGGCCATCAACGACGTCCCGGCGCGCTCGCGCGCGTGGCTGCGCGCGCAGACCCCTCGCTTTCGTGCCGACCTCGAGGCCTTCGCGGCCGGGATCGATGCCTATGTCGCGGCGCATCCGGGGAGTGTGTCGGTGCAGGCGCGGCGGGTCTTCCCGGTGTCCGCACTCGATGTGATCGCCTACGAGCAGCACATCTTCCAATACACCTATGCCGCGCCATCGAGCCGCGCCGAGCATCTGCCCGGTGATCCGCCGGCCGCCAGCGCGCCGGTCGGGGATGCCGCACGCGCGGTGCCGCGCGACGCGAGCGCCGTGGACTCAGTGTTGCGGGAATTCGCCGAGGTCCCGGGCAGCAACGGCTGGGCCATCGCTCCGAGCCGCACCACCGGCGGACACGCGATGCTGTTGATGAACCCGCACCTGCCCTGGGCGGCGGGCTGGTCGACCTACTACGAAATCCAGCTCACGGCCCCCGGCATCGACCTGTACGGGGCGACCCAGGTCGGACTGCCAGTGCTGCGCTTCGTGTTCAGCGACTACTTGGGATTCACGCATACGGTGAACGCACCGAGCGAAGTGTCCTACTACCGCATCACGACGGCCGTGGGCGGCTATCGCTTCGATGGCCACGTGCTGCCCTATCGGGTGCGCCGCCAGACGCTGCGTATCCGTCAGGAGGATGGGTCTTTCACGACGGAGCAACTGACGATCCGCTCCACGGTACAGGGGCCGATCATCGCCGAGCGCGACGGCCATCCCATCGCGATGCGCGTGGCCGGCCTGGATCGGCCCTTTGCGCTGCAGGAGTACTGGCAGATGGCCACGGCTCGTGATTTTGCCGGCTTTCAGGCGGCGGTCGCGCTCCTTCAGGTACCCACATTCAACATCGTCTACGCCGATCGGGACGGGCACATCGAGTACCTCTACAACGGCCTGGTGCCGCGCCACCGCTTCGGTGATTTGCGCTACTGGTCCGGTATCGTCCCCGGCGACACTTCCGGCACGCTCTGGCGCGACTACCTGAGCTATGCCGAACTACCCAAGGTGATCGACCCGCCCGGCGGCACCGTTCAGAACTCCAACGATCCGCCCTGGGATGCCGCCTGGCCGCAAGTCATCGATCCGGCTCCCTATGCCGATGCAATTCCCGTCAACCGGGTGAGTTTGCGCATGGCAGAGGGGATCCGCATGCTCGCGGCGACGCCGAAGATCAGCTTCGACGAGCTGATCCGCGACAAGTGGTCGCACCGCTGCGAGCTAGCCGATCGCGTGCTACCCGATCTGCTGGCGGCCACGGCTCGCTACGGAGATGCACTCGCCCGGCAGGCCGCGCAGGTCCTGGCGCATTGGGATCGCACGACCAACGCCGCCAGCCGCGGCGCGCTGCTGTTCATGGACTGGATGCAGCAGCCCGGCGGGTTGAATGGCTACAGCGTCAGGGGCTTTGCGCAGCCCTATGACGTGCACCGGCCGCTCACGACGCCGTCAGGACTGGCCGATCCGCAGGCCGCCGTGCACGCCCTCGAAGCCGCTGCGCGCGAGACCATCGCAACGTACGGTTCTCTGGATCGCCCCTGGGGAGAAGTCATGCGCTTGAAGCTCGGCACGGTCGATTTGCCCGCGAGCGGCGGCCCAGGTGAGATGGGCGTGTTCGACGTACTGAAGTTCGGCCCGCTGCAGAGCGGTGAGCGGGCCGCCGAATTCGGCAGCAGCTACGTGGCGCTGGTGAGCTTCGGGCATCCCCTGCGCGCGAAGGTGCTGCTGTCGTACGGCTCGAGCACGCAGCCCGGGAGTGCTCACCGCAGCGACCAGCTCGCGCTGGTGTCGGCGGGCCAGCTCCGGGACGTGTGGCGGACGCGCGCGCAGGTGGAGGTTCACCTCGAAAGTCGCGACCGCTTCTGAACTGCCCCGGCGTCCGGCCGTCACGCGCAGCCCACTGCCGGTATCGAGGCACACTCACCCGCGCCCCCCGGCCATACCACCGGAGCGCGGGTCCGCATCCGGCGCTTCGGCGGATTGAATCGACCCTGGCACGACCAATGGTCGCAGTCCGAGAGAGGCAAAGTCGGCGTTGGGCAGCGCAATCGGCGGTGCCGGCGCGTCATCCTCTCATCGTTACGCCGGTCATCTGAGGAATCGCCGTCGAGACAGTCCAGTGCGGCCGTCCCCTGACGTCCGCTGTGGGATCTCTATCGCGGCAGCATGTGGGTGTCGCTCGGCCCGTACCCGGTCACGATGAGCACAACTGGCTCGTCCTGCGTCTCGGCGAAGTGCGGCTGACCGGCGGGCTCGGTGTAGAAGCTGCCGGCCGGAAGCGCCTTAAGAGCCTCGGGCGCAAAGCGGGCTCCATAACCCATGTGCCAGGTCCCCGACAGCACGAGCACCGCACGATTGTCACGGTGGGTGTGCGGCTGCACCCGCGTGTGCGCCGGAATGCTCACGCGCACGCTGTACAAACCGGGTCGGCTCGAATCCCCGACCAGTGCGCTCATCTCAACGCGTAAACCGGGCGTGCCGGCGAGCGTGGTAAGTTCCGCTGGCGTCAATCTGCGCTCGGGCACTGGCTGGTCGGCGTGGATCGCGGGCGCAAAAGCGATCGCCAGCAGCAAGGCTGAGCGCTGAAGGGGAAATTTCATGAATTCGGCCTCGCGATTGTGTGTGTGTGTGTGCGCGCGCGCGCGACCCGCAGGTAGACACTCTAGCGTAGCCGCATGCCACTGCGCAGGTGAAACTCACACGCCGGATCGTCCCGACACAGGGCTGTGCGATGCAGGCGTACCCGGAGCCATCGCGAGGACGATCGCGGATGCACTTCCGGGCACGTAAAGCAACGGGATCTATGGCGACTCGCGTCCGCCTGCTGTCTGTACAGAACTCGGACACCTCGCCCTGCCACGCTGTACGTGGCGTACTCGTCTGATATCCTCCGCTGCGCACCTGAGATTCAAGAGCACGACCGTGTGAGCTCGGGGAACCGCGGCCCGGAGTGCGCATAGCGATGGTGGGATCACGGCGGACTCTATCGACCCTCGGATTGTTCATCGTCGCGAGCACCGGTCATTGGCCCGCTGCGGACGCATCTCATGCGGCCTCACAGCCGGTGAGCGTGCAACCAGAGCGACTGGAATTTGCTCCACTCTGGGCCTTTCCAGGCAGCGGCGATGAGTCGAGCTCGCCGACCTCCGCTGCACGAGCGACCCGTCTGCCGGGTAGTCAGCAACGCTTTACTGCCGCGCAGCTCTTAGACCGCACAACCGCCGTAGATTGGTTTCCGGCCGCGCATCCGCCGATGCCTCCCGCTGTGCGAGGTGGCCGAGGGCCCGCATCGGCTTGCGGGTTCTGTCACCTGCCGGAAGGTGTCGGGCGTCCCGAGAATGCCGCGCTGGCCGGATTGCCGTTCAATTACCTATCACAACAGCTTCGTGACATGAGATCCGGTGCCCGCAGGCTCGTCAATGCACAGTTCATTCCAGGCGCGCTGATGCTCCAGGTCATTCGCCAGACGAGCGCAACCGATGCCGAGGCGGCGGCCCGATACTTCTCCGGATTGCGCTACACCAAACGGGTGACGGTGATCGAGACCGATCGCCTCCCGCAGCCGGTCGCGCACGGTTTCGTGTACTTCTTCGACAAACGCCGCCCGAAGGTGTCGCTCGGCGAGCGCATCGTCGCAGGCCCCGACGATCCGCAACGGTTTGAAATGCGCGACCCGCGCACGACCTACACCGCGTACGTACCGGTCGGCTCGATCGCACGCGGCGCCTCTCTGGCAAAGGGTCATGGAACCGCGCGGCCACCCTGCGTGCTCTGTCACGGACCGGCCCTCACGGGCACATCCTTGGGCCCTCCGATCGCGGGCCGCTTCCCCACATACCTTTTCCGTCAACTGTACGCATTCCAGTCCGGTACGCGTCAGGGCACCAGCGCGACGTTGATGAAGCCGGTCGTCGCGGGTCTGTCGCGACGCGACATGATCGACCTCGCCGCATATGTCGGCTCGCTCGGCCCCTAGGACACGGCGTCGCCAAGACCCCAATCGTCGCTCGCCGGAGATGCCGATCGTGCATAGCCACGCGTCGGCCGGCTTCGGCCGATGCGTGATCGGTAATTTCGTCGTCGTCAGTCCCAACGCATGACCGCCCCCGGCGTAGATGTGCGTTTCCGCCGGCACGCGGGCCATCGCGAGCGCGGCGCCGTCGTCGTGCGTCGCGAGATGCTCGGGATAGACGGCCATGGCGAAATCGGGACGGGCAGTTTCCGTGTCGGCCGCATCCACTGGCGTATACAGGTGGCGCGTGAAGCGCGTGCTGACCTCGGCCACCCAATCGCCGCCTGACGAGATCGACCGAGCGCCGACCGATTCACGGCAAAGTCCATGCGGTGATAGCACGGGCGCTGCCTCAATGATTACCCGTGAGCATGAGGATCGCGTCGATGAGCGCGCTCGCGGGGCGCTCGATGAGGCGAGCGAACAGGTCCACGCGGTATCCGGCCTGAGCGGCGAGCAGGGGTGTGAGGAAAAGCAGACCGATCACGATCGACATGCCGTAGCGCCCGAGGCGTGCGAGCGGCGCCGCGAGAAAGTCGGGCAGCAGGCCCACGGCGACCCGTCCGCCATCGAGCGGCGGTATCGGAATCAAGTTGAAGAGCGCGAGAATCACGTTGAGCTCGATCGCATGGGCGAGGTTGGCCAAGAACCAGCGCCCAAGTTCCCGCGGCAGGAGCACAACCACGTGGACCAGCAGCGCGGCAAACGTTGCAAGCGCGAGGTTCATGGCAGGACCGGCCGCGGCCACCGCGACCATATCGCGACGTGGATTCTTCAGGTGGTCGAACCTCACGGGCACCGGCTTGGCGTACCCGAACAGAAACGGGGCATGCATCAGCAGCAACAGCGCGGGCAGCGCGATCGTGCCAATGGGATCCAAGTGCTTCAGAGGATTGAGGGAAAGACGCCCCAGCTGCGATGCCGTATCGTCCCCGCGCAGCTTCGCGACGTAGCCGTGCGCGGCTTCGTGGAGTGTGATCGCGAGCAGCGCCGGTATCACCCACGTCGAGGCCACATAGAGTGTGCTGTCGATAAAGTTCCCCTCCAAGCTTTCAAGTCGAAGTGGAGCGCCGTCGAGCTTGCGCACCCGGAGCTGGTTGTGCTCGGTTCGCGCTCAACGTCCGTGCAGAATCCACCCCGCGCACGGCTCCATCATGCGGTCTCATCGTAATACGACGGCGCCTGCCGCGGTTACGATTACCAATGACCACCAAGATGAGATCGGTGTGCCGCGACGGAGGACCGATCGTGGCCGACATTCGACCTGACCGCAGCCCGCGATATGGATCGGTACCTCGTGGGAGGCAAGAGCGACCTATCGGGTGACCTCCGCGAATGCATTGTGGTATGTAACTACGCCGCTCGGAAGGCTGTCGCCGAAGGAAAGGGTCATGAAATACTGCGAAGGCACCCCCGCGAGGTGAAGCTCGGCCCGTGCCGTAAAGCCCAAGCGGCCGTAATAACGTGGACTTCCGAGAACGACGCACCCCTTCGAATTCAACGCGGCGAGTCGTGAGAGACCCTCCCGGACGAGGCGTCGGCCGATACCACGATTCTGGTGAGCCGGGTGAACCGACAGTGGCGCCAAGCCATGCCACCCCTGCGATCGGCTATCGATGAGCACAGGCGAGAAGGCGATGTGACCGATGATCGTGCCGCTGTCCTCTGCGACAAGAGCCAGCGTCAGCGCTCCGGTGCGTCGCAAGGCATCAACGATGAGGTGCTCAGTGGGAACGTAGTCTGGCTTGCCATGCGGGTTGGGAGCTCGAAAGGCCGCTTCGACCAAGGCGCGTATTGCGTCGAAATCCTCCGCGCGCTCTTCTCTGATGATCACAACACCTCTCCAAGGAATGAAATCATTTCGCCGTCGGACGGCGAAGGCGCCGAATTCAGGATTAGCGTCCGCTCCGGTGCGCGCCGTGCGTAGCGCGGTTGAACGCTCCCAGTTTGAAAGCCACTGGATTGGCCCGCAGCGGCCACGATCGGTTTGATCGCAGGCGCGATCACTCTTTCGGCAATTGCCGTAAATTCCAGCTCGCGTAGAGAGTCGGAAAACCTCCGAACACCGTGGCATTCAGCATCAGGGCCGAGATCGCGACGCTCGTGCTTTGCGCGGCTTGCCAATTTCGCCAGTGAGATAGGATCAGGAGGATGGGTTGACCCAGGCAATTGAGACCGGCGAGCAGGGCGAAGCAATAGAGGAAGGAGTCCTTTCTCAGCGCTGCCTCGCGCTCATCGTCTACACGCGACGGTTTTCCACGGCCCGTTCATATGGAAACCCATCACCAGCGCCAGCTGGCAAGCCTGAATCCCCACGTTAACGCCTCCCAGCCAAACCGGATGCAGCGCTGACGGCCAGGTCAAGGAAAAAACGAACAGGGCGCACGAGAAAGCGATCGGCCAAATCGGCATCCAGCGTAATGGCCGGTGCTTGCGATCGACCGATGGGGCATCGGACATCTCATCGGCAACCCTGGCGGGGATTCCGGTCCAGCGCACCGTGTCATCCAGCCTCGAAAGAAGGCTTCTGTGACTGGCCTTCATTCACCCTCTCCTGCGCGCTTGAGCGTCATGGCAATAGGTTCGAAGCGATCCAACGAGAAAAGCATCTCGACCGGCACCCCAAAATGACGCGCGATCTTCAGGGCGAGTTCCAGGCTTGGCTTGTAGTCGCCGCGTTCGAGATAACCGATCGTCTGATTATTCACCCCGACCGCCTCCGCCAATTGCCGCCGAGTAATGCCGCGCTCCGCACGAAAAACGGAGATTCTATTATGTAAACTCATCAGAATGAAAATTTCCCAGATGGATCATTGTTAATACACAACATTCCATTGGGTCAAGTCAATTTGACTGGTTGACCCGGCCGAGCGATCAACAGCGCAATCCCGGCGCGTACCACTCACCAGCCGTGACCTGTCTCCGTCGGCGGCAGAACCGATTCGGCTCCAGCCGTCCGAGCTTCGAGCTACCGGCGGGTTTGCGAAGGGGGCGGTCCGGTTTCCACGCCCGGGAATTCGACGGTGCGCGGTACCGAAAAAAAGACTTTGCTGGAACTTCTCACTTCGTCGCGCATACGATCGACCACATGCACTTCCTCGTCCATACCGCCTCGCTCGGCATTCCGCCGCCATAGCTGCATTTCTCGTTGCATGCCCGAACCCGCCAAACTGCTGTGCCGGCTCGATGAGTTGCCGCCGGGAGGCTGCCGCGAGTTTCGGCTCGGCGAGGGCGATTGGCCGCTGCGTGGATTCGTCGTCCGTTTGCCTGGCGGCGTGCGCGCGTACGTGAATCGCTGCCCGCACCTGCTCTATCCACTCAACTACCTGCCCGATGAGTTCCTGACGTACGACCGCCTCCTCATCCACTGCACCATGCACGGCGCGCGGTTCGAGAAGGACACCGGACTGTGCGTGTCCGGGCCTTGTCTGGGCCGCTCATTGGCGGCAGTACCCGTGCGCGTGGATGCGCAGGGCGTGTGGCTCGCCGACGACGCGGACGTGGGCGCGCTGCAAGCGCGCTTCGGGTGAAGCGCGGACGCATGCAGATCCTCAGGAACTTTCCGGATCGCGCCCGCGGCATTCGCGCGGTCGAGGCCATGCAGCCCGGCCGCTTACAGCCACTCATGGCGCGGACAGCGACCGCGCGTGGTCGAGGCACTCAGTAACCGTTGAGGCTCTGGACATGCCCCTCCTCCGTCATGTATGGCTGCTCACCGTCGCTGCAATCCGCAGCATTCCCGAGCGGCTCGGCACATCGGCCGTCACCGTGATCAGCATCACCACCGTCATGGGTGTACTGGTGGCGATGCTCGCACTGGGCCAAGGACTGGAGAGACTTGTCCTAACCGGAGTTCGCGACGACAACGCGGTGGTTCTCTCGAGCGGTGCGCCATCGGCGTTGCAGAGCTCTCTGCCAAAGACGATCCTCGACAGCATATCCGACAAGCCGGGCATCAAGCGCGATGCGGATGGCAAGCCTCTCGCCGCCGCCTCCGTCTTCATGTTCATCGACGCGGTGAACCGCCACAATCAGCGCGGTGTCGTGAGCCTCTACTCGGCCACCCCGCAGTGGCGAAAGATCACGCCCGTCCATATCCTCGAGGGGCGATTCTTTCAGCCCGGGCTACACGAGCTCATCGTGAGCGATCTGATGCGTAAGCGCTTCAGGCACCTCGACCTCGGCGAAGAAGTGCGAGTGCGAGGCACCCCGTGGAGGATTGTCGGAGTGTACACGAGCTCGACCACCGCGCTGAACGACGCGGTCATAGGGGATGCGGATACCGTGCTCGCGGCATTTCCCAATTCGACGTTCAATGAAGCGGATGTCCTCCTCGACTCGCCCAGCGCGTTCTCGACATTCAAGAGATCCGTCACCAGTGATCCGGCGCTGAAGGCCGACGTGAAGACGCAGGCCGAGGCCGCCGCGGACATCATCAAGCCTGAGCAGCGGCTTCTCGACTTCATCAGCTATTTTCTCGGCGGTCTGATGGCACTCGGTGCCGCCTGTGGCGCGCTCGCGAGCCTCTACGCGACCGTCGACGCCCGCGAGGTGGAGATCGCCACCTTGCGCGCCATCGGTTTCGGCGCAGTCCCAGTCGTCGTCTCTGTCCTCGTCGAGGGGCTGCTCCTCGCGATCCCGGCGGCGCTCATTGGCGCTGGCATCGATTGGTATCTATTCAATCAGCACATCGTCGTGGCCGGGGGAATCACCTTTCCGATGGCCGTCACGCCGCACCTCGTGGTGGTCGCACTCTGTTGGGCGCTCTCCATCGCCATCATCGGCGGCATTCTTCCCTCGATCAGAGCAGCGCGGCTGCCGGTCGCGACGGCGATCAGGGCGCACTGAGTCTCCCACCGAGCCCCGCTTGAGGCCGCTGCTCGCGACAACGCTGAACGACAGGAAATGGCCGATGCTCATGCGGCGCGGTCGACTACGGCCATCTCACCAGCCGGGCTATTGGAAGCAGGGACGCCCCCACTTTGGCAAGATCGAGCGTCTCGTATAGGGAGATCCGGACCGGTGGACCGCTCCGGGACCATACGCCGCCGCGTTTTGCTACGCCGGCCGCTCGGACGATCTTGGGAGGCTTGGATCGTGACGGTGCGTGATATCGCGTGACATCGCGTGCTAACACAGGTCCCAATCGTGTACCGTCCACGACATATCAAGGACTTGCGTCTTTAGCGCTCCCCAAGTACGGCCTCATCGCGCCATAATCCCCGCTACAAAGCGGTAGCCGAACAGGGACGCTCCTGGAGCGCCGTTCTCTTAACGCAGAGTGATTCGCCATGAGCACGTCGTTGCGCGATCAGTTGCTGAAGGCCGGCCTGGTCAATGAAAAGCAGTCCAAGGAAGCCGAGTGGCAACTGCGGCAACAACAGCGGGAGCGACGACGGCTACCGAAGGGCAAGCGCGCCGTGCCGTCCGATACAGCACTCGCTGCTGAGCGGGTGCAGCTCGCCAAGGCTGCTCGCGATCAGGACCTCAGCCGTCGACAAAAGGAACAGGCGGACCAAAGAGCGTGCCACGCGCAGATCGCGCAACTGATCGAACAGAATCGCTTGCCCCGACCTGATACCGATGAGCGATACAATTTCGTCGACTGCGGCAAGATACGTCACATCCCCGCCGATCGCGCGCTGCGTGAGCGGCTCAGTCGTGGCGAGATTGCGATCGTTCGCCGCAGCGGGGGTTACGATCTCGTGTCAGCGGAAATTGCCGCGCGTATTCGCGCACGCGATGAGCAGGCGGTGATCGATTGCGGTGTCGCCCAATGCCCGGTCGCCACTGATGGAGTGCCAGAGGATCTGATCTGGTGAATCGTGTCGATGCCATCGGAAGGACTCAAGGCTGATCAATTGGTGATCACGATCACGACGATGAGGGCCGACCTGGGGTGGTTGCAGCGTCAATCAGATGCCCGGGCGCGCAGGCTTGGCGCTCGAACGCAATGAAAGCGAACGGTGACGTAGTGGTCAATCAACGTCGCGGCGAGCTATCACGATCGGCGCTGCTCCACGGCGGCCTCACTGTCGCGTTGCCGGATCCCAGTGCTCGTCCGCCTTACCGTCGACAAAGCGCCACATGTCGAACCAAGTCGTCGTATAGGTCTTTGCAGGGTCCTTCGTGTCCTTGTGTTCGCGTGGGTAGGCCACCACGACGAAGTCGCCTTGGGCGAGCACCGAGACGATCTTGGTGTGCATCTTCGCGGGAATCGGTTTGGGTTTGGCTTTGAGGACCTTGGTGAAGTAGAACACGACGCCTGCACGGCCGGAGGCCGCATTCGGATTGTGCTGGATGTAGCGTGCGGTGAGATAACGGTCGGCCAATTCCCAATGCGCCGACTCGATCAGGTCCTTCACGATGTGGTAGGCCGCCTGGAGATTGGTATCGAGCTTCGGATCCGAGCTGTGGAACAGGGCGTCGGGATCGCTCACTCCCATCACCGGCTCCTGCGCGTGCAGCTGCGCAGTGCCGAAAGCGAGGCCCGCGACGATCGACACGAGAACGATGCGCTTCATGACTACTCCCCTCTTGGTGTTATCGAGGACGATTCGAATCCGCGTGCAACCCGGATCTCGCCGGACGGCGGGCGGAATGGTACGGAGATTACTCGCGAGTTCGCAACGAATGCCATTTACATTAGCGTACACGGCGCTTAATCTGCACTCTAGGGGGACCGCTGCGCAGGATGGCCTAATAGAACAGAGCCGGCGGGAGGACTCTATGAAGTACGCCGTGTGGTTCGTGCGCCTGGTATTCGGGGCGTGGATGGTTCCGGCGGGCCTGAACCACTTCTATTCCCTGTTCCCGCAGCCGATGGGCACGAAGCCCCTCAGCCACGAGTTAATCGTGGCCCTGCTGACCAGTCACCTGTTCGACATCGTCAAGGCTGTGGAGCTGATAGCAGGGATCTGTGTGCTCACGGGGTTCTACGCTCCCCTCGCGCTCGTGATCTGCATGCCCGTCTCGTTCTGCGTGTTCTACTGGGACACGCCACTCGAGGGATGGGGATCGCGGGCATCGCTCTTCGGTGAAGCGGCGCTGCTGTGCAATTGCTTCCTGTGCCTGGCCTACATCAAGAGCTACCGCTCGATGTTCGCCGTGCGCGCCGAGCCCCGGAACCCCGGCGCCAGCACTTCGCCCGGCGCCGCCCAGCCTGCCGGGGCTGGACGATGAAGCGCCTCGTCCTTGCGGGTCGCGTGGGGTTCGGCGCCTGGATGGTCGCCAACGGTTTCAACCACTTCTTCGCGTCGCTCTATCCGGAACCGACCGGACACGAGCGACTTGCCATCCAGCTGATGGGGGCCCTCGCCCACAGCGCTCTGCTCGGCGTGGCCATGGCGATCGAGCTGCTCACGGGAGTGCTCATCCTTGCGGGTGTTTTCGTCCCGGCGGCGCTGTGCGTGGTGATGCCGATCTCCATCTGCGCGGTTTATTGGGCCGTGATCCTCGAGCACCAGCCCCTCGACGCAGGCTTGGCGCTCGCCGCCTTCGCCCTCAACGGCCTTCTAATGTTGGCCTATGTCGATTACTACCGCGGTGTGCTGCAGCGGCACGCGCTGACGCTGGGCGAATCTCGGAAGGGCGTCACGAGCTATGAGCGCGTATTCGCGAACCCCAACGGTCGCACCTCGCGCAGCGCTTTCCTCGGCGCACTCGCCACCCTGTTGGCCGTCGCAGCGCTCTACTTCTTCCTCGTAAAGGGCCGCAATGGCGAGTGGGTGCTCGTGACGCTGCTTTTCCCGGCCGCTGTGCTGCACGCTCGGCGCCTGCATGACATGGGACAGACCGCCTGGCTGCTCTTCATCCCCGGCGCGCTCGACTGCATTGCCATCTGGGGACACATGGGTCACCAGCACCCCGAACTCCAGCCTGCGGTGGCTTGGGCCGCGCTTATCGTCTCCACCGGCTTCATCTTCTGGGGCTTGGTTGGCAAGGGCCAGGCCCAAGCCAATCGCTTCGGCGAGCCCGCCGCCGCTTAGGCGGCCTTCAACTCATCTCTGCGCAGTTACGGGATCGCAGTCCGGAATTGCAGCGAGAGAGAATAATGGGATGCCTGGAGCGGCGGGTGGCAAACAATCCCGTGTGAATCGGCGGGCATCGACTGAGCCTCGATTCCACCCCGGCTGGACGATCAACGAGTCACCCGCGTCGATTTGAGGGCCGCGCAGTCGCCGTTGCGCCGTCGATCTCACCGCCAAGGAGCCCGGCTGGATCCACCGAACCCGCTCGTCGCTCCATTTCCGCTCACACACTCATCCGCTCCCCAATCTCGCGCGCCACGAGGGAGCATTGCCTTCGCAACCCCGTATCATCACCGCATCAGCTCGACCCATTGAGCGCGTGACGCTCCCGGCTCAAACGCATCGCCGAAGTACTGTGTTTCGCGAGCCACCAACCCATCTCTGAACTCCATGATGCTTACGACGTAAGAGGGTCGTCCGTCGTAGGTGAGGACGAGCTCGGTGACCCAGAGTTCAGCCGTGCCGAGAATGCGCCGCACCGTGAAGCGCTTCGTGCTCGGCTGCGCGAAGCGAGACGCCTGAATACTGCGCCGGCCGCAGATACGCTCGGCCGACTGAGGATATTCAAGCACAGCGTCGTCACAGTAAATTTGATGTTCTAACTCGAACTCGCTCGCGTCGGATGCCGCCCAGTGGACATCCAATGCCGCTCGAATCTGCGCGTCTTCCATTTGAGTCTTCCCTCACGAATGCATTCTGTGGGTACAATTCTTCTTGACCTCAGAGCGACCCCACCAGCCGGGCGCCAATGATCGTCGCGCAGGCGTAGCTCGACGCGTAGACTCGTTACGAGGTAATCCCCATGAGTAACAGAGTTCTCGTCCTGTACGGCTCCTACCGCATCGATCGCAAAGGAATCCGACTGGCGGAGTTCGTGATCGGCAGACTTCGCGCTCGCGGCGAGGACGTGGAACTGATCGACGCCAAGGCGATCGGCCTGCCCATGCTGGATCGCATGCTGAAGGAGTACACGCCGGGCACGGCGCCGACGGTGTTGGAGCGCCTCGGGGCAAAGATCCGGGAGGCTGACGCCTTCGTGTTCGTCGTGGGTGAGTACAACTGGGGCATGCAACCCGGACTCAAGAACCTCACCGATCACTTTCTGGAGGAGTGGTTCTGGCGGCCTGCCGCGATCGCGAGCTATTCGGCAGGTCGGCTGTCGGGGGCTCGATCGAGCTACGCCTGGCACAACACGCTGTCCGAGATGGGCATGGTCGTGATCTCGAGCACCCTCATCGTCGGTCCGATCAATGAGACACTCAACGAGGCTGGCGAACCGATTGGGAAGGCCGGTGCAGCGCTCGAGCACGCGTTTCCCCGCTTCGCCGACGATCTTGCGTGGTGGACAGAGGCCGCGAAAGCCCAGAGGACCAGACGGGCGCCGCCCTACTGAGGCGCGGAGGCGCTCGAGGTGGCGCGGTTTCCGATCGATCGGATTTCGACGCTGCCGGGACACCTGTCATTTTCCGGCAAAAGCTAATCATCCAAGCCCCTTCCTTCGAGGATCCGCTCCATGAACTTTGCGACCCTGGCTGCGCGCGTCTTGCTCTGCTTGGCCTTCGAGAAGTGAAGGAGGTACCCGCGCTGACGTCCAGGTGTCAAGGCATAGAACGCCTTCTGCAGGGCGGGCAGCTGCTCTAGCTTCGTCTTGAACTCCGCGGGCATTTCAAACTCGGCGGTCTTCTTCAACTCGACCTTGAGACCCGATTTCTCCACCTCAATGGCCTCCAGGATGTAGGTCTTCACGACGCGCGCTCTTCTCGCCACTTCGTGCAAGTCGGTGAACCGGATCTGACGCGCTGCCTGCACGTTCTTCGTCTGTTGGACCAGAATGCGATGGTCATCCTTCAGCAACGCACCTTTGAACAACAGGAGCGCACAGTACTCCTTGAAGACGTGGATCAGCGCGATGTTGCTCCCGTTCAGCGTGTAGCACGGGCAGCCCCATTTCAGCTCCTCGGTCAGCCGACAATCGAGAGCAATCGTTCGCAGCCTCCTCAGCTCCTTCGCCCATCTCTCGTTCTTCCCGAAGTACCAATCGATTGCAGGGTTTATCAGCCCGCGTGGCGCGCGTGAAGAGGATGTCGACGACTTGGCCATTTCGATCCCGATCGCGATTCCGGCTGATATCCATTTTACGCAACAATGACCGGACGTGGCGCGTCTTGGAGCTCAGACGGCTTCATACGGCAGTGAGCACGGCGGAATTCAACCACGTACTCGCTCGAACGCGGCCGCTTACGCTGTCCGCGAGATAAGCGTGTAACCATTGCGCCGCCCGGCGCTGATCTCGAGGTAGAACTCGGGTGCCCATCAGTGCGGCAGCCCGGCCGCGATACTGCGTATCTCCGCCGGCGTGTGCTCACCGGCGAGCGGCGTGCCTGGCATCAAATACTTTCCCATCTCGAGCCCACCGACGAGGACAGGCTCGAAGCCTATCTCTCGGACCAGCCGCGAGGCGACTGCAATCGCGTTCTCGTCGTCACCTGCGATCGGCATACCGATTTTCCCGGGGTCTTCGTGCGCGCTCGCCATGAGTGGCGCGCCCACTGCGTTGAATGCTCGCACGACGTGCGCGCCCGCCAGCAGCTGCGCATCGAAAATCCCGGCGCCTTTTGCACGCGCCTCACTGGCGATCTCACCGTCGCGTTGTGGAAACGGATTGCTCGCATTGATCACGACCTTGCCCTTGATTGAATCACCGAGGCTCTTGATGAGCTCGGGAAAGGCCCTGTAGGGAACCGCGAACAGAATCACCTGGCCGAACGCGGCCGCCTCCTGCGGCGTACCTGCTCGCGCATTGGGCCCGACCTCGGAGGCGAGCTTCTTGTCGTTGTCGAGATTGCGTGAGGAGAACATCACCTGGTTTCCAGCCTTGGCCCAAACGCCCCCCAACGCGCTCCCCACACGACCGGATCCGATGATCCCGATCTTCACCTTCGGGATGCCGGCCGCGATCGCAACGCGTGCTGTCAGCGAGACGAGGCTGAGCGCGGCCCCCGCGGCAGTCACTTTGAGCAGATCACGACGGCGAAAAATCGCCACACCATGAATTTCCATTTGCGTCTCCGGACATGAGAACGATCGTCGTCTGAGGCTAACGATATCACTTCCGTTTCGCGTGTCCGTACCCCTCCTCATTCGGCGCGCCTCCGTCTGGGTCAACGTCCAGTCACCCCGGAGGGCGCCTCCGTCCGACACGCGCCATGTGTGCGAGCGCATCGGTCCGTGCCGCGGTGGCATCCGTTGGCAGATCCCTCGAGCGCCGCCGCCACCTCTCGCAGGCTCATTCCCTCGATCCCATGGGAGGTGAGTTGCTGAAGCGCCTCGGTAACGATGGCGTCGCGGCTGAGCGGGCGCTTTGCGGGACGGCCGCGACGACTCCGGACCGGCCCGGATTCGAAGGGGTTTCGCGCTCCCATTGACGAAGCGTAGTCGTCGCGAACGCTGTTCGCCAATGCGCCTGCGAGGACCCGTATTCGGCATCCGGGAATGGCCCCCGGGAGACTGCGCGCTTGCGGGCCAGGATCTGTGGGGCCTCGTTGCCGGTTCGCGGCCGACGAGTGACTCACGCGCCGTGTCTCGGAACGGCTCTGCGCGGGCGCGCGGACTCGAGCATCTTGTCCTCGCCTGAGCGCGTTCCGGACCACTCGGGCCCCACCATCGCAGCGCCGAATACTGCCCGATGTCATTTCGCAGTGTCGCTGCACTATAGTCTTGGCCCGCGCAGAGCGCTGACCGGTTGGTCAGCACTTCTCCGCATCAGCCAAGGGAGTGCCGCCATGGAACTGAAACGTGCAGGGTCACAGCCTTCACAGCGGGGACCCGCAGAGTATTTTACCGGAGCGGTCCGTCTTGACCCATTGAACACCGCCCCGGAGCCGGCGCGCGTCTCGTGCGCGTGCGTCACATTCGAGCCCGGCGCGCGCACCGCGTGGCACCTGCATCCCCTCGGGCAGACCCTGATCGTCACTGCCGGTTGTGGATGGACCCAGTGCGAGGGTGGACCGATCGTCGAAATCCGCGCGGGTGACGTGATCTGGTGCCCGCCAAGACACAAGCACTGGCATGGCGCCACGCCCACCACGGCGATGACACACATCGCCATCCAGGAGGGTCTGAACGGCAAGTACGTCGAATGGATGGCCCACGTCACGGACGAGGAGTATCTCGCCGGTCCGAGTGGCGAGCCGTAAGCAACGACATCGACGGCAAGGTTGTCCTCCTCGCCGGCGCGAGCAGGGGGCCAGGCGAGGCGGCCGCTCGATGTTTACCGCCTGACGCGCCGGGAGCGCCACCTGCGCGCATGCGGATTGCCGTCGCCGCCGGGTGCTGTCATTCTCAGAGCCGTGCGGACGACCGAGGGCTGCACCGGTGTCACGGGCGCTTCGAGCATTATTTCTGGCCGCAACACTGGCCGCCTTCGTATCGGCGGAAGCTCGGAGCGCGGCCGGGCCATCCTCTGCACCTCCCACCGGCAACTCGGCTGCCAGCGAGACGCTGCAAGAAGTCACCGTGACCGCTGAGCGCCTCAAGAAACTCGCGCGCAGAGTCTCAAAGTTCGTCAACCAGATTGCGGACCTCGAGAACGCAGGAGGGCTTCCCGTCTGGAAGGAGCCCGTCTGCCCACTCGTCTCGGGCCTTTCCCGGCAGGACGGCGAGTTCATCCTCGAGCGAGTCTCGGACATCGCGAGCGCAGCGCGAGTACCGTTAGCCCACGAACACTGCCGCCCGAATTTCTTTGTCATCGTGACCGCAGATCCGAGAGCGTTTCTCGAAAAGATGGACAACCGGACTAGGCTTCTCGCCTTTGGCGGGGTTGCTCCGCGCGTCATTGACGAGTTCATAGCAACCCCGCGCGCCGTGAGAGTCTGGTACGGCTCCACGGAGGTGGACGCCTGGGGCATGCCTCTCACGGGATGCCAGGGCGTCTCCATCAACGGTCTTCCGACGGGCTGCGGCGAGGGCTCGCATCTCGTGTTCAACGTCATCTGGAAGTTCTCGCGGGTTTTCGTGATCGCGGACCGGGCTCGGCTGCACGGAGTGACCCGTGGACAGCTCGCCGACTACGTCGCGATGGTGGGTCTCGCGAAACTCAAGCCCGGAGCACACCTGGGCGATGCACCGACGATTCTGAAGCTATTCGAGGGAGCACCCCAAGCTGCGCCCGCCGGCATGACCGATTGGGATCAGACCTTCCTGGAATCGCTGTATGCGACGGAACAGCGCTCGATCCTGCAGCGCAGTCAGATTGCGCGCGCCATGTTGCGCGAGATTGGCCATTGACGCGTCCGCACTCGTTCGGGCGGCAACGACGGACGCATGCGAAAGGGGGATCCATTGCCCCTTTCGCAAAAGCCAACGGGAACCGCGCGCGACCGCGCGTGATCGTCAGAAGCGTGCCGCCCGCAGTCGTCTCGATCAGCTCCGCACCGCCCCCGATCCGAGCCGGTCGCTTGCCGGCGACCGGGTTTCCGGTGCCGCGACCGCGAACTGCCGTTCGTACAGGTCCGCGTAGAGGCCGGCCTTCGCCATCAACTGTCCGTGAGTGCCTCTCTCGAGAATTCGACCGTCCTGAAGAACAAGAATCTGATCAGCCCTGACGACAGTTGAGAGCCGGTGGGCGATCACGACCGATGTGCGGCCTGCGAGCGCCCGCTCCAACGCTCGCTGGATCGCGATTTCCG
>Ga0335073_10003622_pt1 | contig 21567 bp, 23 predicted proteins | sample Lox_Sample_22_FD_207093 | JGI IMG/M metagenome (GOLD analysis project Ga0335073, IMG submission 207093) | Soil microbial communities from Loxahatchee National Wildlife Refuge, Florida, United States - Lox_Sample_2.2 | ecosystem: Environmental > Terrestrial > Soil > Wetlands | place: USA...
GGTACGGGAACGTGGTCGCGGTCAACGACATCACGATGACGATCGGGCCGGGGGTCACCGGCCTGCTCGGCCCGAACGGCGCGGGCAAGTCCACGGTGCTGCACCTGATCGCCGGGTTCCTGGCCCCCTCCCGCGGCTCGGTGACCGTCGGCGGCCGGCCGAGCTGGCGCAACCCGGAGATCTACCGCAAGGTGGGGCTGGTGCCCGAGCGCGACTCCGTGTACGCGTTCCTCACCGGCAAGGACTTCGTCCGGTCCACGGCCAGGCTGCACCAGCTCGCCGACCCCGACGCCGCGACGCGCCGGGCCATCGCGATCGTGGACATGGCCGACGCGCAGGACCGGCGGATCTCGACCTACTCCAAAGGCATGCGGCAGCGGATCAAGGTGGCGGCCGCGCTCGTGCACGATCCCGATGTGCTGCTGCTCGACGAGCCGTTCAACGGCATGGACCCGCGGCAGCGGCTGCACATGATGGACCTGCTGACCAAGCTCGGCGCGGAGGGCCGCACGATCCTGCTCAGCTCGCACATCCTGGAGGAGGTCGAGCAGCTCGCGGACACGATCCAGGTGATCGTGTCCGGCCGCCTGGCCGCCTCGGGCGACTTCCGCGCGATCCGGCGGCTGATGACCAGCCGGCCGCACGTGTTCCTGGTCCGCAGCTCCGACGACCGGCGGCTCGGCTCCGCGCTGATCGGCCGCTCCGCCGTGAACGGCGTCGAGCTGACCGGCGGCGGCCTGCAGGTGCGGGCAGGCGACTTCGGCGCGTTCAGCCGCGAGCTGGCCGGGCTGGCGCGCGAGCACGACATCCGGCTGCGAGAGCTGCTTCCCGAGGACGAGTCGCTCGAGAGCGTCTTTGCCTACCTGGTCGAATCCTGATACGAAAGGCGATGCACCCGTGGACGGGGCGTTCAATCAAGTCGTCGCATCGATCACGCTGCGCGCGGTCTTCGGGCGCAAGCGGGCGCTGCTCTTCGCGATTCCGCCGGTGATCCTGATCGTGATCACGGTGATACTCAAGGCCGCGCGCCCTGATGGCGCGCCGTGGCCCGGCCGGATACTCGGCGACTTCGGCTTCTCGGTCATCCTGCCGCTGACCGCCCTGATCATCGGCACCAGCGTGCTCGGGGCCGAGATCGACGAGGGCAGCGTCGTGCACCTGCTGGCCACGCCGGTGCGGCGCTCGTCGGTGATCGTGACCAAGTTCGTCATCGCGGCGTTGCTGACCATGGCGTTCGTCGCCGTGCCCGAGCTGGTCGCCGGGGTGATCGCGACCGGGGGCGTCACGAAGGTCGCGGTCGGGCTGTTCATCGGCGCGCTGGCCGGTTCGGTGATCTACAACGCGGTGTTCGTGATGCTGTCGGTGCTCACCACCCGGGCCATAGCGGTCGGCCTGCTGTACGTCCTGATCTGGGAGGTCGTGCTCGGCAACTTCGTCGGCGGGGTCCGGCTGCTCTCGGTCGAGCAGTACTCGCTCGGCGTGGCCAACGCGATCGCCCACTACCCGGCCCTGCGCGCGGGCCTGACGCTGACCACCGCGCTGATCATGGGCGTGATCGTCACCATCGCCGCGCTGGTCCTGGCCACCCGGCGGCTGTCGGAGTTCTCGCTCAAGGGCGACGCGGTCTGAAAACCCAAATTCCGGGATTTTTCTAACGCCCCGGCCCGGGGCGCATCCGGCTTCTGACCGGTCGGCTAGGCGCGGGCCTTGGCCGCCGCCTTGAGCTGCTTCTTGTAGTCCCGGACGGCGGCCAGCGACCCGTGGTCGGTGATGTCGGCCACCGAGTAGTGCGAGCCCTCCTCGCCGTAGTGACCCGCCGCCTCGCGCCAGCCATCGGGCCGGACGCCGAGCTGCTTGCCCAGCAGCGCCATGGTGATCTGCGCCTTGTACTGCCCGAAACCGGGCAATTCGGTGAGCCGGGCGGCCAGCTCGGCGCCGCTCGCGGCGGTGGTCCAGACCCGGGCCGCGTCGCCGTCGTAGCGGTCCACGATGATCCGGGCCAGTTCCTGGACCCGCGCGGCCATCGCCTTGGGGAACCGGTGCAGAGCCGGACGCTCGCTGAACACCGCCGCCAGCGCGTCCGGGTCGTAGCCGGCCAGCTCTTCGGCCGTCGGCTCGTGCCCGAGCCGTTGCGCCAGCTGGTAGGGCGAGCTGAACGCTTTCTCCAGCGGCACCTGCTGGTCCAGCAGCATCGCCGTCAGCAGGGCCAGCGGGCTGCGGGACAGCAGCTCGTTGGCCCCGTCCTCGATCGGCAGCGACAGAGTCATCGGTCCCCTCCTGGTCGGACGGCCATCATCCCAGCAGGGTGGTGGGACGGGCAGCCGGCACAGGAACTATATGGGGATAGCCTGGCGTTTCAGAAAGTGGGATCTCTGCATCCCGCCTAAGGAGATAGACATGTCGCGTCACCTGATGTTCGGCATCGGCGGAGTCATCATCGGGCTCATCTTGTTCGCCGTGCTGCCGTGGTGGGTGCCGGTCCTGGTCATTGCCGCCGCCATCGCGATCCCCGTGGTCGCCTGGAGGACGCTCGACCCGTCCCAGCGGCGGCGGATCCGCAACATGCGGAGCCGGGGTCAGCTCGGCCGCTAGCCGTTGGCTGTTAGTCGCCCGCCGGCACCGGCTGCGGGGGCGCTTGTCCGTCGTACCGGGCCGACGGGCGGATCAGCCGGTTACCCGACACCTGCTCGAGCACGTGCGTGCACCAGCCGATGACCCGGCTGGACGCGAACGTCGGGGTGAATTCCTCCCGCGGGATGCCGCAGGCGTCCATCACCACGCCGGCGTAGTACTCGACGTTGGCGTTGAGTGCGCGGCCCGGCTTCTCCTCGCCGAGCACCCGGACGATCGTGTCCTCGGTGGCCATCGCGAAGTCGGCGGTCGGGCCACCCACCTTGGTCGCCACCTCGCGGAGCAGCGCCGACCGGGGGTCCTTGCCCTTGTACACCCGGTGGCCGAAGCCCATGATCCGGTCACCCCGGCCCACCGCGGCCCTGACCCAGGCCTCGGCCCGGTCGGGGCTGCCGATGTCGTCGAGCATCTCGAGCACGCGGGCCGGCGCACCGCCGTGCAACGGACCGGACAGGGCTCCGATCGCGCCGGTCACGGCCGCGCCCAGGTCGGCGCCGGTCGAGGCGATCACCCGGGCGGTGAACGTCGATGAGTTGAAGCCGTGGTCGATGGTGGAGACCAGATAACGCTCGAGCGCCCAGGCGTGCTGGGGGTCGGGGCGCTGGCCGGTGAGCATGTAAAGGTAGTTCGCCGCGGCGGACAGCTCCGGGTCCGGCGCTACTGGTTGCTGGCCGGCCCGGAGCCGGTGCAGGGCGGTCAGCAGCACCGGGGTCTGCGCGCAGAGCTGCATCGCGTTGTCGTAGAGCTGCTCCCGGGTGATATCGAGCCAGGAGCGAAAGCCCGACCGCTGGGCCACGAACGAGATCGCGGTGCGCAGCGCGGCCAGCGGCTCGTAGGGGTCGGCCTCGGTGAGCGTGCGCAGGAACGGGACCAGGTCCTCCGCAAGCACGCGGTGCTCGGCGATCTCGCGCAGGAAGTTCTCCCGCTCCACCCTGTCCGGCAGGTGGCCGCGGAACATCAGGTGCCATACGTCCTCGAGCGTCCTGCGCCGGTTCAGCTCGATCGCGTCGTACTGCCGGTAGTGGTAGAAGCCTTCCAGGCCCCGGACATCGCCGATCTGGGTGTGCGCGACGACCACGCCCTCGAGCCCGGCCGGCGCCTCCGCGCCGTTGCCGTTCGCGGGCATCCGCACGGTTTCTGGCATCTGACCTCCTTGGTCCCTGTTCCGGCCGGTATCGCCGTCTGGGCTGGCCCTGTTGATCGGGGTCAGGACTGGCATGCCCACATCGGCGGCCGGCCGTCGCCTCATATCGCCAGCCTCAATCATTATGTCCATGTGCGTCAATATTGATTAGAATCAACCTCGTGACGGACTGGATCGGGGCTGCCGAGGCGGCGGAGCGGCTCGGGATCAAGCCAGCGAGCCTGTATTCCTACGTGAGCCGGGGAGTGCTGACCCCGCGGCGGGGGGCGGACGGCCGGGCCAGCCTGTTCGACGCCGCGCAGATCGCCGGCCTGGCCCGGCACGGGCGGCCACGCCGGGTGCCCGGCGGCGTCGAGCTCGTGATCGAGTCGGAGCTGACCGAGATCTCCGACGACCGGCTGCGGTTCCGCGGGCACGACGCGATCGCGCTGGCCACCAGTCGCAGCTTCGAGCAGGTGGCGACCCTGCTCTGGACGGACGGCTTCGGCGAGGACCCGATCCCGTGGCGGGCCACCGACGAGGCTCTCGCGGCGGGCACGGCGGCCCAGGCCGGGCTGCTCGCGGACACCTACCCGCTGGAGCGGTTGCAGGTCATCGTCCCGGCCGTCGCGGCGACCGACCGGCTGCGGCTGCACCTCGACCGGCCCGCTGTCATCCAGGCGGGGCGGTCACTGATCGCCGCGATGGTCGACTGCCTTCCGCTGGCTGCTGGGGCTGGGGCTGGGGCTGCCGCGGGGGCTGCCGCCGGCGACGCGAGCATCGCCGGTCGCCTGGCCCCGAAGCTCTGCCGGCAACCGCCATCGGAGGGCCTGATCGGCGCGCTGCGCGCGGCGCTGGTGCTGCTGGCCGACCACGAGCTGGCCGCCTCAACGCTGGCCGTCCGGGTGGCGGCCTCGGTCCGGGCCGACCCGTACGCCGTGGTCGCCACCGGGCTTGGCGCGATGAGCGGCGCACTGCACGGCGGCGCGTCGCTGGGCGCCGAGGTGCTGCTGACGTCGGCCGGCCGGCCCGCCGACGCGCCGCGCGTGGTCGGCGAGTTGCTGCGCCGCGGCGAGCGCATCCCCGGGCTCGGGCACTTCGTGTACCGGGCGGGCGACCCGCGGGCGGTTCTGCTCTTGGACCTGATCCGGACCGCGGCGCCGGATTCCGACCGCCTCGCGGTCGCCGAGGCCGTGCTGGCCGAGGCCAAGCGCCGGGCGCTGCCGGCCCCGAACATCGAGTTCGCGCTGGCCGTGCTGGCCACCGTCGGCGGGATGATCCCCGGCGCCGGCGAGGCCGTGTTCGCGGTCGCGAGGACGGCCGGGTGGCTGGCGCACGCACTGGAGGAGTACGTCCGGGCCACGCCGATCCGTCCCCGCGGGGTGTACACAGGGCGCGCCGGACTCACCTAGCCGCCCGGGAATCAGATCGGCCGCCGCGGGCTTTTCTCTGGCAGAACGCAGAATCTGGAGACCAGCCATGGCCGTACGCCGCCTGAACCACGCCGTCCTGTACGTCAGCGACCTCGCGCGGGCCGTCGACTTCTACCGCTACGCGCTCGGCTTCGAGCTGCGCATGGAGATCCCGGGCCGCGCCGCCTTCCTGCGGTCGCCGGAGTCCGCCAACGATCACGACCTCGGGCTGTTCGAGGTCGGGAACGCGCCGCTGCCGCACAACCCCTACGTGGGCCTTTACCACCTGGCCTGGGAGGTGGGCACGCTCAAGGACCTGGCCGAGATCAGGGACAGGCTCGCCGAGCGCGGCGCGCTCGTGGGCGCGAGCGATCACAGGGTGTCCAAGTCCCTGTACGCCAAGGACCCGAGCGGCATCGAGTTCGAGGTGATGTGGCGCGTCCCGGCGGAGAGCTGGGAGCAGGAGATGAGAAGCGGTGACATGATCGCCCCGCTCGACCTGGACGGCGAGCTGGCCCGCTGGGGCGACCGGGTCACCGGCGCCGCGGCCGGCTCGGTCACCTGACAGCCGCTCAGCGCTCCGCTGGCTTGGTGCGCGTCTCGATCGTGCCCTTGTAGGCGATCCCGCGCACGTGCACCGTGGGCGCGTCGTGCGCCAGCCGGGCCTCCATGTCCTCCTCCGCCGACCAGCCCTTGCTGACCCCGAAGCCGTCCATCTCGACCCGGACGCCGGGCGGGACCAGGATGTCGATGCGCGACTTGTAGGCGACGGCCACGACCGTGGTGACCGGCGCTGTGAGCTCGGCGGCCCGCAGGTCGAGCCAGCCGTCGCCCTTGTAGACGACGGACGTGAACCGGTCGGGGACGCGCCAGCGGCCGCCCCGGCGGACCGAGTTCTTGTACGCGACGGCCCACCGGCCCGGGGCCGGGCCCGCGGTCGCCGGCGCGGCGCCGCCCGGTGCAGGGGCGGGCAGGTCGCTGGTCAGGAGCTCGAGGTCGGCTCCGGTCCTGGCGGTGAGCGCGGCCCGCATCCGCTCGTCGAACTCGTCGTCGTCGAGCCGGCGCTCGGCGAAGGCCTGCTGGAGCCGCTGCGCCACCGCGTCCCGGTCCTGATCGGACGCGCGGATCGTCGGCTGGCTCCCCGGCCCGGTATCGCCGTCCGGCGTGTCCGGTCGCTCCTGCAGGCTCAACGAGAACCCCCTCGGCCTAGCCTCCGCTTCATGATTGCGATATATCTTAACTGCTCGAGACCGGCCGCGGAAGCCCACATCGGCGAGCTAGGCGAGCTAGGTCAGCTCGGTCAGCTCGGTCAGCTCGGCGTAGAGCGCGGCGGTCTGCGCCGCGATGGCCGCCCAGCCGAACTCGGCCTCGGCCCGCGCGCGCCCGCGCCGGCCCATCTCGGCCGCCAGGCTCGGATCGGCCACCAGCGCGTTCAGCGCGTCGGCCAGCGCGCCGGGGTCGGCGGGGGGGACCAGCAGGCCGGTCTGGCCGTCCGCCACCACCTCGGGTATGCCTCCGACCCGGGAGCCGACGACCGCGGTGGCGCAGGCCATGGCCTCCAGGTTCACGATGCCGAGCGGCTCGTAGAGCGACGGGCAGGCGAAGACCGTGGCGTGCGTCAGGAGCTGGATCACCTCGCGCTTGGCGAGCATGCCGGAAATCCAGGTCACCCCGGCCCGGCCGGCGCGCAGCTCCCGGGCCAGCAGGCCGACCTCGGCCTCGAGCTCCGGCGTGTCGGCCTGGCCCGCGCAGATCACGAGCTGCGCCGACCGGTCCAGCCCGGCCGCCGCCCGCAGCAGGACCGGCAGCCCTTTCTGCCTGGTGACCCGGCCGACGAACACCACCGACGGCCGCTGCGGGTCGACGCCAATGCGTTCCAGCACATCGGTCGCGGGGTCGGGGGAGTACTCGGCGGTGTCGATGCCGTTGCGGATGACCCGCACCCGGGACGCGGGCACGGCCGGGTAGGCCGCCAGCACGTCCTCCCGCATACCGTCGGAGACCGCGATGACGGCGGTCGCGGATTCCACGGCGGTCCGTTCGCACCAGGAGGACAGCGCGTAGCCGCCGCCGAGCTGCTCCGCCTTCCACGGCCGGAGCGGTTCCAGCGAGTGGGTCGTGACCACGTGCGGGATGCCGTAGAGCCGCGCGGCCAGGAACCCGGCCAGGTTCGCGTACCAGGTGTGGGAGTGGACCAGCTCGGCGCCGGCCACCGCGGCCGTCATCGAGAGGTCGGCGGAGATCGTCTGCAGGGCCTGGTTCGCCCCGGCCAGGCGGTCCCAGGCCTGGTGCGCCACCGCTCCTGGGCGGTCGGCGCCCTGGCAGTGAACGGTAAGATCCACGAGCGGGGCCAGCTCGCGGGCGAGGTACTCGACGTGCACGCCGGCCCCGCCGTAGACCTCCGGCGGGTACTCCCGGGTCAGCAGCGCCACGCGGAGCTTGCCTGCGGCGCGCGCCGACGTCACTTCGGCACCAGCTGGCCCTTGCCGACCACGGTGATGCCGCCAGGCGACACGGTGAACCCGCGCGCCCGGTCGTGCTCCTTGTCGACTCCGACCTGGGCGCCCTCGGGCACCTCGACGTTCTTGTCCAGGATCGCGTTCTCGACCACCGCGTGGCGGCCGACGCGCGTGTTGTGCAGCAGCACCGACCTCTCCACCCGGGACCAGCTATTGACCCGGACCCCGGGAGAGAGCACCGAGCTGCGGACCACGCCGCCGGAGACCACCACGCCGTTGCTGACGATGCTGTTGATCGCATGCCCCACCCGGTCGCCGCTGTCGTGGACGAACTTGGCGGGCGGCTCGGATGGCACGTGCGTGAGGATCGGCCACTCATCGTTGTAGAGGTTGAAGATCGGATGCACCGCGCACAGGTCCATGTGCGCGTCGAAGTAGGAGTCGAGGGTCCCGACGTCGCGCCAGTACCCGGCGTCGCGGGGTTCCGCTCCCGGCACCTTGTTGTCCAGGAAGTCGTAGACCTCCGCGCGCTGCTGGCGGACCAGCCTCGGGATGATGTCGCCGCCGATATCGTGCCGGCTGCCGGTGTCGACGGCGTCCTGGCGCAGCGCCTGGACCAGCGCTTCGGTAGAGAAGACGTAGTTGCCCATCGAGGCGAACGCCTCGTCCTCGTGCCCGGGGCGGGCGGGCGGCTCGGGCGGCTTCTCCAGGAAAGCCTCGATGGTGCGCCCGTCCGGGCCGGTCTGGATCACCCCGAACGCCTTCGCGTCCTCTCGCGGCACCGGCAGCGCGGCCACGGTCACGCCCGCGCCGGAGGTGACGTGCTGGTCGACCATCTGCATCGGGTCCATCCGGAACACGTGATCGGCGCCGAACACGATGATGTGGTCCGGCTCGTCGTCGAAGATCAGGTTGAGCGACTGGTAGATCGCGTCGGCGGATCCGGTGTACCAGTGCGGCCCGAGCCGCTGCTGTGCCGGCACCGGCGTCACGAAGTTGCCGAGCAGACTGCTCAGCCGCCAGGTGGTCGTGATGTGCCGGTCCAGGCTGTGGCTCTTGTACTGGGTCAGCACGGCGATTCGCCGGATGCCCGAGTTGACCAGGTTGGACAGGGCGAAATCCACCAGCCGGTACAGGCCGCCGAACGGGACGGCGGGCTTGGCCCGGTCCGCTGTGAGCGGCGCCAGGCGCTTTCCCGCCCCGCCGGCCAGGACGATGCCGAGAACCCGATGCCCGTTCATGCGCCACCTCCCGCCGGCCCCATTCTTGCGGCCGGAGCACGAAAGGGCCATGGCTGGCGGGCTTCGAGCCGCCAAAGTTCGGGTGTATGGCGCGGAACGCGCGGGCGTCAGTGACGGTGCGTGACGCGGATCCTGGACTGCTCGTGCGGCAGGAGTTCCCAGTCGTCCATGAAGCGCGCCCGCAGTCCGTGCCGGGCCGCCAGCTCGATCAGGGTGTCCGTGCGGTAGTAAAAGTCCTCGTGGAGCACGTGATGCTCGGCGCCATCGGTGCGGTCGAAGGTGAAATCGAAGAACCCGTCCGGCGCCATGATCCGGGCGACCGACTCCAGGCATTCGCCGATGACCTCGATGGGCGAGTGGGAGAACACGCTGTGGGCGTGCACGACGGTGAAGCCACCGTCGGGAAGGAACGCCAGGCCCATGTCCCGGACCAGGACCAGGTGCGGCAGCTTGGCCTGCAGGCCGAAATCTGCGATGGTATCGGCCGCGGCCAGCAGGATGTCGGGAGAGATGTCGACGCCGTAGTAGTTCCCCGCGTCGAGGTGCTCGATGAACAACCGCCCGGCGCGCAGGTTGCCGCAGCCGATCTCGAGCATCCGGTCACCGGGCTTCAGGCCGTGCCCGATCAGGTAGTCGAACTGCATCTGGCCGATCTTCAGCCACGATTCGTGGGTCTGGCTGCCCACGGCGCCGTCTCGGCTTCGCGCGGTATCGGCGGCCATCACGGCCCGGTAGTAGCTGAGATGATCCGCGGCCCGGAGCCGGAGCCAGGCATCGCGGCTGCGGCGTCGAACGTACGGCGGGACACGGCCCGGGTGACGGGCTGCATACCCGATCTTGAAGACCAGCCTGGAACGATCCTTCGCGGTCACGGGCCAGGCGTCACTCCAGTTCGGAGGGCTCGGCTACCCGTTTAGTGGCGGCGCGCGTCGCCAGCATTCTGGCCATATGGACGCCCACCCCAAGCACCAGCGCCCAGCTGACCGCCTCGCCGAGCGCGACCTGAGGATCCTCGGGGTGCTCGGGTGGCGCCTTGCCGGTGACCTGCTTCCAGGCAAAGTGGAGCACTTTGCGGGCGGCGAAGGCTGCGGCAAAGCCCACCACGGCTGTGAGCACCTTATTGCCGCCGTTGCCCTTACCTGACATCCGAGATCCTTCCTCCGGGCAGTCCGCTGATCATCCCACGGCCGTGCCGCCGGTGCGTGCCTGCGGGCGCGAACGCTCGATTGCCGCGGCGAGTTCCGCCGGCCGCCTGGTGCCGATCAACCAGTACGGCCGGTTCTGATGTTCCCCGATGACCTCGATGTACACGGCCTGCTTCAGGTACGGCCTGCTCAGCAGGTAGGCCTGCGGGTCCGCGCTCGGGCCGCGCATGGCCCGGGTGCGGGCCTCGTCGAGCGCGGCCACCTCGCCGGCCATGGCCAGCGGCAGGCTGACGGAACCCGCCCGCAGCTCGCCGTCGGATACCTCGACAGTGGCATGGCCCCAGACAAGCAGGACCGCCGCGCAGCCGCCGCAGATCACCACGTACGACGCGATCGCGACGAAAACGCTGAAGCCGGCCCATGCCATGCTGGCGAAGATGAACGCCGTGAACATGCCAAGGAGCCAGACCGCGGCCGGCGCGCGGAGCTGTTCGGTGTAGCTGCGCATTGCTCCACCGTAGTTGGTTACATGGAACACATGACTGGCCGGTGGGCGTGGCGCGGCAACCGGGGCAGCCGGGCGGGCGCCGCCGCTCCGGGAAGCGGCGGCGACGCCGTAAGGGACGAGCCTGCCGCGGCCGCGGCGGACGACGATCGCGCTGGGATCTCGGCGAGGCTCCGAACGCAAGCCTCTCCCGGCCGGCTGCCGCGGGAGCCGACCGTGCCGTTCTGGCTGGCGCGCGCAGCGGCCTGGTCGTGGCGCCTGCTTCTGGTCGGCCTGCTCGTCTACGTCGTCTTCCGGGTGGCCACCGCGCTGCAGTTGGTCATTTTGCCCTGTATCGCGGCCCTGCTGCTGACCGCCCTGCTGCACCCGCTGGCCGCGTTGCTGCGGCATCGGGGGATCGGCTCGCTGACCGCGACGTGGTGCACGGTCCTGGCCGGGATCGTGATCCTGGCCGGCCTGACGATCCTGGCCGTCAACCAGGTGACCTCCGACTATCCGCGGCTGCAGCGTGAGGTACGGCACACGGCGCACGACGTGCAGCATTCGCTGGCCGGCCCGCCGTTCCACATCAGCAGCGCGCGGCTCGCCCAGTACACCAACGACGTCGTGAACTTCTTCTCGCAGCACAAGAGCGTGGTCGCTGGCACCGTGGTCACCGGCGGCAGGATCGTGCTGGAGCTGGGTACGGGCGTCATTCTGACGATCTTCGTCATGTTCTTCCTGCTCAAGGACGGCGAGAAGATCTGGGGCTGGATCACGAAGGGCCTGCCGGCCGAGGCCAAGCGGCGAACCGACGACGCGGGCACGGCGGCCTGGACGGTGCTGGTCAACTACATGCGCGGCACCACGGCCGTCGCCGCGATCCACGCCCTGTTCATCGGGGTGGCCCTGGGGGTCCTCGGCGTCCCGCTGCTCGTGCCATTGATCATCTTGGTGTTCATCGCCGCCTACCTGCCGCTGGTCGGCATCTTCATCGCCGGCACGGTCGTGATCCTGGTCACGCTCGGCACGAAGGGCTGGATCGCGGCCGCGATCATGATCGGCGTCTTCATCCTCGAGGGGCAGATCGAGGGGCATCTGCTGCAGCCGCTGCTCATCGGGCGGCTCGTGCGGCTGCACCCGCTCGCGATCATCCTCGTCCTGGCGGTCGGGGGAGTGATCGGCGGGATCGCGGGCGCGATCGTGGCGGTGCCGGCCGCCGCCGCGATCACCTATGCCTGGCCGCACCTGCGTGGCGACCGCGGCGACCGCGGCGACCGCGCGCCGCCGGACGCCGGCTCTTAGCGCCCGGACGACGGCCCTGAGCGCCCGGGGCGCGTCCCCGGGCACGCGCGCGGACGGCATGCGCGAACATCCGGCCGTCCGGCGGTAAGGTCACGTCCGTGAACGCAGCCAGGCCACCGGCGGGCGGAGGGGCGGTTAACCCATGACCGGCACGGACTCCGACGGCGTCGAGGTGCTCATCCAGCGGCTGGATCCTGGCCTGCCGTTGCCGCAGCGGTCGCACCCGGGCGACGCGGGCGCCGACCTGTTCGCCGCGGTGGACGTCGAGCTCGCGCCGGGGCAGCGCGCCGTGGTGCCAACCGGAGTTGCCATCGCCCTGCCCGGCGGCTATGCCGCGTTCGTGCACCCGAGGTCCGGGCTCGCGGCCCGGCACGGTGTGACGATCGTGAATGCGCCGGGCACCGTGGACGCCGGGTACCGTGGCGAGATCAGGGTGACGCTGCTGAATACCGACGCCGATCACCCTGTGGCCTTCCGTCGGGGGGACCGGATTGCCCAGCTCGTGGTGCAGCGGGTAGAGCTCCCGGTGTTCCACGAGGTCGAGAGGCTGCCGGGCTCGGCCAGAGGGGTGGACGGGTTCGGGTCGACCGGCGGCCACGCCGCGGCGGGCCACCCGGTCGGCTAGGACAAGTTCCGTAAAGGAAGTTAGGAGCGTGCGGGATGTTCAGACGGCGCCGCCGCGAGGAAGCGGACCGGCCCGGATATGACTCCGGCACGGGCCAGGACGACGAAGATCTGTACGGCGACGTCGACGAGCCGGACGAGGCCGGCTACGACGAGCAGGACGACCCGGTGGCGGGCGGCGGGGCCGGCCGGAACGGCCCTTGGGACGGAGCCCAGAGCTACCCGCAGCGGGAGCGAATCGATTTCGGCAGCTTGCTGGTCCCGGCGTACGAGGGCATCAGGGTCGAGGTCGAGGTGGCCGAGGGCATGGGTGTCTGCGTCACGATCCTGCGCGACGACAGCGTGCTTCAGCTCATGGCGTTCGCCGCCCCGAAGACCAGCGGGCTGTGGGACGAGGTGCGCCAGGATTTCGCCATGGAGGTGGCCAAGGCCGGGGGCGACAGCCAGGAGGCGCAGGGCCCGTTCGGAGTCGAGCTGCACGCCCGGGTGACGCCGGTGGGCCAGGAGCACGCCCGCGGTGAGCTGGAGCCGATCCGCTTCCTCGGCGTCGACGGTCCCCGCTGGTTCCTGCGGGGCATGATCCGCGGCCCGGCCGCCCGCCGCCCCGACCTGGCGCGGCCGTTGGAGGACCTGTTCGCCGACGTCGTGGTGGTTCGGGGCGATCACCCGGCACCGCCGGGGGACCTGCTGGAGATACGGCTGCCCGAAGACATGCGTCAGGCTCTGGCGGACCAGTTCGCGCAGGAGACGGCGGGCCAGGCGCTGTCCAACCCGTTCGAGCGCGGCCCGGAGATCACCGAGACACGGTAGACCCGATTGGCTCACTGGCCGCCAGCGAGCAGCCTGCCCAGTTCCTCCTCGACGTCCTCACTGGTGACGAACAGCAACTCGTCCCCGGCCTCCAGAGGATCATCGCTGTTCGGCACGATCACCCGGCCGTCGCGCAGGATGGCAACCAGCGCCGTGTCGGCGGGCCACTCGATCGCCCCGATTCGCTGGCCGGCCAGCGGCGCGTCGGCGGGCATGGTCAGCTCGACCAGGCTGGCCTCGCTCTGCCGGAACGTCATCAGCCGGACCAGGTCGCCGACGCTGACGGCTTCCTCGACCAGGGCCGAGAGCAGGCGGGGGGTGGACACCGCGACGTCGACCCCCCAGGACTCGTTGAACAGCCACTCGTTGTTCGGGTGGTTGATCCGCGCCACCACCCGCGGTACCCCGTACTCGGTCTTGGCGAGCAACGACACCACCAGGTTGACCTTGTCGTCCCCCGTCGCGGCGATCACGACGTTGCAGCGCTCCAACGACGCGTCTTCCAGCGAGGTGATCTCGCACGCGTCGGCGAGCAGCCACTCCGCGCTCGGCACGTTGTAGACCTTGATCTTCCTTGGGTCCTTGTCGATCAGCAGCACCTCGTGGCCGTTGCCCAGCAACTCCATGGCAATGGACCGGCCGACCGAGCCCGCTCCCGCGATCGCCACGCGCATCAATGGCCTCCCTTGCCAGGCCCGGCCGGCCTGGCGAACGCGGCGGCGATCCGTTCCAGGTCGCGGTCGTTGGCGATCACGTGCAGCACGTCGCCCTCCTGCAGGACGGTGCCGGGACCGGGCATCATGGCCTCGCCGAGCCGCGAGATGAACGCGATCCTGCTCCGGGCCGCGTCCTCCAGTGCGGTGACCTTCTCGCCAAGCCAGCGGTCGGAGTACGCCACCTCGGCGAGCACGATGGCCCCGGTCGGGTCGCGCCAGAGCGGCTGCGCGCCCTCTGGCAGCAGCGCGCGCAGCATCTGGTCGGCGGTCCAGCGGACGGTGGCCACGGTCGGAATGCCGAGACGCTGGTACACCTCGGCCCGGCGCGGATCATAGATCCGTGCCACGACCCGGCCGACGCCGAACGACTCCCTGACAACCCGGGCCGCGATGACGTTGGAGTTGTCACCGCTGCTTACCGCCGCGAAGGCGTCAGCGCGCTCGATACCTGCCTCGATGAGGACATCGCGGTCGAAGCCGATTCCTGTGATCTTGGTGCCCTTGAATCCCGCGGAAAGCTTGCGGAACGCATCGGGATCCTGGTCGATCACCGCGACCGAGTGTCCATGGTCCTCGAGAATGTGGGCGATCGTCGAGCCAACGCGCCCGCACCCCATGATCACGATGTGCACGGCCATCCTTCCCGCGAGAAATGTGCCCGCTCACGGTATTACCCGGCGCTGCACCGGTGCTAGCCAGGTATTGACCTGGCGGGTGCCCCCGGCCGTCCGGGCCCGGTCACGCCACGGGATCATGGGGTCGTGACACCGCCGAAGCCGCGTCTGCCCGAGCCCGGCGACGTGGTCGAACTGACCGTGGGCGAGGTCGCGAACGGCGGCTGGTGCGTGGCCAGGACGGACGCAGGCCCGGTGGTCTTCGTCCGGCACGCGCTGCCCGGAGAGCGGGTCCGCGCGGTGATCACCCAGACCACGTCCAGGTTCGCCAGGGCCGATGCCGCGCAGATCCTCGACGCCTCCGCCGACCGGATCCCGCCGCCCTGCCCGTACGCCCGGCCGGGCGGCTGCGGCGGCTGTGACTGGCAGCACGCGGCCCTGCCCGCTCAGCGCGCGCTGAAGGCGGCGGTCATCGGTCAGCAGTTGCGCCGCATCGCCGGGATCGACCGCGACGTGACGGTCGAGCCCATGCCGGGCGACGAGACCGGGCTCGGCTGGCGCACCCGGGTGAAGTTCGCGGTCACCCGGGGCGGCGCGGCAGGCCTGCGCAGGCACCGATCGCACGAGGTCATGGAGATCGGCGACTGCCTGATCGCGCACCCGCTGGTCGAGACGGCGGCGGTAACCGGGCGGCGCTGGCCGGGCGCGGCCTCGGTCGAGGTCGCCGTCGCGCCCGGCTCCGGCGAGCGGGCACTGGTTGTCTCGGGCCGTAAGGCGGCCGGGCACGATCCTGCGCACCTGCGTCAGCGCGCCGCCGGACGGGACTGGAGGGTCAGCGCTACCGGGTTCTGGCAGGTCCACCCGGCGGCCGCGGACACACTCGCGGCCGCGGTGCTCGATGCGCTGCGGCCCCGGCCCGGGGACGTGGCGCTGGACGTGTACTGCGGGGCCGGGCTTTTCGCGGGAGTGCTGGCCGACGCCGTCGGACCGTCCGGCACGGTCATCGGGATCGAGGCTGACGCCGCGGCGGTGCCCGACGCGCGGCACAACCTGCGCGGCACGCCGTGGGCTCGGGTGTACCGCGGCGACGCGGCGGCGCTGCTGGAGCGCAGCGCACGCGAGGGGGCCACGCTCGCCGTGGTCGACCCGCCGCGGACCGGGCTCGACCGCAAGGTCGTCGACCTGCTGTCAGGCCCCGGCCAGCTCCGCCGGATCGCCTACGTGTCCTGCGACCCGGCGACGCTGGCCCGGGACATCGGCGTGTTCGGCGCCTCCGGGTGGGAGCTCGAGGCGCTGCGCGCCTTCGACGCGTTCCCGATGACGCACCACGTCGAGTGCCTGGCCACGCTGACGCGCGACTGGTGACGCCGGCCGCTGATGCCGCGAGCTGATTCGGCCGCTAGGCCGTCGCCAGCGTGGCCTCAATCTCGATCGTGAGCTGGATCTTCTCGCTGATCATGACCCCGCCCGTCGGCAGCGCCACGTTGGCGGTGATGCCGTAGTCGTTCCTGTTGATCTCGCCGGCCGCGGAGAACCCGGCCCGCGTGCCGCCGTAAGGATCGGGGCCGAACCCGTTGACCTCCACGGTCAGCGCCACCGGATGGGTGATGCCCTTGATGGTCAGGTCGCCGTCCACGATGATCTCCCCGTCCTCCAGGCGGACGCCGGTGGACCGGTAGGTCATCGTCGGATGGTTGGCCACGTCCAGGAAGTTCTCGCCGGTGACATCGCTGTTGCGCTGCGCGTTGCCGGTATCGAACGAGGTCGTGTCGATGGTCGCGGTCGCCGTGGACTGCAGCGGGTCGGTCGCGGTGACGATCTGGCCCTCGAACTTGGTGAAGTTGCCCCGCACCTTGCTGACCATGAGGTGCCTGGCCATGAAGCCGACGTGGGAGTGGACCGGGTCGATGTTCCAGGTGCCTGCGATGTAGCCGGGGATCTCGACTGTGCCGGTTGTCAAGATGTCTCCTAGTTATCAGGGATATGACGGTTACCTACGGACACGTAGTACGCATGCGGAACCCCCGGCTTCTCATCCTGACCGCGGGCCGCAAAGGGGACAAGACGGAACTTCGACTTAACTGAGGCACCTGGAGGTAACCATGCAGCCAGGGACGGCCGGCCCGGCCGCGGCCAACGGCGCGGGCGGCAATAACGGCGGCGGGCCGGGAGTCACGCTCGCCAGGTGCCGGGTCAGGGAGATCCTCGAACGGGTCGGCGACAAATGGTCCCTGTTCGTGATCTCGTGCCTCGGCGACGGGCCCAAGCGGTTCACGGTCCTGAAGCGCTCGGTCGACGGGATCAGCCAGCGGATGCTGACCGTGACCCTGCGCGGCCTGGAGCGCGACGGGATCGTCAGCCGCACCATGTACCCGGTCATGCCGCCCCGGGTCGATTACGAGCTGACCCCGCTGGGCCGCACCCTGCTGGACGCCGTCGGCGCGCTGATGGCCTGGGCCGACGCCAACCTAGACGAGGTTGACGCCGCTCGCGCCGCCTACGACGCCCGGCCCGCCTACGACGCCCGGCCCGCCTACGACGCCCGGCCCGCCTACGGGCGGGGGGTTTCCACAGGGGGTGGGATCGGGGTGGCTGGCGGGCGGGTGGGGCGATGAGTCTGGGGTGGTGACACGGCAGCCTCCTCTGGCGGTCGAACGACTGCTCCGTCGCCAGGCCGGGGTGCTCACCCGCGCCCAGGCCCTGGCGGCCGGAATGAGCCGGCACGCCATCTACTCCAGGTTGGAGAGCGGGAGTTGGCGGCGCCTTCAGGTCGGCATGTACGCGACCTGCGTCGGCCGGCCGACGCGCGAGGCTGTTTTCTGGGCGCCGGTCTTGGCCGCCGGGCCGGGCGCCGTGCTCTCGCACCGCAGTGCGGCCGAGTTGTACGGCCTGCTGGATGCACCCAAGAGCCAGGTGGTTCATGTCATGGTGCCCAGATCGCGCACGGTGGCGCCGATGCGGCGCGTGGTGATTCATTACTCGCAACGTGCTGACGCCGCGCGCCACCCCGCGCTGCAACCGCCGCGGACGCGCCTGGAGGATACGGTGCTCGACATCGCCGCGGCTGAGACCACCGAGACCAGGGCAACCGCCTGGATTCTCACCGCCTGTGCCAGCCGCCGGACCACGCCCGACCGGCTGCTGGCCGCGATGGACGGCCGCCGCAGGATGCGCCGCCGCAGGATGCTGCTCGCAGTGCTCGGGGACGCCCGGGCCGGCGTTGCGTCGATCCCTGGAGTACAGATACGTGTACGGGGTGGAGCAGCCCCACGACCTTCCAACGGGACGCCGTCAACGCCGCACGCGAGTCTCGCGACAACGGGAGCGCGGCCAACGGCCTGGTAACCGTGCGCTACAGCTACGCCGACGTGACGGAACGTCCTTACCAGGTCGCCGACGAGATCGTCCGCACGTTGCGCGCCCGGGGCTATGCCGGGACCGGCCGCCGTTGTGCCCCGCGTGCGCGGCCGGCGATTCGTTCGCACCGGTGCCAGGATGGGGGCGTCGCGCGCGCCGGATGCCGACATAGGCCACGATGGGTGCTATGCGATTGAGAATCTTCACCGAGCCACAGCAGGGCGCCGACTACGCAACGCTGCTCCGGGTGGCCAGGGCAGCCGAGGACCTCGGCTTCGACGCCTTCTTCCGGTCGGATCACTACCTGAAGATGGGCGATGTCAGCGGGCTGCCCGGCCCGACCGAGGCCTGGATCACGCTGGCCGGGCTGGCCCGCGAGACCTCGCGGGTGCGGCTCGGGACCCTGGTGAGCGCGGCCACGTTCCGCCTGCCTGGCCCGCTGGCGATCACCGTGGCGCAGGTCGACCAGATGAGCGGCGGCCGGGTCGAGCTCGGGATCGGGGCCGGCTGGTACGCGGCCGAGCACGCGGCGTACGGCATCCCGTTCCCGGCGCTGAAGGAACGCTTCGACAGGTACGAGGAACAGCTCGAGATCATTACCGGCCTCTGGGATGCGCCCGATGGCGCCAGCTTCTCGTTCAAGGGCACGCACTACACGGTGATCGACTCGCCCGCGCTGCCCAAGCCCGCGCAGCGGCCGCACCCCCCGGTGATCATCGGCGGAGCCGGGGCGCGTCGCACGCCAAGCCTGGCGGCCAGGTTCGCGGACGAGTACAACGTGCCGTTCGCCAGCCTGGACGACACCGCGGCCGCGTTCGGCCGGGTCCGCGAGGCCTGCGCCGCCGCTGGCCGGCACGAGACGTCGATGATCTACTCGGCCGCCCAGGTGGTGTGCTGCGGTCGCGATCAGGCCGAGCTGGACCGCAGGGCCGCGGCGATCGGCCGCAAGTCCGACGAGCTGATCGCCAGCGGCCTGGGCGGCACGCCAGACCAGGTGGTCGAGAAGATCGGGAAGTTCGCGGAGCTGGGCGCCGAGCATGTCTACCTCCAGGTGCTCGACCTGCAAGATCTCGAGCACCTGGAGCTGATAGCGGCGGAGGTGCTTCCCAGGGTCTAGCTGCCGCGGCTCTAGGATCCGGAGCCTCTCGCCCAGGGGTTGTAGTCCACCTCGAGCGGTTCCTGCGGCGGCCGCTCGGCCTCCGCCACGTTGCGCAGGTTCAGCCGGATCCTGGTCCAGGTCGACGAGCGGCCGCGCATCGAGTCCACGAGCACGTCGGCCGGGTCCAGCTTGGCCCAGGCCTGCGGATGTCGCTGCTTCCACCGGTCCAGCCCCGCCATCGCCTCGGCCCGGGTGGCGGCGCGGGCCACCTCGATCAGCGGCATCGATGACCGGCGCCGCCCGGTCCCGCGACCAGAACCGCCAGAACCGCGAGAAGCGCCAGAACCGCCGGCACCCGCGGCCGACGCCGGCGCCCGCCGCTTGGACGGCTGCACCCGGGGCTCCTCGCCCGCCTGCCGGACGAAGTGCGGCGGCCACGGCGCGTCGGGCAGGCCGGCCGCCTCGTCCCTGGCCGCCAGTTCGAGCAGCGGATCGAGCGAACCCGCCGCAGCGTCGATGCCCGCCGCGAGGTCGCCGAGCGACGCGAACCTTCCGGGCATGGAGTCGATCGTGAACGACTCCGGCCGGCAGTCCGGGACCTCCTCCCAGGCGAGCGGCGCCGAAACGCGGGCATCCGCGGTGGGCCGCACCGAGTACGCCGACGCGACCGTGCGGTCCTTGGCGTTCTGGTTGTAGTCAACGAACACCCCGTGCCGCTCCTCCTTCCACCACCGGGAGGTCGCGTCCTGCGGGTCGCGCCGCTCGATCTCCCGGGCCAGCGCCACAGCGGCCCGGCGCACGTCGGAGAACGTCCATCGCGGCTCGATCCGGGCGTATACGTGCATCCCGCGCGAGCCCGAGGTCTTCGGCCACCCGGTCAGCCCGACGTCGGCCAGCACCTCCCTGGCCACCAGGGCCACCCGCACGATCTGAGCCCAGGACACACCCGGCACCGGGTCAAGATCGACCCGGAGCTCATCGGGATGGTCGAGGTCATCGGCCCGCACCGGATGCGGGTTCAGGTCGATGCAGCCCAGGTTGGCCACCCAGGCCAGCCCGGCGGCGTCCCCGACAACCACCTCCTGCGCCGTCCGCCCGGACGGGAAGCTCAGTTCGACGGTCTCGATCCAGTCCGGTCGCGACGACGGCGCCCGCTTCTGGAAGAACGGCTCGCCCTCGGCCCCGTTGACGTAGCGCTTCAAAACCATCGGGCGCCTGGCGACGCCGCGCAGCGCCCCGTCCGCGACGCTCAGGTAGTACCGGATCACGTCCAGCTTCGTGTGCCCGGTGCGCGGGAAGTAGACCTTGTCCGGATGGCTGACCGGCACGCTGCGCCCGGCGACCTCGACGATCTCCTTGCGATCGGGCATGCCGACACGATAACCGGCGGCTACGCGCGCCCCGCCGAAGCCGCGCCCGCGCCCGCGTCCGCGTCCGAGCAAGGGCCCGGGCCCGCCGCCCGCGCCAGATCCGCCGGACCGGCCCGCTCCGCGCCAAGCATCCCGGCAGCCACGGCGCACATGGCTGCCAGCGGCAGGCTGACGGCGACGCGCTGCAGCAGCCCGTTCCAGGACGGGGCCGCCTGGGCGTAGAACGCCCCCAGCACCCCGGCCGAGACCACACTGGACGCGGCCAGCGGCAGCCGCAGCATGCCGAACCGCCGGTCCCCGCGCAGCCGGCGGGCCAGCAGCAGCGGGGCCACCAGCAGCGCGACGTAGATGAGCGCGCTGACCACGTCGTGCGCGTGGTTGTGCCAGGACTCCCCGGCCGGAGCGGTCAGCAGCATCTGGTCGCGGCGCAGCAGGCCAGCGGCCACCGTGAGCACGCCGGCCGCCTGGATCAGCCGCGGGGCCGGCCCGGCTCGCCCGGACCCGCCGAGCTCGCGCCGCAGGGCCGTGCCGAAGCCGGCCGAGCAGCCCCCCAGCACGAGAAAGCCCGTGATCATGATCCAGGGATCCCGCGCGTCCGGCGCTGCCAGGCCGCTGATCTGCACCTCGGTGGCGCCGTGCCGGCCCTGGAGCAGCGAGGCCCAGGCCCAGGCGGCGGTGAACGCCAGCGGGCCCGCGATCCCGGCCGCCGCCCCGAGCCTGGTTCCCGCCCTCATCCGGCCGGCACCCGCACCGCCCTTGCCCACGTCCGGGCCTCGGGCGCCTCGTCGCCGATCAGGCCGACCACCACTCGCATGCCCCGCGGCGGCTCGTCAGGCCACGGCGTGTACCCGTCGGTGAGCACGACCGTGATCGCGGGCCGGCTCGCCCGGTCCGGCGCGATTACCAGGGCATAGACACGGACACCGGACAGCCCGCTTTTTGGAGCGGCGGGGACCAGCTCTCCGACCGGCACCACGCGGTACGGCCCGGCGGGCGGGGCGGCCATGGCCCCCGTCCGCGGGTCGGGCCGACCGGTCATGACCAGCATGGGCGCGGCGATCCGGGATCTGGCGGCGAGCGCGATCGTCAGGTCCTCGACCACCGACTCGGCGGTGCCGGGATCGACCGCACCCGCCTCGACCAGCGAGTGGGTCACCAGCCTGAACCGGCGCACGCC
>Ga0335073_10003623_pt1 | contig 21567 bp, 14 predicted proteins | sample Lox_Sample_22_FD_207093 | JGI IMG/M metagenome (GOLD analysis project Ga0335073, IMG submission 207093) | Soil microbial communities from Loxahatchee National Wildlife Refuge, Florida, United States - Lox_Sample_2.2 | ecosystem: Environmental > Terrestrial > Soil > Wetlands | place: USA...
GCTAGTAGTGGTTTCGAAATCGAAGCGATCGCGTTTGGCCATGGCTTGATAGAACGAGATCGCTTGTGTGGCGAAGTCCACGTGGTCCTGTTCCACGTGTGTGGAATAGAAGGCCAGTACACGAAATGGCTTCTGCTGGCATGAACCCTCCGCCGCGGCCAAAGCAACAACCAACCAGCAGCACAGCATGCAAAGATAGCGACGCATGGCAAACCTCCCATCCAGCAGGTCGAGAAATTCGGCCGGCGCCGGGCTTTCTAATGGATAATAATATAGTCTCGCCGGGAGGCTCTATCACAATGCTTTTGCGCGCATCGCACTTCGCCCCAATCGCCATCTATCCGGCCATCGCTGTTCTTGCTCTTTTTCTACTCGCACCTGCCGTCCAGTCGGCGGGCGAAGTCAGCCCGTGGGGACGCTTCATTACCACCGCTGCTATTGTCTCTAATCCGATCACCCACAAAATCTATGCTGTGAACGAGGGTGCCGCTTCGGTCACTGTCATTGGGGCAACAACAGGAGTTCTGCATACAGTGGCGGTCGGACGCGAGCCCATCGCCATCGCGGTGAATCATTCAACCAATCGAATTTACGTTGTCAACTCCGGCAGCGCTTCCGTCAGTGTCATCGATGGCAAGAACGACGCTGTGGTCGCCACGGTTCCCGTTGCGCGTCTTCCCTACATGCTGGCGGTGGATGAGACTGCCAGGAAAGTCTATGTTACGCACACCTATGCCGGGTCTGTAACGGTGATCGATGAAACAACTGACAGGGCCACTTCGCTCAAGATCGGCGACGCGGACGCTCTTGCCATCGATCCCCTGAAAGGCAAGGTCTTCCTGTCGACCTATGAGGATCCCGACATACGCATCCTCGACGATGCAAGCGGCGCCCTAGTCAAGGTTGCGGTGGGTCCGCACGTCTGGGGTATGGTCTACGACGATTCTTCCTCAACGCTGTATCTCGCCCATACGGCGACGGACGAGATCGTCGCACTCAACGAAGACTCGCATGCCATGAGGACGATTCACGTGGGCAAGATCCCTTGCGCTCTGGCGATCGATCCAGAAAGGCGCAGGCTGTACGTCGTGAACTACGGCGACGACACTCTAAGCATCATCGATCTGCAGAGCCACACTGTGTCCGCTACTTTGCCCGTCGGGCGGCAGCCGGAAGGAGTAGCGGTCGACTCCAAGGCTGACCGTGTCTACGTAGCGAACCTTCACGACGACAACGTAACGGTCATTGATGCCGCGAAGGATGTGATCATTGGTACTCGGAGCGCCGGTCACCATCCCTACGCGATGGCCATCGATTCGCGGAGTGAAGCACCGTATGCGGCGAATTATGGCGCGCCTTGGGTGACTCCGGTTGGGCGCTAACCTGGATAAAATCGGTCAATATCCGCTAATCAATTGAAAATAATGGAGATTCCACAGCAAAGAACTTCGTAAAGAAACATCATAAAGAAACTGTTGCTTTTTGGCGGCATTGGCCATATGCTTTGTGCCAATTGCAGGTGCTCATCTCGCCGTTCTGTGTCAGAGACTCAGGTCAACCAGACGTCGCTGCAGGGCGAGCGCGCTTTGCACAGGTTCTTGGTCGAAGGCTCGGTCACGTTGAAGTAGAATTTCCCCGCATTCATTTTGAAGTGAGTCGAGTGCAAGTCGAAGAAACACAAGAAGCATCTGCGCGGTTCAAGTCCTTTGGAGGTCGTTGACATGAGTAGGAGAGCACTTTCGTTATTCGGTTCCCTGTTGACAATTGTGACCGTTCTGGCCCCTTCGGCGTGGAGTCAGGAAGTCACTGCAACCATCGTCGGCACTATCACTGACCAAAGCGGCGCGGCTGTCTCCGGGGCTTCGGTCAAAGCGAATTCAGTGGATCGGGGTACCATTTATGCCGCTGTGTCGAGCGATGCCGGTCTCTATCGCATCCCGGAACTGCCGGCGGGTAACTACACCCTCACCGTCGGCAAGGAGGGATTTGCCACCGTCTCTCGCGAACAGTTTGTCCTTGCAGTCAATCAGGTTGCACGCATCGATGTAGCGCTCAAGGTTGGGCAGGTAACTGAAACCCTGGAAGTGACTGGAGCCCCGCCGGTTCTGGAAAAGGACTCCACGCAGGTCAACACCGTGATCAACGCGGAGACCAATGACAACCTTCCGCTCGCCTCGCGCAATTACGTCCAGCTCACTCTCCTTGCTCCAGGTGCGGTCACGACCGATCCCAGCAGCTTCAACAACGGCAACAATACTGCTGGACTGGGCGGCCGGCCGCTGATCAACGGCAACCGCGAGCAGGCGAATAACTTCCTGCTGGACGGCATGGACAATAACCAGGTTTCGGACAACGAGCTGGGTTATACGCCGGCGCCGGATGCGATTGAGGAGTTCAACCTGATCACGAACAACGCTCCAGCGGAGTTCGGCAATTTTGAGGGCGGGATCATCAATGCCGCCATCAAGTCGGGAACCAACAGCTTCCACGGCGATGTTTGGGAGTATCTCCGCAACGATGTGCTGAACGCCAACAGTTGGTCGAACGATGTGACTGGCCTGGCGAAGAGCGCACTCCGCTGGAACATGTTTGGCTTCACCGCCGGCGGTCCCATCCTTAAGAACAGGCTCTTCTTCTTTGCCGACTATCAGGGACAGCGCTTCGACATACCCACCTCACAGGCTTCCGTCACGGTCTTCACTGCGGCCGAACGCACGGGCGACTTCGGCGCGCTTTGCAGCTCGGGGTTTGACGGTTCGGGAGCCTGCAAAGGGTCCGGGCAGCTCTACAACCCCTGTGCATCCTTCACCGCGCCGTGCACTCCTTCCTCAACCCCGGCCTCGCCGCGCAGTCCCTTTCCCAATAACAAGATTCCTGCCGCTATGATCAGCCCGGTGGCGTCGAAGCTGTTCTCTTCAAGCCTCTACCCAGCCACCGTGAACGCTAACTTGCAAAACAATGCGGTGAACACCACAAATTCCGCTTTTGACGTGGATCAGGGCGACATAAAAGTCGACTTTAAAGCTTCCGCGAAGGACAACATCTCCTATCGCTTCACCCGGGCGTACCAGAACAACCCATCCACGAACTCATATGCGTTGCTTGGCAATGGCATTGGATCGACGCCGATTTACAACACAGTGGGCGACTGGACCAGAACACTGACCAACAACCTGTTAAATGATTTTCGCTTTGGCTGGAGCCATATCATCGTCGATAGCGGAACTGGCTGGGCTTCGGGCGTAGGTCAGTTGGGCAACACCCTGGGCATCGGAAACGGCAATCCGTCGAACCTGCCCGGCCTGCTGGCACTGAACTTTGACAACTCGGTCGTCACCAGCATTGGGCAGGCGGAGTCGATCGAGAATTTTGATGACCATGTGTGGCAGGCCGAAGATTCGCTGAGCTGGACACATGGGCGCCACAACTTCAAATTTGGCGGTGAGTATTGGCGCGAGATCATCAACACGTTCTATGCCGGGAATAACGGTGAACTGGGACTGATGGATTTCGATGGAAGGTTTAGCGCCGTCAATTCCACCTCCGCAGGCAACGGGACCGGTGACGGCGGAGCGGATTTTGTGCTCGGCCTCCCGTTCCAGTACGGTCGCGGAATCAGCACGGGTAAGACATGGCAGCAGTCGACGAACGTAATCGGCATTTATGCCGAAGACACCTGGCGGGTGACTGATCAGCTCACCTTGAACCTTGGCCTCCGCTACGATGCGCACACGCCGTGGGTTGAACAGAATAACCAACAGGCCAATTACAACCTCGATAACGGGCAGATCCAATTCGCCGGCCAGAGTGGAGCCAGCGACGCACTCTATAAGGGGTTCTATGGAGGGAGAGATTTCCAGCCGCGTGTCGGTTTTGCCTGGACTCCCTCAAGGCTGAACAACCGCTCCGTCGTCCGCGGTGCATTCACACAGTCTTCCTACCTTGAAGGTACGGGCACGAACCTCCGGCTGCCTTTGAACCCTCCGTTCACTCCGGCAGAAGTCAATGCGATTTACAACAATGTTAGCTTGCCTCTAACCGATACGACGAATGGAATTGTGGGCAGCGCGCCTAACCCGTCATGCGCCCCACCGGCTTACACTTGTTACGATCAGGCGTTGCTGCGGGTGTGGGATCAGAACGTGCAGCCGGCCATCGCGTATGAATGGAACTTTACAATTCAGCAGCAACTCATGAAGGCCACGACCTTTCAGGTTGGGTATGTCGGTCAAAAGGGCACTCATCTGATGGTGCCGTTCGACTACGGTCAGAGGGAGCTGGGAGCCGGCGGCGCCACGGCGAACAGCCCTTATTTTGCCCAAAACTTGAACCTTTATAGTGCTCTGGGCAATCCGGCTCTGACAGACAGTAATGGAAAACTTCTGTCGGCTGACAATAATGGAGTCAACGAAGGGGCAACGATCTCCGGCACGAAATCAAACGGCAATATGGAGTACAACTCCCTGCAAGCCATTCTGCAGAAGGAAATGTCTCACGGACTTCAGGGACAACTCTCCTATACGTACTCCAAATGCATGTCTGACAGCACAGGATATTACGGTGCATGGAACAATGCCCTCAGCGCTTCGGCGTATTGGCAGAATGTCTATGATCAGAGAGCGGAGTGGGCGCCTTGCTACTACGACGCCACTCATGTACTGTCCGCATATGCCGTCTATGAATTGCCTTTTGGGAGCGGCAAGCAATTCGCCGGCGGCGTCCGCAAGTCTGTCGATGAAGTGATCGGCGGCTGGGCGGTGAGCCCCATCGTGTCAGTACGTACAGGCTGGCCGTTGCCCATCCCGGGATCGGACAACTCCGGCACCTTCTCCCGTGGCCCGCGTGCGGACTGCAACTCCCTGCCGTCGATCGAGAACAGCCCGATACCAGGCGTAGGCACGCAGTGGTTCACCAACAACGGCAACTTCACTCAGCCGGCGCCCGGCACCTTCGGAAACTGTTCACCGCAGCTCGCAGGGCTCCGATCGCCGCGTTATACCGATGTCGACGCGAGCGTGCACAAGGATTTCTTGCTGACGGAACGGTTCCGTCTGCAATTCCGGACCGACTTCATCAATGCCTTCAATCACGTTCAATACAATGCTCCCGCCAACGGTCTTGGACCGACGATGGGGCAAATTACCAGCGCTCAACCTCCGCGGAACATCCAGATGGCTTTGAAGATCTATTATTGACAACTCAAGTCGCATATCGTCGCTGCAGGCGCGGATTGCGCCTGTAGCGGCGATTTGTTATTTTGGATCGACGAGCCTTTGTCGAGCAGATTGCGCAGAAATGGCTAACTACCGGGTCAAATCCTCCGCCGTTTTTTTCTCATCGGTTGTCGCGCTTTCTGGATTTGGCTCCAGCGCTCAGCATGCCGGGTCTGCTCTACCTGCAACTCATATTCCACCTCAACAAGCCATCGCTTTAGCCCAGCAAGGCAACTGTCGTGAGTCGATTTCCGCCCTCAAGCAGGCTATGGCGGCTCAGGTTCCTGCTGAAACTCGAAAGCTCGCCGGCGTAGTCGGAATTCGCTGCTCTCTCGCCATAGACGATCGGCCCGCCGCCTTGGATTTCATCCGCTTGCTCAGCAGGGATTTTGGTCGCGATCCCGATGTGCTGTATGTCGTCGTCCATGCCTACTCCGACTTGGCCACGCGCACAGGCCTGGATCTTGCTCGATCTGCTCCGCAATCCACGGCGGCGCACAAGATGAACGCGGAAGCGCTGGAGGAACAGGGCAAGTGGGAACCGGCAGAGCTTGAATATGAAGAGATACTCAAGAGAGATCCGAATGCCCGCGGTATTCATTTTCTGCTGGGCAGGTTGTTGCTCTCGCGGCCCGATGGCGGACCGGACGCTCCCTCACGCGCCAAACAAGAGTTCCTGAAAGAACTTCAGGTTGATCCCGATAACGCCGACGCAGAATACATTCTCGGAGTACTTGCACAGCGCGCCCAGGAATTTGACGAGGCCATCGCCCACTTTTCGCAGGCGGCAAGACTCAATCGGAATTTTGCAGAAGCCTACCTGGGATGGGGAGCTTCGTTGCTTGGCGAAAAAAAGTATGAAGAGGCAATTGCCCCCTTGCACAGCGCCGAGCGTCTCACGCCGGGCAATCCCGACATCCACAACGCGCTGGCGACCGCTCTGGTGAGAACCGGGAACAGGGCCGAAGCAGAGAAGGAATTTGCGATTCTTCGGGGCCTCAGTTCTACCGATCACTCCGGCGCACCTGCTGGATCTACGCCGCAGTAATCGGTCTTTGCTTTAGTGTCCTGTCTCCGAAGTTTGCAGCATAAACCCTCTGTCATCCTGAGGAGCGAAGCGACGAGGGATCTGCGGTTCGGCTCCTCTGAATCCTGCGACGAATTTCAGAGACACCACATTGGAACGGTCGCACACATGGTTTTATGAAAGGGCACGGCTTCAGTCGTGCCGCAAAAGGCACATAAACGGCGGGCTTTAGTGTCCGCGTGAGAACTGGAAAAGCCGCTGACTTGCTGACCTGCTATGCGGCGAAGCCGCGCCAACTTACAGCGGTTCGTCGAAGATCAGAATTAACCCGGAACCGGCAGGAGCAGTTCTCACGCAGGCTCTTTAGCCCATGAGGAAAGTTTCGAATGCTGCCTGAGACATTTATGCAACCAGCTTCCAGTGTATTTCCGTCACGGAGACAGGAATAATATCTGAACATAGCCCTGACCACAACCATGGATCAATTTCGCACAGTTCGACTGACGCGGCGACAATTTGTGTCGCAATTGATCGCGAGCACCTTCCTGCTCTCGCATCGTCCGCTCTCCGCCTCCACTCCCGCGATACATTCTCCGTTCGTAGCAGTGCCTTCTGAAGCAAGCGGCATCAAGTGGACGCACACCGCGGGAAAATCCCCTGATAAGTATCTTCCGGAAAGCTCAGGACCGGGTTGCGCCTTTCTCGACTACGACAATGATGGCTGGATGGACATTTATCTTGTGAACAGCGGCAAATGTGATTTCTATGATCCCAATCCGCCGCTACGCAACGCGCTGTATCGCAATAATCGCGATGGAACATTCACTGACGTAACGGCAAAGGCAGGTGTTGGGGCCGGAGGGTACGGCCAGGGCGTCGCCGTCGGTGATTATGATAACGACGGTCTGCCGGATCTATACGTTACTCAGTACGGCAACTCCATCCTTTACCACAACAACGGCGATGGAACCTTTACCGATGTGACGCAGAAAGCAGGAGTAGCGGCTCCGGGATGGTCATCGAGCGCGGTGTGGTTTGACTATAACAACGATGGGTTGCTTGATCTTTTTGTCTGCCGGTTTGTCGATTTCAGCAAAGAGTTGAACAAACCCTGCGGCATCCATGAGGACGGCCTGCGGCACTACTGCATTCCCACGGTTTACACGCCTATGCCGAGTTGGCTTTTTCGCAACAACGGAGACGGCACGTTCACCGATGTCAGTCGAGAGTCGGGCATCGCCAGTCAATTGGGAAAGGCGTGGGGAGTAGTCGCCACCGACATTAATAATGACGGCTTGATGGATCTCTTCGTGAGCAACGACACCGTTCGAAATTTCCTCTTCCTCAATCGCGGGAATGGCAAGTTTGAAGAAATTGGGGAAATCGCTGGGATAGCGTACAGTGCCGACGGGCGCGCCCGGTCAGGAATGGGCGTGGACTCCGCGGATTATGATCAGGACGGTTTCATGGATCTTTTCGTCGCCAACCTTGATCGGCAACTCTATTCGATTTACCGCAACAACCATGACAAGACCTTCGACGATAATGGCGCCCAGAACGGCATTGCGGCTGCCACCTATCTGATGAGTGGTTGGGGGCTCAAGTTCTTCGACTTCGATAACGATGGAAATCTGGATCTATTCTTGGCCAACGGAAACCCCGACGACTTGATTGACCGAATCCACTCGCAGGTGACGTATGAGGAGCGCCCTCTCCTGTTCCAGGGCACCGGTAAGGGACTCCGCAATATCAGTCAGCAGAGCGGGCCAATTTTCGAGCGGCCGCTTTCCGCGCGCGGATTGGCGATCGGCGATTTCAATAACGATGGCGCGATTGACGTTCTCATTGGAGTCAATGACGGCGCTCCGCTACTGCTGCAAAACGCGGCCGGCGCTCAGAATCACTGGCTCGGAATCAAGCTCGTCGGGACCAGATCGAACCGGGACGCGATTGGGGCGCGGATCACGTACCAGGCGCAGGATTTAAAACAGAGCCGAATGAAAGTGGGGGGTGGCAGTTATCTCTCGAGCCATGATTCGCGCATGGTCCTCGGTATCGGCAAGCGCCCAAAGTTGGATTGGGTTGAAGTCAAGTGGCCGCTGCCTGGCGGCAAAACTGAGCGCTTTACGGATTTGCCCATCGATCGTTACATCACCGTTATCGAAGGCCGCGGCAAATGGTCGTGACCCAAACCCGCAAGTTCAACCGCATTCAACCAACGCGGTTGGGCGCGAATTACCGCGCGTATCAGGAGGGGGGCCCGTCGAGTTTCAGTATTCGCTTCGATCACGTAGCGGTCACGCGGCGTTCTTCAGGTCCCCGTGAGGATCGAGAACAAATTTCTTCGCAACTCCGGAGTCGAAGTCTCTGTAGCCTTGCGGCGCGTCGTCCAACTTGATCACGGTCGCATTCACGATCTTTGCAATGGGCAGGCGATCGTACAGAATCGCCTGCATCAGGCCGCGGTTGTACTTGAGCACCGGAGTCTGGCCGGTTTGGAAGCGATGCGACTTGGCCCAGCCCAGTCCCAGCCGGATGCTCAATGAGCCGGTCTGCGCAGCCTGGTCCTTGGAGCCGGGATCTTCGGTCACGTAAAGTCCGGGAATGCCGATGCCGGCGCCCGCGCGAGTAATCGTCATCAATGAATTAAGAACAGTGGCCGGAGCCTCAACCGTGTGCTGCCCTCCGTGGCCCCTGGCCTCAAAGCCGACCGCGTCGACGGAAGCATCGACTTCCGGAACACCGAGAACCTCTTCGATCAGTTCTCCCAGCTTGTCGCTTCGCGTCAGATCGATCGGTTCAAAGCCCACCGCTTTGGCGTGCTTCAAGCGATCCTTGTTCATATCGCCGATCAGAACCGCCGCGGCGCCCAGTATTCGCGCGGAACCTGCAGCCGCCAGGCCAACCGGGCCTGCGCCGGCAACGTACACCGTCGACCCAACCCCGACTCCCGCACTCACTGCCCCGTGGAAACCCGTGGGAAGAATATCGGACAGCATGGTCAGGTCGAGGATCTTCTCCATTGCCTGCGCTTTATCGGGAAACTTGATCAGGTTGAAGTCGGCGTAGGGAACAAGCACGTACTTTGCTTGCCCGCCGACCCAGCCGCCCATGTCCACATAGCCGTAGGCTCCGCCCGCCCGGCTGGGATTCACGTTGAGGCACACTCCGGTTTGCTGCTCTCTGCAGGTGCGGCAGCGTCCACAGGCCACATTGAACGGAACCGTCACCAGGTCGCCGATATCGAGATACTCGACGTCCTTTCCTTTTTCAATGATCTCGCCGGTGATTTCATGGCCAAGCACAAGACCCTTTGGCGCAGTTGTGCGGCCGCGCACCATATGCTGGTCAGAGCCGCAGATGTTGGTCGATACCACCTTGAGAATCACTCCGTGCTCAATCTTCTTTCCCGCCGGGTTTTCCAGCTTGGGGTAATCGATGGATTGCACTTCGACATGATTGGGGCCCATATAAATGACACCGCGGTTTTCGGCCATACCAAACCTCCATCCGATACTCGTTAAAATGCCGCGGCGCCTGCTTCCGCCACTGCATGATCCTGTTCTCCCGAGCCGCCGCTCACGCCGATGGCGCCCCAAACCTTTCCCTTCTTCTTCAGTGGAATCCCGCCGGCAAAGATCATGATCTTTCCATCATTCGAAGCATGGATGCCAAAGAACTGGCCGCCGGACTGTGAATGCGCCGCAAGGTCTTTGGTGGCGATATCGAAGGCACGGGAAGTGTACGCCTTCTTGATGGAGATATCGACGCTGCCTATCCAGGCGCCGTCCATGCGCACGTGCGCGACCAGATTGCCGCCTTCATCCGCCACTGCGATGTTCATCGGTTGTCCGATTTCGGCCGACTTCTTTTCCGCCGCTGCGATCACCCTGCGTGCATCTTCGAGTTTCACCACATGTCCTCCTTGCACATCGGCATTCCAGTTCAGCAATACAAACCGAACCGTCCGGTTCGCTGCCCGGCACGTTCAACCAACCTATCATAGTCAAGTCAATGAGGGGTATGTGCAGAAAACACCGGGCTGCAGAGAGCGCCGAGGGTTGAAGCGGCTCTGACCACTTGATTTTGCACCATCCTAGGGTGCCCCAGAGCCTGTCCTGAGCCAAGTCGAAGGATCCCGATTTTGGGACCTGGGATACCACGAGGCACAAGAACAAATTCATGCGGTCAGAGAACTAGCGGCCGGGTGATCGCCACAGCCAGGATCCTCACTTCTTATCTTGATTGCCGGCTCGCGGAAACGCATGAGCCAGATAAGACTCGATGCTGTTCAGCTCCGCCGGGCTTGCCACCGCCCCTTTCGCCGACATGGTCTGGACGATGTTGGTCCATTCCTGCGCAGAGAGGCGCTGATTGGCTATTACGTCGAGCCCGTGGCAGGCGGAGCAGGCGCGAATGGTGACGTTGCGGCCCGGGCCCGGGGGCAATAAAGCGGCGTAGCGGCTGAGCATCGGATTCATCTTCTGCCCCTGATTCAGGTTCGTCCCATCCGGCGCGGGCACGGCATCCGACGACTGAGATGCAACGGGATTCGCGCTTGCCTGCACCACGTTGGCCCCTCCGCCCGCGCCGTCGTCGAGCCTAAACGCGATAAGTTCATCGCTAAGCAGCGGTGCTCGGATCAAACCTCCGCCGGTCGCCACGATGGCAACGTACTGCATTCCCTGTTCGCCGCTGTAAGTGATCGGAATCGATTCGGCCGATGCAGGCAGATGATAACTCCAAAGTTCCTTTCCGGTTTTCGTCTCGAAGGCCCGGAAGCGACCATCGTCCGTGGCGCCGATAAATGTCAACCCGCCGCCGGTCACGATCGGACCGCCCAAACCGGGACGACCGGTGTGTTGCTTTCCCTCGGGAAGATTGTCGGTTACGCCCAGCACCGACCGCCAGGCAATCCTGCCGCTGTTTACGTCGATCGCCACCAATTCTCCCCACGGCGGCTCGTTGCATGGAAGATGATCTTGGGGATTCCAGAAGCGATTGAATCCCGCGAATTGACCCGAGTTCGTGTAGCCTCCGTTCACCTCGTCGCGTACGATGCGCATCGGCTGGCCCAGATTATTCACATTCACTACAAACAGACCCAGCCTGGGGTCGAAGGCTCCGCCTGAGTAGTTCACACCGCCCTGTGTTCCGGGCAGATTCACCGAATAGCGATTGAAGGCCGGAGGCGTGTAGGGCTCCTTGGCCAACAGCATGTGGTTGTCGTCAACATAGGCCTTGCACCATTTGGCGTGCTGCAGAAGGTCGTGGTACAAGTCAACGCTCATCTGGGCCAGCGGCGCGGGAGTTACTGGAAACGGCTGGGTGGGCGCGGCATGCTCGCCCGGCACGTCGCTCGGCGGCACAGCCTTTTCGACCACCGGAAACAGCGGCTTTCCGCTCACTCGATCCAGCACGAACATCAGCCCGGTCTTGTTGACGATCACCACTGCGGGAATGGTTCTGCCATCGCGATGAACATCGATGAGGGTAGGCGGCGTCTCGGTGTCGTAGTCCCAGATATCGTGATGGACCACCTGAAAATACCAGAGCAGTTTTCCCGTTGCCGCGTCCGCGGCCACGATCGCCGTGCCGAAGAGGTTGTCGCCGGGACGGTCCGTTCCCACGCGGTCGAAGTTCGGAGCCCCAAACGGCATGTAAATGATGCCCCGCTCCGGATCGACGGTCATGTAACCCCACACGTTCACACCTGACCGCTGCTTCCAACTGTCGCCGCCCCAGGTATTGTTGCCCTCTTCTCCCGGGCGCGGCACCGAGTGAAACGTCCACACCAGCTTGCCGGTGTGGATGTCCCACGCACGCGTATCTCCGGCGGCGCCAATTCCGCCGCCCGCTCCTCCGCGCCCTTCACCCGTCCCCGCGCCGGTGATGACGAGGTCCTTGTAGATGACAGGCGGCGAAGGCAAAATGTAGATCTTGTCTGTGCCTGTGCTCATGACCTCTGGGGTACGCAGATTCACCGCGCCGTCCAAGCCGAAGGCCTTGTTCAGTTCGCCGGTCTCTGCGCTGATCGAATAGAGAAAGCCATGCGTGGTTCCGAAGAACAGTGAGGGGCCTGTGGAAGCATCTCCCGGCCAATACTCGGCTCCGCGCAGCGACGCCTGATCCGATCCTGGAATAACGAACACCCATTTCTCCCTTCCGGTGGTCGAATCTAACGCGACCACTCGGCTGTAGGGCGTTACCACGAACATGGTATTTCCCACCACAACGGGCTGATCTTCAGAGGGCCGCAACGGGGTGTCGCTCGATGAGCTCCCGGTAGCCGGCGCGGGCTTCATGTGGTAGATCCATGCCACCCTTAAATGCCCGACATTGGCAGTCGTAATCTGGGCCAGCGGGGAATAGCGCGTGGCTCCGGGATCCAAATTGACCATCGGCCATGAACCTCTGGGGCTCTGCGGTGCAATTGAAGGAAGATTCAACCCGGCGAAGAGAGCCAGCCAAAGGAAGACTTTCCTTGGCGGAGAATCGAAGACGGTGGGTTCCTGAGTCATATCCTCCTCGCGCTCTTACGAACACCAGCTGGAGCGACCAAAACGCCTGCACCGATTCTAGTGTTTCGTCCCTGGGTGGGCTGCGGAAAAGTTCCAGACGAAGGGCGCTCCGTAACAGGGCGCGATCCGCCGCAGCGAATCGCGCCGTAAATAACGCAAAATCAGCATTGGCTTTATAGTCCCTGAGCTCTGTTCCCTGTGCGATTCGCCTTTTCTTCAGCGTTTTTCCGCTGCCTCATAATGTCCTGCCCCCGAAGTTCGCAGCATAGACCCGCTGTCATCCTGAGGAGCGAAGCAACGAAGGATCTGCGGTTCGGCTCCTCTGAATTATGCGATGAATTTCAGAGACACCACACTAAGGACCTGCACTTGCACTTCGTCCGCTCTGTCAGCGTTGCCCCGTAGCCGCTCTGCCAGACCTACCCCATCGGTTATGGCAATGACCGGAAATGGTCATTGCGATGCCGTTACTTTCGGGGCATCCTCGAATCGTGCAAGTACGTTCGCGACTCTGCTGCTTCCCCGAAAGATCGCAGAGTTGATCGAGTCCGCGTAGGATTTCCTCAACCCGCCGGAAGCAGAGCTGCTTGTTTGTTGAATACATTCACTCTCCGATCTTCAAAATCGGGGTGAGGGCCCATGTTCAGTCCCAGTCCCAGCAAAGCTGCGATCCTGGTAGCCGATGACAATGAGATGAATCGCGAGTTGCTCTGCGATATTCTCACCGGCGAGGGCTACAAGGTCATCTGCGCCGAAGACGGGGACCAGGCGCTAAATACCATCCGTAACAAAGTGATCGATCTTGCCCTGCTGGACGTGATGATGCCGGGTAAAACCGGATTCGATCTTTGCCAATTCATTAAATCGAGACCCGAAACGCGATTCACCCCGGTGGTATTGGTTACGGGGCTGACAAGTGTCGATGAGCGCATCCGTGGCATTCGATCCGGCGCCGACGATTTCCTCAGCAAACCGGTCAATAGCCAGGAGCTTCTGGCGCGGACGCGCTCGCTGCTGCGGCTGAAGGAGTATACCGATGAGCTCGAAAATGCCGAAACCGTACTCTTCAGCCTGGCGCTGAGCATCGAGGCCAAAGACCCGTACACAAAAGGGCATTGCGACCGGCTCTCGGCGTACTCCCAGGCCATGGGCCGCAGGCTCGGCCTTCCCCAGGACGAATGCGTGGCCTTGCGCCGCGCCGGCGTAGTGCACGACGTCGGCAAGATCGGCGTGCCTGAATCCGTGCTTCTCAAAACCACCGATCTGAACGAAGACGAATGGGCGGTAATGAAGCTGCATCCCGTCACAGGCGAGCGCATCTGCTCGCCGCTCAAATCGTTCCGGCTGGTGCTGCCCATCATCCGCCATCATCACGAGAAGCTGGATGGCACCGGATATCCGGACGGATTGAAAGGCGACAACATTCCCTTGACGGCGCGGGTCCTGCAGATCACCGATATCTACGACGCGTTAGTCACCGACCGGCCCTACCGGCGCGCGCTAGGCCACGAAGAGGCGATTCGCACCATGCGCGACGAGGCCAATCGGGGTTGGTGGGACAGCGCTTTGATCGATGAGTTGGAAGCGCTCATCTGCTGGCAGGCTCCTGTGGTCGAAGCCATCAAGGTGACCCATGCGTTCTAGGCGTGCCGAGAGGCAAATTGTTCGACGGAGTTGGATTCTGCACTTCGGTGCGGTGCTGTTTCTCCTCGCGGCTCTCCATCCGGTCCCGCAGGCCGCCCTGGCGCAGGGCCCCAATAACGACGACGCGAAGACTTTCCAGAATCTGAATGGGTTGAGCCTGGAGCAACTCGGAAACGTCCAGATCACAACGGTCTCGAAGGACCCGGAGACGGTGCTGAAGACGCCGGCAGCCGCTTACGTGATCACCCATGATGATATCGCGCGCTCCGGCGCCACCAGCCTGCCCGAGGCGCTTCGGCTCGCGCCCGGGGTTGAGGTGGCGCGCATCGATGCGGACCATTGGTCGGTGTCGGTGCGCGGGTTCGCAGGACAATTCTCCAAGTCGCTCCTGGTGCTGATCGATGGGCGCAGCGTGTATACGCCGCTTTTCTCAGGCGTCTACTGGGATGCGCAGGACGTGATGCTCGACGATGTCGATCGAATCGAAGTGATACGGGGGCCGGGCGGGACAATCTGGGGCGCGAACGCCGTCAACGGCATCATCAACATTATCACCAGGAGTGCGAAAGATACCACCGGGGTGCTTTCGACGCTGGGCGGCGGCAACGTGGACCAGGGCCTCGGCAATGTCCGCTACGGAGAAACCACGCGGCGCGGGTTCAGCTACAGGCTGTACAGCATGGGTGCGATGCGCGGTCCGGAGTTCCATCCCGACGGCGACAACTTCGATGACTGGCGTATGGGCCAGGCGGGCTTCCGCATGGACTGGCCGCACGGCGCTGGGAACGACTTCACCGCGCAGGGCGATTTTTATCGCGGGCAGAGCGGAGAGAGTCTCCTGCTAGCGACGTTTTCACCCCTTGCCGAAGCTCCCCAGCAGGACAAGGCGAATTTCTCCGGCGGAAACATGCTTATGCGCTGGCAGCACCGCATCGCCCGCGGGTCGGACGCACAGGTGCAGGCCTATTTCGACCGGACCAACCGGCAGGACATCGAGCTCGGCGAGACGCGAAGCACATTCGATGTGGACTACATCGAGCACCAGCGCACCCTTGGCCGGCAGGAGCTGACCTGGGGACTGGGCGCGCGCCTGAGCCCGAGCAACGTGATCCAGACTTCGCCTGCGGTGGATTTTCTTCCCCACCGGCAAACTGACAGCATCTACTCGAGCTTTGTGCAATATGAGCTGCCTTTCGACGGCGACAAGTTCTCGCTGATGGCCGGCAGCAAGTTCGAGCGCACCAACTTCAGTGGGTACGACTATCAACCAAGCGTGCGGTTGCTGTGGTCGCCCACCTCGAAGCAGTCCGCGTGGCTCGCGGTGACGCGGGCTGTACGAACACCGTCGCGGCAGGACCAGGACGTCCGCTTCGACATCCTCGTGCAGGCCACGCCGCCTCCGCCGGTATTCTTCGAGATCGTCGGCAATCCCAGGTTCATGCCTGAGAAGCTCATTGCCTACGAAGCCGGCTATAGGTCGCGCGTGAATCGCAGCGCCTACATCGATTTCACAGCCTTTTTCAACGTGTACAACGATCTGGAAGGCTATGGGCCACTTTCGCTTGCGGTGCTGACCAGCCCTCCCCCGGAGGACCTGGCAATCGTGCTTCCCTATGCCAACGTGATCGAAGGCCGCTCGGTAGGAACCGAAGTTGCTCCGACTTGGGACGCAACTCGCTGGTGGCAGTTGCGCGGCGCCTACTCGCTGCTGCACATGGAGCTGAGCGACAGGCCGGGATATACGGACGTGGGCAACCTGCTCGGCTCTTATCTGGGATCGAGCCCCACACACGTCGCCAATGTGCAGTCGATTGTCAATCTGCCCGGACGTTTCAAGTTCAGCCAAACCTACCGCTATGTGAGTCAGTTGCCCGCCTACAGCGTGCACCCCTACAACACCGCTGATGTACGCTTGGCGCGGCGCGCCGGCGAAGGGTTTGACTTCGCCGTGGTAGGGCAGAATCTGCTGCGTCCGTCGCACGATGAATTTGGCGGCGACCCGGGACCGCTCGTTGGAATCAAGAGAAGCGCGTATCTTTCCGTGACGTGGGCGAGATAGGACGGCCCAATGAGCAGCCGAAATGCCCCAGACCGTCCGTCCCGCCAGGCGCGTGTAGCCAGGTGGAGCGCGGGTCTCAACCGGCTTTGGTGCATGGCGATTTTACTCCTGATTCCATGCGGGGCCATTGGAGCCGGCGCAATTGCGCAGGCGGCCCGACCCAGCGAATACCAGGTTCAGGCAGCGTATCTCTACAACTTCGGCAAGTTTGTCAAGTGGCCGGCGGTCGCTCCTGCCAACCAGACTGGTGTTTTCGCCATCTGCGTGCTGGGGCAGGATCCCTTCGCATCGGTGCTCGAATCCACGCTCGCCGGGCAGAAGGTGGAAGGCAAGCCGGTGGTGGTCAAGCGGCTCACGCGGGCGCAGGATGCGGCGATCTGCCACATTCTTTCGCTCAGCGCGGCACAGCGCGACCTGAAAGGGACGCTCGCGGCCATCGACGACTCGTCTGTGCTCACGGTGAGCGATATGCCCGACTTCTCCAGGCGCGGCGGAATGATCCAGTTCATCCTCGAGGGCGATCGGGTTCGCTTCGAAATCAACCTGGAGAGCGCGGAGAAGTCGCATCTTGTCTTTCCTTCTGAATTGCTCAAGGTAGCCACGGCGGTGAAAAGACCGGCGCGGCCGGGAGAGTAATGATGGCCAGAGCCAAGGACCGATCCTTATCGCAGCGGCTCACGTGGATGAACATGCTGGTTTCGAGCGTGGCCCTGGTGCTGGCTTGCGCGGCGTTCATCGGCTACGACCTTGTGACCTTTCGGACCACGCGCATCGGCAATCTGTCGATGCAGGCCCAGATGGTGGGCGCCAACACTGTCACCGCGCTGGTCTTCGACGATCCCGATGCCGCCAACAAGACACTTTCCGCCTTCAAGGCAGATCCCCAGATTCTCTCCGCCGTGATTTATACCGCCGATGGAAAAACATTCGCCATCTACTCACGCCCGGGGAGCGGCCCCGTTCCACCGGCGCCGCCGATTCGTCCGGGCGAGATCGAGAGCGACTGGGTGAGGAACGGCGAGGTCCTGTTGGAGCGAACCATCGAATTCGACGGCAAGCCGACCGGCATTCTCTTCCTGCGGTCCGACGTCGAGGCTCTCAATCGAAGACTCGAACTGTATCTCGGCATCGCTTCGCTTGTCCTGCTCATGTCGCTGCTTGCCGCGCTGGGCGTCTCCCGGGTCTTCCGGCACTCTGTGGCCCAACCCATCGTGGAGCTTGCCGCGGTTGCGCGGGAGGTCTCGCTCAATCGGAGCTACTCCTTGCGGGTTCCGCGCGCGCAGGGGCACGGCGAGGTGACCGTTCTCATCGATTCATTCAACCAGATGCTGCGGCAGATCGAGAAGGGCAAGGCAAGCTTGCAGCAGGCCCACGACCAACTCGAGCAGCGCGTGCAGGAGCGAACCGCGGAGCTGGTCGCGGCGCAGAAGGAAGTCGAGGCCTATTCGCAATCTATTCTTCGCGCCAAGGAGGAGGTGGAGCGCGCCAGTCATTTTAAGGACCAGTTCCTCTCCACAATGAGCCACGAGCTGCGAACGCCGCTGAATGCCATCCTGGGTTTCTCCGAGCTGCTTGCCGACAGCCGCTACGGCCCGCTCACCGAGCGCCAGGCACGCTACGTCAGTCACATTCACACCAGCGGCCAGCACCTGCTTCGGCTTATCAATGACATTCTCGATCTATCCAAGATCGAGGCCGGGCGTCTGCAGCTCAGCATCGAAGACACCGCCGTCAACGCTGTCTTCGCCGACGTCTGTGAGTCCTTGCAGCCGCTCGTGGACAAGAACGCCCACCGGTTGATCCAGAACACTTCCACCCGACTCTGCGTCCGCGCCGACGCCACCCGATTCAAACAGATGCTGATGAACCTGCTGGGCAACGCAATCAAGTTCACGCCTCAAGGAGGCAAGATCGAGCTCGCCGCGCGCCAGGCCGGAGACATGGTGCGGATCGAGGTGCGCGACTCCGGGCCGGGCATCCCGCTGGAGGAGAAGCAGCGCATCTTCGACGCTTTCCACCGCGTGCGCCAGTTGGACAAGGCAGCCGAGGGAACCGGGCTGGGGTTGGCTATTACCCGCAGGCTGGTCGAGCTGCACGGCGGCCAACTGGATGTGGAAAGCACGCCCGGCGCGGGAAGCTGCTTCTTCTTTACGCTGCCCAGTGTTTGCTCTGTACAGGATGAGCAGCCGCTGCACGGCGGGTCGAAACCGGGCTTCAGGGCCACGGCCCGCATTCTCGTCGTCGAAGACGATCCCGCGTCGGCAGATCTTCTGGAATCGCAACTGGCTTCGGCAGGCTACGAAGTTGTGGTCTGCGGCCAGCCGGCGAATGCTGTCGACATGGCCATCGATCTTCAGCCTGAGATTGTCACGTTGGACGTGGTGATGCTCCCGGTTAACGGATGGGACCTGCTATCCCGGCTCAAGTCCGATCCGCGCACCGCCAAAATTCGTGTCGTCATGGTGACGGTCATGGACCGGAGACAGACCGGCGCGCTGCTGGGTGCAGACGAGTACATCGTCAAGCCGGTCGACAAAGCCATTCTGCTGGCGGCTGTGGAGCGATGCCTGAAGCAGAACGGACATGCAGAAAACGGCCGGAAGATTCTTGTTGTGGAAGATGACTCGGCAACCCGCGAATTCATTCTCGATCTGCTTGACAAGCACGGCTATAGCGTAAGCTCGGCCACCGACGGGCTGAAGGCCAGGGAACTCGTGGATGCGTCTCTGCCCGACCTGGTGATACTCGATCTCCTGTTGCCGGGCATCAGCGGCCTCGCGCTGATCGCCGAATGGCGTGGCAGCGAGAGAACGGCCGACCTGAGCATCTTCGTCCTGACCAGCAAGGACCTTACGCCGGATGAGCGGGAATATCTTCGATCCAATACGGGCGCTCTGTTCCTGAAACGCGATCATTGGAGCAGCGAGCTGATTCATCAGATTCAGCAGGCCGCCCTCCTTCCCGCGGAGGTGAAATGAACGAGCGCATCCTCGTTGTCGAAGACAATCTTCTCAATCGTGAGCTGCTGTGTGACTGGCTCCAGGAAGAGGGATTCCGCGTTGCCTCCGCCGCTTGTCTCGATGAGGCCCGCGCCGAATTCGAAGCCGAGGCGCCCAGCGCCATACTGCTCGATGTGCAGCTCGGCCTCGAAGACGGCATGACGCTCGCGGCCTGGGTTCGCGACCATCCTCGATATAAAAGCCTTCCTGTGATCGCAGTGACGGCTCATGCCATGGTTACCGACCAGCAGCGCGTGATGCAGGCAGGTTGCAACGCCTGCGTTTCCAAGCCGATCGATTTCCGGCAATTGAGAGATTGTCTCCATAATTACCTTCATGCTTGACGACCCGGCCTCGGCGGGTGAGTACGAAACGAGAGAAGACGCTCAGCCGTACCTCGGTCGGTAATCAACACGTTGACCCACCTGCCTCGCAGCGCTGCCAGAATTGCTTCAGTCTTTTCCATCCCTCCGGCGATTCCGACAATCCGCTTGGCGCGCTTGAGCTCCGCAAGCTGGATACCGATGACGCGCTGCGTCAGCGGCGATTCGACAGGCTGGCCGCTCCGGTCGATGAACTGGAAGCAGATGTCGCCTACTGCGCCCTTCCTCTCAACCTGTTCAACTTCCTTGTCGGAGAAGATGTTGCCGCTGCTCGCCAACAGGTCGGAAGGACGCATCGATCCGATACCGACAAGCGCAACATCCACCTCGGTGAACCACTTTGCAGCCTCCTTGAAAGCAGGATCTCCGATAAGAACGGATCTGGCCTGCGAAGACCCCACAACTGCCGGAGCCTGAAGCAGTACCGGCGACGCCCCAATCAGGCTGGCAAGGTGTTGCGCAAGCAGTGTTGCCTGATACTTTATGCTGGCAGTGCCCACGCCGCCCAGAATCTGAACCACCTTTCCGTCCTTTCCGTTTTCACTGGGATGCAGCGCATCGACCATGGCAAAAAGTGATCTGCTCCAGGATGAGATCCCGATCACGATCCCCGGTTTGATCGTTGTTTCAATGTAAAAGGCCGCTGCCGCGCCGAGGTCTTTCACGATGCGGTCTTCGCCGCCGTCAGAATCCACCACAATGGCCTCGGAAAGATGAAATCGGGATTCGAGCGCATCTTCGAGCTCGGGAAATACGCCCGACGGCGTGGTTACGCTGATCCGAACCAGTTCCGTCTCCCGCGCCCGCTTTAGAACGCGTGAAACCCTTGACTGGTGGATGTTGAGGCGCTTGGTGATCTCCTGCTGGCGCATGCCCTGCTCGTAATACATGCGGGCGACTTTGGCCATCAGCCTCATTTCATCCAGTCGCGACATGCTCAACGCCTTCTCGTAGGGTCATCGCCCCTGCCGGGCATCGTTCGAGTGAAGATACACATCCAGGCCGAGGTATTTTCCCAGCGCTTCGGCAACCGGCTCCGCTGAGTGGCTGGCGCTCACCGCGGCGTGGTGCTCGAATCCGTTGAGGCAGATGAAGTGCATCAGTTCCTGCAGCCGGGGCACGCGAGCCACGGCGCGCGTACCAAAAGTGTCGAGCGCATCGTCGGTAAAGTCGCCGTTCCCGGCGAAGGCCCTGATCTTTCCCGAGATGTCATCGGTGCTGATGCGGCAGAACGACATGGGACCCGCCGGCGTACGGCCCTCCAGTGCGCCATAGGTGTTCTCTTCGCCCAGCATCGTGCCCAGAATGGGCGCCGTTCCAATGCGCACGTCGGGCAGAAAATCCTTCGCCCAGTTGCCGCAGTGGAACAGGACGCATTTGTCCGGGTCGTCGCCATAGTTGTTATTCCAGTCGACCAGCGCGCTCGGCCGGCCGCTGGCAAGCTGCAGCGCGTACATGCTCACCACGCCGGCAATGTCCACCTCGCACGCCGAAGGCAGCATCTGTTCCGACATCATGCTCATCACCGTGCAGACATTCACGCCGTAGTTCTTTTGCATCGAGCTCCAGCACTGAATTGCCGTTGCGGTAAGGCCCAGGGATTTCATCCAGTCATCGATCACGATGGCAAACTTCGCCATCTTCACCAGCGATTCATGAGGTGCGGCCGTCGAATCCGCGTAGGAGCGGATCTGATCCACGCGCTGCTTTATCGCTGGGTC
>Ga0335073_10003624_pt1 | contig 21563 bp, 13 predicted proteins | sample Lox_Sample_22_FD_207093 | JGI IMG/M metagenome (GOLD analysis project Ga0335073, IMG submission 207093) | Soil microbial communities from Loxahatchee National Wildlife Refuge, Florida, United States - Lox_Sample_2.2 | ecosystem: Environmental > Terrestrial > Soil > Wetlands | place: USA...
CAAGGGAACGACTACGATCATCCGCGCGCCATTGCCACCAGCAAGCACTTCGCCGTGCACAGCGGCCCTGAATCTCTGCGGCATCGATTCAACGTCGACCCCAGCCCGCGCGATCTCGAAGAGACCTATTTGCCGGCGTTCCGCGCCACCGTTACCGAAGGCCACGTGCATTCTGTCATGTGTGCCTATAACTCGATCGATGATTGGCCGGCTTGCACCAACAAGATGCTGCTCAAGGATCATCTTCGTGATGCGTGGGGCTTCAAAGGTTTCGTCGTCTCCGACTGCGGGGCCATCGTGGATGTCGCCGAGGGCCACAAGAAAGCGCCCGATATCGAGCACGCCGCCGTACTTTCCCTTCAGGCGGGCACGGATCTTTCGTGCAGCATATGGACGCCCGGATTCAACACCCTTGCGGACGCCGTGCGCAAAGGACTCGTTTCGGAAGATCTGGTAACCCAGGCCGTCGAACGCCTGTACACAGGACGCTTTGAGCTGGGTATGTTCGATCCACCAGGCTCTTCGTTCGACCGCATTCCCTTCTCGGCTGTAGCGACGGAAAACAATCGCCTGATCTCGCGGAAAGCGGCAGAAGAGAGCATGGTCCTGCTGAAAAATAGCGGCGCACTGCCGTTGAAGACACCCGGGAAAATCGCAGTAGTTGGTCCTACGGCCGATCTGCTTCCATCGATTCTCGGCAACTACGTGGGAACGCCGCTGCGGCCCGTCACGCCGCTCGACGGTTTGATGAACCAGTTCCGGAGCACGCCGATTCTTTACGCGCAGGGTTCAACAATCGCCGAAGGCGTCGGCGTGCCTGTTCCGCGAACCGCATTCGGCCTGAAGAAAGGGCTCAAAGCCGAATTCTTCGCCACGCCCGACTGGACCGGCCGTCCCGTCGCAACCGAGACGGAACCGTTGATCCAGGCCGATTGGGAAAATGCCAAGCCGCGTCCCGAGGTCGACACGCACAACTACTCTGTGCGCTGGAGCGGTACGATCTCGGCGCCTGCTCCTGGGCATTATGTGTTCACTGTTGAGGTCGGTGACAGCTTTCCCTACTCGCCGGCCGAGAGCTATCGCTTGACCCTCGACGGGAAGGTTCTTGGCGAAGGGAACATTCGTACCGGCCACGACATGTCAGTGATGGGCAGCTTCAGGCCTGCAGCCGGCGCATCGCCGACTTCGCCGCCCGTCGAAACGTTCGCGAGAACGCCCAGGATCGCAATCGACTTCAGCGACACCAAAGAGCATGCGTTCAAATTCGAGTACGCCCACTCTTCAGATCAGTCCGGTGGAGGAGTGACGTTGAAGTGGGAGGCCCCAGCGCAGGTTCAGCTCGATGAAGCCGTCGCGCGCGCCAGGGAGGCCGATGTCGTTGTCGCATTTGTCGGTCTTTCGCCGCAGCTTGAGGGCGAAGAGATGCCCATCAAGATCCCGGGATTCACGGGCGGCGACCGCACCAGCATCGATCTGCCCGCACCCCAGCAGAAGCTTCTCGAAGCGGTGGCCGCTGCAGGCAAGCCACTCATCGTGGTCCTGCAGAGCGGCAGCGCCGTCGCGCTGAACTGGGCGAATGAGCATGCGTCGGCAATTCTCGAAGCGTGGTATCCCGGAGTCGACGGCGGAACGGCGATTGCCCGCACGCTGGCTGGATTGAACAATCCTGCCGGACGCCTGCCCGTGACGTTCTACTCGTCGCTCGATGGTCTGCCTGACTTTACCGACTACGCGCTGAAAAACCGTACATATCGCTACTTCACCGGGAAGCCCCTGTGGGGATTCGGCTATGGTCTCAGCTACTCCACCTTCAAGTACGGCCCGGTGAAGCTTTCTGCCGAGTCGATTAAGGCGGGTGAGCCGATCACTGCGACGGTGAATGTGTCCAACACTGCAGCCATGTCGGGAGACGAGGTGATCGAAGCGTTCCTCAAGACGCCGCAGCAGGGCGGCCCGATACAGTCGCTGGTCGGATTTTCACGAGTTACGATTGGCCCAGGCGCAAGCAAAGAAGTGAGTATCAAGATCGATCCCCGCTCGCTCTCGAGCGTGGACGATCAGGGCAACCGCACCATTTTGGCAGGCACGTACACGCTGACTCTTGGTGGCGCGCAGCCGCAGGAGACGCAGGCCAAATCGGAGGTGGGGTTTACGATTACCGGCAGCCAACCGTTGCCGAAGTAGTCGAGTCGACCTATGTGGTGTGGCAAATAGCCGGACGCACGCGACCCGTCAAACGGAAGAACGTCCATTCACTCCGACGAGAAGGAACGATCGCAGAACGGGTGGATATGAGGATGCGCTTTGTTCGATACATCGCATTTGTAATTGCCGCTGCGTGGATATTCTCGATTCTGGGGGCCGTTGACTATTGCTTAAAAAACGGCTGCTCAGGCCCCAATGGAAACAACATTGACGGTTTCTTGCCGGCGTTTGCTTTAGCTCCCATCGGAGTGCCAGCCCTCATTTGGAGCATTTTGATTGTGTTCCGGTCGGCACGGGCCAGAAAGAACAAGTGACCGGCGCTCGGCGATAACCTGGTCCTGGTACGGCAAACATTAGGCGGATGGCGACCTCAACGAGTCGCAATCGCCACGCATCTGCATGATGACCCTTCTGGAGACAGAAAAGACAGCTCCTCCGCATTAAAGGACCGTCGACACTCGCCTGCTCCACCTCGATGAATTCCCTGGGTGATCAGCATCACACAATTCAACGCCCATTTGCCTAATAATTTCTTTGAAATCGCCATGGACGCGACGATGCGTTCGTGGTATTTGTCCTTGCAGCCAACCCATTTACCCATGCAGGAGGCAAATTGCTCCTAGGCATCCTCAAGGAATCCGCTCCTGGCGAGACTCGTGTAGCCCTGTTGCCCGAGAGCCTGAAAAGCCTCGTTGCCCAGGGGATTCAGGTGGTGGTCGAGGCCGGCGCCGGCCGGAGTGCAGGCGCATCGGACGAGGCCTATGCCGCGGCGGGCGCAACCGTCACCGGCGACCGCCCATCGATTTTGGGCGACGCGGATGTGCTGCCCGTGGTGAACGCGCTCAGTCCGTCCGACCAGGCTCTGCTCAAATCGGGAGCGGTGGTCATCGGCTTTTTGCGGCCCCTCGATGCTCCGCAGAACCTCGCTACCGCGATTGCGCTGCACGTCACGCTGTTCAGCATGGAACTGGTGCCGCGAATCAGCCGCGCGCAATCGATGGACGCGCTCTCGTCGATGGCGACGGTGGCAGGATACAAGGCGGTCATTAACGCCGCAGGTCTTCTGCCGCGATTGTTCCCCATGCTGATGACGGCGGCCGGGACGATTCCTCCGGCGCGAGTCTTCGTTATCGGAGCAGGTGTTGCGGGGTTGCAGGCCATCGCTACCGCACGTCGCCTGGGCGCAGTCGTCGAGGCTTATGATGTGCGCGCCGCGGCCGGCGAACAGGTGCGCTCGCTGGGCGCGAAATTTCTGGATGTCGATCTGGGCGGGATCAACACCGAAGGCGGTGGGGGCTACGCGGCCGAACTCAGCGAAGAGGCACTGGACCGCGGCCGTGACCTGATCACCAAGACCGCAGCGCACTCCGACGTCATTATCACTACCGCCCAGGTTCCGGGTCGTCCCGCGCCTCGCCTCGTTCGCCGCGACGCGGTCAGAGCCATGCGCCCCGGCTCCGTGCTTGTTGATCTCGCCGCGCCTGCCGGTGGCAATTGTGAGCTGACGATCCCCGGACTGACGCAGACGGTTGGCGGCGTGACGCTGATGGCCCCGCTCAACCTTCCGGCCGAGTGCCCGGTGGATGCCAGCGCCCTTTACGCGCGCAACGTTCTCAATTTCCTCAGTCTCGTTTTGAAGAAAGGTGAGTTGCAGATCGACTTGAATGACGAGGTTATCGCCGGCGCATGCGTGGCACACAAGGGCGCTCCGGTGAATCCGCGCGTCGCGAAGTTGCTCGAGGTCCCGCAACCCGTGAGCTAGAAACTAACCCCGCTACCGGCGCAGTGCGCCGCTAGCAAGTGCGTAGCGCAGCTAACTCCGCTGCTTTTTTGGAACGACCATGAATCCTGCTGTTCTTATCGCTTCGATCTACGTCTTCGCGCTGGCGGCCTTTCTCGGCTACCAGGTCATCAGCCGCGTGCCTCCGTTGCTGCACACCCCGCTGATGTCGGCGACGAACGCCATCTCCGGCATTTCGCTCATCGGCTCGCTGGTGCTTGCCGGTGCCGCGCACTATCCAACGTTCGCGCACATTCTCGGGTTCGTCGCCGTAACCACTGCGACCATTAACGTGGTGGGCGGATTCGGCATCACCGACCGGATGCTGAAGATGTTCGGCGATCGCAAAGCGAAATCGGGCAAGGCGGTAGCGAAATGACCCTCTCCACCTACTTCATGGAAGCCACATATCTCATTGCTTCCATCCTGTTCGTGTTTGCACTCAAAGGCATGTCGCACCCCGAGACCGCGCGCCGCGGCATGTTTCTGGCCGAGGGCGGGATGCTGGCCGCCATCATCGGAACCCTTATCGGCGTGCACATCGTTACGTGGACCTGGATCATCGCGGGGCTCACCATCGGCTCCATCATTGGTGCCTGGATGGCCATCTGGGTGCCCATGACCGCCATGCCCCAGCGAACCGCATTGTCACACGCGTTCGGAGCGTTGGCTGCCGCGCTGGTTGGAGTGGGTGAGTTCGCCGTCAAAGCGCACGAGATGCCGGGCGTCACGCGCAGCGCCCTCGGATTTGAAGTAATGCTCGGCGCACTCACGACTACCGGATCGCTGATCGCAGCCGGCAAGCTCCAGGGAGTGATCCAGGGCAAGCCCGTTCAGTTCAAAGGCCAGAACGTGGTCAACCTCGTCGTCTTTCTGGCGATGGCAACATTCTTCGTCATCTTCCTGGCTCATCCTGAGGCCGCAGCCGTCTTCTACGCCCTGCTTGGCATCGCTTTTGTTTTTGGAGTCATGCTGGTGATTCCAATTGGATCTGCCGACATGCCGGTGGTGATGTCGCTGCTCAATTCCTATGCCGGCCTTGCCGCAGCCGCCACGGGATTCGTTCTGGGCAACAACGTGCTGATCATCGCCGGCACGCTCGATGGCTTTTCGGGCTTCATTCTTTCGGTGTTGATGTGCAAGGCGATGAACCGGTCGATCACCAATGTGCTCTTCGGCGGCTTCGGCGCGGTGATTGCGGAATCGACGTCGAACATTGGCGGGGTGATGCGCGAGATCGCTCTTGACGATGCCGCCATGCAGCTTGCCTTCGCCAGCCGCGTCATCTTTGTCCCCGGATACGGGCTTGCTACGGCCCAGGCCCAGCACGCGGTGCGCGAATTGGCCGAATTGCTCGAAGACCGCGGCGTCACTGTCAAGTACGCGATCCACCCGGTCGCCGGTCGCATGCCCGGACATATGAATGTTCTGCTCGCCGAGGCCAATGTGCCCTATTCGTCTCTCTACGAGATGGAACAGATCAATCCCGAATTCCCATCGACGGATGTCGCCGTGGTGATCGGGGCTAACGATGTCGTGAATCCCGATGCCCGCGACAATCCCAAGTCGCTGATCGCCGGCATGCCGATCCTCGAAGTGGATCGCGCCAAAAGCGTGATCGTGCTCAAACGAGGGCAAGGCCGCGGGTTCTCCGGCCTCGAAAATCCGCTCTTCTTCAAATCCTGTACATCGATGCTCTACGGCGATGCCAAGTCCACCCTTGCGCATTTGGCGCAAGCCGTCCAGCACGTGTAAGGCAGGGATTAGGGAACTGGGATTAGGGATTAGGAGCAGGGATCAGGGAGTCGCCGTAATCCCTGTTCCCCAATCCCTGTCTTTAAAAAATTCGGCGGCAGAAGGATCGCCCTCTGCCGCCACCGGTGTTGACTTCAACCGCATTTGCTCTCTGCTTACACTGTTCTTGACGGAATTCAGCGCCTACTGGTTGACACTTGGGCGGGGATTTTCTTCACCGGAACCATCCTCCAGCATGCCTTGCGGTCCCGGGGGTGGAGGCGGCGCAGCATGATCCCTGCTATCGCCCGGTCCGCGACCCGGCCGCTGCCGAAAGTCTCCATGCATTCCCCCATGGTTCTGGCGGAAATCCTGAACCTGTTTCCACTGATCCGGGGTGAGCTTGGCCCGCAGCGCAAACAGGAAACGCGCGTTGGCCTTTTCCAACTCGGCGCGAGCCTGCGCCACCTTGTCAATCTGCGCCAGAACCGCCTGTTCATTCGGCTGGTCGGCACGGACCAGGGGCTCCATCTCAATCTCGGCCTTTTCCACGTTGCCGCGCAGGTCTACCAGTTTTTCGCGGTGCTCCTGGAAGATCTGGTCCATCGCCTTGCGCTGGTCATCGGTGAGTTTGAGTTTTTCAACGATCTTCGGATTGTTCCACCAGCGCCCGAATCCCTCGCGCGCGCCCATCGCCCGCTCCATCGGCGGACGATGCATTCCAAATCCAGGACCACCCGGAGATCCCGGTCCACCCGGCCCCGGTCCCTGAGCCAACGCAACTCCAGCGGCCAAAGTCGCCGCAAGTGCAACTCCCAACCTTACTAAGCCTTTCATCCCCATTCTCCTTTGCTGAAATTTCCTCGAATCAGCAAGTCCTTCAGTTGCCCGTGTTCCCGTCATCGGTCATCAACGATGCCAGCGGCTGCAGCGCACTCGGGACTTCGCGCGAGATGTCGCTGTCCACCTTCGCCATCAGATCCTCTGCCGACTGTGCCGATTTTTCGTTTGCCACCTGCGCCGCAAGTTCACGCCGCTGTTCGGCCGCCTGAGCAGCCGCGGCGGCCGCTTCTGCTTTCGCAATTTCCTGCTGGCGGTGGTTCTGATACAAGCCGCCGGAAACCGTACCCGCAAATACCACGCACGCCAAAGCCCACTTAGTTACGAGCCCCCAGTTGGTGCGCGCCGGCGCCATCGCTTCGCGAGGGCGGCTCATCATCGCCTCGCTCCAGGCTGTCAGGCTCGATTTGAAATTCCCCAACGCCTCGCGTAACTCCGGCTCCAAGGGTTCCCCTGCCCCTATTGGCTTCGTGTTTTCATCGATTCGATTCATATCCCAGCCTCGAATGCCTCTTCCCTAATCCCTATTCCCTTATCCCTGGTCCCGGTCTTTGCCAAATTCCTTCCGCACCCGGGCCAACGCGCGCGAAAGATGGGCCTTCACGGTGCCTTCGCCCATGCCAGTTGTCTCCGCTATTTCCTTGAGTTCCAGGTCTTCAACATACCGTAAAAGAAAGACCGTGCGCTGCCTTTCACTCAATTTGTCCACTGCCTGCCAAACGTGGGTCACCTGCTCTTTCGCCAGGATGTGCTGTTCGGCATTGCGCTCGCCGCTCGGCAGCCATTCGCCTGCTTCGTCCACGTCTACCGAGTTGCTCCGCGTCTGCCGCCAAAACTGCAGGCGCCGATTCCGCCAATAATCCTTTTGCAGGTTGATGGCAATGCGCATCAACCAGGTCAGCGCACTCGACTCGCCGCGGAAACCCGACCAGTTGCGATGCGCCTTTAGAAAACAATCCTGGGTCAGCGTTTCGGCCAGGTCCACGTCGCGCGTGGAAGCCAGCAGAAAACGGAAGATCTGCGTCCGATGGCTGGCGACAATGCCCGCAAACTCCTGCGCGGCAATATCTTCTGCCGTGGCCTTGATCATGGGCTCCAATGCTGTGCAAGCGGCCATCACTCTGGTAGACGCCCGCACGGGGATAGGGATTACAGGGCCATTACGATTCCCTGTGGTTTCTTGGACCTATGTGCTAAAGACGTATTTCGAACGAAGTTTGTCGCGGCGGGAGAAATCGAAGGATTACAGAACGTCTGGACCCGGCGGGGTCCAGACCTCGGCCCACGGAAGGAGGGTGATTCAGAAACAAAAATAGGGCCCGGACCATTGGAGGTGGTGGTCCGAGCCCGGTACGTCCCCTATATTCACATTGCCCTATGCAGCAAAGATCGACCGCCGCTGGCCGAACATTCAGGCGACAGAGCACAGGAACAAGTTACTTAAGTAAAGAGCGAGACCGAGAGGGGGACGTTTGGATCAGCTTTGAGCGTTGATACCGCCTCTTTTCGCTAAAGGATTGTGTGGTTCGGTCGATGTGTCTTCAATTGTGTCCGTAACGTGCACTGCTCGCCTGCGCCACTGCCATGCCCTTTTGTTTTGGCTGGCGCTCTGTTGTGGTGTGCGTGCCCAGGAATATCGCTTTCAGTACCTGGGAGAAGAACAGGGATTATCGAATCTGGCGGTCAAAAACCTCTATCAGGACCGGCTGGGGTTTCTATGGGTCAGCACTGAGGACGGCATCTTCCGTTACGATGGAGAGCATTTTCAATCTTTTGGCGAGGAAGACGGGATTCCGGCATCTTCCGGAGTTGCCTTCGCCGACGCACCCGATGGCGACTTGCTGGTTGGCGGCCGTATCGGGCTGTATCGCTTCTCCAGGAGCCATTTCGAAAAGGTTCCCCTCCCCGACAATCGAACCGTGGTCTGGCTGGGAGGCTTGCGAGCCGATGGGAGAGGCCACATCTACGTTGGTACCAATCATGGCTTGCTTGAACTGACTGAGTCCCCGACAAGCCGGCAGTTCGACATCCGTTTGATCCCTTCTCCTCCCTCGGTCACGAATTCACCGGCCAGGGGAATCCTGATCAACGGCGATTCAGTCTGGTACGGATGCGGTGGCCAGATTTGCCAGTTGAAAAATGATCAGGTGCGGGTATTTGGCGCGGAAGCGGGTCTGCGACCAACGCCGTGGACTCCAATCGGAAGGGACGCGGACGGCAACCTCTGGGCGCGGGGCCAGCGGTTGGGGGTTGCCACGCTGGCGAAAGGCGCTTCCACTTTTGAAATGCAACAGACAGCACTTCTCCCAAATGGAGTCAACGGGGTCGCGGCTGTTGACTTTGACGGGTCAATCCTGTTTCCAACCGCGGACGGATTGGTCATTCATCGCAAAAACGACTGGTGGAAGGTTGCCCGTGCAGAGGGATTGCGGGGGACGGTCTATGCGACCCTTCTGGATCGCGAGGGCTCGGTATGGCTGGGGATGGCCGGGCGTGGGCTGGTGCGCTGGGCGGGGTACAAGACTTGGGAATCGTATACGACCGATGGCGGCCTCGGAAGCGATTTGGCCTACCAGATCTCGCCACAGCGGAATGGGGTTCTCTGGGTCGGTACAGAAGCCGGATTGGTACGTGGAACTCGGCAGGATGGCCGCTACTCCTGGCAGCGCCAAAGCTTGATTGGATCTGTCCCCGTTCACTCTGTGCAAGCCGATGCGGACGGTACGCTCTGGGTCGGTACAGAACTTCGCGGCGTAGCCCACCTTAATCCCCAGCGCGGTGCAGTGGAGTGGTTCGACCATGCGCGCGGATTCGATGCAACTTTAGCTTCTGCGGTAGTGATCGATAGCAGTCGCCGAATTTGGGTGGCATCGGACAGCGGCGTTTACTTATTCGATTCGACTTCCAAGCGATTCCGACTGGTCGATCAACTTCCGCGAGCTCAATTCTGGGCGCTCGCGCAGACGAACCATGGCGACATCTGGGCAGGAGGAATCGACGGGCTCTTTCACCTTGCGGGCGGCTCCTGGGAAAGGCTCACCACCAAGCAAGGCCTTAGCCGCGACCAGGTTCTGTCGTTGAGTGCAGCACCGAATGGCGAAGTCTGGGTTGGATATCGTTTCGGGGGCGAGATCGACAAGATCGTCGTTGCAAATGGACAGCTGTCAGTCAACCATGTAGCGCCGCAAACACCTTCTTCGGGCCGATTAGTGTATTTTCTGGGGTTCGACGCCCACAATCGCCTTTGGGCCGGAACGGACCGGGGAGTTCGGGTTCTGGAAAAGGGGCTGTGGTCAAACATCACCACAAATGATGGATTGGTTTGGGACGATTGCGACGTGAATGGCTTCGCAGCCGAGCCGGATGGGACCGTTTGGATTGGAACAAGCGGCGGCTTGGCTCACTATACGCCACCGGCGCATGCACCTCCCGCATATCCATCCTCGGTCGTCTTCACACGACTTACGCTTGGGAACAAGTACGTCACGCCGGCTGACAGGCCGGTGGTTGATCACAAGTCAAACGAACTCATCGCTCAATATTCAGACCTGAATTTCACCAGAGGCAGCGCTCTTCAATTCCGCTATCGACTTTTGCCGCTGTTTTCAGAGTGGCGGAGCACGGATCGCCGCGAACTGGAATTTCCCGGATTACCACCCGGCTCTTTCCAGTTAGAGATTCAAGTGCGCGACCGATCTGGAAACTGGAGCGCGCAATCCGCTGTTTTCAACTTCGAGATCACGCCGCCCTGGTACCGCACTTTGTGGTTCCTTACCCTTTGTGCCGTCTCCTTTTTCTTGCTCATCGCCGGCATCTTTCGAGTGCGTTTCCTGGTTCTGCGGAGCCGTCAGCGTGAACTGGTCAAGCTGGTGCAACTACGCACTGCCGACCTGAGAAAGGCAAATGAAGAACTCGCCCGCCTTTCCGAGGTCGATGGCCTCACCGGCGTTGCCAATCGCCGCTGCTTCGACCAGTTTCTTGCTCACGAATGGGCCCGGCTGCAGCGAACCGACGAGTCACTGAGTGTCCTGTTGTTGGATGTCGACCATTTCAAGCTGCTCAACGATACGCTTGGACATCAACGAGGCGACCACTGCTTGATCCAGATTGGATCTCAGCTCCAGCGCGTGGTGAAACGACAAACCGACCTCGTCGCGCGATACGGCGGTGAGGAGTTTGTGGCGGTCCTGCCGACGACCAGGAAAGCTGACGCCCTGATGATTGCCGAAAAGCTTCGGCGATCAATCCTCGAGTTACGGCTGAGCCATCCGCAATCACCGATAACACCCTTCCTCACGGTCAGTATCGGGGTGGGAACCGTGAGAAAGGGCGAGTGCGCCAGCGCCGAAGAGTTTGTGGATTCGGTCGATCGCGCTCTCTACGCAGCCAAGAGGGCTGGACGCAATCGTGTCGCCTTTTTCGCCTGTGAGGAACAGAAACTCGAAGCGCATCGGCCCTGAGTCGACCTGCTACACTCGCCTCGTAAACGCTTTCCAAACGGAGCTCGTAATGCTGCTCGAATCGCTTCGCAAACAGGTTCTGGCCGCAAACCAGGAGATTGCCCGTCGCGGACTCGCACCGCATACCTTCGGGAATGTCAGCGGCATAAGTCGTCCAGGCGCCGACGGAACCGGTCGTCAGCCCCTGGTCGTCATCAAACCCAGCGGAGTGGATTACGCCACGATGCAGCCGGAAGACCTGGTCATTACCGATCTGGATGGCGGAATCATCGAAGGCCATCTGCGCCCGTCAAGCGATCTCGACACGCACACGCTCCTCTACCGGGAATTCCCTCAGATCGGCGGCGTCGTCCATACCCATTCCGAGTTTGCTACTTCCTGGGCCCAGGCTTGCCGTCCCATTCCCTGCTTCGGCACCACCCATGCGGACTACTTCCACGGTCAAGTTCCCGTCACCGAGCCGTTGACCCCTGACGAAGTCTCATCGGGCTACGTCCGCAATACTGGTTCGGTGATCGTTCGCCGTTTTCGTTCTGATAGCCTCGACCCGGTTGCGGTCCCCGGCGTGCTGGTCGCGGGTCATGCGCCGTTCGCGTGGGGCAAGGATCCGGCGGATGCCGTCGAGCACGCCGATGTTCTCGAGTACATTGCCCGCCTGGCATTCCGAACGGTAACCCTGAACGCCGCTGCCAGCCCGATCCCGTTGCATGTCAGCGAGCACCACTATCAGCGGAAGCACGGACCCAAGGCGACCTATGGTCAGCGCTAATCCTCCGGAACGCTCTTTGCATCCTATGGCCCCAAAGACAGGAATTCGCCTGCTTTTCAACACAAATGCCGCGCTCCCAATGCCATACTGATTTCAGTATGTCGATACCTTTCGCTGTATCGTGCCTATAGTTTTCTGCATGTTTCCCACAGATTTGGACCGGGCCAGGTTGACCTTCCAAGTGGAAAAACGTCCCTATGTTGCGCAGTTCTAGACATTTGGCAATACCCACCGGGCGGGCGGAAAGCCAGACACTGATGGCAATGTACGTGCTTTCACTGAAGTGAAGAAAGATTCCTGGAATATGGAAGCGAGCCTATTCAACCGGTTGCAGGCAACACTGCTGGCCCTGGCGACGGTCGGCCTGGTGCTCCTCGCTGTGTTGAATTTCCGGCAGGAAAACCAGGTTCTGCAGCCTTATGACGGGGTGTGGTGGGCCGAGGCACAAGGTGGGCTGATCGCCAACAAGGTGCTTCCGGATAGCCCTGCCCTGAAATCCGGCATAAAAAGAGGGGATCTTCTCACCGCAGTCAACGATGTTCCGGTGGCCCGCGTTCCCGAGCTCGAACGTGAGCTTTATCGTACCGGGGCTTACGGTAAGGCCACGTACTCGATTACAAGGGATGGCACCGCGATTGAGCCCGCAGCCGATGTCTACCTTGAGGCCGCGGATCGCAGTTCCAATCTCGGTCTACGTCTTATCGGCCTGATTTATCTGGCAATCGGGTTGTACGTGCTATTCCGCCGATGGACCGCACCGCGCGCGACCCACTTCTATTTGTTCTGTCTCAGTTCGTTCGCGTTGTATGCCCTGCATTACACCGGAGCCTTCAACACCACAGGAAAATGGGACTTCGTCGATCAAATCGTTTTCTGGACGAACATCCTCGCCGGAGCGCTGCAACCGGCACTGTTCCTGCATTTCGCGATCAGTTTCCCGGAGGAACGCCTGAAGGGCGCCCGACGCAGCTGGCTGCTTCCGATTCTCTACACACCCGGAGCGGCGGTATTTGCGCTCTGGGTTACGGCATATACGCGCTGGCAGGCCACGGGAATTCTCGAGCATCGTCTCAACCAGGTCAATTACGCTTACATCGCCCTCTATTATGTCGCGGCTGCCGCATGGTTCTCGATCAGCTACCGACAGGCAAGCACGCCTCTATTGCGGCAGCAGTTGAAATGGCTTTACCGCGGTGCCTGGCTGGCCGTGGGTCCGTTCACCTTGCTCTATGCGATTCCCTTCGTTCTGGATGTTCGCGTCTGGGCGATCCTGACCAAGCTCGCCGGACTCTCACTCGTGTTCCTCCCCCTGACCTTCTGCTGGGCGATTATTCGCTACCGGCTGATGGATACGGACCTGATCTTCAAGCGCGGCGTGGCCTACACGTTGGCTACCGCGACCCTGCTTGGCGGATACTTCGGGATCATCGCCCTCGTCGCGGAAATGGTTCACAACGGCCTGCCGGAATCGGTTAGCCGTTGGGCATTCGCCGTTGCCATTCTTATCACCGCTGCTGTTTTTGAGCCGCTGAAACGGCGCATTCAGGGATGGGTCGACAAGGCCTTCGACCGCCAAAAATATGACTACCGCAAGGCCCTGATCGAGTTCGGCCGTAGTCTCAGCTCCGAAACAAACCTTGATGCGTTGCTGGCGTCGATTGTCGAGCGCCTGCCGCGCACTTTGCTGGTCTCTCGTGTTGCAGTTTTCCTCGCCCAGCCCGGCGGTGGCGTGCGCCTGGCGGCATCGCACGGCCTCCTGTCCTCCGCCACCGAACGCAAGCTGGCGCTCAGCTATCTCGACTTTGACCGCGCGGCTCTCGATCATTCGCATATCTTTCTGGAGAACGCGCAGCAAGCGCTTCATCTGCCGCCCGACCAGCAGCGCACCGCGGCGATTCTGGACCTCAACTACTATTTGCCCTGCCGCGTGCAGGACGGAGAAAAAACGCGAACCATCGCCGTGATAGGCCTGGGCCGGACGGTCGGCGGCGACTTCCTCTCCAGCGAGGACGTTGAACTGCTCGAATCGCTCGCCAGCTACATCGGCATCGCCCTGCACAATGCCAGTCTCTATGCGCGCTTGCAGGAGCAGATCAACGAATTTGAGCGGCTCAAGGAATTCAACGAGAACATCGTCGAATCCATCAATGTCGGAATTCTGGCGATCGACCTCGAGGATCGCATCGAAAGCTGGAACGCGCAGATGGAGGCCATGTATGCGGTGAGCCGGGCGGAAGCGCTGGGCCAGAAACTCGGAACGGTCTTCCCCGACGAGTTCGTATCCGCCGTGGAGGGATTCGGCAGCGAGACCGGAGTCCACCACCTCTACAAGTTCCCTCTGACCACAAAAGCGGGCGAGCAGCGAACCGTCAATATCGCTGTTGCTCCTTTGCTGTCCCGTGAATTTGTTGCCGTGGGCCGGATCATCCTGGTCGACGACATTACCGAGCGTGTTTCGCTCGAGACCCAGTTGGCCCAGGCCGATAAGCTCAGTTCCATCGGCTTGCTTGCCGCCGGCGTAGCCCACGAAATTAACACCCCGCTGGCCGTGATCTCGTCGTATTCTCAGATGCTCACCAAGCAGTTGCGGGGCGATGGCCGGCTTGGCCCGGTTCTCGAGAAGATCACGCAACAGAGTTTCCGTGCCTCTGAGATCGCCAATGGCCTGCTGAACTTCTCGCGAACGTCGACAACGGAATTCAGGGAAACAAATCTGAACCAGGTGATTCGCGATACGCTTTCGCTGCTCGAACACCAGTTCAAGACGGCGCAGGTGATTGTGGACGCGGATCTCGCCGATGATCTTCCGCCGATTCACGGCAATCCCGGTAAATTGCAGCAGGTATTTCTAAACCTGCTTTTGAATGCCAAGGATTCCATGCCGGGCGGAGGGCGCCTGCGCGTGGCAACCCAGGTGAACGGCCACGTAGAAGCCGTGGTCGCAGATACCGGCTCGGGCATCGCACCCGAACATTTGAAACGCATTTATGACCCCTTTTTCACCACAAAGACCACGCCCCAACCAGGTGAGAGGCGTGGCACTGGTCTGGGGCTTTCCGTTTCCTACGGGATTATTCAGGAGCACGCAGGCAAGATTCACGTCGAAAGTGCCGTTGGCGCAGGCACGACCTTCCACCTTGAATTCCCGTTATTGAGGAAATCGGTACATGTCTGAAGTTGATCAGTCTCTCAGCTTTTCTTCATCCGGATCTGTTTTTGGTTCCAGTTCAGCCAGCGGCAGCATCCTTGTCATTGACGATGAGTCCGGCATTCGCGAATCACTCGAAGTTCTGCTCTCGCTCGAAGGCTATTCGGTAAGAACTGCCTCTGACGGCGAGCAAGGACTGCGCACGCTCGAGACGGAGAGCTTCGATCTCGTGTTGCTCGATCTCGCGCTCCCTGGTCAGAGCGGCATCGATCTGCTTCCACAGATCAAAGAGCGGCAGCCGGAAACGCCCGTCATTATGATCACTGCCTACGGCACGGTAGAGAACGTGGTGGAAGCAGTGCGCGCGGGCGCCGAGAATTTTGTCCAGAAGCCGTGGGACAACGAGAAGCTTCTCGCCGACATTCGTTCTGCCGTGGCACGCTACAAGGCTGAAGAAGAAAATCTTCAGCTCAAGCGCACCCTGAAGCAGCGCTACAACTTCGCCAACATCGTCGGCAAGAGCGAGATCATGTTGCGGGTCTTCGATCTCGTCGCGCAGGTGGCGCCCAGCCGTTCCACCGTGCTGATTCAGGGAGAGAGCGGAACCGGCAAGGAACTTATCGCCAAGGCGATCCATTCCAATTCGCCGCGGCGCGACAAGCCCTTTGTGCCGGTCAACACCGGCGCCATGCCGACGGAGTTGCTGGAATCGACCCTGTTTGGCCATGTGAAGGGCGCGTTCACCTCGGCAATCGCTTCGAAGAAGGGCCTGTTTGAAGTCGCCAACGGGGGAACGCTTTTCCTCGATGAAATCGCGACGATGGGCATGGATACACAAGCCAAGATCCTGCGCGTTCTCCAGGACCGGCGATTTATGCACCTTGGCGGCATCCAGGAGATCCAGGTCGACGTGCGTATTATCGCAGCAACCAATGTGGACCTGCGACAAGCGGTTCGCGAAGGACGTTTCCGCGAGGACCTTTTCTATCGCCTCAACGTAATCACCCTCGATCTGCCGCCGCTGCGCTCGCGCCGCGAAGACATTCCTCTCCTCGTGAACCATTTCCTCGAGTTTTATACCAATGAGAATGCTCTCTCGCCGCGGAGGCTCTCTGCCGATGCGCTTCGTGCACTGATTGACTACGACTGGCCCGGCAACGTGCGCGAACTGGAGAACTCCATCGAGCGCGGAGTCGTGCTCTCGTCCGGACCGCTGATCGGCTCAGAACTTCTGCCCGGCCACATCACCGGCCGCAGCTTTCAGGATGCGCTGCTCGAGCACAATCCCAACGCTTCGCTGTTCGACATCCTCGAAGACATCGAGCGCCGCATCATCATTGAAAAGCTGGAGCGCTGCAACTGGAACCAGACCGACGCGGCCGAGCAGTTTCGCATTCCACTCTCCACGCTCAACCAGAAGATCAAGCGGCTGAACATCGAGATCCGTAAGCGCGGACGGGAATAGAACAGTTCAGAGTTCGTCGTTCATTGTTCTCAGTTTCGCAGCTCTCAGCTAGAGCAATCTGCAAGAATCCGCGCTCTCTTGCAACCGCATCACGCGGCCGAAAACGCGTTCCGCTTGTCTTTGCGTTCGCTCACTGCCTTGAGCCATTCGCGGAGAAACCATCGCAGTTCCTCCGGCGGGCGCAGCCAGACTTGAGCGTTGGTCTGGCGCCATTCCCGCCGCATCAGGACGCTGACGTGGGGGCCGCGGGCTTTATTCACGGCACAAAATGCGGACTCATCAGTCAGATCATCGCCGACGTAGGTCACCGGCGAACCAGGCGCGGTGTTTTCGACGATGCTGTGCACGGCTCCGCCTTTGTCCCGGCCTACACGCAGCTCAATGCCAGCTTCAAAAGGCAGCAGCGAAAGCCCTGTAACCTGGGCAGCCGGTTCAAAGAGCGCGCGGGTCTTTCGCTCAATGGATTGGACCTGCCGCGGTGTATGACCACGCCAATGCATCACCACGGCATTCGGTTTGTCCTCGATCAGGCCGCCAAAGGAATCGCGGTGAAGCAACTCGCGCAATTCATCCAGCTTGGCGATTGCCTCGGCCGGCGCCGGCTGCATTTCGCGAGTGCCATCAACGAGGAGATGTTCGGCACCATGCAGCCCCCACACCTCCACGGGAGTGTCGAGCTGCAGCATGGGGTTGATCTCGCCGGCAGGACGCCCTGTAATCACCATTAGCCGCGTGCGATTATCCCGCTGTACCTGCATCAGCAATTCCCGCACACCAGCCCAGGGCCGCGCCTGAAATCGATTGATACGGAAATCAGCGAGCGTGCCGTCGTAATCCAAAAGCAGCAGCGGATTCTCGAAGCCTTGCAAGGAATCAAAGAATTTTTCCAGGCTCTCTGCTTCTCTACCGTTCAAATGTCCTCATTTCTTTGCTCGGACTCCAGACAGGCTGACCGCATTGGAGATTGCTCTCACGCCATCTTACGATAGGGGTCAATCGGAATCGGCTCCGCATATGCATCGACTGCATCGGGATTCTCCAGACGCACATCGCGCAGATCGCCCAGTACCATCGCCGCCCAGCGATAGATGTTGTGTTCCATCACTTGCCGACGCATCTCCTGCATACGCACCCTGCGTTCGTCCCGAGGCATATCAAGCCCGCGATGGATCGCATCGGCAACTTCAGCCACGTCGTAAGGATTCACGATCAGCGCGTCGCGCAATTCGACCGCTGCGCCCGTAAATTTGCTTAGCACCAGCACGCCATCCTCGTCGTCGCGCGATGCCACAAATTCCTTCGCCACCAGATTCATCCCGTCGTGCAGCGAAGTCACCAGGCAGATGTCGGCGATCCGATACCAACGATTCACCTCTTCGTGATCGCACTGCCGCTCGATCAGCACAATCGGCTTCCATCGCGCTGACTGATATCGCTGATTAATGCGCCGTACCTCCTCTTCGAGACGCCTGCGCAAATCCGCGTAGCTCGGAATCCGCGTCCGGCTCGGCGCCGCTATCTGCACCATAGTGAGGCGTTCGCGATGCCACGGATGCTCCCTGAGCAATTCATCGATCGCCAGCAGGCGCTCCACGATGCCTTTGGTGTAATCGAGGCGGTCGACGCCGACCGCGATGGTTTCAGCGTGCACGCCAAACTCGGACAGGAGCTCACGCCTTTCCTCCTGGCGATCTTCCTCTTTTTCGGCGGCCATCAGCGAACTTGGGATTCCGCCACTGAAAGCCACGCTCACCGGGTAGGGTTTGATCGTGGTCGTGTGCCCATGACGGCGCGTCGTCAGATGCTCACGATCTGTTCTCGATTCGAGCACGCGTTCCACGGTGGATAGAAAATTGTGACAGTGCTGCGGGATGTGGAAGCCGATCAGATCGGCGCCCAGCAGGCCATCCAGGAGCTGTGATTGCCAGGGGCAAATCCCGAATGCCTCGGGGTTCGGCCACGGAATGTGCCAGAAGATCCCCACCCGCGCATCTGGACGCGCGGTCTTCACGAGTCGCGGCAACAGTGCGAAGTGATAATCCTGCACGAAGACCAGCGGCTCCGTACTGCCTTTCATTTCATCCAGCAGAGCCGCGGCAAATCGTTCGTTCACGCGCTGATAAGCTTCCCAGTCGGTGGCGCGGAAGATGGGACGAGTATGGGCGATGTGGCACAGTGGCCACAGGCCCTCGTTGGCAAAGCCGTCATAGTAACTTGATTCTTCTTCAGGAGAAAGCCACACTCTGCGCAGCGTGTACTTCGGGTCATCGGGAGGAACCCGTAGCCGATCGTACTCATCCACATTCTCGGCATCGGCGTTGCCGCTTCCACTGGCCACCCACACGCCATCGCACGCTCGCAACACCGGTTCGATAGCGGTGACCAATCCGCTCGGCGGCACAACGCAAACGGTCTTGCGGCCTTCGCGCACATGCATGTAGGGTTCTCGGTTCGAGACGACAAAGATCCCGCCGCTGGCCTTGTTGCGCATGTGCACGGCGAGCCGTTCGGGAGTCCAGAAGTGCTCTCCTGCATCGCGCAGGCGCGCTTCAGACGCCGCGGCAGCACGCGCGGCAATCAGGCTCTCCGCCATGGTCTCCACTTCGCGCGCCAGCGGACTGAACATATTCAACTCTGCAGCGCCGCCGGTGAGACCTTTCTCAAAATGCCCCATGCGAAGACGCCGCAGCCGATCAGCCACGCGCGTAAGCGGCCGCATCAGGAACCAGCGCACCATAGCAAAAGTGACGCCAACAATCAGCAGTACGGTGGCAACAATCCGCCAGAAGCTTCTGCGCCACAGGTCGTAGCTCTGATCGCGGATGTATCCGGCGTCTACCAGAACAACTAACGCGCCAACCAGCTTGCTGCCATCATGCAGAGGAAAGACCTCTTCCAGCCACTGGATGTTATTCGTGTGCCCAAAGGCATTCACCTGCGCGCCTTTTCTGATCGATTTCTCCACCTGAGTCCGCGACAACGACTCCACCGGCATCTTCGCCAACAGATCAAAAGGTGCATGAGAAAGCGCTTGAAAAACGGCAGGAACTCCTGCAGAAGAGACGAGACGACCCTGCGGATCGTAAATTCCAATGCCCAGGGCCCCGGTCTGAGCCTTGGCGTTGGCTACGAGCGCCGGGATGGCGCCGGTATTGCCTTGCGCGAGGGCCTGCTCCATCCCAGGCCGGAGACTCGCCCCCATCCAACTCGATCGCCATTGAAGCTCTTCGCGGAGTACGTGCTTGTGTTCGAGGACCTCAAAGTAGGTCGAACCGATCGACAGCAACGTCACGCCTGCTATAAGAGCAAGGATAAGTCGCAAGCGAAACGAATGCATCCAATTCCCCCTTAGTTCTTTACCCTGGGTGCGCCTATTGTTAGATGCACAACCTCCCCGATGCGTTCGGCAGGATTACGGGCGAGGAAACAGCTCCTGCATTCAGTAACTTAGGGCAGGCAACAGCACTCGAAGAGGTGCTTGCATGCCCCGGGGATTGAAACGCGTTCCGGCATCTGCTTCAGTAACGGCGCAGCCGTTCCACCTGGATGCGCTATTCTGTGCAGGAGAGAACAAGTAGCACGTATCCTGCGACTTACGGTGTAGCCCTGAATGGCATTCCCTTCGCTTGAAAAGTCGGCCAAGAACATGGTAGCCGCGGTGCAGGACTACTCCCTGTTTGCATACCAGGGAGCCACCAACCTTTTTCGGCCGCCGATCTACTGGCCCGATTTCCTCGTGCAGGCCGATATCATCGGCGTCGGTTCGATGTCGATCGTGCTGCTTTCAGGGTTCTTCACAGGAGGCGTGTTGGCGCTCCAATCTGCGGCCACTCTATCACAGTTCGGCGCCACCGCTGTCACAGGCCGCTTCGTCAGCACCTCGATGATCCGAGAGCTTGGGCCGGTGCTCACCGGCATCATGGTCTCGGGCCGCAACGCCTCCTCGATGGCCAGCGAACTCGGTTCGATGGTTGTTACTGAGCAGATCGATGCGATGCGGGCTCTCGGCGTTGACCCCATGCGCAAACTCGTCACCCCGCGCATCTTCGCCTGCGTAACGATGCTGTTTTTCCTCACCATCGTGGCCAATTTCTTCGGCATCCTCGGTGGCGCTGCGGTAACCGTATTCATGAACCACCAAAACGGGACCCAGTACTTCTCCATGGCTTACGAATACCTGGGCCTCGGCGACATCATGCAGGGTCTCATCAAACCGCTGTTCTCAGGATTCATCATCGCCAGCATCGGCTGCTTCTATGGTCTTCGTACCACCGGCGGAACCGAAGGCGTTGGCCGCTCCACGATTTCCGCCGTCGTCACCTCCTCCGTGCTTATTATCTTTGTCGATTTCCTTGTCACCCAGGTCATGCTGAGTATCTTCGGATGATGATGGAGAATTCCGCCGCCACCGCTAGGACGGGCCAAGGCACCGGCGCAGCCAGCCACGAGTTTGCGCTGAAATTCCGAAGCGTATCGATCAGCTTCGATCATCCTGTTCTCGAAGATGTGAACTTCTCCGTCGGTCCAAACGAGACGCGAATCCTGCTCGGGCCTGCAGGCGTGGGCAAGAGCGTCCTGCTCAAGCTGGCCAATGGACTGCTGAATCCCGATTCGGGCTCGGTTCATCTTTTCGGCCGCGAAATCTCAAATATTCCGGAAGAGGAGCTCTTTCAGTTGCGCACCCACACCGGGATGGTCTTTCAGGAAGGCGCGCTCTTTGATTCTCTGACCGTTCGCGAAAACGTGGCTTACCAGTTGATCCAGGAGAAGGCGCCCGACGAGGAGATCGATGTCCGCGTCCGCGAGGCCCTCCGCTTTGTCGGCCTCGAGCAGACTTTCAGTCTCTATCCCGGGAGCCTTTCAGGCGGTATGCGACGTCGCGTCGCCATTGCCCGCGCCCTGATCCATAACCCTCAACTGCTGCTGTACGACTCGCCCACCGGCGGCCTCGATCCGATCACGTCAACTACCATCATCGATCTGATCGTGAAGCAGCGAGACGTCTATCGCACTCCGGCGGTGCTCGTCACCCACAGGTTGCAGGACGCTTTCACCATGTGCACTCATCGCTTCGAACCGGAAGAGGACCGGATGGTGCCGTTGCCGAAGGGCATGGTTGATCCAAACACCACGTTCCTGATGCTCGAGCAGGGACGCCTCAT
>Ga0335073_10003625_pt1 | contig 21562 bp, 15 predicted proteins | sample Lox_Sample_22_FD_207093 | JGI IMG/M metagenome (GOLD analysis project Ga0335073, IMG submission 207093) | Soil microbial communities from Loxahatchee National Wildlife Refuge, Florida, United States - Lox_Sample_2.2 | ecosystem: Environmental > Terrestrial > Soil > Wetlands | place: USA...
CGCTTATGACCGGCCGGCCAGCGGCTCCCATGCCCACGATCGGACTGCCCCGAGCTCCTCTGGACAGGGAACCAGTGCACGAGCGTGGTCAGAATCCAGGCCAGAGCGCCCGCCGGCCGCGTCCAAGCCGACGGCTGAGATCGCAGCGGACCCCGTTCCTCCGCTTAATCAGATCGCCGTGCGCACGGAGCACCAGCCAGCTAACCGCGACGAGGACGACATCCTGACCAGCCCGCTTCCGGTGATCCTGCCCGGCGCGACGTCGGTGCCGCGCCCGGCCCCGGTCGAGGCGCCGCGCGGCCCGTTCGAGCCGGCCCGGCCCGGCCAGGGGTCCGTCCGGCCAGCCAGTGTCACCGGGTCGGTGGAGCTGCCACCGGCCGACTATCAGCCGCCGGTCCCGCCGCCGCCGCGGGCACTCGCGCCGGGGGCCGCCGCCAAGCTGGACCAGATCAAGGACCTCTACGTGACCGCCGAAGCGATCGGCCCTGATGCGCTCGACAAGCACTTCGACCAGGTCAGTCAGCGCCAGCGCGAACTGATCAGGGAGTTCTTCCAGCGGTCAGAGCCTGGCGATGCGGAAGCAGGCCGTCCGCAATCGTGATCGCGAGTATCGCCAGCGGCACACGGTCGGAGCGCCCGGCGAGGCTCACCGGCTCTACCCGCCTAGTCGGGGAGGGCGAGAGTCCGCTGCATCAGGACGGTGTCGATCCAGCGGCCGTGCTTGAATCCCACTTCCGTTAGCCGGCCAGCATGACTGAACCCGCAGGCCAGGTGCAGGGCCACCGATGCCTGCTCGCCCGAGTCGGCGATAACCGCGATCACCTGACGCAGCCTGGCGTCCGCACAGGCCGCCAGTAGGTCGGTCAGCAGCCGTCGGCCGATGCCGAGGCCGGTCCGGCCCGGTGCGACGAACACCGAGTCTTCCGCCGTGGACTGGTACGCCGGCTTGCGGCGCCATGGCCCGGCGTAGGCGTAGCCGACGATCTCGCCGTCGGTCTCGGCCACCAGAAAGGGCAGGCCTAGCCGAGTGAGCTCGTCCGCGAGCTGTGACCAGTAGGCCTGCGTTCGAGGGGAGTCTTCGAATGTCGCCACCGAGTGGAGCGCGTACCAGGCGAAGATGTCGCTGACCTGGCTGAGATCCGCGGACGCGGTAGGCCTTACGGTCAGGTTCAGCTCGACCTGCCCAACCGGACCCGGAACGCCGCGGTCAGGTTCTCGGCCTCTTGCTCGCTGATCCGGACAAGGTCGGCGTCCAGATCGCCGTACTCCCATTCGACAATGGCCGAGTCGTTCCGCCAGCTCAGGTCACGGTGCAGGCTCTCATCGACCGGGCCGTCCTCCCCGTAGGTTCGGCGCGCCAGTCCAGACGCGGCCCGGCTGCCCTGACCGGCCACGATCACGTAGTACTGCACTTCGGCGCTCACCGCGGCTCGCCGTGGAAGTCCGCGATCTCCATGCAGCCGGGCGGGGGTTTGGCGCTCGCCGCCGCTGCTACCTGCCGGGCGCGCAGATCGGCGCGCTCAGCCGGCGGAGTGGCCGGGTCCGTGATGCGCGCGTACGCATCGTGCGTGCGCTTTGCAACCGCCCAGCTTGCCGTCGTGTGGAACTGCACCTCGAAGGCGATGCCGTGCGCAGGGTCGCGCCAGCGGGTGAAGATTCCCTTGTACTCCGGGCTCTGCCAGCGATTACGTCTGGCTTCGAGCTCGAAGCCCTGGGCCTTGAGCTTGCGGTGCACCAGCCAGGTGGCCTCGGTGTAATCGGCGGTCTCGAAGGCGAATGCGTACCGTACGGCGTCGCTGATCGTCTCCGCGAGGTCGGCTGGCGATCTGGCGGGGTTGCGGGCTATCAGCCGGGAGAGCTTGGCGGTGAAGCGGTCGGCCGGCTTCAGGCTGTCGTCCTCGCTGCCCGGCGCTAGCCCGCCCGCGGGGAGCTGCCCAGCGAGCCGACGCATGGCCGGGGTGAGGCCACTGCTGCCGTAGGTCCCGAACATGTTCCGGCCTTCGGCCGCCTGGCATCTGGCCAGAGTCTGCTCGACTAGGTCGGCCAGCCCGTCGACTTCGGGCCCCGCATCGTGGCCTTGCGGCCGGAGAGTGCCGTGCTGCACCGTGTCCCGTTGCCTAGCCTCGGCGCGTCTGCGGTCGGGCCGATCCGGGCCGGGCGAATTTGCGTACGAGTCGGACCGATCGCGCGTCGGCCGCGGATTGCGTCGCTCCTGGTCCTGCCGCGGATTGCGTCGCTCCTGGTCCTGCCGTGGATTGCGTCGCTCCTGATCCGGCCGGGGGTGGTGCAGTTCCCGATCGGGTGGGGGATGGTGCAGTTCCGGGTCGGGTGGGGGGTGGTGCAGTTCCCGTTCCGGCAGCCGATCGTGCCGGTCCTGCCAGCCGTGGTCCTGCAGGCCGTTGTCCTGCCAGTCGGGCTCGAGCGGGCCGTAGTCCGGTCGGCGCGCTTCCGGCCTGGCCTCGCCACGCCCGTTGCCGTTCCCATTGCGGCTGCCGTTGCCCGCCCGGCGGGAGAGTCCGGCGCCCTCCCCAGGCCAGGGCCCAAGGACGGGGCCTTCCGCATGGGCGGTTTTGCTCTCCCGCGATGCGTGGCTCTCCCGCGATGCGTGGCTCTCCCGCGATGCGTGGCCGTTTGTCTCAGGAGCTGCGGCGTAGGGATCCTGCCATTGCGGGTCGCGACGGCGTTCAGCTGGTCGGTCGTCGTTGTCGTGACTGCCAGACGGCTCACCGGAATCCCAGCCGGGCAGCCGGTCCGCGCTGGGCGGCAGGTCCGGATGGACCGGGCCCTCCGCGGCGGCCCGTGGATCTGCGTCGGGCGACTCTTCCTCTGGGCAGGCTTGCTCGGGCTCCGGCGGCAAGTCCAGATCAGCGGCGACCTGGGCAAGCACGCTGGCCTGGCGCGCGCTGTCACCCACATCGATACGGCTGGGAACGCCGTCTCCGGCTTCCCGGTCAGGAGCCGGGAGCCCCAGCTCCAGCTGCCTGAGGCGGGTAGGCACCGGCCGAGCCTGGCCGCCGTCCTCGTAGGGCGACGAGGGATGTCCAGCAGGCAGCCGGGCGAGCCTGGATCTGAGGTCGGCAAGCGAGCCCGCCGTCGGCCGGGCTGTCGGCGCGACGAGGGACGGCCCGCTCAGATGGGCGGACTCGGCGGGCGCGCTGACGCGGGCTACCCCGGCCTCGGCTAGATCCGCGGCCGCTGTGGTTGGCCCGGCCGTGCTCACTGGTGGCGCCGGAGGCCTGTCGGTGGTCGAGTCGGCCGACTCTGGCATGACTGACGGCTCGGACTGTTCCGGCGGGGACTCGGCCGAGACGGTGCGCCGAGGGGGCGGCGCAGCGCCGCGGAAGTAGTCAGCCAGCCCGGCTAGATCAATGCGTGGGAGGTCCACAGTGTTCTCGCGCGGATCCTGCGACTGATCCCACGACTGATTTGACCCCGGCATAGCTGCATTCTCCAGCCTTCTCGCGATCCGCCCATCGTAGTTTCAGTTCACGGTCCATGGCGCCTGACTTAGTACGGGCCTTCAGCGGACTCGCGAACCGCGGGCAGGATGCAGCCGGTCACCGAGCCGAGCCCGATCCTGACGCCGTCCGGGCCTGGCGCAGTGGCGGCGATGGTCACTTCGTCCCCGTCTTCCAGCCATGATCGAGATGATCCATCAGGCAGTGGAATGGGGTTGCTGGCATTCCAGGCCAGCTCGATGAGCGAGCCGCTCTGGGCTGGCTCGGGACCGCTGATCGTGCCTGAGGCGTACAGGTCGCCGCTGCGTGTGGAGGCTCCGTTCACGGTCATGTGCGCGAGCATCTGGGCCGGGCTCCAGAACATCGTGGCGTACGGCGGTCGCGAGATGAGGTGGCCGTTGAGCCGGACCTCGAAGTCGATGTCGAGTCCCCAGTCGGCTGTCTCGGCCAGGTAATACATCAGCTTCTCCTCGCGGGATCGCGGCCGGACGCGAGCGTGCTGCAGCGCGGCCAGCGGGAGGATCCACGGCGAGATGCTGGTGGCGAACGACTTGCCAAGGAACGGGCCTAGAGGCACGGACTCCCAGGCCTGAATGTCCCGCGCCGACCAGTCGTTGACCAGGCAGACGCCAAACACATGCTCGGCGAACCGGTCGACCGGAATGGGCTCGCCAAGGTGACTATGGACCCCGACGACGAAACCAAGCTCGGCTTCGAAATCGAGCCGGGAGCTGGCACAGAAATCGGGCTGGTGCATGCCCGGGGTGAAGCAGGACGGGCCGGCTGGACGCCGGATTCTCGTGCCAGAAATGACGATGCTGCCGGCCCGGCCGTGGTAACCGAGCGGCTGGTGCCTCCAGTTCACGGTCAGTGCCTCGCCGCCCGGCCTCAGGATGCGCCCGAGGTTGATGGCGTGCTGCGCTGAGGCGTAGAAGTCGATGTAGTCGCCTAGGGTGAAGGGCACACGGAGGCTGACGGCTGCCTGCGGGATCAGCAGGTCCTCGATGGCCGTACGGCACCGGTCCTCCGATAGCCAGCGGGTTAGCTCAGCACGGACCTGGCCCCAGGCGCGCTCGCCGGCCGCCAGGAAGTCATCGAGGCTGCCTGACGCGAAAAGCTGCGCGCGGCCGGCCATCAGCCGTTCGGTCGCAGTCGTCAGGTCCAGCACGCAGTCGCCGATGGCGACCCCGACCCGGTACTGATCGGCATGCTGGGCGGTCGTATAGCTGCCGTAGGGCAGCGCGGCGAGCCCGAATGGGTGATCGGGCGCGATACCGAGCCATGCTGCGGCCTGCGCCATGGCGCTCCTTCAGCTCGTCCGTGGGTCAGCTTGCCCTGCAGTGCTGATCAGGCCAAGCGTAACTATCAGCCTCGCTGGTGCCTGGCGCAGCCGCACGGCCGCGGGGCGCGACGGATTAGTCCGTCGATTACTAGCCCGAGAATCGTGGCCGAGATCTCCTCATCGTCTACATCTGGCAAGTCTTCCCTGATCTGCCAAATGTTCGGGTGCTCGGCGCGGCTCACCGCGAGGTAAGCCCGAGTCCACGCGGCGTCATCGTGTTGCTGCTGGCGCTCGTCCAAGGCCCGGAAGGAGGCCTCGAAGCCAGCCCAGGACAGCGCAAAGTCCCCCACGACGCGGTACATGAGCGCGGCCTCGGCGCCCTCGAATCCCGCGCTGAGCATGGCACCAATGATGATGTCGACGGCCCGGATCTCCGCTGGCCCTTGCGTTGTCCGATAAGACGCGATGGACGCTGCGGCGGGATGTGCCAGGTACGTCCGGCGCAGGCGCCCGGCCATCTCGATCAGCGTGTCGACCCAGCACTCCCGCAGCTCGAACCCGGTCGACGCCTCCTCGATGAGCCGGTCGGCGAGCGCCAGCACGATGTCGTCCTTGCTGGCGAAGTGGCGATAGACAGCGGTCTGATCGGCGCCAAGCGCACGGCCCAACTTCGGCAGGCTGAAGCCCTCGATCCCGTCCTCGTCGAGCAGGCGCAGGCTCTCCTCAAGGATCATGTCGCTTGTCAGCGTTCCGCGCCGCAGACCGCGCCGGTACTCGGGAACTCCGGAGGGCGTGGTCGCCTCCGCTGCCATCTGGGTCCTGCCTCCTCCGTCTTCGTGATGTGACGCGACCGTATCAGTTCGGCTATCACAATTTTAGTCCAAGGCGTTGACAACACATTTGTCTACTGCTTGAGTACCCCGCAAGTAACCCGACAAAGGGAGACTTTGGTGCCAACCGGGACGGCACGACGCAATCGTCGGCCACATCCATGGGTCAGGAGGTCCCCTGCCTGCCTGCCGCGCTGCGCGCAGCATGGCGCGCTCCTGGCCCGTGTGGTTGGCGCACTCTGGTGGGTCCGGGGCCGCGGCCTGGAGCAGCTCCCGGAGCTACTCGACCGTCGTACGGCAGGCAAAGTGGGGCGGTTCCGGCCCGCCAGCGTGACGCACCGTGTCTTCAGCCAGCACCGTGTCTTCGGCCAGAAGACCCCGCGGCCCGCCTAGCCGCTGCCAGTGAGCACGACCCGACCAAGCACAGCACGCTCACGGGAGGAACGATGAGCCGGATAAGGCGGATGACGGCGGTCGCGGTAATCGCGGCGGCGAGCGCCCTGATGGCCTCGGCTTGCGGGCGCTCAGAAACCGCGGGTACTACTGGAGCAGGCAGCATCTCGCCTACGCAAGGCCTGGTCACGACTACTGCGGCCGGAACGAAGCCAGTGCCGAGCGCGACCTGGGCGGTGTACCGGCCGGTCAACTCGCTCGACCCGATCTTCGCCTTCGACTATCCGGAAAACACGGCAATCTCGCTGATGTGCGAGTCGCTCCTGCTTCAGGAGCCGGACGGCTCGATCAAGCCAGGCCTGGCCACGGTCGTCACGCCGACGCCCACGAAGATGATCTTCACGCTGCGGCCCGGCGTGAAGTTCTGGGACGGCGACGCGGTGACGCCGGCCGACGTCGTATACAGCCTCGACCGCCAGATGGATCCGTCCTACGGCGGCTTCTACGGGCAGGTCTTCAATCGGGTCAGCTCGATCACGGCGACCGGGACGAACCAGGTGACGATCACGCTCAAGCGGCCCGACTACTGGCTGGAGGGCGAGCTGTCCTCGATGCCCGGCGTCGTCATCCAGAAGAGTTATGCCCTGAAGGAAGGCAAGAACTACGGAACTCCGGCCGGCGGCATCATGTGCACCGGCGCTTACGAGTTCAAATCGTGGACGGCGGGCGGCGGGGTGACCGCGGTGGTCAACCCGCACTACTGGAACTCCGCGGTCAAGCCGCTGGTCAAGCAGATCGTGATCAAGGGCGTGCCATCGGCCGCCTCGTTCACCTCGGGCATGCTGACCGGGGCCATCCAGGGCTCCTACTACTTCGGCCTGTCCAACCTGAGCCAGCTCGAGCACTCCAGCACTGTGCGCGTCTATCAGGGGCCTGGCCAGGAGACCGACGCGCTCGCCATCTCCGCGACGACTGGCCCGCTCACCAATGTCAAGGTTCGGGAGGCGCTCTCACTTGCACTCGACCGGCCTGCGATCATCAGCCAGGTCTACGACGGCGCTGCGCTCATGCCACGGTGGCTCGCCAATCCCGGCACATTCGGTTACGGCCAGTCGGTGTTCACCAAGGCCTACGACAGCTCCCCGGTGCTCAGGCAGAACCTGGCCGAGGCGCGCAAGCTCGTGCGTGAGGCCGGCGACTCTGGCCAGACGATCACGATCGGCACCTCCGCCGAGATCGCCAGCATCGCTGCCGAGACTGGCGCCTACCAGCAGGCCGCTGAGGCAATCGGTCTCAAGGTCGTCCTGAAGTCGGTATCCGCCGCCGATTACATCAACTTCTTCACCAGTGCACAGGCCCGCGCCGGCATCGACGGGTTCCTCACGGTGAACTACGGCGATTACGCCGACCCGGCCGCGCTGCTGGCGACCCTCGCGCTACCGGGGGGCGACCAGAACTATGACAACTTCAGCAACCCGCAGCTGACCGCGCTGCTTGACCAGGCCGAGGGAACCGCTAACCCAGACCAGCGGGCGGCACTGGTGGCCAAGTCGGAGGAACTGGCGGCGAAGCTGCTGCCGTGGATCCCCGACGTTCAGCCGACCAGCGTACTGATGCTCTCCAAGGGTCTCACCGGTGCTGTGGCGTCGTTCTCCTACATGTTCGCGCCCTGGGCGGACACCCTGGGCGGAACGCGCTAAGACATGCGCTGGCGGTTTCTCGTCCGTAGGCTGCTCATGCTGCTTGCCAGCCTGCTCGTGGCGAGCTTCGTGATCTTCGCCGCGCTGTACCTGGCGCCGGGTAACCCGATCACTGCCCTCTCCGGCGGCCGCGCACTGCCGCCGGCCAGCCTGCGGGTGCTCGAGCAGCGCTACCACCTGAACCAGCCCTTCTTCGCGCAGTACTGGTACTGGCTGGACAACGCGCTGCACGGCAACTTCGGCCTGTCGATCACTCTGCAGGAGAACGTGTCGTCGGTCATCGCCGCGCGGATGTGGACGACCGGCGGGCTGGTGCTCTACGCCGCGCTGATCATCCTCGTGGTCGGCATCGGCAGCGGCGTTCTCGCCGCGCTGCGGCCGGGTTTCGCGGACACCAGCGTGCTGGTCTCGACCGCCGTATCCGCCGCGGTGCCGTCGTTTGTCGCCGCGATCGTGCTGATCGCGCTGTTCTCGGTCAAGTTGCGCTGGCTCCCGGCGCTCGGCAACGGAACCAGCTTCTGGTCGAACGTGCAGCATTTCACGCTGCCTGCCATCGCGCTCGCGATGTCCTCGCTGGCGATCGTGGCCAGGGTCACGCGCGCCGCAGTGCGCGAGGAAGCCGGCCGCGAGCACGTGCAGACGGCGATCAGCCGCGGTATCCCGGCCCGCCAGCTCATCCGCCGACACATCCTGCGCAACGCCGCGATCCCTATCACCACCGTGTCGGGGATCACGATCGCCTCGCTGATCGCGATAGCCGCCGTGGTGGAGACCGCGTTCAGCCTGAACGGGCTCGGCGCGTACCTCGTGCAGGCGGCCGAGTCGAAGGACCTCGCCGTCGTCCAGGGCATCTCGCTGGTCCTGGTCGCCGCGTTCGTTGTCATTAACGCGATCGTCGACTTGCTGTATGCGGTGCTCGACCCGCGAGTCACACTCGGCAGCAGGGCGCAGTGATGCTCGGCGTCTTGCGCTCCACCGGCATCGCCGGGATGGTGTCGGCCGTGGTCATCGCCGTGGCGACCGTGTTCGCCGCGTTCGGTCCCACGATCGCGCCATACAACCCGGATCTGCCGAGCCTCGGCCTGGCGTTCGTCGGGCCGGCGGGTGGGCACCTGCTCGGCTTCGACTTCGAAGGCCGCGACGTGCTATCCAGGCTGATCGCGGGCGCGCAGTCGTCGATGCTCGGACCGCTGGCAGTGGTAGTCGGTGCGATGGCGCTGGGGACCGTGATCGCCGTTGTCGCGGCCTGGCGGCAGAGGCTTACCGACACCGTCGTCTCATCCGGTCTGGACATCCTGTTCGCGTTCCCCGGCATCCTGCTCGCTGTGCTCGCCGCGGCCGTGTTCGGGGCCGGGCTGACTGCGGCCGCAGTCGCGCTGGCGATCGCCTACATGCCCTATGTCGCCCGGGTGCTGCGCGGCGCCGCGCTGAAGGAGCGCGGGCAGCCCTACGTGGCCGCACTTGAAGTGCAGGGTTCGTCGGCGAGCCGGATCTGCCTGCGGCACATCGTGCCGAACATGCTGCCGCTGATCGTGGCGCAGGCCACCATCATGTTCGGCTGGGCGATGGTCGACCTCGCGGCGATCTCCTTCCTCGGGCTCGGCGTCCAGCCGCCCGCGCCCAACTGGGGCGTCATGATCTCGGAGAATGAGCCGGGCATCCTGCAGGGCTATCCGCTGCCGGCGCTCGCGGCTGGCCTGTGCATCGTCGCCGTGGTCATCGCCTTCAACGTCCTCGGCGAGCGCCTGTTCCTGCAAGCGCAGGTCCAGCAGGCGCAGGCGGTCCGGCGATGACAGTCGGTGACCCGAACCAGAATGTCCCGGCCGCGGAGGGGTCGGTCGGGGCGGTGCTGGCAGGGGATGGGCTGGCCGGCGGTGGACCAGGCGGGGCGCCGCTGCTGGATGTCGACCGCCTGACTGTGCGGTTGCCAGTCGGGGGCGTCCCGCGCGCGGTGCTGCGCGACGTCTCGCTGACTGTGCGTGTCGGCGAAGCGGTCGGGCTGGTCGGGGAGTCTGGCTCGGGCAAGTCCATGACGGCTCGGGCCATCGACCGGCTGCTGCCAGCCGGTGCGCAAGTCGAGGGCCAGATCCGCTACCGCGGCCGGGACATCAGCGAACTGTCCGGCGGAGACCTCCGGGCGTTCCGCACCAAGGTCGCGATGATCTTCCAGGATCCCCGCGCGCACGTGAATCCCGTCCGCCGCATCGGCGACTTCATGACGGAGGCAATGCGCGCGAACCTGCGCGTCCCGGCCAGATATGCCCACCTGCGCGCGATCGAGATGCTGGCCCAGGTCGGCATCGATGACGGCGCCCGGCGACTGCGGCAGTACCCGCATGAGCTCTCCGGTGGCATGCTCCAGCGGGTCATGATCGCCGCGGCGCTGCTCACCGACCCGGTACTGCTGCTGGCTGATGAGCCGACGACCGCGCTCGATGTGACCACCCAGGCCGAGGTCATGGCGATCCTGGACGACCTGCGCCGCGAGTACGGCCTGGCCATGTTGTTCATCACCCATGACCTGGAGCTGGCCGCGGCCATCTGCGACCGGACGGTCGTCATGTACGCGGGTCAGGTCGTCGAGGTACGCAGCTCAGCTCTCCTGCATCAGGACCCGTTGCATCCCTATACGGCGGCGCTGGCGGCGGCACGGCCCGACATCGAACGCTCCAGCACCCGGCTGCGAGCCATTCCAGGCCGCCCGCTGTCTGCGTTCGAGGCGCCTGCAGACGAGTGTGCCTTCGCGCCACGCTGTCCGCACGCAAGCGACGCCTGCCGGCAAAGCCTGCCAGCGCTTACGGAGCTGGACGGCGGCCTTTCGCGGTGCGTCAGGGCAGCTGAGCTCCGCGGGCAGCTGACGGTGACGCATGCCTGACACGACTGCGCCCGACCTGGCTGGGCCTGACTCGACTTCCCCCCACTCGGCTGCGCTTGCCTCGAATGGGCCGGTGCTAGTCGTGACGAGCCTGCGCAAGGAGTTCGGCAGCCTCGTCGCCGTCGACGACGTCAGCTTCGCCGTCGGAGCAGGACGGTCGATGGCGATCGTCGGCGAGTCCGGCTCGGGCAAGACCACGATCGCCCGCATGATCGTGGGACTAGAGCGGCCCACCCGCGGAACGATCACGGCGTGTGGTGCCGACCGGTCCCGGCCGGCTCGCTCGGCCCGCGACCGACGTCGACGCGGCGCCGAGGTGCAGATCGTCTTCCAGGACCCGTACACGAGCCTTGATCCGCGGCAGAGCGCTGAGGATGCGGTCAGCGAAGCGCTCCGGCTGCATCACGACTGGCCAGCTGACCGGTGCCGGAGCAGGGTCACCGAGCTCATCGACCTGGTCGGCCTTGATGCCCGGCAGGCGCGCTCACTGCCGCGGGCCTTGTCCGGCGGGCAGCGGCAGCGGGTCGCGATCGCCCGGGCGCTGGCGGCGGAACCGCGCGTCCTCGTCCTGGACGAGTCAGTTGCCGCACTTGATGTTTCGATCCAGGCGCAAGTACTCAACCTGCTGGCCGACATCCGCGACGAGACTGCAGTCTCTTACGTGCTGATCAGTCACGACCTGGCGGTTGTGCGCCAGCTCACCGATCACGCGATCGTGATGCACCGCGGCCGGGTCGTAGAACACGGGCCGACGGCCCGTGTGCTCGATGAGCCGCAAGATCCCTACACCAGGAGGCTGCGCGCGAGCGTGCCGCGGCCGGGCTGGAAGCCAACTCGAGCAGGAAGCGAGTCGTCGTGACTGACCTGTGTTATCTGTCAGCGGCCGAGGCACTACGGCTGTTCCGCACCCGCCAGCTGTCGCCGGTAGAACTCGCCAAGGCCGTGATCGCGAGGGCCGAGGCCGTCGAGCCGACAATCAACGCCTTCGCTGAGGTTCACTACGAGCAGGCGCTGGCGCAGGCGCGGGCGGCGGAAGCCAGGTACGCGGGGAACGGCCAGAAACCGGGCGCGCTGGACGGCCTCCTGGTCGCGGTCAAAGAGGAAGCACCGATAGCCGGACAGCGCAACACGCTTGGCTCGCTGCCGCTGCGCGACGTCGTCGCTGACCAGACTGCCGTTTTCGTGCAGCGCATTATCGACGCCGGGGGCATCGTGCACGCCCGGACGACCACGCCCGAGTTCAGCTGCGCGCCCGTGACCTGGACCAAGCTGTGGGGAGTGACCCGCAACCCATGGCACACCGCCTACTCACCGGGCGGATCAAGCGGGGGGTCAGCAGCCGCGCTCGCGGCGGGTACCACCACCCTGGCGACTGGCTCCGACATCGGCGGCTCCATCCGCATCCCCGCATCCTTCTGCGGCATCGTCGGCTTCAAGCCGCCGTACGGGCGCGTCCCGGAGGTGGAAGTCTTCAATCTCGATCATTACTGCCACGAGGGGCCGATGGCGCGCACGGTCGCCGACTGTGCGCTGCTCGAGAACGTGATCGCTGGTCCGGATCCGAGCGACGTGGCGTCGCTGCGGCCGAAGCTGGAGATTCCAGGCCGGCTCGAGCCAATCAGCGGGATGCGGATAGCGCTGTGCCCGGATCTCGGCTGTTACGAGGTCGACGCGGACGTGGCAGCAAACACGCACGCTGCCGCCGACCGGCTGCGCGAGGCAGGCGCGACCGTGACCGAGGTGAGCCTGCCGTGGCAGCTGGACACAATCGCGCAGGCCGCGCGCATCCACTTCGGGATGATCTTCGGGGCGTCTATTCGCGAGCTGTACGAGCAGCACGCGGCGGAGCTCACGTCCTACGCCCGGCACTTCGCGGCCGAGGCAGAGGGCGTCGCCAAGGACGACTTTTTGATCGGGCTCGAGCTCGAATCGCGGATCTACGCCCCGCTGGGCGCGCTCCTCGCCGAGTTCGACGCGCTGATCTGCCCGACTTTCGCGGTTCCCGCATTGCCTGCAGAGTTTGATGTCACCGAAGAAATCACGGTGAACGGCAGGCCCAGCGCGAACTGGACGGACGTCATGATGACGCTGCCGTTCAACATTGCCAGCCGCTGCCCGGTGCTCAGCGTGCCATCCGGCCTCTCGCGCGACGGCGTGCCCACGGGCCTGTCCATTGTCGGCAAGACCTACGACGACGTCACCGCATTCCGGGTCGCCGCCGCGCACGAGGAGCGATTCCCCTGGCTCGACCAGCCCGGCCGCCGGCCGGCTCTGTGACCGGCGTCGCGCCGAGAGGGGTATCCGGGCCTGCCGGTTCTGTCTAGGATCGGGTCATGACTGAACGATCAGACAGCCGCCAGGCGAGCGGTGCAGTGGCTGGTGACAGGCTGGGTGGCGACCGCGCGGCAGGCAGCCGGCTGCCGGAACGTGCTCAGGTCGTCATCGTGGGCGGCGGCGTCATCGGCTGCAGTGTCGCCTATCACCTGGCCCATCTGGGCTGGACTGACGTCGTCCTGATTGAGCAGCATGCGCTTACCGCCGGGACGACCTGGCACGCCGCCGGGCTGATCACCTCGGCCGGGATGACCGACGAGACGTCGCTTTTCTTCAGCCGGTACTCCCGCGACCTGTACTCACGACTGGAGGCCGAGACTGGCCACTCCACCGGGTTCCGGGCCGTCGGGCATATCTCGCTGGCAACGACACCGCAGCGGCAGGAGGCACTGCGCCGTGAGGCCGCGTGGATGCACGGCTTCGGCGTCGAGGACACCGAGATCTCGGCCGGCGAGATTGCCGATCTCTGGCCACTGGCCAGGACCGACGATGTGCTGTCTGGCTTCTACGTGACTGACGAGGGCCGGGCCGATCCGGTCGGCGTCGCTACCTCGCTTGCAAAGGGCGCTCGCCAGCTCGGCGTCCGCATCGTCGAAGGGGTCGCCGCAACGGGAGTGGAGACGAGGGGCAAGCGGGTCACCGCGGTGCTGACCGAGGCCGGCCGGATCGAGACCGAGACCGTCGTCAACTCTGCTGGCATGTGGGCCCGTCAGTTCGGAGCGCTGGCGGGCGTGTCGGTCCCGCTGCAGGCCGCTGAGCATTACTACCTACTGACCGACACCGTGCCAGGGATGGACCCGAATCTGCCGGTGATCGAGGATCCGGACAACTACGGGTACTACCGGCCAGAAGGCGACGGCATGCTGGTCGGGCTGTTCGAGCCGGTCGGCTCGCCCTGGTCGCTAGACGGGGTGGCGCGCGACTTCGCCTTCGGCAAGCTGCCGCCGGACTGGGAGCGGATGGAACCCTTTCTCGGCCCGGCGCTCGCCAGGATCCCGTGCCTGACCGAGACCGGCGTTCGGACGTTCTTCTGCGGCCCGGAGTCGTTTACCGCAGACGTGAAGCCGCTGATCGGCCCCGCGCCCGAATTGGATGGCTACTTCGTCGCGGCCGGCCTCAACTCGCTCGGCATCTTGTCGGGAGGCGGCGTCGGCAGCGTAGTCGCGCAGTGGATCGTCGACGGCGTACCGCCGGTCGACACAGCGCACATCGCGGTTGACCGGACCGCGAGCTACGAAACCTCGAGGCGATTCCGCAAGGAGCGGACCACCGAACAGCTTGGCGTGCTGTTCGGCGACGCGGTCTGGCCATCCTGGAAGCCGTCGACTGGGCGCAACATCCGCCGGTCGGTGCTGCACGACCGGCTCGCCGAACAGGGCGCCCACTTCAGCCAGTCCGCAGGCTGGGAGTTCGCGGAATGGTTCGCCGGGCCCGGCGAGCACCCTAAGACAACGCTGGACTTCGCGCGCCAGGAGTCGCATGACATTGTCGCCCGCGAGCACCACGCCGTCCGTGAGGCAGTCGGCATGCTCGATATGACCCTGATGGCCAAGCTCATCGTGCAAGGCCCGGACGCCGCTGCCGTGCTCAGTCGGCTGTCGGCCAATGACGTGACTGCCGGCCTGGGCCGCATCGTCTACACCCAGTGGCTCAACGAGGCGGGCGGGATCGTCGCCGACGTCACTGTCACCTGCCTAGAGGAGGAGAAGTTCCTGGTCATCGCCAGCGACGTCATCCACCGGCGGATCGAGCCGCTGATCCGGCGTGAGGTGAGGCCCGGCGAGTTCGTTGCCGTGACCGATGTGACGTCGGGAACGACACTGCTATCAGTGCAGGGCCCTGCGTCGCGGGAGCTGATTAGCAGGCTGACAGACGCCGACCTGTCGAGTGCCTCGTTCCCTTACCTATCGGCCAGGAATATTCATGTGGGATATGCGCCGGCGCTCGCCATTCGCGTCACTTACGTGGGGGAGCTTGGCTACGAACTGCACGTACCTGCCGAGTACGGCCTAGGGGTTTACGACGACCTGATGGCTGCTGGTGCCGATCTCGGCATCCGGCCGGTCGGCTTGGCCGCGATGACGAGCCTGCGGCTGGAGAAGGGATACCGCGACTTCGGCGTCGACATCGACAACACTGACGACCCGATAGCTGCCGGCCTGTCGTTCGCGATCGCCTGGGATAAGCCCGGCGGCTTTACCGGGCGGGAGGCGCTAGTGAAGGCGCGTGCTGAGGGTGCGCCGCGCAGCCGGGTGGTCGGTTTGCTGGCTGAGGACCCGACAATCGACCTTTTCGGGAACGAGCCCGTCCTTCGCGACGGCAGCTGGGCAGGCTATGTGCGGGCGGCTGCGTACGGCCATACCGTCGGGGCGGCGGTCGGCCTGGCGCAGGTGAGCTGTCCCGATGGCGTCACCAGTGAGTGGCTCAAGGAAGGCACGTTCACGGTGCTGACCGGTTCCGGGCGCGACGTGCCAGCCCGGCTGCAGATCGCCCCGTTCTACGATCCGCAGCGGCTGCGAATCCTGGCCTGAGCGCCGTTTGGGCCCCAGCGCAAAGATGGCGGCGGCTATGGGAGGGCGTCAGCCGTACAACTTGAGCTTCGGCCAGAGCGCGCGCCAGGAGCCCGTCGGGCTCGTGCACACGCCGATCGGGATGCCGGTCCAGTCGTTGTCGACCTTGTCCGGCGCGTAGTAAGTAGTCAGCAGCCGGCAGCTACCGAAGTATGGGCGCAGAGTGCTGATCGCGTCGACTGCGAGCACGGTGCGGTCGGAGGCGTTGCCGGGCCCCCACATCCAGTACGCGTTGTGGCCGGACAGCACGGGCGGCAGGTGGTCACGAGTGCCGAGAACGTCGAGCGTGGCCGCTTCGGGGTAATAGCCGGTGAAGATCGACGTGGGGCGCTCGCCGGCCTGGGTTAGCGCCTTCTCCTGAGCGGCGATCGTGGCGGTGAGCTGCGGCCAGCCGATGCTGTCTCCGACGTCACTCTTCTGCGCCGTGGCGGGCAGCGAACGCTCCACACTTGCCGGCACCAGCGGCAGCACAAGCGGCAGGGCGAAAACTACCCCTACAAGCGGCGCAGCGATCAGCAAGCCTCGCCGAAGCCGAGCCCGGCTGCCGCCCCGTCGGATCCAGCCCTCGGCCGCAGCGGCTCCGGCCGCGAGCACGGGCGCGAGCATCCCGTCGGCGTAATAAACCTTGCCCGGCACCCAGGCAACAACGTAGCCCGCGACCAGAACGGTCGCGATAGCGATGAACCTCAGCTCCGCAGTTCGCCAGAGCCGCACGAATCCCGCTACCAGCAGCGGCGTGACGAGTAGCCCGGCGTACACCAGCTGGGCCGGTACCACGCCGGCGTAGTCGGCTGGCGAGGTGTTCTCGTTATGCAAGGCGGCGGACATGGCCAGCTGCGGCCATCCGTGGGTGGCCTGCCAGGCCAGGTTCGGCGCCCAGATAACCGCCGCGATGGCGGCACCCAGCCATGGCCACACCGTGCGCAGCACGCCGCGCTGTGCCGAGCCGAGGATGCCGATGAAGATGGCGATCAGCAGCAGGATCACCAGGTTGTCGCTCTCGAGCCCGAGCCCGGCAGCAGCACCGCCGAGGAGCCACCAGCGGGGCCGGTCGCGCAGCAGGGCGATGCAGATGCAGAGCACGACGGCTGTCCAGGCAAGCAGGTCCAGCGGCGTCGTGTTGCCGACATGGTCGGAGCCGATGAGGACCGGCGCGCATGCAACGGCGAGCGCGGCGATTACCCGGCCGGTCCGGCCTGCGTCGAAGATTGCTGCAAGCTTGCCGGCCATGAGCACGGTCGCCCCGCCGGCCAGCGCCGGCGCGATGCGGACCGCCGTTGGGTTGACGCCGAGAATGTCGGTGACTCGTGTCAGCAGCGGCCCAATCGGCGGCTGATCGACATATCCGAAGGCCAGATGGTGGCCGGCGACGATGAAGTACAGCTCGTCTTGCTGGAAGCCGTAGCGGCCGCTGACCGCGAGCTCCACCGCCACGAATGCCGTCGCCACCAGCCAGACGGCCACGGGAAGGCGATCGGGGCGCGCGACCGTCAGCGCCGACGGCTGCGCTACCGAAGCGACTGACGCCTGGCGGGCGGACGCGGCAGGTCCGTCGGTCTGGTTCATGCCGATGCCTCTCATTGCGCTGCCCCCTGCGGACCAGGCTCATCCTCTATGAAGGTGATATCGACCGCCACTCAGTAATCAGGCCTGCGGAAGAAATCAGCCAGTGACAGTGACGCCGGGCCCGCCGCCGTTGAGCTCGATCGTTCTCGGCGGCCGGTGTGCGCCAAGGCCGATTAGCTTGACGTCGAGATAACGCGTCATTAGGCTTGGAGCTGAGGTAGCTTGACGTCGAGATACTTGGCGTGTGGTCGGCACCGGGCAATCCGGGCGGTCGGCTCAGGCCAGCCGCTGGGCCGGGAGAGCCTGGGGTCGGCGGGCGCGCGAGGCTCGGCAAGCGGCAAGATGCATGCAGGACATAACGGAGGGCAGGTCCGTCGGACCCGCAGATTCCAGGAGGCCAGGACCATGACCGGGAACAGCTTCGGCAGTCGCGCCGATCTCGCCGTAGGCGGGAGCAGCTACCAGATACACCGGCTGGATGCCGTTGACGGCGCGGCTGACCTGCCCTACAGCCTCAAGGTCCTGCTCGAGAACCTGCTCCGGACCGAGGACGGCTTGAACGTCACGCCTGAGCACGTGACCGCGCTCGCGCAGTGGGACCCGGCTGCCGAGCCAGATACCGAGATCCAGTTCAGCCCGGCCCGGGTGCTCATGCAGGACCTGACCGGTGTGCCCGCGGTCGTGGACCTGGCCGCGATGCGCGAGGCTATGCGAGCGCTTGGCGGGGACGCGAGCAAGATCAACCCACTTGTCCCGGCCGAGCTGGTGATCGACCACTCGGTGGTCGCCGACGTCTTCGGGCGGCCGGACGCCTTTGACCGCAACGTGGAGTTCGAGTTCCAGCGCAACCACGAGCGGTTTGCCTTCCTGCGCTGGGGCCAAGAGGCGTTGCGCCAGTTCAAGGTCGTACCGCCCGGCACAGGCATCGTCCACCAGGTCAACATCGAGTACCTGGCTAGGGTCGTCATGACCGGACAGGCTGGCAATGGCCTGGCCGCTTACCCCGACACCTGCGTCGGCACCGACTCGCATACCACTATGCAGAACGGCCTCGGCATCCTGGGCTGGGGCGTCGGCGGCATCGAGGCGGAGGCCGCGATGCTCGGCCAGCCGGTCTCGATGCTGATCCCGCGGGTGGTCGGGTTCAAGCTCACCGGCGAACTGCCAGCCGGCACGACCGCTACCGACCTGGTCCTCACCATCACCGAACTGCTGCGCAAGCACGGCGTGGTCGGGAAGTTCGTTGAGTTCCACGGCGACGGCGTGGCAACGGTTCCGGTCGCCAACCGGGCCACGATCGGCAACATGAGTCCTGAATTCGGCTCAACCTGCGCGATCTTCCCCATAGACGCCGAGACACTCTCTTACCTGCGGCTGACCGGCCGCCCGGCCCAGCAGGTCGCGCTTGTCGAGGCCTACGCCAAGGAGCAGGGCCTGTGGCTTGACCCGAACGCCCGCCCCCGTTACTCGGAGAACGTCGAGCTCGACCTCTCCACGGTCGTTCCGTCGCTGGCCGGCCCGAAGCGGCCGCAGGACCGCGTGGCGCTGTCGGACGCGAAGACCTCGTTCCGGACAGCACTTGGAACTTATGTCCAGCTGGACAGGCTGGACGATGAGATCGCCGGCACGTTCCCGGCGTCGGACCCGTTCGTAGCCGAGCGGGAGAACGGGGGCGGTGTCGAGCCGGCCGCGGATCCCGCGGCGCACCGGGGGAGCGGCCGGCCGACCGCGCCCGCGGAGGTGACGCTAGACGACGGCACGATGACCTCGGTCGACCACGGCTCGGTCGTGATCGCAGCTATCACCTCCTGCACGAACACCTCCAACCCGTCGGTGATGATCGGCGCCGCGCTGCTGGCCAAGAAGGCCGTCGAGGCTGGCCTGGAGCGCAAGCCGTGGGTGAAGACCACGCTCGCGCCGGGATCCAAAGTCGTCATGGACTACTACGAGCGCGCCGGCCTGACCCCCTACCTGGAGAAGCTCGGCTTCAGCCTGGTCGGCTACGGCTGCACCACCTGCATCGGCAACTCCGGCCCGCTTCCGGAGGCCATCAGCGCCGCAGTCGCCGAGAATGACCTAGCCGTGGCCTCGGTGCTGTCCGGCAACCGGAACTTCGAGGGCCGGATCAACCCCGACGTCAAGATGAATTACCTGGCCTCTCCTCCGCTGGTGGTTGCCTACGCGCTGGCCGGCACTATGGACATCGACCTCATCAACGAGCCAATAGGAACGGGGTCGTCCGGCCAGGCGGTCTACCTCAGGGACCTGTGGCCTACGCCAGCCGAGGTCGAGCAGATTGTGGAGACTGCCGTCGCCGCCGAGATGTTCACGCGCGACTATGCCGACGTGTTCAGCGGTGACGAGCGCTGGCAGGATCTCGACGTCCCGCCCGGCGAGACCTTCGCCTGGGACCCGGAGTCTACCTACGTCCGGCATCCGCCGTACTTCGAGGGAATGCAGATCTCGCCGAGCCCCGTCACCGACATACACGGCGCCAGGGTGCTGGCCATGCTCGGCGACTCGGTGACCACCGACCACATCTCGCCGGCGGGCGCGATCAAGACCGACAGTCCCGCGGGGAAGTACCTGACCGAGCACGGTGTCCAGCGGCCGGACTTCAACAGCTACGGCTCACGCCGCGGCAACCATGAGGTGATGATCCGCGGCACCTTCGCCAACATCCGGCTGCGCAACCAGCTCGCGCCGGGCACCGAGGGCGGCGTCACGGTCAAGCTGCCCGAGGCCGAGGAGATGTCGATCTACGATGCATCCCGCCGCTACATCGCCGAGGGCACGCCGCTAGTGGTGCTCGGCGGCAAGGAATACGGGTCCGGGTCGTCTCGTGACTGGGCAGCGAAGGGAACCGCGCTGCTCGGCGTGCGGGCGGTGCTCGTCGAGTCCTTCGAGCGAATCCACCGGTCCAACCTCATCGGCATGGGCGTGCTGCCGCTGCAGTTCAAGTCAGGGCAGAGCGCGGCAACGCTGCTGCTGACCGGGCACGAGGTGTTCGACATCACCGGCATCGAGGCCATGAACTCGGGTGACACCCCGCGCGAGGTGACAGTGCGCGCCGACGGCAAGGAGTTCCAGGCAATCGTCCGGATCGACACGCCCGGCGAAGCCGAGTACTTCCGGCACGGCGGAATCATGCAGTACGTCCTGCGGTCGCTGCTCGGCAAGTCCTGACCGACTCGGGGCGCAAAGGCTGGCCTTCGCCCCTGGGCGTCGCTGCTCGTTCATCGCGCCCAGAATTGCGCGCGTGCCGCTGGCAATGGCGACCGGAATCGGCATCGGCCGGGGCATGGCGACCGGAATCAGCATCGGCCGTGGCATGGCGACCGAAAACGTTAAGATCCCGCCCTAATTGCGGTTTTTGCGTGACGTTATCGGTCGCTATAGCTCCGGCGGGCTACACGAGGCGGAACTCGATCCGGTACACCAGCGTGGTCCGGCTACGTCTAGGCGGCGAGGCGGCATGTATTCGCGGCTGCATCTCGGCATCCTTCTAGTGACCAAATCTGCGCTAGAAGGGTCCATTCGATGAGGCTTACTCGTGTGCGCGTCCTGCTCGCTGTCGGCGTGGCGTCAGCGGCAATGATCACCGGAACGGCGCTCGCCGCGTCGGCAGCTCCAGCCGCTTCTCACCAGGTGGTCCTGGTGCAGTGCAATGGCGCTGGCCAGGTCAAGCCGCGGACGACGGACCAGCCTGGCTGCATGCCATCTAACGAGCTCATTCCCAAGCTCAAGTGGGCCAGCTGGACGTCATCTGCTTTCGCCACTGGCGTCGTCGCCGTCAATAACTGCACCCCGAGCTCAAGCTGCGGTCCGAGCAAGTTCACCCGGTACCCGATCCTGGTCGTGCTGTGGAAGGCGGCGGCCTGGCCCAAGCACGCTGGCCGCAGATACTTCACCAAGATGACGATCATCCTTAGTGGTAGCGGTAAGCAAGCCCCGAAGAACGTCGCCAAGGTCCAGACCTACACGCTGCTGCCCGCGCAGCCGTAGCAGCGTATCGAGCGGGTAAAGCTTCCGGCATATCGCCTGAAAACGTCCCTGGAGCCCGTCGGCGCGGATACTGTCGTGCCGGTGAGAGGTTTGTTGCCACCAAGCAAACACGAGTGACCGGCGTCGCCGCCATGGTGCCGTCGGCCTCTGCCGTGCCGTTGTCCACCCCGGCCCTGTGGCTGACTGGCATTGAACGCGGTCTGATGCTAGCTGGCCTGGCGATCGCGCTGGGCGGGCTCGCTGGCCGAGGGCTGTCGCGGCAGTACAAGGGCGAACGGCCAGCCGAGCTCCCCGGTCCGCTGGCGCTGGGCGGCTCGCTCCTCGGCCTGGCGGCCAGCGCGGCGCTCTTGGTGACGGCGGTGATCGGGCCTGGTATCGCGGCCAGGCTCGCCCAGCCGCCCCCGTCTGGCCTGCGGTCCGGTGGAACTGCCGAGATCGCCGCTATCGAAGCGGCGCTGTTCGCTCTGTCAGCGATCGCGGTACGGCTGCGGCGCACGGGTCTGGCCGCGGTGCTGCTATCGGGCGTGGTGGTAGCGGAGGGAATTCGCT
>Ga0335073_10003626_pt1 | contig 21560 bp, 18 predicted proteins | sample Lox_Sample_22_FD_207093 | JGI IMG/M metagenome (GOLD analysis project Ga0335073, IMG submission 207093) | Soil microbial communities from Loxahatchee National Wildlife Refuge, Florida, United States - Lox_Sample_2.2 | ecosystem: Environmental > Terrestrial > Soil > Wetlands | place: USA...
TTTACCCACGAAGGAATGAACTTGGTGGCCTTGTCGACGTATTTTCTGTAGTTGTCGAGCGAGGCTTGTTCCGATGCGCTGAACTTAACATCCTTATTCTTGGCCATCAGCCGCAGCGCTTCGCTGGTCACGTACATGTCGTTGCGGACGTTGGTCTGCTGGCTCGGGGGAACGTGCTTGTAGTCGCCGTAAGCCTGCACATTGCCTTCGAGATCGCGGATGTTTTCGCGAAGCGCGATCATAGTGTCGGGCTGCAGCTTCTTGGTGCGGAGGTACTCGGTGAGCTCGCTGCGCGGGTCGCCGCCCAGGAGTGTTTTGGGATCGACGTGTGCGTTGACAACGGTCGCAGCCGCGTTGGATGCGGCGACGAATTCCTGCATGTCTTTGTTGGTGACGGCGTGGTTGAGAGCGTAGGCGGTAGGGACGGTTCCGATGAGGATGAGCATGATGAGGCCCATGCCCTTCTGTCCGTCATTCGATCCGTGCGCAAAGCTCACGCCTGAGCAGGTAAAGATGAGCAGCGCGCGGATCGGCCACGGTGGGGGAGTGCTGCCCTCGGGAGCAGTGAACAATACCTCGGCATTCTCGATCACTATTCTGGCGAACAGGGCGATGAGATACCAGCCAACGATGCCCATCACGACCATTGTGGCGATGAGACCAGTCGGCGGGTTCCAGGATGCAAATTGGTTGATGGGTTTCCATGCCGCCTTCCCCGGATCGCCGAACAGGCCGAAGAGCATTGGCGCGACCCACAAAAATGCGTAGGCTCCTGGGATTCCTGTAATTGCGATGGTGGGAACCAACCAAAGAGGCTTTTTGTGGTTCGCGTCGAAGTGAACGGCGAAGCTTTTGGCCCATTTGGTGAGGATAAAAAGCTTGGCGAACAACAACAGCAGAGCGGCGGCGCCGAAGCCAACGAGTGGCGAAATCAGCAATACCTGAAATACTTTGGTGGCCTGGCTCCAGTCGACACCTGAAGTACCGCTGCCCGCGTTCATGAGCTGGTTGGCGACGCCCACGCCTATGATGGACCCAACCATGGTGTGTGAGCTGGACGCGGGAAGGCCGAACCACCAGGTGCTCAGATTCCATATGATGGCGGCGATAAGCAGGGCGAAGACCATGGCAAAGCCCGCGCCGGAGCTGACTTTGAGAATCAGCTCGACAGGCAGAAGCGTAATGATGCTGAAGGCCACGGTTCCCGAAGAGACGAGCACGCCGGCAAGATTGCAAAGCCCCGACCAGACCACGGCGATGTTGGGGTCGAGCGAATGCGTGTAAATGACGGTTGCTACGGCGTTTGCTGTGTCGTGGAAGCCGTTTACAAACTCGAAGCCGAGCGCAATGAGCAGCGCCACACCCAGGAGCACATATGGCCAGACGCTAACCACGACGATATTGCCCAGGTCACCGGCGACGTGAAAGCCGATGTAAACAAGTCCTCCGAGCAGTGCGCCAAGCACGATGATGGTGCTGATCCAGGCTGGGGATTTCTTCATCTTGCGGTCGAGCAGCGATGTGCCGGAATGAGGGCTATCGACGGTGGTTGCGATATCGGCCATACAGATTTGCTCCAGTTTGGAAGTGAGCCGGGCAGGGGGGTAAAGCCGGATCGGGAATTAGGGCAGGGAGCCATCGATCATCTAAGGCGCCGTCTTCTCGATGAAAACGGCACTCCACGGAATCGACTCGCCTTGCAGCAATCCTGATCCGGCGTAATTATCCGGACCTAGAAAGGGATAAACGAACAATGTGAAAGGAGGATGAATAGTGCGGGGTGGGCGGCGAGTGACCGTGGGGAAGACTCCACACGGGGTCATCCGTGGTTCGGATGGAAGCTATTGAAAATGCTGCCCTATGAAATCGCGTGGAAGAGGCAGTAGAGCAGCCCGGACAGGAGCGCTGCGGCGGGCAGCGTGAATACCCAGCCTGCGGCAATGTTGCGGACCGTCGCAAGGCGGATACCGCTGCCGTTTGCCGCCATGGTGCCGGCCACGCCTGAGCTGAGGATGTGCGTGGTTGAAACCGGCAGCCCCCACGTGTCGGCTGCGTAGATGGTGGCCATTGCGACCAGTCCCGCGCTCGCGCCCTGTGCGTACGTCAGATGTTCCTTGCCGATTCGTTCGCCGATGGTAACGGCGATGCGCCTCCAGCCCACCATTGTTCCCAGGCCTAGCGCAAGGGCGACTGCTACTTTAACCCAGCTGGGGATGTACTTTGTGGAGCGATCGAGTGTGCTTTGATAAGTGACTAGCTGGGCTTTCTCGGCGGCAGAGAAACCGGGATTGCCGTTCTTCTCCATCTGCCGAAGTGTTTCGCTCACTACGTACATGTCGTTGCGAACGTTGGCCTGTTCGCGAGCGGGTACCGAGATGAGAGCCTTGTACGGGGCGACTTCCTGGTCGAGCTGATTGACGAGCTGGCGCAGAGCGGGCAGGGTTTCAGGTTGCACTTTGCCGGTGCGGATGTAGGTGAGGAGGTCGCTGCGCGGATCGGGTGGGTCGGCAAGCGCGGGGCTTACATATCGATCGAGGATGTGGCCTGCCTGGGCCGAAGCGGCGATGAACGTCTGCACTTCGGCGGGGCTGACTGCGTGATTCAGTGCATAGGCCGTGGGGACGGTTCCGATGAGGATGAGCATGATGAGCCCCATACCCTTCTGGCCGTCGTTTGAGCCGTGGAAGAAACTTACTCCCGTGCAGGTGAGAATCATCAATGCGCGAATGGGACGGGGCGGAGGCAGATTGGATTTGGGCGCCGTGTAAAGTTCGGGCGCTTTAATCAGGCGTTTTGAAACGTAAATTAAAAGTCCGGCGAGGACGAATCCGATCAGCGGAGAAAAGAGCAGCGCTTTGAGAACTTTAATTGCCTGAGCCCAATCGATGCCCGAGGCGCCGACGTGGGGATTAAGCAACTGGTTTGCCAGACCAACCCCGATGATGGAGCCGACCATGGTGTGCGAACTCGAAGCGGGCAGGCCCAACCACCAGGTGCCGAGATTCCACAGAATCGCCGCGATGAGCAGCGCGAAAACCATAGCGAAGCCGGCGCCAGAACTGACTTTGAGAATGAGTTCGACGGGCAACAGCGTAATGACCGCGTACGCAACTGTGCCGGATGAAAATAAAACGCCGGCAAGATTGCACAGTCCCGACAAGACAACAGCGACAGTGGGCTCGAGCGAATGTGTGTAAATGACCGTGGCTACCGCATTCGCTGTGTCATGGAAGCCATTGACGAATTCGAATCCCAACGCAATTGTCAGCGCGATGGCCAGCAGAAAAAAGGGCCAGACTCCGCTGATAGTTGCGCTATCCAGATCCCTGACAACATGGAATCCGATAAACGCCATCCCCGCTGCGAGGACGCAACAAAACACAACGATACCCGCCCTGCTGGGACGGTGTCTCTGCATATCGTCGAGCAGAGATTTGCTACGTGGCAAGCCATGAACAGCCGTCGCGAGGTCGGCCATCAGAAATCACCAATGCGTCCGGAGAAATTCCGGGACCGCCTGGGCCTCCCTGAAGACAAGAAAACTGAATTGCAATGGAAATACACAGACTTGTGTGTGCGAGAGCAGAGCAGAGAGCCGATTAAATTGACGTCCATAAAACCCCAACAGCCGGGATACGCGCTGGCTGCTAACTCACTTCACATTGGGGAAAATGTGGCGATCGAGCTACTGGTGATTCTACACCGTGTGTTACAGGGCGATGAAACTCTGCGGCCCGCATGGTGGAAAACGGACGCTGGGCGGGTAGAGGGGCTGGTCGAGATTTTCTCTGTATATTATTGCTTTATTTAGACTTGACTTGAAATTCTTGCCTGCATCTCCCGCCGCTATGTTCTTGTCCTGACTCGGATTGGACAAAAAACTGTCAGGCAAAAAGGGTCTCCGCTTTGATTGGCAAAGACGAGGCGAAAATGAGGCGTGCCTGCCGGACTATCGAGACCGATTAAGACGGAGCTGGCGGATTAGCCAGCGTTTTTGCCGCTACGCGCCCGACACCCCGAAGAATTGGGCGGATGGGCCAGCGGTCTTCTACATCGGGGAAAAAGATCTCGCCGGTACGCTTGGCCTCGGGCCGGTAGTACCAGCGCTTGAGCAGCGCCAGATGCCCCTGCCGAATCGTTGCCGAAGGTGGCGGTTGCGGCGCTGAGAGCGCGGTGAGCGCCTCCTCCAGCCTTGCCTCCAGCATGGTGCGATTCGCCTTTGTTGAAGAAGCAGGGACTAAGGGACTAAGGGACTGAGGGACTGAGGCGCCTGGATGCTCAAACTCCGATCCCTGCTCTCCCGCTCCCTTGCTCCCTTGCTCCCTTGTTCCCTGCTCTTCCCTGACCACTGACCACTGATCACTGACCACTGGTTCTAAAACCATGGGCTGCGCAAACAGCGATGTCGATCCCGACTGCTCGTTCTGGATCCTCATGCCGACCGTCGAAAACACAGCCGGTCCGCGCAGTGAGGCTTGTTCGTACAGGAAAACAGCAATCTCGCCGGCGTTTGCCGCGGGTTGCAGGATGACGGCGCGCAACTTGCTCATGGGCCGCACCAACTCGCTGGCCAGCGCACGCACACTCTCCACTTTCTGCACCTGAGCGTGCAATGCGGCCGCGGCCTCGAACTCCAGGTTGGTTGAGGCACTGTCGCGGTCGGCCTGCAGTGTCACCAGCCGGCTCTCGCCGCGCGTCGCAAGGAAGCTTTCCACCGCAGACGACTCTTCGGCGTAGCGCTCGTCGCTGCAGCCTTTGAAGCAGGGGGCCAGGCACATCTTCATTTCGGAGTAGACGCAGCCGGGAAACGCCGGGTCGGGATTGAGATCGTCGGTGCATCGGCGCAGCAGGAAGAGCTTGAGCGCCTCGTCGACGTAGCGCTCGGCCGCAGCGCGTGACTGGAATGGCCCATATGCCCAATCGGCCTCGCGCAGGCTGGGCCGGTGCGTGACCACCACGCGTGGATAGGCATTCGATCCCAAAAACCGCACAAACGCCGGCGCGCGCAGGTGCATGCGTTCGATGGCTTTGGTGCCGAATCGCTCTTCCACAAGATAAAACTGCGCGAGCAGCGACTCGAACTCCGAGCCTGTGAGTTGCCAGGCGATGCGCCGCACGCGGCCGGCCAGTTGAAGACGCTTTGGGTGTTTGGCGGACGGCTGCAGCAGGCGTTCGAGCCGTCCTCGCAGGTTGGGCGTGCGGCCAATATACGGCTCGGCGCGCTGGTCGGTGCCATAGAGCGCGAAAACCGCGGCCGCGGTCGGCAATTGCGCCAGCGCGGCCTTGGCGTCCACGGGGTCGAAGGGGATTTCGCTCAGCGCTGCGCCGGTTTTGAAGCTCTCGCTCATCCTGCCCAAAGATTACTAGGTTGCGCCCCATGCCCAGGCGTCATCGGATTTGGGTTCGATACGTCAAACAGCTTAGGACTCCTCCATCGGCGGACGCGCTGGCTTCAAGCCCTGCTAGTTTCCCTTTGGATACGAGGCCTTGCCAATGCGCTTTCGCCGCGAATCGAATTTTGCTAGGATGCCAACCATGAAAAGGATTCTCGCTGCTGTTCTGCTTCTGATGGTGTTTGCCAGCCCGGCCGCTTTTGCCGCCGGCCATCATCATCACCACCATCACCAGCACCACCACGCTGCCTAAGCCCTTACTCCAGGTCATTCCGGCCATTCCGTCTGCCGGAATGTCCTTCAGGAGCGCGACCGGCAGAATCAATTCATCTCTAGGCCGAACGCATGATAGGATCGATGGCATGAAGCGACTGCTTGCCACAACTCTGCTGCTGGCGGTGTTTGCAAGCCCGGTGTTTGCCAAGAGCCATAAACACTACGACTATCGCTACAAAGCTCCTAAGAACTACAAGACTCACTTCCACAAGCAGAAACAGAAGCACCACCATCCCGCGTAGCGCTCGCCCCAACGCGAAGCCCCTCTTTCAAATTCTCGCTACAGCTCTTCGGCGCAGCCCGTGTCTCAGGCACTGACCGCACGCGCCCGATCATGGTAGTGTTTTGCCATGACCGAAGTCGATCCTCGCTATCCTATTGGGAAGTTCGTGGCACCCGAGGCGAACACCGCGGCCGTTCGCGCCGAACACATTGAAACTTTGCGCCAACTACCCGAGCGGCTTCGCGCCGCCGTGACGGGCCTTAACGACGCGCAGCTCGACACAGCTTACCGCGACGGTGGATGGAGCGTTCGCCAGGTTGTGCATCATATCGCCGACAGCCATGCAAACTCGGTGATTCGCTTCAAACTTGCGCTCACTGAGGACTGGCCCACCATCAAGCCCTACGACGAAAACGCGTGGGCCCAACTGCCCGATAGCAGGGCGCTGCCGATCGACAGCTCACTGGTTTTGATTGAAGCGATGCATGCGCGTTGGGTGGCGCTGCTCGAATCGATGAGCGAAGAAGACTTTGACCGCGGCATGGTTCACCCCGAGCGCGGACGCTCCGATCTTGCGCATACACTCGCAATCTATGCGTGGCACTGCCGGCACCATGTTGCGCACATCACCTGCCTGCGCGAGCGCATGGGTTGGTAGGCGGAGATGGAAGCGGGCTCGCAAGTGGAGTTGACGCCGGCGGCGCGCATCGCGCTGCAGATTGAAGACTATCTTCTGCGTCATCCGGCTGCGGCCATTCTTGAAGACGGCCGTGTGCTGTTTGAAATGCGCACGGCGCGCTACTCCGTCAAAGACTCGCATGGGCGCAGCCTGCTCGAACTGTGGAGCGACGAACGCAACATGGTGCGCACGGTGGTTGACGTAAAGGAGCGTGCGGCCAGCCTGCGCCTGACGACGCGCCGCATGGGCGCAACCAAGCCGCAGACGCTGGAACTCGTCGCCTCGAGCGACCGCCGCACTCCGACTGCTCGCGACGCGGCCCGCCGCAATTATCAGCGCATTCTCGAACGCGTGCTCACGCGGCACTTTATGGGCGCGAAGGTGGATGGCCTGCGCTCGGCCATGGATCTCGAACACAGTTTTGGGCCTGCCTATGTGCGCGGGCGTCTGCTCAAGGGCACTGCGGCGGACGCGGTGATCGGCGTAGGCGAATGCGAATCGGGCGCGATGGTCGACGGCATTCTTACTCTCGGCGTGCTTTGGCTTGACTACTGCCGCGAGCATGGCGACGCACGAAGGCACTTTGCGGGTTTAAAAGTGATTGTGCCGGCCGGTGCATGGCGAACGACTGCCGAGCGGATGGCATGGATGAATCGCGCCGCGGCACACTTCGAGCTTTACACGCTCGACGAGCGCAGCGAGGAACTGGCGCAGGTGGACTTTAACGATACCGGCAATCTTGAGTCGCGGCTGGTGCACGCGTTTTCAGCAGCGGCGGCAATGGAGCGCTGCCGCGCGGGCATCGACCGCTTGATGGAACTGGTGCCTGAAGGCGCGCGGTGTCGCGTTGAGTTGCGCGCGAGCAGCCCCGCCGAGGTTGGCCTTCTGCTGCATGGCCTCGAGTTTGCGCGGGTGCGCCGCGGGGCGTCGGCACATTCGTTCGCGAGCAACGACGAGATCACCTTTGGAGCGGGCGCAAACGAAACGCCACTCACCGATGAGAATCGGGACGCCTGCCGCGAGCTGCTCTCGCGGCTATTCCTGAGCCGACACGCAGGCGGCCATCACAACGATGCGCTCTTTCGCATGCAGCCCGAGCGCTGGCTTGAGAGCGAGCTTCGCATGGGGATCGGCGAACTGCTGCCTGAAGTTCGCGGCGAAGCCGTCTACTCGCAGGTGCCGGCGATCTCGAGCGGTGACCGCGGTATGCTCGACCTGCTGGCGCTCGACCAGCGCAATCGCCTCACGGTGATTGAAATCAAGGCCGACGAAGACCTGCACCTGCCCATGCAGGCGCTCGACTACTGGATTAGCGTGCGTGCGCTCAACGCCGATCGCCAAACGCCCGTCGGCGCCGCGCGGCCGCTGTCAGCCTTCGAACGAGCCGGATATTTTCCCGGCGCGGAAATCTCAGAGCGCGAACCGCGCATGATGCTTATCGGCCCGGCGCTACGCATCCATCCTGCCAATGAGCCGGTGCTGCGTTATTTCTCACCAAAGATCGAGTGGGAGCTGATTGCGCTCAACGAAGACTGGCGGCACGAACTGAACGTCGTCTTCCGCAAGCGCAGCGGTGACGGGAGATAAAAAAGCGAAAGAGTGACGCCGTTACGGCTTCGACATCATGTCCGGCTTTCCCGTTGCGAAGTCGATCGGCACCGAAACATGCTCCTGCACAATGAGCCACTTGCCGCCGATCTTGCGATAGTCGTCAGTGACGCGCGCAATCATTTCGCTTTGCGTGCCATCCTTCATCGCATAGCTCACGTGCTGAATGCTGTGACTGAAGGCGAGATTGCCGTCGCACGTAATTGCAAGCTCGGAGATATAGAATTGGATTGGTCCTTGCACCCCGTCAAAGAGCTTCGCCCAGTCATTCTTGTAAGCGTCATAGCCGGAATACTCACGCGGCGTTGAAACGTCGAAGACGAAGATTCCGTTTCCGGGCGCGTAGACTTTCATGATCGCGTTCAGATCCTTGGCGCGAAAGGCCGCGGCAAACTGGTCTTCAAGCGCACGAATGGCCTGCTCGTCCTTGCACTGAGCGTGAGCGAGGCGCGCGGCTGCAAGCAGGGCCATCGTAGATAGAAACAAGACAGCGTATCGCTTCATGAGTCGAGACCTCCCTGGATTCCTCGCTGGATTGAAGAAGAAAGATGCCGGCAGAGCCTTGTTCCCTCAGTCCCCTAGTCCCTAGTCCCCAGTCCCTAGTCCCTGCTTTTTCCACCGCAGCACCGGCTTGCGCGCGGCCTGCACTTCGTCGAGACGCGAGACGCGCGTGGAGTGAGGCGCGGTCTTCACCAGCTCCGGCGTCTCTTCAACTTCGCGCGCAATCGAGCGCATCGCGTCGATGAACAGGTCCAGTTCCTCAACCGACTCGCTTTCGGTGGGCTCAATCATCAGCGCGCCGTGAACGATGAGCGGAAAGCTCACCGTGTAGGGATGGAAGCCGTAATCGATGAGCCGCTTGGCAATGTCGCCGGTCTTCACGCCCTTTGCAGCCTGCCGTTTGTCGCTGAACACCACCTCATGCATCGACGGCGTCTTATACGGCAGCTCATAGAGGTCTTCGAGTTTTTTGCGGATGTAATTCGCGTTCAGCACAGCGTCTTCAGTGGTTTGCCGCAGGCCGTCGGGGCCGTTAGCCAATATGTAGGCGAGCGCGCGGATGAACATGCCGGTATTGCCGTAGAACGCACGCACGCGGCCAACCGAGTGCGGCCGATTGTAGTCCCAGTGCAGCTCGCCGGCCCCTGAGTCCCTTAGTTCCTTAGTCCCTGTTTTCTTATTCCCTTGTTCCCTTAATCCCTCGTTCCCTCGTACAAGCACCGGCGTCGGCAGAAACGGCTCAAGAAACTTCTTGCATGCCACCGGACCCGATCCCGGACCACCGCCGCCGTGCGGAGTGGAGAAGGTCTTATGCAGGTTCAGGTGCATCACGTCCACACCGAATTCGCCGGGCCGTACCTTGCCCACCAGCGCGTTCATGTTGGCGCCGTCCATGTAGAGCAGCGCACCCTTCGCGTGCAGAATGTCTGCGATCTTGTGAATCTCGTTCTCGAATACCCCGAGCGTCGACGGGTTGGTCAGCATCAATGCAGCGGTATCATCCGTGACCTGCCGCGCGAGTGCTTCAAGATCGATGCCGCCGTCCGCATTCGACTTCAGGTTCTCGACCTGGTAGCCGCAGATGGCCGCCGTCGCAGGGTTGGTTCCGTGCGCTGAGTCGGGTATGAGGATTTTGTGGCGGGGATTGCCCTGCGACTCATGCCACGCGCGAACAAGCAGAATGCCGGTGAATTCGCCGTGCGCGCCGGCCGCGGGCTGCAGAGTAATCGTGTCCATGCCGGTGATTTCGATGAGGCACTTTTGCAGCAGGTCGATGACCTCGAGAATTCCCTGCGCCAGCGATTCGGGCCGATAGGGATGTGCCTCGGCCAGCCCCTCGATACGCGAAACGAACTCGTTCACGCGAGGGTTGTACTTCATGGTGCACGAGCCCAGCGGATACATGCCGAGATCGATGGCGTAGTTCCACGTGGAGAGGCGCGTGAAGTGGCGGATGAGCTCGATCTCTGAGAGTTCGGGGAGCTCGGCGTGCTGCGCGCGGCACTGGTCTTGGAGTAACTCTAAGGCGTTGACTGGAGGCACGTCCAGCGGCGGTAGCTTGTAGGCCCTTTTGCCCGGCGACGACTTTTCGAAGAGCAGAGCCTCGTTCTGCGTCTGGTGGGGACGGACTTTACCGAGCGTGCGTGGGCCGGGATTATCACTCATTTTTACGCCTCCACCGCTACGCTGGCCAGCACCTTCGCGGCCTTGTCGATGGTTTCGCGCGGCATCATTTCTGTTGCGCACCATAGCGTCGCGTTCTCAAGCTCGGGGTACCAGCGGCTTAGTTCGATGCCGCCCACAATTTTGTTCTCCATCAGCCGCTCGCTCCATGCCGCAGGAGCCTCATCGGTTTTCAGCACGAACTCGTGGAAACGCGGCGCGCCGGTGAACAACTGCTTCACGCCCGCAACCGACGAAAGGGTGCTCGCCGCGTAATGCGCCTTGGCCAGGTTGTGCTCGGCCAGCTCGCGAATGCCCTCTTTGCCGTAGACCGAAAGAAAAATCGTCGCCATCAGCGCCACGAGAGCCTGATTCGTACAAATATTAGAAGTTGCCTTCTCGCGCCGTATGTGCTGTTCGCGCGTGGCCAGCGTCAACACAAATCCACGGTTCCCGGCGCCGTCGACCGTCTGTCCGGCAAGCCGCCCCGGCATCTGCCGCACGTGTTGTTCTTTGGTTGCAATCACGCCGCAGAACGGCCCGCCGTAGCTGAGCGCGACGCCGAACGACTGCGCCTCCATGGCCACGATGTCGGCCTCGACCGGCGGCCGCACTATGCCGAGCGAAACCGCTTCGGCGATTGTGACGATCAGCAGCGCGCCCTTTCTGTGCGCAATCTCAGCGATGGCGGGAATGTCTTCAACCACGCCGAAGAAGTTCGGGCTCTGCACAAGCACTGCGGCTGTCTCCGATGTAACCGCAGCGTCGAGTGCATCGAGATCGACGCGTCCCGTGCCGGAGTCGTAGTCCACCGGCTCCAATGGCAAGCCCTGGTGCCTGGCGTAGGTCGCCATTACTTCGCGGTATTCGGGATGCACGGTTCGCGCAACCGCCGCTTTGTGACGGCCCGTTACGCGCACGGCCATCATCGTCGCTTCGGCCGCGCCGGTTGAACCGTCGTACATGCTCGCATTGGCCACGTCCATACCGGTCAACTCGGCAATCATGGTCTGGAACTCGAAGATCGCCTGCAGCGTGCCTTGCGTGATCTCAGCCTGGTAGGGCGTGTAGCTGGTGAGGAATTCGCCGCGCTGTACCAGCGAATCGATGATGACCGGCCGGTAGTGGCGATAAGCGCCCGCGCCCAGAAAGCTGGCGTAGTCGGTGGCGTTTTCGTTGCCCGCGGCCTTGAAGTAGTCGATGATCTCGCTCTCGCCTTGCTGGCGGGGCACATCGAGATCGCGAGCCAGCCTGTACTCGGCGGGAATGACGGCAAAAAGATCGTCGATGGATCTCGCGCCGATCTCGGCCAGCATCCTGGCGCGTTCGGCATCCGATTTGGGGAGGTAGCGCATTTGCGTCCTTCGGACCGAGTGTTCAGTGGTCAGTGATCAGTGGTCAGAAATGCACATCCGCATACCGCTTACTGATCCATCCATCCACTCTGGCATTCTAAATATTCATCAATTGCATATGATCGGATACTGATCACTGACCGCTGATCACTGCTCTTCCGCGATAAACGCCTCATACGCGGCGGCGTCGAGCAGTCCATCGACCTCGGCCGGGTTTGAAAGCTCCACCTTGATGATCCAGGTATCGTGCGCGGCTGCATTGATCTTGTCTGGCTCGGTCTTCAGCGCTTCGTTCACTTCAGTCACCGTGCCGGAGACTGGCGAGTACAAATCGCTCACCGCTTTAACGCTTTCAACCGAGCCAAAAGTCGCGTTGGTGGTTACGGTGTCGCCAACCTTGGGGGCGTCGACATAAACAATGTCGCCCAGCGAGTTCTGGGCGTATTCGGTAATGCCGATTGTGCCAATTGACCCGGCGACCGAGATCCACTCATGCTCGCGGGTGTAGCGATAGTTCGTGGGATAAGGCATTCTTAATTGCACCTCGATATGGTGTTTGCAGCCCGAACGAGTAGTTTACGGCCCGAGGCGTGGATAAGAAAACCTGTGGATTAGGAGCAGGACACGAACAATTGGGGGCGAATCGAGCGATCCGGCATATTGCAACAATAAGGGAACCTGGGCAAACACGAAGGGCGCCGGCCGGGTTGCGGCGGCGCCCCGATGAGTGGCGGGATTGAATCTAAACGAAGTGGCCCGAACCCTGCTCGCGCCAGTTGTCCATCTGGTCCTTAAACTGCCGCTGGAACTGTTTCATCTGCTGGTCGAGTTGTTCCCGCTGTTTCTGGTTCATCTGGAACTGCTTTCTAAACTCGTCGGAGTTGAAGTTCTTTTTGAACTGTTCCATCTGCTGCTGCAACTGCTGCATCTGCTTTGGGTCGATCTTGAAGAGGTTCATCTGATCCTGCAGGTCCTGCATCGCTTTGGGGTCCAATTTGAACTGATCCATCTGCTGCTTGAACTCGTCCGAATTGAACTCCTTCTTGAACTGCTCCATCTGCTGCTTGAGCTGTTCCATCTGCTTCGGATCGATCTTGAAGTCATCGGGCCCGAAGCCATCCGGCTTGATGCTCTGCGGGAGCTGCTCGGCCTGCTGCTCTGCCGCATCATCGTCGGCAAACGGGCACGGAACCAGATCGTCGTTCTCTGCCACAAATTCCGGGCTGTCGCCGCCGAAGAGGTCAAGAATCTCGAGCTCGCTGTGGCGCTTCGAATCCACCTGCAGATTCAGCGTCTGTTGCTTCTTGTCGCGCAGGATGGTGACCTGCACCTGTTTGCCCTCGTTTGAGCGCAGCGACCGCTCCCAATCGGCGGCAGTGTTGATGGGGTCGGCGCCCACCTTCAAAATCACGTCAAACGCATGCAGTCCGGCGTTGGCGGCTTCGCTCTTCTTTGCAACCTGTTTCACCATCAGGCCGCCGTTTACGCCCAGGTATTCCGCCATCTGCGAGGTCAGCGGCTCAACAATCGCGCCCACTTTGAGGGTGGAGCCCAGGAACGGCATGTGGAAGCCAGGAGGCGCGGAAACATCGCCGTTCGCGCCCAAGATTCCCATGCCCGGCGCGGGCGAAATCAGGTCGCCATCCTTTTCCATCTTGTCCCACACGTCGTGTTCCATGGCCTCGCGATCGGCCAGTTCAACGGCAAGGGTCTGAATGTTTCCGTCGCGGCTGATCTCAAGGCTCACCTTGCGTCCGGCGGGAATCTCGCGCAACATGCGCTTGAGCTGCTCGGCGCCTTCAATCGACTGGCCGTTCAGCGACACGATTACATCGTTCACTTTGAGGCCGATTTTACCGGCCGGCGCATCGTGATCGATGAGCGTAATTACCGCGCCCTTTACGTCCTTGAGCTTGAGCTGCTGAGCTTTATCCTGATCCACGTCGCCGAGGTCGACTCCAAGATAGCCCTGCGAGGTGCGTGCGAGCGATGGAAATGGGTTTGCGAAGAAGCTCATTACGCCCTTCGCCTGGGCATCGAGCGCGCGCGGCGCTGCGATCAGGCAGATAACTGCCGCGGCAAGCGCGACAGGGCCCGAACGACGAAGATTCAGATACGGCCTCAAAAGGTGCTTCATTTTCTCTCTCCGTGAAATCCAATCTCTCCGGCCCGCGCTCTATTGTGGGCGCGTAACCGGCTTGCAGAGCTTTATTGAATATCCGATACCCGGCTCAAAACCTGCCGGGAGACGTTGCGAATATGCGGATTGTCATCCGTAGTGGAAACCGAATATAGAACCTGGCGCACGCTGGTGTCGGCCTCAACCGGTTCGAGCAGACTGATGGCTGCAGAGCGAATGCCGGGATCGCTGTCATTCAAAACCGCCTCGAGAACTGCATCGCGCACGCGGATGTCTTCTGAGACATACGGCTCGAGCCCCTCAAGCGCCTTCTGGCGCACGGCGGCGCTTTTGTCGGTGCGCAGAACATACATCAGCGCGTCGCGGATGCCCGATGGCTTGCAGCTATGGCCGGCGCGGCACTCCGCGGCAAGCAGTCCCACTGAGTCGTCGCGAACGCCGGGGCTGCTGGCGCTTGCGGTCGCCATCATCAGCAACTGGCGAATCTGCGGATCGTCGAGTGAGCCCTCAATCTGGCGCGGCACGACCTGGTTGTAACTCACATCCACTATCTCGCTGTTGGGTTTCTGAACAATTCCTGAAACGCTTGCCACGTTGGCCAGCGCGGGCTCTGCCGCCGGCTCCTGGGCTTTGGGCGCCGCCGCGGCCTGCGCCGTGGCATTATGGGCAATGCGGCTCTGTGCGTATTCATAGCCGCCCACGGTGCCTGCCCCGCCGCCAACTACCAGCAGCAGCGCTGCCGCTACCGGGGCGCTCTCGAGCCGCGCAAAGTTGTTCCAGATGCGGGTACTCCAAACCTCGTACCACCGTTTCGGCGGCAGACTATCCAGGGCCTCGTCGAGCCTCAGCCGCGCACGTGCCACCATGTTGGGCGCTGGCTCGGCAACCGGGTTGGCGTCCATCAGCACCTTCAGCGCAAGCAGTTGTTCGCACTCGCGCTGGCACTCTGGGCACACCGTCACGTGCCGCTCCAGTTCGTGGGCCTGCTCATCCGACAGCTCCTGGTATGCCGCTGCCACGATTCGCTCCCTTGCTACCTCGCAATTCATCTTGTACGTCCTTCCAGCCTCAAGAATTTCAACTTGCAGCTATCAGCTCGCTCTTGCGTAACCGAGCTTGTCGTTCTTCTCATGGGCTTTTACTTGAGTAAAAGCGCCCGTCTTACGAAAAATCAGCTAACCGCCAAAAGCCAATGGCTAAAAAGCTGTTCCTATCTCAAATCCGCCAACTGAGCTCTCAACTTCTTGGTCGCCCTGAAGAGCGTGTTCTTGGCCGTCTCTTCAGTGGTATTCAACATCTCTCCGATCGTCCGAAGGCGGAGCCCCTGGTAATGCTTCAATTCAAAAACCATCCGCTCACGCGGAGTGAGCTTCTCAAGCGCGCCCTGAATCTTGTCGGCCATCAGCTTGCGATCGAGCTCGCGCGCGGGATTCGAAAACGAGCGGTTGTCAGACACAGCTGCCAGCAGATCAACCTCGTCGCCCGAGCGGTCGACTACTACCGCGTGGTCTTCGCGGCGGGTCTTGCGCCGGCGCAACTGATCTAGGCACAGGTTGGTGACGATGCGGTAAATCCAGGTGTAGAAAGAACACTCAAAGCGGAAGTTGCCGATGTACCGGTAGGCTTTGAGGAATGCTTCCTGGTATATGTCTTCGGCATCGTGCTCGCTGCCCGTAAGATGCAGGGCCAGCCGCAGAACCTGGTGCTCGTACTGGCGGACCAGGGCATCGAAGGCCGTGCGCGAGCCCGACTGGGCCTCGCGGATGAGGTCCATCTCAGACTGGCGCGCCTGCAAGCGGTCTGCCGCGCCAGCCGCACCGTCGCGGCCTGCCTCGCCGGAGTTCGCGCCGCCCATCGCCCTCGTCGCCGCCATACCTGGCAAGGATTGTACCCTTCTGACGCCCGGCCAGGCTAAACCGCTCTGCGCTGCTCGTATTCCCCCGAAACTCGCCGCGTCAGCCATTCATCTCTCCGTGTCTCCGCTGCGGAGATGGATTTGAACTGCGTACTGAAATGGACGCGTTGCGAACGAATTGGTAACAGGCCCAAACTAAATGCCTTGGTTACCACCGGAAGGGGGCGGACTTCAGTCCCTAAATTAAACTGGAACTCAATGGACCGCACCCTGTTCGACGACTCCCCAGGCCCGGCCGCCCCAGCCTGGTTCACCGCCCACTGTGACGGCGGTTCGCGCGGCAATCCAGGTCCCTCAGGATACGGTGCTGTGATTCAAGACCCCAGCGGCCAGACCGTTGCCCGACTGAGCAAGTTCCTGGGCAAACAGACCAACAACTATGCCGAATACCAGGGACTTATAGCGGTGTTGACCTGGGCGAGCGAGAACGGCGCGAAGTGCCTCCGTGTCGTCTCCGATTCCGAGCTGATGGTGAACCAGATGAAGGGCCGCTACAAGGTCGCGAGCCCCGTCCTCCGCCCGCTATGGGAAGAGGCGAAACGCAGCGCGGCCCGGCTTGAGCGCTTCGAGATTACGCATACCCTCCGCGGTGGCAACAAAGAAGCTGATCGGCTGGCAAATGAGGCGATGGATAAGGGAAGCGGACGAGCGAGTCAGCAAGTCGGCGGGTCGGCAGGTCAGCCCGGAACTCGGGTGCCCCCGGTCTCGGATTTGAGACCGGGGAAGCCCCAGAAGCCAGCCAAGCCGCCCCAGGTCCTCGACGGCTACGTCAAGGACGGCGTGGTTCACTTGCTCAATGGCGAACTGCCGGAGGGGGCGTTCGTAAAAGTGACTAAGGAGTAGGATCTGGCGGCGAGGCTCGCAGCTTCGCCGACCTGCCGACTCGCCGACGCGCTGCCCTTACGCCTTCCTCCCCAGATCGTTCCGCCACACATGGCCGTTGCTTTCCAGGAGCCGGTCGCCGCACTCCGGGCCCCAGGTTCCGGCAAAGTAGTTGGGGAAGACCTCAGGCTTCTTCTTCGCCCAGGCTTCGAGAATCGGCGTATAGAGCGCCCAGTTGGTCTCGACGCCGTCGCGATGCGAGAACAGCGTCTGGTCGCCGAGCATCGCGTCGAGCAGCAGCCGCTCGTAGCCGTTCGCGGTTGACTTACCGAAGGCCGTCTCGTAGTCGAAATCCATGTATACCGGGCACACGCTCATCTGCGAGCTCGTGGGCACCTTGGCGCCGAAGCGCAGGGCAATGCCCTCGTCGGGCTGGATTCGGATGGTCAGCAGGTTGGGCTGAATCTCAGAGCACGGGCCGGTCTGCTGCATGCGGTTGAAGATGAGAAGCGGCGGCTGCTTGAACTGGATGGAAATCTCCGTGGCCCGCTTGCGCATCCGCTTGCCGGCGCGAAGATAAAACGGCACGCCCGCCCAGCGCCAGTTTTCGATTTCGAGCTTGACGGCGACATAGGTTTCAGTGCCCGACTCGGGATTGACTCGCTCTTCGTCGCGGTAGCCGATGACGTGCTGCCCCTGCACGATTCCCGGCCCGTACTGGCCGCGCACAGCATGCAATATCGGGATCGACGGGATCGCCTGCCACACTTTCAACTTTTCGCGGCGCACGCTCTCGGCGTCAAAGCTGGCCGGCGGCTCGACAGCGACCATGGCCAGCAGTTCCATTACGTGGTTTTGCACTACGTCGCGCAACGCCCCGGCCTTCTCGTAGAACGGCCCGCGGCCCTCGACGCCCAGGGTCTCAGCCACGGTGATCTGCACTGAGTCAATGTAGTTGCGGTTCCACACCGGCTCAAACATGCCGTTAGCAAAGCGGAAGACCAGCAGGTTCTGCACCGTCTCCTTGCCCAGGTAATGATCGATGCGGAAGACCTGGCTTTCGTGAAAGACCGCGTTGACCTTGTGGTTGAGGTCGCGCGCCGAGTCGAGATCGTGGCCGAACGGTTTTTCGATGACGATTGCCACTTTGCCCTGCTCGGGCACAGCCATGCCCTGCGCTCCGAGATTCTCGATGATTCCGGCAAAAAACTCAGGCGCGGTGGCCAGATAAAACAGCCGGTCGCCGCCGATGTTCTTCTCCTTGTCGATGCGGTCGAGCTCGGCCTTGAGGCCCCCGTAGCTCGCGGGGTCGTCGAAGTTGAGCGCGTAGTAGCTGATGTGTTTCACAAATTCTTCGAGGACGGGGTCGGAGGCGTCGACATCGCCGAACTCGACGATGCCTTCTTTCATGTCGGCCGCGAACTCGTCGCCCAGCGGCCGGCGCGCCACGCCAACGATGGCGAACTTCTCAGGCAGCAGCTTGTACTGGCGCAGATGGAAGAGCGCGGGGAACAGCTTGCGTTTGGTAAGGTCGCCCGACGCACCGAAGATCACCAGGATGCCGGGATCGGGAATCCGCTCGCCGCCCGACTGAACCTGACTCAGGTCCTCGGGCCGCACCTTCATCTGAACTGTCGCCATTGTTCGTTCCTCCGGATTTTCAGGGGTCAGGTTTCAGGGGTCAGGGATCAAAAAACAGATATCAGATAAAGCCGGCGCCCTGGATCAGCGCCTTAGGATGTAGCCCAAAGATTACCGCATGGACCCAGGCGGCTTTCGATTCCGTGCGTAAAACCCTGAACGCTCTGATTGCCACGGGGCTTCTAATCCCTGATCCCTGTTCCCTATCCTTTCTTCACCGCGTGCCCGCCAAACTCATTCCTCATGATAGCCAGCATTCGGTCAGTAAAGTTATTGTCTTCGCGCGAACGGATACGCCTTATCAGCGACTCGGTAATCACCGGCGCCGACACGTTCAGGTCGATGGCTTCAAAAACCGTCCAGCGGCCCTCGCCGGAATCGGCCACGTAGGCTTCAAGCCCATCGAGCGTGGGATTGCCGGCCAGCGCATCGGCCGTGAGGTCGAGCAGCCAGCTGCGCACCACGCTGCCGTAGCGCCATATTTGCGCAATTTGCGAGAGATCGAGGTGCAACTCCTCTTTCTTTTCGAGGATGGTGAAGCCCTCGGCGTAGGCCTGCATCATGCCGTACTCAATGCCGTTGTGCACCATCTTTACAAAGTGGCCAGCGCCGGCAGGTCCCACGTGCCCCCATCCCTTATCTGGCCCGGGCGCCAAAACCTTGAAGATCGGCGAGAGATAATCCACCGTCTCCTTGTCGCCGCCGACCATCATGCTGTAGCCCTCTTTCAGACCCCAGATGCCGCCTGAAGTGCCCACGTCGACAAACTGGAAACCCTTCGCCGTCACTTCCTTGTAGTGACGCATCGAGTCCTTGTACATGGAGTTGCCGCCGTCGATGATGATGTCACCGGGGCTCATGAGCGCCTCAAGTTTTTCGATCGTGTCGTCTACCGGCTTGCCCTGCGGCACCATGATCCAAACAGCCCTCCGAGCTTCCAACTTCTCAACTAGCTCTTCGAGCGAACTGACCCCAACGTTGCCCGACGCGGTGAGCTTCGCCACAGCCTCTGCGTTGAAGTCGAAGCCGACAACCTGGTGGCCTCCCAGCCTGAGCCGCTCCGCCATGTTGGCGCCCATCTTGCCGAGACCGATAAGTCCGAGTTGCATTTGACCTCCGTGTGTTGGAGCTTTCAGCTATCAGCCATCAGCTCTCAGTTTTTCCTCGCGATCCAGACCGACCGCGGGCGCTTCGGGGAAGATCTCAAACACCATTTCCAGCACAGCCAAGCTGAAAGCTGACGGCTGAAAGCTTCGTCACAACACTCCCAACCCCTTCAATCGCTCCCGCAAGGCACTCTCGCCCACAAACCTGATGCCCGTCATTCCCGCCTGCACCGCGCCATCCACGTTTTCCTGCCGGTCGTCGATAAACAGAATTCGCCCGGGCGCAACTCCGAGAATGTCGATCGCGCGGAGATAGATGGGAACGTGCGGCTTGCGCAAGCCCACGTAACACGAACTGAACGCAACTTTGAAGTAGCGGCGCAGCCCGAACGTCGTGAAACGGTAGTCGTTAGTCTCGCGCGCCTCGTTATTCAGGCACCCCACCATCGACTGATTTGATGCGGCCAATTCTGCGAGGATTCCTATTGCCCCGTTGGGTAACAGCTTCGACTGCGTCAACATGAATGTGAAGAACTCATCGCGCGTGAACGGCCGCGGCTCGTTGAAGACCGCCGCATCGAGATAAGCATCGAGCGCGATCTCGCTCTTCTCCCATGCGTCAACCACCGTTGCGTGGCGGGCTTCGAACGAAGCGCGGTCGAGTGAGAATTTCTCGACTGCAGCCGCGCGCTCGGCATGGTCCCAGCCGTTGGTCAGCAGGACGCCGCCTACATCGAAGAGGATTACGTCGAAGGGAATCATAAGACAGCAAGTCAGCGAGTCAGCAACTTAGCGGAGCGCCGGGCTCCAGCCCGGTTGTCCTGGTAGCCTCCGGGCTCTCAGAAGCTATTCAAGCATTGTGTGAAACTTTCGCGAGGTTGGGAAAGCCCAGATTCAGGGGAAGCCCGTTTGCTGCAAGAAAGAATCAGAAACTTACTACGTTTCGTTTTGATGAATGCGCCCGCGCAACAATTCGGGCGCGCGGATTGTAGAGCTATGCGGGACTGTTCGATCCCTCCCCGCAGTGGTATTTGGCCTCAATGGCCATCACTTTCTTGAAGCGCCGCGTGAAGCGCGGCTCATTTGAAATGAATTTGGCCCCGACAAAAGCGTCCACCACTTCGTAGGCCAGCGCCGGGCCGATGATGCGCGCCCCGAGCACAACTACATTCATGTCGTCGTGCTCCACTCCCTGGTGTGCCGAGTAGGTATCGTGGCACATTCCGGCGCGAATGCCGGGTATCTTGTTGGCGGCCACGCACACGCCCACCCCCGACCCGCAGATGAGGATGCCGCGCTTGGCCACGCCCTGATTGATGGCGTCGCCCACCTTCTCGGCAAAATCGGGATAGTCGTCGGGCTCGTCGCCGTTGTACGCACCCAGGTCCACTAATTCGTGCCCGGCTTTCGTCAGATACGCGCGTATTTCTTCCTTCAACGGAAACCCTGCATGATCGGCACTGATTACGAGTTTCATGTTGCACCTATTGAGCGGAGTTAGCGGTGTTAGCGGTGCCAGCGGAGTTCGCAAGTCATCGCAGGTCTAACTCCGCTAACTCCGCTGACCCCGCTAGCTCCGCTTTATTACTACTTGATAAGTGCCTTGGCCCGTTTTGCTACATTTTCTGCCGAAAAGCCCAGGTTCTTCATCACCGTTGGCCCTGGGGCCGATGCGCCGAAGCGATCGAGCCCGATTACATCGCCGTCCAAGCCCACATACTTCCACCAGCCCAGCGGCGCGCCTGCCTCGACCGCCAGCTTCGGCACGTTCGCGGGCAGCACGCTCGCCTTGTACTCGGCCGATTGCTCGTCGAACAGCTCCCAACTCGGGAAGCTGACCACGCGCGCAGCAATCCCTTCGGCGTCGAGCAGCTTTTTGGCGTCGACGCACGTCGATACTTCGGAGCCGGTGCCGATCAGAATCACCTTCGGTTTCTCGACGTCGGCCAGCACGTACGCGCCTTTGCTCACGCCGCCGCTTACATCTACTTTCGATGCATCAATCACCGGCAGGTTTTGGCGTGTTAATGCAAAGAAGCTGGGGCCGGTACGTTCGAGCGCGATGCGCCAGCAAGCCGCGGTTTCGTTCGCATCTGCCGGCCTGAAGTCGATAAGGTCCGGCACCGCCCTCAACATCATGAGCTGTTCCACAGGTTGGTGGGTGGGCCCGTCTTCGCCGAGGCCGATGGAATCGTGCGTAAAAACGAACAGCGAATGAATCCGCATGAGCGCGGCCAGC
>Ga0335073_10003627_pt1 | contig 21557 bp, 18 predicted proteins | sample Lox_Sample_22_FD_207093 | JGI IMG/M metagenome (GOLD analysis project Ga0335073, IMG submission 207093) | Soil microbial communities from Loxahatchee National Wildlife Refuge, Florida, United States - Lox_Sample_2.2 | ecosystem: Environmental > Terrestrial > Soil > Wetlands | place: USA...
CGCCGCCCGCGCGAGGATCGCGCGCTCTCTGACCCGCCGGCGGATCAGGGCGGTGATGAGCGCCGCGATGAGGGCAACGACGGCAAAAATGCCGGCCATGATCAGCCCGGCTGTGACCGCATCGACGCGCAGCGACAGCCATGCATAACCGGCGACGCAAAGGAATATGATCGCGGCAAGCGCGGCAACCGCAATCACGGACATCCAGACGATAACGGCAGGGCTCAAGCCGTTGCGGGCCTGAACCGACAGCGTGATGTCGTTTACGATGCCTTTGAGCATCAGATGATCCCTCAGCCGATCATCGGCAGCAACGGCGCCAACTCAACTGCGCCAATTCAACAGTACCGGGTCAACGGCGCCAAGTGACGCCAAACAAAAATCCAAGGCCGGCGACGATCGCAAGCGTCGCATAAGGACGTGTCCTGATCGAGTCGTCGATGACGCTGGTGAGGCGATCGGAGGCCTCGCGCGCAGCGCCGGCGGCGTCGCGGCCGGTATTGCGCGCATCGGCGACGACATCGTCGAGACCCGACATGGCGCGCTCCCATGCCGCTTGACCGCGTGCGCTGAGAATTTCGCGGACTTGTTCGGCAAGCTTGCCGAAATCGTCACGCAGCGCTTTCAGGTCGTCCTGCAGATCGGCGGAGGACTCGGTGGCGGCCTTGCCAATATCGCGCACGCCCTCGCGCGCTTCCCGGGCGGTATCCTTGGCGGCATCGCGAATGTTGTGGGTGGCCGATGAAGCGGTGCTCATGAACTTGCTCCGTATTTTGCTTTTGCCTTGTTCTTGGCCTTGTTTTCAGTGATTTGCTCCGCGATCTGGAGAAACCGTCGCCCGGATAATGGTTAGGCGCCGCCAAAGTTCCATTGACAATTATCAAGGGCGCGCCGCTCGCTACTCGGGCAAGCGGACGTCGTCGGGCGGGATCAAATGATTGAAGATCACGAGGCCGATGATCGACAGCGGTACGGCGAGAAAAGCGCCGATCGGTCCCCACATCCAGGTCCAGAACGCCAGCGCCATGAAGACCAAAAGCGGGTTGAGCGTCAGGCGGCGTCCGACAATGGTCGGCGTGATGAAATGCCCCTCGGCCGTGGTGAGCGCGATGAGGCCGAGCGGCGCGATGAAAGCCTGGCTGAGCGAGGGGAAAGTCACGAGGCCGACACCGAACAGCACGATCACCATGATCGCCGGTCCGATATACGGCACGTAGTTTAGCAGTGCGGCCAATATGCCGAAGATGACCGGATTGGGCATTCCGATCAGCCAGGTCCCAAGCGCGACGACAACGCCGAGCGTGCAATTGACCATGGTGACGACAACGAGATAGCCGCCGAGATTGCGCTCGATGTCGCGCATGATTTTCAGAAACCGCAGCTTGGCGTCGCGGCTCGAGAACATCGCCATCGCCGAGTTGCGCAGTTCGCTCTGGCCGACCAGAAAGAAGAACAGCAGGACAAAAAACAGAAGCAGTTCGCCGGCGGCCGGCGTCACGAAAGCCATGACCGGAAAGACCACGTTGGACGCCACGCTCGAGGCCGGCTCGTTGACGTTCAAGCCGGTATCGTTGCCGAACAGCGAAATCTGCAACTCATGCAGGGCGGCCAGCGGGGCGCCGAGCACGGACAATTTCTGTTTGATGTTGGCGCCGATTTCCGGCGCCCGTCCGATCCAGGCCGAGACCGGGCCGGCGATGGCGGTTGCGACCAGGCCGATGGCGCCGATGATCAACAGCAGAATGAGCATTGCTGTGATCGCGTGCGGCACGCCGCGATCCTTGGCCGCCTTCAGAGCGGGTGCCAGCGTGAGCGAGACGACGGCGGCGGCGAAGATAGGCAGGACCAGCGGCCGTCCGAAATAGAGAAAGGCGCCGAACAGCAGCAGGAATATGCCGATCATGGCCGCCTGGCTTAAGCCGGCCCACATTGCATGAACGCTGTCGAGCGGGGAGGGGTCGCTGATCACCAGGGCATGGCGGACTTGGCGTTTGTCGCGGATATAATCCACACTCTCCTCCGGCGGGGCTGGGGCCATGATCGGCCCAAGGATCAGTCCAAGGATCAGTCCGAGGATCGGATCAGTCCAAGGATCGGCCTAGCTGCGGTGCATTCGGTTATTTCTCTGACGCAACGCTGATTCGAAGGGCGGGGTTCCTTCCGGGCGAAGACCGGCGCCGCCCGCCCGCTACCTTTGCCCTTTCCGCACCGCAACCGGGCTGTTAGAAGGCGCGGCATGACCGATACAACCGCCCATACGAGCGCCTCGGCCGCGAAAGAACGCGACTATTCCGAGACGCTGTTCCTGCCCAAGACCGAATTCCCGATGCGCGCCGGACTGCCGCAGAAGGAGCCGGAGATTTTGGCGCGGTGGCAGAAGCTCGGCCTCTACGAGGCGCTGCGCAAGGAGGCCAAGGGCCGGCCGCGCTTTGTGCTGCATGACGGGCCGCCTTATGCCAACGGCAACATCCATATCGGGCACGCGCTCAACAAGATCCTCAAGGACGTGGTGACGCGCAGCCAGCAAATGCTCGGCTTCGACTCAAATTATGTGCCGGGCTGGGACTGCCACGGCCTGCCGATCGAATGGAAGATCGAGGAGGAGAATTACCGCGCCAAGGGCAAGGCCAAGCCGGACTTCTCCAACCCGGCCGCCCTCGTGGAATTTCGCAAAGAGTGCCGCCAATTCGCGCAAGCCTGGATCGATGTGCAGCGCGAAGAATTCATCCGCCTCGGCGTCGTCGGCGATTGGGCGCATCCCTATACGACAATGAGCCATGCCGCCGAGGCGCAGATCGCCCGGGAGCTGATGAAATTCGCCGCCAACGGCACGCTTTATCGCGGCAGCAAGCCGGTGATGTGGTCGGTGGTGGAAAAGACCGCGCTCGCCGAGGCCGAGGTCGAATACGAGGACTACACGTCGGATTCGGTGTGGGTGAAATTTCCGATCGTCGCTGCGGGCGCCGGCAGCGCTGTGGAGAATCGCCAGCTCGCCGAAGCTTTTGTGGTGATCTGGACGACCACGCCGTGGACGATCCCCGGCAACCGCGCGATCAGCTATTCGCCGAAGATCGAATACGGTCTCTATCAGGTCACCGATGCGCCGTCCGATAATTGGGCGCAGAACGGAGATTTGTTTGTTCTCGCCGACAAGCTCGCCCTTGACGTGCTGCGTCAGGCGCGGGTGACGGCCTACAAGCGGCTGCGCAGGATCGAAGCCGAGGATCTGGGCAAGATCATCTGCGCGCATCCATTGAAAGGCCTCGGCGGCAACTATGACTTCAAAGTGCCGCTGCTTGCCGGCGATCACGTCACCGAGGACACCGGCACGGGCTTCGTGCATACGGCGCCCGGGCATGGCCGCGAGGACTTTGATATATGGACGGCGAATGCGGCCAAGCTTTCGGCGCAGGGCATCAACACGCACATCCCCTACACCGTCGACGCCGACGGCCGTTATACCGATCAGGCGCCGGGCTTCACCGGCAAGCGCGTGCTCACCGAAAGAGGCGAGAAGGGCGATGCCAACGAAGCTGTGATCAAGGCGCTGATCGACGCCGGCATGCTGCTCGCGCGTTCGCGGCTCAAGCATCAATATCCGCATTCCTGGCGTTCGAAGAAGCCGGTGATCTTTCGCAATACGCCGCAATGGTTCATTGCGATGGACAAGGACATCGACAAGCACGGCGACACGCTGCGGCATCGCGCGCTCGCTGCGATCAAGGCGACGCGCTGGGTGCCGGCGGCGGGCGAAAACCGCATCAACGGCATGATCGAGAGCCGCCCGGATTGGGTGATTTCGCGCCAGCGCGCCTGGGGCGTGCCGATCACCTTGTTCATCAAGGAACAGCCTGACGGCTCGGTTGAGATTCTCGACGATCCCGAGGTGAACGTCCGCATTGTCGAGGCCTTCGCGAACGAGGGGGCCGACGCCTGGTATGCGCCGGGCGCGCGCGAGCGTTTCCTCGCCAAGCTCGGCAATGACGGCTGGCAGAAGGTCGACGACATTCTCGACGTCTGGTTCGATTCCGGCTCGACGCATGCTTTCGTGCTGGAAGACGCCAAGCACTTCCCGGGCCTCGCCCACATCAAGCGCAAGATCGACGGTGGCGGCGACGAGGTGATGTATCTGGAAGGTTCCGACCAGCATCGCGGCTGGTTTCAGTCCTCGCTTCTGGAAAGCTGCGGCACGCGCGGCCGCGCGCCGTTCGATGTCGTGCTCACCCACGGCTTCGTGCTCGACGAGGACGGGCGCAAAATGTCGAAGTCGCTCGGCAATGTCACCGCGCCGCAGGACGTGATCAAGCAATCCGGCGCCGATATCCTGCGCATGTGGGTCTGCGCTGCCGATTATGCCGACGATCTGCGCATCGGCCCGGAAATCCTGAAGACCACCGTCGACACCTATCGCAAGCTGCGCAACACCCTGCGCTGGATGCTCGGCAATCTCGCGCATTTCCACGACGGCGAGCGGGTCAAGCCGGAGCAGATGCCGGAGCTCGAACGGCTGATGCTGCATCGGCTCGCCGAACTCGATCCGCTCATCCGCCAGGCCTATGCCGATTTCGACTACAAGCGCATCTTCGCGGCGCTGAACGCATTCATGACCGTCGACCTGTCGGCATTCTATTTCGACATCCGCAAGGACACGCTCTATTGCGACCCTTATTCATCGAAGACGCGCAAGGCCTGCCTGACGGTGCTCGACTATTTGTTCCGCTGCACCGTATGCTGGTTCGCGCCGCTGTTGTGCTTCACCGCCGAGGAGGCCTGGTTGTCGCGCTATCCGGAGGCGACGTCGGTGCATCTCGAGCCGTTCCCCAAGGTCCTTGCGGGCTGGCGTGACGAGGATCTTGCCGAGAAGTGGCGCAAAGTGCGCAATGTGCGCCGCGTCGTCACCGGCGCGCTCGAACTCGAGCGCGCGGCCAAGCGCATCGGCTCCTCGCTCGAGGCGCATCCGGTTATTTTCATCGCCGACGCCGACTTGTTCGCCGCCGTGGTCGATGTCGACCTCGCCGAAGTCTGCATCACCTCGGGCGCGGCTTTGGTGGAAGGCGAGGGGCCGGCGGAGGCGTTCCGGCTGCCGGATGTCACGGGCGTGGCGGTCGTGCCGGAGCGCGCGCAAGGCAAGAAATGCGCGCGCTCCTGGAAAATCTCGCCTGCGGTCGGCGAGGATCCGCAATTCCCCGACGTGACGCCGCGCGACGCCCAGGCACTGCGCGAATGGGAAGCCGCGCGCCAGGCGGCTGAATAGGGCCGCCCCACCGCCGGGGTGAGCAGGGAGAGATGTCTTTGTCAGACGCGGCACGGACCGACGCAGGCAGTTCCTTCCTCTGGGGACGTTTCAGCGGCTTTGCGCTCCTCGTCGCAGCTCTCACCTGTGCCGCCGATCAGGCGCTGAAGTTCTGGCTGCTGCTGTCGGTGCATTTGGCCGATTCGGGCGCCATCGCGCTCGGCCCGGTCATCACCATCGTCCTGGCCTGGAATACCGGCATCAGCTATGGCCTGTTCCCCCAGCAAAGTACCGCCGGGGTCTGGGGCCTGTTCGCCTTCAAGGTGGCGGCGGTCGTCTTTCTGTGGGTTTGGTTGACGCGGGCGCAGACGCGGCTCACTGCCGCAGCCTTGGGCCTGATCATCGGCGGCGCCGTCGGCAATGCACTGGACCGGCTGCATTGGCCGGGTGTCATGGATTTCGTGCTTTTCCACGTTGATACGCCGAGTTTCACCTTCCGCTGGTACGTCTTCAACCTGGCGGACGTGGCCATTGTTGCCGGGGTCGTGGGGCTTCTGTATGAATCGCTGCTTGGCCGGGGTGCCGCAAAAGCGCCCTGATCGGGTCTATAAAGCCAATGCTACGGCCGGTTCTGGGGCGTGTTCGACCGGCTGCGTATGAGGTGGGGGGTCCCCCAAGACTACAGAGAGTTAACGGCCGCGAGGCCGAGGTGGCGGCTTGGTATGCCGATTTTAGCGATCGGCGGGGTGATCAGGTAAGTTCGATGCAGGCAGTTCGGGGTGAGAGCATGCCGCAGAATCGAATGACGGGCCGGCGCGGATTCGCGCATTTCGCCCTTGGCGCAGCCCTTGCCGCGCTCGCGGTCTGCAGCCAGGCATCCGTGGCGCGGGCCGGTGGCGACGACATCAGCTCTCAACAATCGTTTGCCGACAAGTTCTGGAGCACGCTGGGTCTGAAGAATCCGGCTTCGACCGAATACGAGATCAATTACAGCGAGCGCTCGCCGCTCGTGGTGCCGCCGAATCGCGATTTGCCGCCGCCGGTTTCGAGCACGGTCACGGCACCGAATTGGCCCAAGGATCCCGACGTCGCCAGGCGCAAAGCCAAAAAGGACGACGACGCGCCGGTGATCCGCCAATACGATGCCGCCGCCGAAGCCGACCGGGCGCTGCGGCCGGATGAACTCAACAATGTGAGTCGGAATCCTCGGGTGGTGGCCGCGCCCGGCACGTCCGAACAGAGCGAGCCGGTGAACAAGCCGAAGCGAAACCTGTTCGATTTCAGCTGGCTCAATCCCAACAAGGAGGACGTCGCCACGTTCACCGGCGAGCCGCCGCGCGCCAGCTTGACCGATCCACCGCCGGGCTACCAGACGCCGTCACCGGATCAGCCCTACGGGCTCGTGCCCGAGAACAAGCCCTATGTGCCGAAGACGCTCGGCGAGCGCATGGAGCTGCAGCGATAAGGCGTGACCCGCAAAAAGCAGGCGCGGCTGGTTCCACTGGTTCCATGGATCATTTCGGGACAGATGCGGCGTGATGTGGAAATGCGGCCTGCGGCCTCTGTCGAGATCGCGGCCGGAATGAAACTTCGAGCTCGATAAGAAAAGCCTTTCGGCTCGTAACGATGGCTCGCTCAGAGGGTGAGGAGCCCGACCTAAGCGTAACGCTGAACGGCCCGGCACGCGTCTTGCTCGCGTGACGCGGGAACACACTTGCTCGTGGAGGAACGGCTTGACGAGATTTTCGATGCTGGTGGCGATGTTCGCCGCCTTGGCTGGCATGGCGTCGAGCGCCGCGGCACGTGCCGCGACCGGCCCTGAAGTCACCGACTTCACCCTGTCCAACGGACTCGAAGTCGTCGTGGTGCAAGATCATCGCGCGCCGGTCGTGACGCACATGATCTGGTACAAAGTCGGTTCCGCCGACGAAACGCCCGGCAAATCCGGCCTGGCGCATTTCCTCGAACACTTGATGTTCAAAGGCACCGAGAAGCATCCGGGCGCCGCCTTCTCGCAAGACGTCGCCGCCATCGGCGGCCAGGAGAACGCCTTCACCACCGCCGACTATACCAGCTTCTTCCAGCGCGTTCCGCGCGAGCACCTCAAAGAAATGATGGCGCTCGAGGCCGACCGCATCACCAATCTGGTCCTGACCGACGCCGTGGTGAAGCCCGAGCTCAATGTCGTGCTCGAAGAGCAGAATATGCGTGTCGCCAACAATCCCAATGCGCGCTTAAGCGAGCAGGTCGACGCCGCGCTCTATCTCAATCATCCCTATGGCCGGCCGGTGATCGGCTGGCGGCACGAAATCGAGAAGCTGACGCGCGAGGATGCACTCGCCTTCTACAAGCGCTTCTACACCCCGAACAACGCCGTCGTCGTCATTGCCGGCGACGTGACGCCCGACGAGGTCAAGGCGGACGCCGAGGACACCTATGCCAAGGTCCCCGTGCGCACCGTGATCGCGCCGCGGCAGCGGCCGACCGAGCCGGTGCAGGAAGCGCCGCGCACGGTGACGCTCGCCGATCCGCGCGTCGAGCAGCCGAGCGTCAGCCGCGAATATCTGACGCCGTCGGAAACCACGGCGAAGCCGGGTGAGAGCGAGGCGCTGGATGTTCTGGCGCATGTGCTCGGCTCCGGCGCCAATAGCCGGCTCTATCGCACGCTCGTCGTCGATAAAGGCACTGCACTCGCCGCGGGCGCCTTCTATTCCGGCACGGCGCTCGATTACGGCAAGTTCGGCGTCTATGCCGCGCCGCGGCCTGGCGTGACCTTGCAGGAGGCCGAGCAGGGCATCGATGCCGTGCTCAACGACGTCATTGCCCATGGTGTGACGGAGGACGAACTCGATCGCGCCAAGAACCGCCTGATCGCCGACGCGGTCTATGCGCAGGACAACCAGGCGACTTTGGCGCGCTGGTACGGCGCGGCGCTGGCCACCGGCCAGACCGTCGACCAGGTGCGCACCTGGCCCGACCGCATCCGTGCGGTGACCGCCGAAGGCGTCCAGCAAGCCGCCCGTACCTGGCTCGACCGCCGCCATTCGGTGACCGGCTATCTCGTGAAAAGCCTGCAGCCTGAGGAGAGCCACTCGTGAGTGCTTTGACGCCCGCTTCGTTCCGCGCCGGTTTCCGGCGCCTTGTGTCGGCATTCGCGTTGCCGCTCGCCCTGACGGCCTTCGCCGCGCCGGCCGGCGCCACCACGATCGAGCGCGTGGTGAGCCCCGGCGGCGTCGTCGCCTGGCTCGTTCACGAGCCGGCCGTACCGATGATCGCCGTCGACATCGCGTTCTCCGGCGGCGCCGCCCAGGACCCGGCCGGCAAATCCGGCACCGCGACCTTCGTCGCCTCCATGCTCGACGAGGGTGCTGGCGACCTCGACTCCAAGGCCTTCTCCGATCATCTCGAGCGCAAAGCCATCGAGATGAGCTTTTCCGCCGAGCGCGACAGCATCCGCGGTTCACTGCGCACGCTCACGGAAAACCGCGACGAGGCCTTCGACCTGTTGCGGCTGGCGCTGACCGCGCCGCGCTTCGACGCCTCCGATGTCGAGATCAATCGCGCCCAGTTGCTGTCGATCCTGCGGCGGCAGACGACCAGCCCAGGCAATATTGCGAGCCAGCGCTGGTGGCAGACGGCGTTCGAGGGCCACCCCTACGGCCGGCCGGTCAACGGCACTCAAGAATCGCTTGCCACGATCACCGTCGATGATCTGAAGACGTATGCTCATAAAGTGCTGGCGCGGCAGAACCTGAAAATCGCCGTGGTCGGCGACATCGATGCCGAAACCTTGAAGCCGATCCTCGATCGCGTATTCGGCGCGCTGCCGGAAAAGCCCGATCTGATGCCGATCGAAAGCGCAACCCCGCACGGGCTCGGCCGCCGCATCGACATCAATCTCGATGTGCCGCAGACCGTGGTCGATTTCGGCGGTCCCGGCATCGCGCGCAAGGACCCCGATTTCATGGCCGCCTATATCATCAATCACATTCTCGGCGGCGGCTCGTCGGACTCGCGGCTTTATCAGGAGGTGCGCGAGAAGCGCGGTCTGGTTTATTCGATCTCCGACAGTTTGATCTGGCTCGACCATTCCTCGGTGCTGATCGGCGGCACGGCGACGCGCGCCGACCGCACCAATGAGACGATCGACCTCGTGCAAAAGGAAATCCGCCGCTTTGCCGAAAGCGGGCCGACCGAAGCCGAACTCACCGAAGCCAAGAACTATCTCAACAGTTCCTTTGCGCTCAATCTCGACACATCGAGCAAGATCGCCGCGCTCCTCGTGCAGCTTCAGCTCGACGGGCTCGACACCGATTATTTCACCAAGCGTCCGGAAATGATCGGCGCGGTCACGCTGGCCGACGCCAAGCGCGTCGCCAAGCGTCTGCTCGACAATGGCCTATTGGTGACGGTCGTCGGCAAAACTCAAGCTGTCGCATCGAGCGCGCCGACGGCAAAGTAAATCCCAACGCTCCGCCATTGCGAGGAGCGATGAGACGGGGCCATCCGGGCGGCGATGCCGTGCTGGATCGCTTCGCTCGCGATGGCGACTAGGCTACATTGACGCCATGATTCCGGTCACCGCCAAGATCGCCATCGATGAGCGTGAAATCGAAGAGCAGTTCGTCCGCGCTTCGGGACCGGGCGGGCAGAACGTCAACAAGCTCTCGACCGCGGTGCAATTGCGTTTCGACGTCCGGCATTCGCCGTCGCTGCCGCCGGACGTGCGCACCCGCCTGGAACGGCTCGCCGGCGCCCGGCTGACGCGCGACGGTGTGCTCGTCATCATCGCGCAGCGGCACCGCACGCAGGCGCGCAACCGCGAAGATGCGCTGCAGCGGCTGCTGGACCTGGTCCGCCAGGCGGCTGTGGCGCCAGTGAAACGGCGGCCGACCCGGCCGACCAAGGCCTCGCGCGAGCGCCGCATCGAGGGCAAGAAGCGCCAGTCCGGCATCAAGCGGCTGCGGAGAAGCAAGCCGAGCTTCGACTGATTGGAGCGGGTTCGGCCGCCCTATCGGCCCAGCGCACGGAACTGGTTGATTTCCAGGCCGTAGAGCCCGCCGCCCAGCGCGACGACGCCGAGCCCCATCAACGCCAGTCCGTAAATCATCAGTGTCTTGTTCTTGCGCGCGGGGTCCTTTTCCCGGCGGTAGGCGACGTACAGCAGGCCGCCGATCGTGTAGGTCAAGGCGCCGCAGACGGCGAGGATGATGCCGGGCAGATAATGGGCCATTTGCGGGCTCCTTGATACGCCGCACTCGTCAACAGGGTAGCTGCAGTTATCTGCCCCGGATTTCGCCCGTGCTCAATCCCGGCTATTTTGCCGGGCTGATTTCGGCGGCTAGCTTTGCCGCGGAACAGCGACGTCAACCCGCGCGCACCAGCCATGCCGATCCGCCAGCTCCCCGAAGCCACCGTCAACCGCATCGCTGCGGGCGAGGTCGTCGAGCGTCCGGCGAGCGTGGTCAAGGAGCTTGTGGAAAACGCCCTCGATGCCGGGGCGCGGCGGATCGATGTGCTGACCGACGGCGGCGGCCGGCGGCTCATCCGCATCACCGACGACGGCTCCGGCATGACGGTGGCCGATCTCGATCTTGCGGTCGAGCGGCATGCCACCTCGAAGCTTGCCGACGACGACCTGGTCTCGATCCGCACGCTCGGCTTTCGCGGCGAGGCGCTGCCGTCGATCGGGTCGGTGGCGCGGCTGGCGATCACGACGCGGCACGCCGGCGAGCCGCATGCCTGGGCAATCGAGGTCGATGCCGGCGCGAAATCGCAAGTGAAGCCCGCGGCGCTGGGCGAGGGCACCCGGGTCGAAGTGCGCGATCTGTTTTATGCAACGCCGGCGCGGCTGAAATTCCTCAAGCTCGACCGCACCGAGGCGGAGGCCGTACGCGAAGTGGTGCGCCGGCTGGCGATGAGCCGGCCGGACGTCGCCTTTACGCTCGCCGGCGAGGAGCGCGCGCCGGCGACCTTTGCTGCGGCCTTGCCCGGTGCCGCCGGACGGCTCGCCCGGCTCGGCGATGTGCTCGGCGCCGATTTCCGCGCCAATGCCGTCGAGATCGCGGCCGAACGCGACGGCGTGGTGATCGAAGGCTTTGCCGCGCTGCCGACGCTGACCCGCGCCAATGCGCTCGGCCAGTATCTGTTCGTCAATGGCCGTCCGGTGCGCGACAAGCTGCTGCTTGGCGCAGTACGCGGCGCCTATGCCGATTATCTGCCGCGCGACCGGCATCCGGTCTTGGCGCTGTTCGTGACCTTGCCGCCGCCGGAGGTCGACGTGAACGTGCATCCGGCCAAGGCCGAGGTGCGCTTTCGCAACGCCGGCCTGGTCCGTGCGCTGATCGTCGGCGCGTTAAAAAATGCGCTGGCGCGGGAGGGCACGCGTGCGGCAACCACCGGGGGCTCCGCGACCATCGCCGCGTTTCGGCCGGCGGTAGCGCCGCAGCGCGGCTGGGACTGGCGGCGCTCGCCGGCCCGGCCGCTCGACACGCGACAGCCGTTTGCCCCGTTGCGTGGCGGCTTCGCCGAGGCGGCGCAGGCGGCCTTCGATGTCGGCGCTCCGGCCGCGGATTTGCGTCCCGGTTTGGCTGACGCCGCGGATGCGGCGCCGGCCGGAGAACTGCTCGATCATCCGCTCGGCGCCGCGCGCGCGCAGGTGCACGAGACCTATATCGTGGCGCAGACCCGCGACGGGCTGGTCATCGTCGATCAGCATGCCGCGCATGAGCGCATCGTCTACGAGAAGCTTAAAGCCGCTCTCGATCAGAATGGGGTGGCGCGGCAGATTCTGCTCATTCCTGAGATCGTCGAGATGGATGAAACCGATGTCGAGCGGCTCGTCGCCCGCGCGGGCGAGCTCGCGCGGTTTGGCGTTGTGCTCGAAGCCTTCGGTCCTGGCGCGGTGGCTTTGCGCGAGACGCCCTCGCTCCTTGGCGAGATCGACGGGGCGGGGCTTGCGCGCGATCTCGCCGAGCATTTGAGCGAGTGGGACGAGACCTTGCCGCTCGAGCGGCGGCTGATGCAAGTGGCCTCGTCTATGGCCTGTCACGGCTCGGTGCGCGCCGGCCGGCGGCTCAAGCCCGAAGAGATGAACGCGCTCCTTCGCGAGATGGAGGCGACGCCGAATTCCGGCCAGTGCAATCACGGCCGCCCGACTTATGTAGAACTAAAACTTGCCGATATCGAACGGCTGTTTGGGAGGCGCTGAAATATGAAAGTCATGCATGCGTTGTTCACCGCTGCCTTGGTTCTCGTTGCTTCGCGAGCGCAAGCCGCCGATTGGCCGACCCGGCCGATCACTTTGATTGTCCCGTTCTCGGCCGGCGGCGGCGTCGACCTGTCGGCGCGCATCCAGGCGCAACGCATGGGCGAACTGCTCGGCCAGCCGATCGTCGTGGAAAATGTCGGCGGCGCTTCCGGCATGACCGGCAGCGCCCGCGTCGCCAAGGCCGATCCCGACGGCTACATGATGCTGATCGGCAATAGCGGCACGCAGGCGTACAGCCAAGCCCTTTACAAGGCTCCGCCCTACAATTCGCTCGCCGATTTCACGCCGGTCGGGCTCGCGACCGAGTCGCCGCGCATTCTCATCGCGCGCAAGGACCTGCCGGTGAAAAATCTGCAGGATTTCATTGCTTATGTGAAAGCCAACCAAAGCAAGATGCAGTTCGGCTCCGCCGGCGTCGGCTCCGGCACGCATCTGCCCTGCGTGCTGCTCAACACCGCGATCGGCGTCCATGTCACGCATGTGCCCTATCGCGGCGAGGGACCGGCGCAGCAGGATCTGATCGGCGGCCGCCTCGATTACATCTGCTCGACCATCCAGACCGGCGCGGCTCTGGCAAAACAGGGTGCGGTGAAAGGCATCGCGGTGATGTCGCCGCACCGGGTCAAGATCATTTCTGATCTGCCGACCACCGGCGAGCAGGGTCTGCCGGGCGTCGAGGCGAGCGTGTGGAACGCATTCTTCCTGCCGCCGCACACGCCGGCGCCGATCGTTGCGAAGCTCAACAAGGCGATGAGCGATACGCTCGACGATCCGGCGATCCACGAGCGGCTCGAAGATCTCGGCCTCGAAATAGTCCCGCCCGAACGCCGCACGCCGGACTATCTCGCCAAGTTTGAGGCCGATGAAATCAAGCGATGGGGCAAAGTGGTGCGCGACGCGGGCATCAGCACGGATGCGCAGTGACGACGGCTATTGCGGCGCGCGCAGGATCACGAACTCCGTGTCGTCATAGCGGCGGCGTTCCAGCTCGGAAAATCCGTGCGGAGCCGCAAAAGCCGATTTGACCGCTTCCTCGACGACGATCAGCGCATCGGGCGTGAGCCAGCCGCCTTGTTGTGCCGAGACGAGCGCCTTTTCGGCAAGACCTTGCCCATAGGGCGGATCGAGGAACGCGAGCGAGAACGGCGCGAGCGGCGAGACCGGTCCGAGCTTGGTCGCGTCGCGGCGGAAGATTTTTGTTACGCCGCCCAGGCCAAGCGTCGTGACGTTCTCGCGCAACAGCGCGCGCGCTTCGGCGCCGTCGTCGACCAGGAGCGCGAAGGCCGCTTCGCGCGACAGCGCCTCGATGCCGAGCGCGCCGGTGCCGGCGAACAGGTCGAGCACGCGCGCGCCCGTGACCGGATCGCCATAGGCATGCAGCAGAATATTGAACAGCGACTCGCGCAGCCGGTCGGCGGTCGGACGGACACCTTGCGATTTCGGCCCGGCAAGCACGCGCCCGCGCAGTCGTCCGCCGACGATGCGCATCAGAGCATGATCCCGAAAAATGGACGGCGATTTTCGGACAAGGTCATGCTTCGCCAATATCACTTGCCTTTGGGACGGTGCGGGCGCGCGCCGCGGGCGCGGTCCGGCGCGCGGCGGCGGCCCGAAGGCTTATGCGCCGGTTTGTGCGGGCGTTTGTAGGAGCGTTCGTTCTTGCGTTCATTCTCGCGCTCGCCTTTTCGCTCGCCGAAACGCGTGCCTTTGCTGAAATCCCGGTGTGGGGCTTGCGGCTCCGGCGCGTTGCCGTAGCGTTCGACGGCGACGCGTCGGCCTTTGCGATCGGTCAGCGCGTCCGCGCGCATCTTGCCTTGCGGCTGCGGCCGTGTCTCGTCGTCACGCGCGCCATGAAATCGGCGCCGCAATTTTCTTGCCGGCCGTGCCTCGTCATGCGCGCGCCAGGTGTGCTCGGCGTCTTTGCTTCGGCTTTTATGTTTCGGCCGTTCGTTGCCGTCGGATTTCTTCGGCCACGGCGTGACGCGCGTCTCGTCGCTCCGGCGCCGGTCCGACGGCTTTGCCGCGTCAGGTTCCGCACGGGCGGCGATTGGTGCGGAGAGATCGAGCTCCATCGCCGCGATCAGCTTGTCGCCGAGTTGCTCGCGCAGTACGCGCGTGCGTACCTCCTCGACGGCGCCTTCCTCGAGGTCGGCAAGCTGGAACGGTCCGAACGACACGCGGATGAGACGGGTCACTTCCAGGCCGAGATGCGACAGGATCGTGCGCACTTCGCGGTTCTTGCCTTCGCGGATGGCAAAGCTGAGCCAGAGATTGGAGCCCTGGACGCGTTCGCTCGTAGCCTCGATCGCGCCGTAATGAATGCCGCTGATGGTGATGCCGGCGCGCAACGCATCGAGCTGTCCTTGCGTGATGGTGCCGTGCGCGCGCACGCGATAGCGCCGCAGCCATCCGGTCGCCGGCAGCTCGAGCACGCGCGCCAGTTCGCCGTCATTGGTGAGGAGCAATAAGCCTTCGGTGTTGAAATCGAGCCGGCCGACGCTGATCAAGCGGGGCAGACTCTTGGGCAATTTGGCGAAGATGGTCGGACGCCCTTGCGGGTCGGCATGCGTGGTGATGAGTCCGCGCGGCTTGTGATAAAGGAACAGCCGTGTGCGCTCGCGCTGAGGCAGCGGCTCGCCGTCGACACTGATGCGATCGCGTCCGGTCACATTGCGCGCGGCGGAACGGATCACCTCGCCATTGACCGCGACGCGGCCGGCCGCGATCCAGTCTTCGGCTTCGCGGCGCGAGGCGAGGCCGGCGCGGGCGATCACCTTGGCGATGCGTTCGCCGGATTTGTGCTGGTCGGCTTTGCCGTCCATAGTTGCTCCTTCGGCGAGGCTGATAGCAGAGCCGGCGGCAGAGGACCAAATCATCTTTCATGCCATCGTTCATGGATATGGCGCTTGCAGAGGCCCGCGCCGCCGCGGCACGCGGTGAAGTGCCGGTCGGCTGCGTGGTCGTGCGCGGCAGCGACGTCATCGCCCGCGCCGGCAATCGCACGCTTGCCGAGCGTGATCCGACCGCCCATGCCGAGCTTGTCGCCATCCGCCAAGCGGCCGCGGCGCTGCGCTCCGAGCGGCTCGACGGCTGCGACCTCTATGTCACGCTCGAGCCCTGCGCGATGTGCGCCGGCGCGGTGTCTTTTGGCCGTATCCGCAGGCTCTATTACGGCGCGGCCGATCCCAAGGGCGGAGCGGTGGACAATGGCGTGCAATTCTTCGCCGCGCCGACCTGCCATCACCGGCCCGAGGTCTATGGCGGCCTGGGTGAAGCGGAAGCGTCGGCGCTGCTGAAAGACTTTTTCAAGGAGCGCCGCTGAGCACGGCGCGGTTCGGTCTCAGTCGGCCAGCAATGCGCCGAGCTTCTTCTTGACCTCCTCCTTCACCGCCTCGGCGGTGCGGATGATCGCGCTCGCCTGCAGGAAGCCGAGCGTGCGGAAAATGCTGACATTGGGTCTGATCACGAGATCGGGCGGCTCGTGATCGAGCTTTGCCGCGATAATGGCGCCGCCCATGACCAGCGCCGTGGCATAGACCGCATCCCAGGAATTGGGGATGTCGATGCGGTCGATTTCGGGAATGCCGTGGACGTCGACCGCGATGACGCGATCGGCAAGACCTTTCAGCCTGTCGAACGGCATCGGATTGGTGGCGCCGCCGTCGATCAGAACCCGGCCCTCGATCACGATCGGGCGGAACAGTCCGGGTATGGCGATCGAGGCGGCGAGCGCCGGGCGCAGCGGACCGGACGTGATCGGCTTCTCGCTGCGGCCATGCAGATCGGTCGCCATCACGGTCAGCGGAATTTCCAGCGCGGAAAAGTCATTCGGCACGCGGCTCGGCATGAATTGCTCGCAAAACTTTTCGGCATCCATCTGCGTCGCTTGGCTCAATCGCCCGGACAACAGGTCGGAGAATTTGCCGGCGCGGGCCGTCATCAGCCGGCGCCGCGTCTGGCTCCAGTCATGGGCAAAGGCGATGACATGATGGCGGATGTCCTTGCCGCTCATGCCGGCGGCATAGGAGGCGCCGATCAGCGAGCCGATCGATGTGCCGGCGATCGCGGTCGGCTTCACCCCCATCTCGTCGAGCGCTTCGATCACGGCGATATGCGCCAATCCCCGCGCGCCGCCGCCGCCGAGCGCCAAAGCAAAGGTCTTCATGCGCAGCGACTCACGATCTTGCCTCGCGCACGAAGGCAAAGCCTTTCGCCGCGAGCGGCCGCACCAGCTCGGCCTTGGCTGCGGCGAAAGCGCTGGTCGCGGTGCCATCGCGCACGCGGCCGGCAATGCCCTGCATGATGGCGGCGAGGCGGAAGAAATTGTAGGCGAAATAGACTGGCAGATGCGGCCGCGGATCGAGCCCGGTGCGCGCCACATAGGCATCGACATAGGTCTGCAGCGACGGAATACCGAGCGCCGCAAAATCGAAGCCGAGGAGCGAACCGGTCCCGGCCTCGGAATGCGGCATGTGCCATTGCATCAGGTGATAAGTGAAATCGGCAAGCGGATCGCCAAGCGTCGACAACTCCCAATCGAGCACCGCCAGGATTTTCGGCTCGGCCGGCGCGAGAATCATATTGTCGAGCCGGTAATCGCCGTGCACCAGGCGCGCCGGCTGCGGCGGCGGCAGATGTCCGGGCAGCCAGGCGATCAGTTCTTCCATCTCGGCGATGTGCTGCGTCTCCGACGCCCGATATTGCTTCGACCAGCGTTCCACTTGCCGCGCCACGTAATTCTCACCGCGGCCGAAATCGGCAAGCCCGATCGCGCCCGGGTCGAATGTGTGCAACCGCGCCAAGGTCGCGTTCATCGCGTCGTAGACGCGCGCGCGTTCCGCCGGATCGGCGGAAGGCATCTGCGGCTCCCAGAACACGCGGCCATCGACATAGCCCATGACAAAGAAGGCCGTGCCGATGACAGCGTCGTCGGCGCAATAGAGCACCGGCTCCGCCACCGGGAAGCCTTGGGCATGCACGGCGCTGATCACCTTGAATTCACGGTCAACCGCATGCGCCGAGGGCAGAAGCTTTCCCGGCGGCTTGCGGCGGAGCACGTAGCGGCGGGACGGCGTGTCGACGAGATAGGTCGGATTGGATTGGCCGCCCTTGAACTGGCTCACGGTCGTGGGCCCGGCGAATCCCGGGACGTGCCCGCGCAAATAGGCTTCGAGCCGTTCGGCATCGAAGCGCAGCCGCTCGGCGACTTCCCGTGTGCCGGAAAAAGCGCTCTGGCGATCGCTCACTGTCATGGCGTGGGAGTCTAGAACAAGAGATTCGTCATTGCGAGCGAAGCGAAGCAATTCAGCTTGAGACGCTGCTTTGGATGGCTTCGTCGCTTCGCTTATCGAAACGACAACTCGTGTCTAGCCGCGGAAGAACTCGAGGAGAACTGTTGCCGTTGCCGCGGGACTCTCTTCCGGCACATAGCGGGTCGAGTTCGGCATTGGCCGGCAGGCCGCTCGTGCCCCACAGCGCCGGCACCGGGCAGCCGCGCTTTATGCCGGCGCGGTCGGCCTCATCGTGGGCGAGATCGGGCACTAAGTCTTCTCTCGTTCCACGGCGCGCCAGCCGATGTCGTGACGGCAGAAGCCGTCTGGCCAGTGGATGCGCGACACGGCGTCATAGGCGCGCGCTTGCGCCTCGCGGACGGTCGTACCGATAGCGGAAACGTCAAGCACGCGCCCGCCATTGGCAAGGATCTTGCCGCCTTCCGCCTTGGTGCCGGCATGGAAGATTTCGACGCCTTCGACTTTGCCCGCAGCGTCGAGGCCTTCGATCACGCTGCCGCGTATGTAAGCGCCGGGATAGCCTTTGGCTGCCATCACCACGGTGAGCGCCGGCGCGTCGTACCAGCGCAGATCGAAGGCCCTGAGCATGCCGTCGCGCGATGCGAGCAGCGCCGGCACCAGGTCCGACTTCAGTCGCAGCACCAGCACCTGCGTTTCCGGATCGCCGAAACGCGCATTGTATTCGATCAGTTTTGGACCGTCCGCGGTGATCATCAGCCCGGCATAGAGCACGCCCTTATAGGGACAACCCATCGCTTTCATCGCCCGCAGGGTCGGTGCGATGATCTCGCGCATGATGCGCGTCGCCATGGCCTCGTCGATATTCGGTGCCGGCGAATATGCGCCCATGCCGCCCGTATTTGGTCCCTTGTCGCCATCGTAGGCACGCTTGTGGTCCTGCGCCGTGGTGAGCGGCAGCGCGGTCTCGCCGTCGCACAGCGCGAAGAAGGAGGCTTCCTCGCCATCGAGAAATTCCTCGATCACGACTTCGCCGACGGCTTCCCCCACGGCTCCCGGAATGCCGCCGCCGAACATCATGTCGAGCGCGTCTTCCGCCTCGGCAACGGTTTGCGCCACGACCACGCCTTTGCCGGCGGCAAGCCCGTCGGCCTTGATCACGATCGGCGCGCCGCGCGCATGCAAATAGGCCTTTGCCGGCGCAATTGCGCGGAAGCGTTCATAGGCGGCGGTCGGAATGTTGTTCTCGCGGCACAGATCCTTGGTGAAGCCCTTGGAGCCTTCAAGCCGTGCGGCGTCTTTGCTCGGGCCGAAGGCCTTGATGCCGACGGCTTCGAGGTCATCGACAATGCCGGCGCAGAGTGGTGCTTCCGGTCCGACCACGACGAGATCGATGGCCTGTTCGCGGCAGAAGCCGATCACGGCCGCATGGTCGGCAATATCCAGCGCTATGCATTCGGCCTCGCGCGCGATGCCGGCATTGCCTGGGGCGCAATAGAGTTTCTGCGTCAGCGGGCTCGCCGCGATCTTCCAGGCCAGCGCGTGTTCGCGGCCGCCAGAGCCAAGAATAAGGATGTTCATCGGATTCCTAACCGCTGCCGGATTGGGGTTAGCGGCCGGGCAGTGCCGGGACAAGGGGCGGCGAGGGGTTTAGGGCGCCTCTTGACCCATGTTCCACGGGGATTATCCGCCGCCGCGCTGTTTTCCGCCCCAGTCGGGGGCATATACAATGGACAAATGGCCAGAAGTCGAATCAGCGCGGAAATCGAGGTCGAAGCCGGCGGCATCGCCGCGCCGCCGCTTGCCAATATTCCGGAATGGTCGGTTTCCGAACTGTCCGCTGCCCTGAAAAGGACGGTGGAAGACGCCTACGGCTATGTCCGGGTGCGCGGCGAAGTCTCAGGCTTCCGCGGCCCGTCGCCCTCCGGCCATGTCTATTTCCGGCTCAAGGACGACAAGGCCGTGCTTGAGGCGGTAATCTGGAAGATGACCTTCGGCCGCATGCGGGTGAAGCCCGAGGAGGGCCTCGACGTCATTGTCTCCGGCCGGCTCACCACTTTCGCCGGCTCTTCCAAATACCAGATCGTTATCGACACGCTCGAGCCCGCCGGTATCGGCGCGCTGATGGCGCTCCTGGAAGAGCGCAAGAAAAAGCTCGCCGCCGAGGGCCTGTTCGACGAGGCGCGCAAACAGCTCCTGCCGTTCCTGCCGCAAGTGATCGGTGTCGTGACGTCGCCGACCGGCGCCGTCATTCGCGACATTCTGCATCGGCTTGCCGATCGCTTCCCGCGCCACGTGATGATATGGCCGGTGAAAGTGCAGGGCGAGACCTCTGCCGCCGAAGTCGCGGCGGCCATCGACGGCTTCAATGCGCTGCCCGAGGTTGCGAGCGGGCGTCTGCCGCGGCGGCCCGATCTCATCATTGTCGCGCGCGGCGGCGGGTCGCTCGAAGATCTCTGGTCGTTCAACGAGGAGATCGTGGTTCGCGCGGTCGCGGCGAGCTTCATCCCGCTGATTTCCGCCGTCGGTCACGAGACCGACGTGACGCTGATTGATTTCGCCTCCGACAGGCGCGCGCCGACGCCGACAGCGGCGGCCGAAATGGCGGTGCCGGTGCGCGCCGATCTGTTGCTCAATATCGATTCATTGGCACGCCGCGTGCTCGCATCTTGGCAGCGCTGTCAGGAAACGCGCTGGAGCGAATTGCGTTCGGCGGCCCGCGCGCTGCCTGACGGCGATGAAGTGCTGGCGCTGCCGCGGCAGCGTCTCGATCATGCGGCGTCGCGGCTGGCGCGGGCGCTGCACGCCAATGCGCAAATCCATCGCGTCGATTTCTCGCGCATCGGCGGTCGCTTGAGTCCGCAATTGCTGCGCACCAATATCGAGCGCCGCCGCGAGCGTTATGCCGGACTGACGTCGCGGCTGCGCGCGGGCGTGGCGGCGAATATTCAGGTGCACCGCACCCGCATTGCGCGCGAGGCCGAGCGCGTCCAGGCGTTCGGCGAACGGGCGCGGCGCGCGATGCGCCAGCTGATCGCTGTGCGGCAGACGCGCGCCGAACGCGGTGCGCAATTGCTGGCCGCATTTTCATATCGCGGGGTGTTGGCGCGCGGCTTCGCGCTGGTTCGTGACGCCGCGGGCACGCCGCTGCATACGGCGGCCGCGGTCGGTCCAGGCACGGCGGTCGAGATCGAATTTGCGGACGGCAGTGTCGGCGCTCGGGTCGAAGGCGCAAGAGCGCCGCGCTATCGAACCACCGCCGAACCCGGCAGGAAGCCAAGGTCGCCCCGCGACAGTTCCGAGCAAGGCAGTCTGTTCTAAATCCTTCGCTGGAACATGATCTTTTCCGAAGGCCGGTTCCACCTTTCCGGATCGTGCTCTAGCGCGCCAGCCATTCCGGCACCCGCTTGAAAGCGTCGTTGCGCGCGGCCGGATTTGTGCCGCTATGGGCGCGGCCGGATGGATCGGCGCTGGCAGCGAGACCCGTATGCAGCCGGATCGGCGAATTGGGCCGGTCGAATTCATGCTGCGCGCCGGGATAGACGATGATCTGTACATGGGCGCTGCGGTTGTGCGCGCCGGCAACCATCTGCTGACACACGGCCGCTAATTTCCAATCGTCGGCGCCGCCGGCAAGGATGAGGGTGGGCACGCGCGCGCTCCAGGCGGTTTCGCGCAACCGTCGGCAGCCCGGATAGAGTGTCACGGCAGAGCGGAAATCGGGGCCGCCGTCGCGCGGCGCCGCGGTCGGCCGCACCGCCCACAAGGCGGTGGTGCCGCCAGTGGACCAGCCGAACAGCGAGAT
>Ga0335073_10003628_pt1 | contig 21555 bp, 16 predicted proteins | sample Lox_Sample_22_FD_207093 | JGI IMG/M metagenome (GOLD analysis project Ga0335073, IMG submission 207093) | Soil microbial communities from Loxahatchee National Wildlife Refuge, Florida, United States - Lox_Sample_2.2 | ecosystem: Environmental > Terrestrial > Soil > Wetlands | place: USA...
TCCCGTTCGCCGCCGGTCCACCGTGCACTTGCACTCCAGCGAATTTGATCACCAGTTCTTGGATTTGAAACGCGTTTCCGTTGCCATTCGTGGCGTTCCCTGCTGCGCCGTTTGCGGGAGCGGCATTGTTGGACGCAACGTTAGCAACGGTGTTTTGGGCATTTCCGCCCGTCGTTGGCGTCGTGGCCGGTTGCAGCGCTTGCGCGAGCTGTTCCAATTGGTAGGCCAGAGCGGTGTAGGCCGTCGGGTCGAAGTCGTTGAGGATGCTGGCAACCTGATCGAGTTGTTGAATCTCTTGCGGCGTCAGGCCGAGTGCCGCCAGCGAAGTGTTTAAGCTCTGCAGTTGCTGTTGCGTCGTCAAAGAGCCGGCCGTGGCCGTTGCCGCAGTCGCCGCAGCCGTGGCGGCACCATTCGTCGTCCCCGCGGCAGTTGCCGTCACGGGCGCAGCATTGGCGGCATTAGTGCCGTCAACCGCTGCTCCCAGCGGTCCTATATTCACGATGGGCTGCGGTGCCGCAAATCCAGGCAAGTTCGCTCCGAGCGTATTCTGCTGCCCCGCAGCGCCGTTGCCAGCGGCGGTCGCCGCTGGTGCCGCTGCCCCGGTTTGGGCTGCATTATTTTGTCCCAACAGAAAATCTGCCGCGGCCGAGAAAAAAGAAAACTGGGCCACGCTGAACAGGCCGGCATCCTGTGCGGCGTTCTGCGGCTCGCCGTTCTGCGCGGAAGGCGTGAATAGATCCTCCGCCGGTGCGGCCGCGCTATTTGGCGCCGCCGTGCTGGTTCCTTTTGTTGTCGAAGGTAAGTCTTGGTTTTGTGCCGAACCCTGATTGAGAAGGCGTTCCGCCAGATTCACTAAACCGATCACGGACATACGCGGCCTCCAGAACAGGCTGAGGCGTCCTGTTTGGCACCGCTGGGCGGAACTTCACCCGGCTCGATGGGCGTCTGAACCTGTACTTTCAGCGTATCGGCAGACTGCGCAGAAACTTTAGTGAGCCTGTGAAAAAAAATAACTGCAGTGTTTTGTCACACTTCGCTGAGGAATTCCACATCCGCCGGTCCCGGCAGCAGCCCGGCCTTGGTCCCGCGGGCGATCAATTCGCGCACCGCTTGTTTCCCTCGTTCGCCATAACCCAAGGTCCAGCGGTTCACGTACATGTCCACGAACTTATCCGCGACGTCCGGGTCCATATCGCGCGCGAATTGCATGGCGTAGTTCAGCGCCTCTTCCCGGTGCTCCAACCCGTATTCCACGCTGCCCTTGATGGTCCGCGCAATCTGCAGACCCAATTCGCGCCCGAGAGCGCGCCGCACGGCATTACCTCCCAGCGGCAGGGGCAACCCGGTTTCTTCGTGCCACCAGACGCCCAAATCCACTACGCGGTGCATACCTAGTTGAGGAAAAAGGAGTTGTCCTTCGTGAATCAAGAGCCCGGCGTCGACCATCTCGTTCTTGACGGCATCGAGGATCTTGTCAAACGGGATCACCACCGGTTCAAAATTCGGCGTATTTAACCGTAAGGTTAAATACGCCGACGTCTTCAGTCCCGGAACGCCAATCCGCTTTCCACCTAACTCCTCCGGTTTCATGGACTTGGATGCCACTACGATCGGTCCGTAGTTCTCCCCGAAGCTCGCGCCGCAATCCAGCAGAATATATTTGTCCCGCAGGCTGGGGTACGCCGCGAAGCTAAGTGCCGTTACATCATAGGTTTCCGTAAGTGCGGCCTCGTTCAAGGTCTGGATGTCACAAAGCACGTGGCTATACCGGTAGCCCGGCGTGGCCAATTTGTGCGTGGCCAGGGCGTAGAACATAAACGCATCGTCGGAATCCGGCGAATGCGCCAGCTTGATTTCCTGGGTTTCTTTTTCGGTTTGCGAGGCTGCTTGTCTGGCGGACATGGGTCTTCCAGTTCCTTCTGGCTGGCCGATCAAAAGGAATCGGGTCGTCCGTCCCGGCCGTGACCCCCTGAAAAGACGAGACTTCCATCTGGAAGGCTCTGAAAGGAACGGCAGGGAGAGACGCTGCGGCGCTGGGACCTGCGTGGCGTGGCCAAGCCTTTTTCTGCAGGCACAGCCTAGCACAAGCCGCCGTCGCCTACAAACCATCCACGGAGATCACGCTGGTAAACGGCTTCCAGGCTGTCCGCAGTTGGCTCTAGAAATCAGTCGCCGCGGTTTCCTCGAAAATCAGGTGCTTGTCCATGTCCAGCATTTGTTTTCTGTATTGCTGGACCCCGATCAGCGCGGCCGCGAGCGGCGGCGCCCAAAGCGCGACTCGCCAAGCGTCTCCAAGCGTCCACAATTCCATCTCTGGAAGATAAATCGTGAAGAACACGAAACCGAAGAAGCAGGCCACGAACGTGAGCGCTGAGTTGCTTTGGAATGGTGGATACGTGCAGGTAAACGGAATCTTGCGGAAGCGGACGAGAACCAACTCGATCAGTGTGCAAACGCATGCCGCGAACAGGGCCGTGTGCAATAAGGCGGTTTCCGCTCCCCACAGCAGCCACGCCGAGACCAGGCAGAGCGGCACCAGCGGTGCCAGGGAAAACGTCAACAAAATTTTTCGCGCTACCGCACGGGTCGGCAAATTCGCGGGATCGATCCACATCGCGAAGACCCAGTTGGCCCGCAAGTCGGAGGGAACCTCAAACGCCAGGCGTATGCCCATAATCACGAAAAACGCCAGCACGAATGGAATCGAGAGCCCATCCTCCGATGGAGTCCGCAGCAACGCCAGCCCGCGGAGCGCCGTGTGCGGGCGCGGTTGCAGCGCCGCAATCAGCGCTTGGGTGCTCAGCACGAGTCCCATCGCCGCGAATGCCGCGGCAATCTGCAAATGCGCTTCGTTGCGCAGCAGCGTCCGCGTGATGAATTGAAAACAGGCCCGCTGCGGCGGATCGCGAAGGAGCACGCGCTGAACCAACTTCGCGGGCAGTAGACGCAATTGCATGCGCGGAACCGGTCCAATCGCGGCGACTTCTGGGACCCGTACAAAGGAGCGGCGGAAACTGAGGATGTAGGAGACGGCAGCGACCAGCAGCGTGCCCGCCAGCGCGACCCACGCCGTGTGTGCCATGTCGGCATAAAACGGATTTGCTCCGTTGCCCCATAGCGTTTCGCAAATTCCCACGAACCACACCGGCGGCAATGCCAGTACCGCGCGCTGATCGAACTGGGTTAGCTGCGCCAGATAGGTTGGCACGGCGAAACCGCTAGCCAGCAAAGCCAAGAACACCAGCGCCATCAAGAATCTGGCGTACAGCGAGATCCGCCGGAACATCGAATAAGGAAGCAACGTCAGCAGCAAACCGGCGATCGCAAAAACAACAAAGAAACTCCAAGCGCTGGCTAGCACTACCGTCAGCGCATGTCCAAAACCAAAGCGCAAAAAAACTCCCAGCGAATTTTGCCCGCCAGTCACCGCCACCGGAAATAGCACGAAGCTGCCCGCGTTCACATCGATGGTCAGCACGCCCGCCAATAGAAAGATAGCCGTTAGATTTCCGAGAAAGATTCTGCGCAGCGAGATCGGGAGCGGAACAATGTTGCTGTAGTCCCGCCGGTCGAGAAACAGCGCGTCCCAGCGCCACAACGCGGCCGCTCCAGTGACCGCCATGCTTAGTACGATAAAGAAATATTCGTCGGGAATCGTCGCCGTGAAGGGATCAAAACTCAACTCGCCGCGCATCCAACGCACCAGCGACCCGTACTTCTCAAATAGCAGAAGTGAGACCAGTGTGCCGGGCAGCGCCAGGACGATCAGAATCGTCACCAGCCCCACCTGCATGCTGCCGTCGCTCGAATCCCCGCCGTGAAAGACACGCCCCGCAAACACGCGCAGCAGCGCGCCAACCGGACGCCGCGACCATTGCTCCCAGCGGGCGCGAACGAATTCTCTGCCGCGAGCGATCACGAGGACACGACCACTTCAACGATGTTGTTTGCAATTTGCGAGATGTCGCGTTCTTCCACCAATTGCAGAAAAATATTCTCCAACGACGCTTCGCCGATCCGCTGCCGCACTTCCTCCGTCGCACCGCTGGCGATCACCTGGCCTTTTCGCAAGATCAGCAAGCGTGAACACACCTTCTCCACGACTTCCAGCACGTGCGAACAGTAAAGAATGATTTTTCCTCGCGCGCTCAGCGATTGGATCAGGTGCTTGAAAATCAGTGCGGACGTAACATCCAGCCCCGACAAAGGCTCGTCCAGCACCAGCACTTCCGGATTGTCCATCAGCGCGGAAATCAGCAAAATGCGCTGCCGCATGCCTTTCGAATAGGAACTCAGCGCCACATGCCGGTGCGGAAACAAGGAAAACAGCTCCAGCAGAGACTCGATCTTCTGTCCCATGCGACTGGCTTCCATGCTGCGCAGCGTCCCGACCAGTTCCAGGTATTCATACCCGGTCAGGTACGGATACAGGTTGGCTTCCTCCGGTACGTACCCGAGGTACTTGCGGTAGCCCACCAAATCCTGCTGAATGTTTTTTCCCTGGAAGAGGACCTGGCCGCGCGTCGGCTCCAGCAGGCCGGTCAACATTTTTACCGTGGTGCTCTTGCCCGCGCCGTTTGGCCCCAAATAGCCGAGAACTTGCCCCGGCTCGATTCGAAAGTCGATGCTCTGCACCGCCCGCACCGACCCGTAATACTTCGTGAGCCCCCTGGCTTCCAACATAGCGCGCCTCCTGCGAGCAGGCGGACTTCTGCGCGATCCCCGGGCAGAGCGTTGGACACCAGTCTGGCCTGAAAAGTTTCCGGATCAAAAACGCGGCAGCTTCCGTCGCACGATCAACTATCTTGGGCTCCGTTCGTAGGGGCGCTGTTGTGAGGCTTTTTTCTCCCGCCGCCGCGGCGACTGACGACGCCGTCTACCTCAGCTCTTCGCGGGGTTGCCTGCCTGCCCGGGCGCAGCCCCCTGTTTGCGCCAGAAGAAGTACGCTGGCAAGCCCAGCAGGAACAGCACGATGGCCACGGCCAGGTTCTTGAAGTCCCCCGAATGCAAGAGCGCCACCGCGATGGCGTTGCCCACGATCGCCGCGGCGGCCAGCACGAACAGCAGCGGCGTCCAGGGGTAGCCCGGCACGCGATAGGGGATCGTCAGCCCGCGATTCGCGCGCCGCAGCGGAAAAATCGCTGCCGCACCCAATCCATAAAAAATCCAACCGATGAAAATCACTCCGCCAATCAGTTCCGCAAACTTCCCCGCGCAGGCCAGCACGGCCGACCATACTCCCAGCGCAATCACCGCTGCGGCGGGCGTCTGAAATCGTGGATGCACGGCTGCCAGGCTTTTGAAAAACAAATGATCGTTGGCCATCGCATAAAACACGCGCGGGGCCGTCAAAATCACGCTGTTCGCTGCGCTGAACGTCGAAATCAAAATCGTCAGCGCCACAATGATTTGTGCCTTCCGGCCCAGCACCACCGATACCGCGGTTGCCGCAATCGTATTGCTCGCCGTCGCTCCGGCGGGTCCCAGGGCAAACAGGTAACCAACAATCGCAAATAAGTACAAACCCGCCAAGCTCAGCGAGCCCAACAAAAACGCCCGCGGAAACGCCTTCTGCGGATTCACGACTTCTCCCGCCGTGTACGTCCCGAATTGCCATCCCTCATACGCCCACAGCACTGCGATCATCGCTAGGCCAAAATCGGACCACAAGCCGAGGCCATGCTCCGTCGCTCCCATCGCCGCCGGCAAATCTCCGCCATGCGCGCCCAGCGAAAGTAGAATCGCGCTGACAATCAGGATGATTCCCACCTTGATCAGGGTCGTGACGTTTTGCAGGTCCGAGCTTTTCCGCGTTCCCCATACGTTTACCGCGGTCACCACCGCAATCATCACTACGGAAAGCACCGTCAATCCCAGCGGCGATAAGGGGATAATCTCCGCGAAGTGCTCCGCGAACGCCCGCGCCAGAGCCGCCACCGACCCGCTGGCAATCACCAGAAACAGGCACCAGCCGTACAAAAACGCCGGCGCCCGCCCAAACGCGTCGCGAATGAAGCAATAAATCCCGCCCGCCTCCGGATTAGTGGCCGCCAACTCCGCGTACGTCAACGCGCCCAGCAGCGAAAGAACCCCGCCCACTACCCACACCACCAGCGACAGTCCCACCGACCCGTGGACTTGCCGGAGGATAATTCCCGGGGTAAGAAAGATTCCCGAACCGATCACGCAGCCGACAAACAGCAAATACAGATCGCGCAGCTTGAGAGTGCGAAGGAGGGGCGGCATCAGCAGGCGGCGAGGCTTTTCAGGCGAAGGGGCATGGTGAAGCCTGCATCCTATCCGAACTCTCCGCCTCGTCAACCGAAACTTTCCCGCCGTAGTCTTCGCGTCACGAATAATTTCCGCCAACAGCCATCCGACTTGCCCCGAACTCATCCGCGACCAAGTTGGCGCGCTGCAATTTGTGGTCCTCCACCAAAGGCGTTTGACGCAAACTTTGTCATCCCGAATCCCCGCGTTCTTTGCGGGGTGAGGGATCTGCTTTTCGCTTCCAGCGTTCCGCATCGCCTGGCATCATCAGCTTCCGCCGATATTCAATTAAGGGTTGACATCTTACCCAAGCCCGCGCATACTCCGGTCAAATGTCAACCCAAGACGAGAAAGAACGCCTCGAACTCCTGCAGGGTACCCTCGACTTGCTCATCCTGCGCACGCTTATTTTCGGCCAGCAGCACGGCCAAGGCATCGCCCGCGCCATTCAGGACACTTCCGGACAGGAACTGCTCGTCGAACATGGCGCCCTTTATCCCGCGCTGCAGCGCCTCGAAGATCGCGGCTGGATTTCCGCCAAGTGGGGCGTCTCGTCCAACAATCGCAAAGCCCGCTTCTACGCGCTCACCGCGGCCGGCCGCAAGCAGCTTGTCCGCGAAACCACCAAATGGAAGCGGCTCTCCGCCGCCATCGCGCGCATTCTCGATCCCGCCAGGGAGGGTTAATGCCATGTTCTGGCGCAACCGCAAGAGCAACCAACGGCCCGCGGGAGATTTTTCCGCGGAAATCCAAGCGCATCTCGAGCAGGAAACTGCGCGCTTGCAAGAACAAGGTTTCAGTGCAGCTGAAGCCCGCGCCGCCGCTCGCCGTTCTTTCGGCAATCTCCTCCACGCCGAAGAAAAGTTCTACGAATGCCACCGCTGGCTTTGGCTCGATCATCTTCGCCAGGATTTTTGCTTCGCCATGCGTATGCTCCGCAAATCTCCAGGTTTCACTGCCATAGCCGTCCTGACGCTTGCCCTCGGCATCGGCGCGAATACCGCTATTTTCAGCCTGGTAGATGGAGTGATGCTCCGCGCGCTTCCCGTCGCGGCGCCGGACCAGCTCGTGGTGTTCAAGTGGACGGCGCGCGAGAGACCCAAATTCCACGGCCACAGCGGGTACGGAGATTGCGACACTCGGGTGATGGATTGCGCGGTTTCGGGGCCCTTCTTTGAAACCGTTCGCGCACAAGCAAAAAGCTTCAGTGGAGTGGCGGCCTTTGCCGGGCCGCTCGACATGGTCTTGAGCGGAAACGGGCCGGCGAACATTGTGACGGGGGAGTTCGTCTCAGGCGATTATTTCTCGACGCTGGGCCTGAACATGGCGCTTGGGCGGCCGCTGGGGCTGGCCGACGAGTCGCGCTCCTCTCCACCGGCGATTGTTTTGAGCTACAGCTACTGGCGGCGTGCGTTTGGAGGCGACCGCACCGTGATTGGCCGGACGGTGCGGCTGGACAGTGTAGCGGTCATGATTGTGGGGGTGACGCCGCCCGCGTTCACCGGCTTGACCCCTGGAAAAACTCAGGATCTTTTTCTCTCTTTCGCTCTTTCTGATCGAATCAAGGCGGAGCATTGGGGGCCGACGGACCGCTACTTCGATCCCGAAACATGGTGGGTGGTGATGGTCGCGAGGCTGAGGCCGGATATTTCGCCGGCCCAGGCGCAAGCGGAAGCGACGTTGCTGTTTCGGAATGAGGTGTTGCATGGCGCCAAGCCACTGTCGAAAGAAGAAGACGATCCCGCCATAAACCTCGTTTGGGCCCGCCAAGGCTTGAACGGCGAGAGCAGTCAAATTGCACCCATGATTTATTTGATGATGGTGGCGGTCGGGTTCGTCTTGTTAATCGCCTGCGCCAATGTTGCGGGGCTGCTGCTGGCTCGTTCGGCGAAGCGGCAGAAAGAAATGGCCGTGCGGCTGGCCTTGGGCGCCGGCCGTAAACGGATCATCAGGCAATTGCTGACGGAGAGCGTGCTGCTCTCGCTGCTGGGCGGAGCGCTGGGAGCGCTCGTGGCCACGTGGGTCGTGGGAGCCATCACCAAGTTGATTGCGGATGGAATCAACGCGGAGTTTCCCTTCGTGATTGGGCCGGACTGGCGGGTGCTGGCCTTCACGATTGCGGTGACGTTCGCGACAGGGATCCTGTTCGGCCTCGCGCCGGCGCGAAACGGCTCGCGTGCGGACCTGACCACGGGACTGAAAGAAAACGAAGTGTTCCTGGCCGGGCGGACCCGCAGGACGCGGTGGTTCCGTCTCGGGGATGCTTTGGTGGTCGCGCAGGTAGGGTTGTCCATCGTGGTGCTGGCCGGCGCAGGATTGCTGGTGCGCACGCTGCACAACCTTCACCAGCTGAATCCTGGCTTCGACACGCGAAACATCCTGCTGTTTGGGCTCGATCCGGCCATTGCCGGATATAACGATGAACAAACTGCGCGTCTCTATGGCGATTTGCGCGCGCAATTTGCGGCGCTACCCGGAGTGCTCTCGGCGAGTTACTCGGAAGACGCACTGCTCAGCCAGAGCTGGTCCGGCTATGACGTCCACTTGGACGGTGCCCCGCTCAAGGTGAACGTGAATACGGCGGTCTTGCCTGTCGGAATGGATTTTTTCTCCACCATGCACATTCCGCTGCGAGCGGGCCGCACCTTCCGTTCAGAAGATTTTGCTTCAGCGGCGGCGACGCATGCAGCGCTTAAGGCGGCAGAGCACGCTCCGGTGATCCCACGAAACGCAGGATCGGCAGAAGCGAAAGGAGCGCCGGTGCCGGCAATTGTCAACGACGAGTTCGCACGACGCTTCTTTGCAACCCAAAACCCTGTCGGCAAGCACCTCGGCGAGGAGGAGACCGACGAGCCGCCAACCGTTCCGCAGCCGGGATACGTAATCGTAGGCGTCGTCGGCAATACCAAGTACGCCGACTTGAAGGGGGAAATCGGGCCGATGATGTATTTGCCGATGGTGGCGCACAGCGCGAACTTTGAACTGCGCAGCGCCGAAAATCCCGTGGCGCTGCTGGGGGTGGTACGCGCCGTGGTTCAGCGGGTCGACAAGGGTCTACCTGTCTCTCTCGTGCGGACGCAGTCCGAACAAGTAGAACAGACACTCTTTCAGGAGCGCGCGCTGGCGCGACTAGCCGGCTTCTTTGCCGCCGTGGCGTTGGTGCTGGCATGCATCGGGTTGTATGGCTTGCTTTCGTATGAAGTGACACGCCGGACGAAAGAGATCGGGATTCGCGTGGCCCTGGGGGCAGAACCAAGCAGTGTATTGCGGCTCGTCGTGTTGAAGGGGATGTTGCTGGCGGCCGTCGGAGCGGCGGCAGGCACTGGCGCAGCCTTGGTAGTGACGCGCTACATGGCCAGCATGCTGTACCACGTGCGTGCGAACGACCCTTTGACCATGGCCGCAGTGGTGGTGTCTCTGGGTCTCGTGGCGTTCGCGGCGTGCTGCTTGCCGGCCCGGCGCGCGATGGGCGTCGATCCGATGGTCGCGCTGCGGCACGAATGAGGCGAGAGAAAGCAAGGAGTTGAAGCGATGTTCCGACGCAAACGCAAGAGCAGCGACTTCAGTGACGAAATCAAAGCCCACATTCAGCACGAGGCGGAACGCCTCCGCGAGCAGGGGATGAGCGCAGAGCAAGCCCGCGCCGCTGCTCGCCGCAACTTCGGCAACCTGCTCCACGCCGAAGAACGCTTCTACGAGTCCCGCCGGTGGCTCTGGTGGGACCACTGTTCGCGCGATATCCGCTACGCCCTTCGCATGCTGGCCAAAACTCCGGGCTTTACCGCCGTGGCGCTGCTCATGCTGGTCCTCGGCATCGGAGCCAACACCGCGATTTTCTCTATCGTTAACGCCCTTCTGCTCAAAAGTCTTCCTTATTCCCATCCAGAGCGTTTAGGCGTCATTTATCAGCGGACCATTGGCGCCGACTCCTCGGATTTTCGGCGGAATGTGGACGGCGAACAGTGGGAGCAACTGCGCGACAACGTCCCTTCACTGCTGCCGGCCATTGCCAGCATGCGCGCCAACGGCGTCAACTTCCGCGCCGATGGAAAAGTGCAATACCTGCACGTGGGCCGCGTTTCGGCCCACTATTTCGATGTTTTCGGACTGCAACCGCTCCTCGGCCGCAATTTCCTCGAAGGCGAGGACCGTCCTCACGGTCCCAAAACCGCCATTCTAAGCTACGCGCTCTGGCACAACACCTTCGCCGCCGATCCGAACGTCATCGGCCACACGATGTTGCTCAAAGGCGAACCCTACACCATCGTCGGCGTGCTCCCGGAAAACTCCACCACTCCCCTGATCGCTGACGTTTACACGCCTCTGCAAGCCAGCCCGCAAGGCGAGGGCGTCGGCACCAATTTTCGTCCCTTCCTGCGGCTCCGCGACGGCGCTAACTGGCAACAGGCCGATGCCGAAATGAATCGTGCTTGGGTGCACACGCACCGAATGGAAGATTTCCGCAAGGACAATCCCGGCTCGCAGCGCACCTTCTACTGCGTTCCCCTGCAGCGCGGCGAAACCGATGAGTTGCGCCCGCAAGTTCTTGGCCTGATGCTTTCCGCCGGAGTAATCTTCCTCATTGCTTGCGCCAATCTGGCTGGTTTGACGCTGGTGCGCATGTCTCGTCGCAAAGCTGAATTTGCCACGCGGTTGGCTCTTGGTGCGTCGCGCTGGCAAATTCAGCGCCAGCTCTGGATCGAAACGCTCCTGCTGGGAGTTGCCGGCGGGATCGCCGGCATCGCGACCGGTTTCCTGGCTCTCCGCGGCTTGTTGCTCCTGCTTCCGGAGCACTTCTTGCCTGTTGCCGCCGTATCTTTGGACGCCCGCGTTCTCGGCTTCACCATCTTCCTCTCTCTATTGACTAGCATTCTTTGCGGGATGTTCCCCGCCTTCGCCACCAGCAGCGTGGACCTACGCGCCTCGCTTGCCAGTCGTGGCGTCGGATCGAGTGTCGGTAGTCTCCGCTTGCGCCAGGCGCTCATCGCCGCCGAAGTCGCGCTCACGGTTGTCTTGCTTGCCGGCGCCGGCCTCTTGATTCGCACCCTGATTCATCTGGAAACTCTGCCGCCCGGCTTCAATCCTTCCGGAGTCCTTACCGCCAAAGCATCGCTCGACGACGTCACCTACCACGACGCCTCGAAATTTCGCGCCCTGCTGAACGAGAGCCTCGCCAACATGCGCGCCATTCCCGGCGTCCAAAACGCCGCCGTCGGTCTCACCCTTCCCTACGAACGCTCCGTGCTCACCGGAGTAACCGTCTCCGAAGGCCGGGAAGCTGGTAAGCAGATCACCGCCAATGAAGTCTATGTCACGCCCGGATACTTTGAGACGCTGCAGATTCCCTTGCTCGAAGGGCGCACCTTTACGGACGCCGACGGACCCCCTGCGCAGCACGTGGTCATCGTCAACCAGAGTTTCGCCCGAAGTTTTTTTCATGGCGTGGACCCCATCGGGCACCACCAAAACGGCGGGGAGGGCGACACCGTCGTCATTGGTGTAGTCGGCGATACGGTCACCTCGTCGGCTGGTGGTCTGCATGCCGGATCCGCTCCGCTGACCAAAGAAGAAGTCATCTATCTGCCAGCGGCCCAAATGGATGGCGCGTTTCTCTCGTTGGTTCATTCTTTCTTTCAGCCCAGTTGGATTGTCCGCACCGCCGCGCCGATCCAGGGCCTCACTGCACAGATGCAGCAGGCCGTCGAAACCGTCGATCCCAATTTGCCGTTCTCTGGCTTTTTCAGCATGCGCGATTTGCAGGCTTCCACTCTGGCCATGCAACGCATCGAAGTCGCGCTGCTGACCGTGTTGGCTGCTCTCGCCTTGCTGCTTAGTGCGGTCGGCATTTTCGCGCTGGTCGCCAATCTCGTCGCGCAACGCACGCGCGAAATCGGCATCCGCATGGCCTTGGGCTCAACCGTCCAATCCGCTATGGCGCATATCGGCTCCGCGGGCGTCCGCGCCTCCGCTGTGGGCCTGCTGGTGGGCCTGTTCCTCTGCCTCGCTGCTTTGCGCCTCATGCGCGCTGTCTTGTTTGGTGTGGGCGTCTACGACGTGCCGACGATTCTCGCGGTGATCGCCATCCTCGCGTTGGTCACGCTCGCCGCTGTCATCGTGCCCACGCTGCGCATTGCCCGCATCGATCCCGCCACCACATTGCGCGAAGAATAGGAGTCCTTCACCATGTTGCGACGCAAACGCACCGCCGCCGACTTCACTTCCGAGATGCAAGCGCACCTCGAACACGAAACCGCCCGGCTGCAAGAGCAAGGCTTGAGCGAAGCCGACGCCCGCGCTGCCGCTCGCCGCTCCTTCGGCAATCTGCTTCGCTCCGAAGAACGTTTCTACGAATCCCGCCGCTGGCTCTGGTTCGACCACTTCCGCCAGGATCTGCACTACGCCGCGCGTTTGCTCCGCAAATCTCCCGGTTTCACCGCCATCGCCATTCTCACCATCGCTCTCGGCCTCGGCGCCACCACCGCGATCTTCAGCGTCGCTCGGCGCGTTGCTCATGGCCAGATTCATGGCGCGCCTGCTGTACGGCGTGCAGCCACCGATCCGTTGACGTTTGGCGGTGTAGCGTTGCTGCTGCTGGCGGTAGCGCTGCTGGGATGCTGCGTCCCGGCGCGGCGAGCGTGGCGCGTCGATCCGATGGTGGTGTTGCGGCACGAATGAGAAGAGCGAATAGTGAGTAGTGCGGTTGAGAGAAACGTGTTCCATGTTGAGGAAGTGGCGAGTGACGAGTGAAGAAATTGCTTCGTGTTCCGTGACTCGTGATCCGTGTTCCGTGAGAAACGAACCGACGGTCGATAGCTGACCGTGGCCGAAAGGGAAGGATGGAACGCAGAGGTGCGGGGCTCGCGGAGAAGAGCGTGGGCAAGCGATAAAGCCCCACCCCCGGCGTTTGTGCACAGAGGGCGGAAGATGTTGAAAGGAAGGAGAATGGGACTTGGGGTAGCGCGGAAAAGTGCAGAAGAGAGTGAGTAGTGGGTAGTGAGGCAGTGAGTAATGCGGTCGGAGAGGACGTGATCCGTGGTCGTGTTCCGTGAAGAAGTGGCGAGTGACGAGTGGGAACGAGGGCGAAAGGGGGCGAAAGGGTACACCCCCTGTGTTTTGGGCAAAGAGTTTGGAAGTTGCTGAGGGGAAGAGGGTTGGGGGAGATCTGTAATTTTGAAGAGTGTGGAAGTTGTTGAAGGGAAACGAGTTAAGGAAATGCGATTTTGCGGGGAGAGCAAAAGAGTTCGGAATCGATTGAAAAAAAGCGTTACGTTGAGAGCTTGGCGCGAGAAATGGAAAGAGTGCGGAAGCCGTTGGAAGGAAAGGGATTGAGGGGGACGCACGGGTTGGCGAGCGATAATCACAGAAGATGTTACCATAGAAGTAACAGATTGTCAAGGGAATTAGGAGGAAGAGAGGAGATTTCTTCCGCGGAGGCGCAGAGACGCGGAGGAAAGAAGGAAAAGGATCGGACATTATCTCGTACGTGAAGAACTACCTGGCGGTGCAGTTCAAGATCGACTATGTGAATGCGAAGGGTGAGATATCGAATTATTTTCCGGATTTTGTGGTGAAGGAGGCGCCGGGAAAATTGTTTGTGGTGGAGACAAAGGGTTTGGAAGACCTGGATGTGCCGCTGAAAATGGCCCGGCTGAAGCAATGGTGCGCGGATGTGAACGGAGGGCAAAATCGCGTGCAATACGATTTTGTGTTTGTGGACGAAGAGTCGTTTCGTCGGTTTAAGCCGCGGAGTCTTGCCGATCTGGTTGCGGGATTCAGGGAATATAAAAGTTAGACCGGATCCTTTCAAATGAAAATGAGAAGGGGAGGAGGAGGTCACACATGTGACCAGCTCATGAGGAATCGTGTGTTTGCATTTGTGGAGCGCGGGTGGGGCAAGGCGCGCAGGCAGGAATGCCGGTGCCACGCGGGCACGATGCAGAGGCCGGCAGGATGCCGGCGGTACGTTAGATGGTGGAGATGGGGGCGGGCATGAAGGAGAGGAGGAAGATGACGAAGGTGAAGAAGGCGAGGAGCTGGCGGGGGCGGTCGAGGGGGGCGGGGTCGTAAAGGGGAGCGGTGCGGAGGAGGCGGATGCCGAAGAGGAGGGTGGCCCAGAGGTACCAGAGGCTCCACTGGGGCTGGAGGCTGCCGGGGCGGAGGGTGGTGAAGTAACCGAGCGCGATGAGGGCGAAGGGCAGCAGCCAAGAGAAGAGGCGATGGAGGCGTGGGCTGACGGAGCGGAGGATGTGGCCGCCGTCGAGCTGGCCGGTAGGAAGAAGATTGAGGGAAGTGGCGAAGAGGCCGACCCAGGCGGCGCGGCCGATGGGCGGGAGGAGCAGCGTGTTGGGATTGACGCCGGGATGGAAGAGGCCGTTGAGAAGGCGGAGGAGAAGCGGAGCGCCGAAGAGGACGTCGGTTTGCGAGGGGTCGGGATGAGCGAGCGCGGGAACGACGGCGGAGTGGAGGACGCCGTAGAGCAGCGCGGGGACGGCGAAGAGGAAACCGACGATGGGGCCGGACGCGCCGACGTCAAAGAGGGCGCGGGTGGTACGGATCGGGGAGCGAATGAGGATGAAGGCGCCGAAGGTGCCGATGAGCGACGGAAACGGAATGAAGAACGGGTAAGTGGAATGGATGTGATGACGGCGGCAGGCGAAGAAATGGCCGAGTTCGTGGGCGAGGAGAATGGTGAGGAGGGTGAGGGCGAAGGGCAGGCCGGGGAGAAGCGCGGCGGGATTTTTGTAGAGGAGGGGAAAGGCGCGGAGGAATTCGTCCAGGGAGGCAGGTTGCTGGTGGGCATAAGCGACGGCGAATTGAGTGCCGGCGACGAGGCAAGTGGCGAGAGTGCAGAAGAAAAGCGCGATAGCGAGAAGCAGCGAGCGGAAAGAGGGGTGCGGGAAGACGGGGACGTAATTGGCGGCTTGCGGCGGGAGATTGCGCCAGTCGAGATGGGGAGGAAGAGTGTCGAGGACGGAGTCTGGAGGCTGCGTGCTCACGAAAGTGGGGACCTAACAAATAGTGTACACGGTTTGCGGAGTGATGAGGGGAGTGGGATGAGTTGAGAGTGGAAGCTGAAGGTTGAAGGAAGAGGAAGGGCGGCGTGCGAAGCGATGGCGGGGTTGGAAGTCGAAGACCGAAAGTGGGTGCAAGGTTGGGATTGCAAGGGAAGCAGACTGGCCTTTGGACCGGGTGTTATTCGACACGTGAAGACGCCAGCTAGTTACACAAAATCGTTGTGGGGAACGGAAGCGAAGCGTAGGATGAAGCCACTTTGGGTGTGCGGCCGGTAAAGTCCGGCCGTCGGAGCATCGGGACTTCCCGCGCCCGGCGAGAGAAGAGCCGCGGTCTCCTATCAAAAGGAGTGGACTGATGAAAGCATCGGGCAAAGTGAATGGAGTGGCAGTGTGCGCAGCGCGAGTGGCGCTGTGCACGGCGCTGCTGTTGTGCGTGGCAAATGCAGCGCGAGGGCAGCGGTTGATGACGCGGCACACGCGGGAGGCGGTGGTCAGCGGGCAGGCGCGGCTGATCAATCGCATGCCGGCGGCGCAGTCGTTGCGGCTGAATATCGTATTACCGCTCGGCGATCCGGGAGGGCTGGAGAATTTTCTGGCGGACGTGTACAACCCGAAAAGCGCGACATACCGGCATTTTCTGACGCCGCAGGAGTTTACGGCGCGATTTGGGCCGAGCGCGGCGGACTACGAGGAAGTGGTGAATTATGTGAAGGCGCACGGGTTGAGTGTGGTGGGTGGTTCGCGCGATGGAATGGACGTGCAGGTGGAAGGGTCGGTGGCGGACATCGAGCGGGCGTTCCACGTGAACATGGGCGTGTATCAGCATCCCACGGAGAACCGGACGTTCTTTGCGCCGGACCGGGAGCCGACCGCGGATTTGCGCTTTGCGTTGTGGCACATCTCGGGGCTGGACAATTTTTCGATACCGCACCCGCTGTTCGTAAAGAGAAGTGATTTCGCGGCGGCGCACGGAATCGCGGCGGAGGCGGTCGTGTCGCATGCGACGACGGGATCAGGGCCTTCGGCGTCGTTTTTGGGAAGCGACATGCGCGCGGCGTATTACGGCGGAACGGCGCTGACGGGTGCGGGCCAAAACCTCGGATTGTTCGAGTTTTTGGGGACGGATTTGGCGGACTTGACGACGTACTACGGCAATGTGCACCAGACGAACAACGTGCCGGTCACGGTGCTCTCGACGGATGGGACGAGCACGTCGTGCGTGGATTCGCGCGCGGGCGGGAGTTGCGACGACACCGAACAGACGCTAGACATGACGCAGGCGTTGGGCATGGCGCCGGGACTGGCGAGCCTGACGATGTACGTCGGGTCCACGGATACGGCGATTATCAGCGCGATGACGACGCACAGTCCGTTGCCGACGACGATTGGCTGTTCCTGGGGCTGGACGCCGGCGGACCCGAGCACGCTGAATCCGTACTTCCAAAAGATGGCCGCACAGGGGCAGAACTTTTTTGCGGCATCAGGCGACAGTTCGACGTGGTCTTCGCGGAATGAAGCGTGGCCGGCGGACAATGCGTTTATCGTTTCCGTGGGCGGGACCGATTTGGTGACGGCGAGCGCGGGTGGGCCGTGGAAGTCCGAGACAGCGTGGGTGGACAGCGGCGGCGGCGTTTCGCCGGATGGCATCGCGATTCCGTCGTGGCAGCAGCTTTCGGGCGTGATCAATTCGAGTAATAAAGGATCGACGACGCTGCGCAACGGCCCGGACGTTTCCGCGAACGCGAACTTTACGTTTTATGTTTGCGCGGACCAGACGACATGCACAGCGAACGACTACGGCGGGACAAGCTTTGCCGCGCCGATGTGGGCAGGATACGTGGCGCTGGCGAACCAGCAGTTGGCAGAAAACGGGCAACCTACGATCGGGTTCATCAACCCCACGATTTACGCGCAGAACGTGACGTCGAGTTACGCGACGGATTTCCACGATATTACCAGCGGAACCTCGGGAAGCTTTTCGGCGGTGACCGGGTATGACCTGGTGACCGGCTGGGGCAGCCCGAATGGCGTGGGGCTGATCAATGCGCTGGCGGGCGGCTCGACGTCCACGCCGAGCTTTAGCGTTTCCGCATCGCCGGGGTCGGTGTCGGTGGTGCAAGGGAGCAATGGCAGCTCGACGATCAGCACCAGCGTGGCAGGCGGATTTAATTCCGCGGTCAGCTTGTCGGCCAGCGGCCAGCCCAGTGGAGTGACGGTGACGTTCAATCCGACGTCGATTGCGGCGCCGGGAGCGGGCAGCTCGACGATGAGCATGGCGGTGGCATCGACGACGGCGACCGGAACGTACACGATCACGGTCACCGGGACAGGCGGAGGCCTGACGGAGACCACGACGGTATCGCTGATCGTAACGGCACCGGCGGCGGGGAATTTTAGCCTGTCGCCGTCACCGAGCAGCTTGACCATTACGCGCTCGTCGCACGGGACCACGACCATTACGATCACGCCGTCGAATGGATTCACGGGCAGCGTGACGCTGTCGGCGAGCGGACTGGGTAGCGGAGTCACCGCGGCGTTCAGTCCGAATCCAGCGACGGGCACCAGCACACTAACGTTGACGGCCAGCAGTTCGGCGACGACCGGAACGCGCACCGTGACGATTACGGGCGTTTCCGGATCACTGACGCACACGACGACGATTAGCCTGCGAGTGCGGCGCTAACTGTTTCCAAATGACAGAAAAAGCGATTGGCAAATCTGAGAAGTTGGTCGCAAACAGCTAGGCGGTTTTGGCGGCTTCCATACCCTGGAGTTCTTTGCCGGGCTTGAAGCGGACGGCTTTGCCGGGAGGGATGTTTACTTCTTCGCCGGTGCGGGGATTGCGGCCGATGCCAGTCTTGCGGGGCTTGACGCTGAAGACGCCGAAGCGGCGGAGTTCGATGCGCTGGCCACGGCCGAGTGCCTGCTTGAGCGACTCGAAGACAGTTTCGACGGCCTGTTCGGCCTTGGTGCGGCTGATCAGGGTCTTAGTGACCACCGCGTTGACGATATCGAGTTTAATCACGCCTTCCTCCGACTTGATGGCAAATGCTAGAAGGTGAGGCGTAGGTTGTCAAGGCGGCAGGGGCGGCAAGTTGTCAAGAAGAGTTAAGGAAAGATAGACTGATGCGCTCGCGGCGTTGAATGTGAGATGCGGAGTGATGTTGACCGCGCCAAATGAGAATATCTGGGCGCGGTTTACACCGTGGGCACGATGTATCGTGCCCCTACAAGTTGCGAGAATCGCGGTGGCAAGAAGCGCAACGAGGAGGAGTGGATGTCGGTAAAGCCAGACAAGTGGATCCGGCGGATGGCGCTGGAGCACAAGATGATCGAGCCGTTCACGGACCGGCAGGTGCGGGAGGGCGTGATCAGCTATGGCGTGTCGTCATACGGGTATGACATTCGCGTGGCGGATGAGTTTCAGATTTTTACGAACGTGAACACGACGATTGTGGACCCAAAACATTTTGATCCGCGGTCGCTGGTGCCGTTCAAAGGGGAAGCGTGCCTGATTCCGCCGAATTCGTTTGCGCTGGCGAAGTCGGTGGAGTATTTCCGGATTCCGCGGAACGTGTTGACGATTTGTCTGGGGAAGTCGACGTATGCGCGGTGCGGAATCATCGTGAACGTGACGCCGTTCGAACCGGAATGGGAAGGATTTGTGACATTGGAGATCAGCAACACGACGCCGTTGCCGGCGAAGATTTACGCGAATGAAGGATTGTGCCAGGTGTTGTTCTTCGAGTCGGATGAAGATTGCGAAGTGAGCTACAAGGATAAGAAGGGGAAGTATCAGGCGCAGGGCGGGATTGTCTTGCCGAGGCTGTGAGAAAGAAGAGGTACAAAGTCGAAGGTTGAAAGTCGAAAGTAGACCGCCCAAGCACCGGCGTGGACGGCAGCACTATTCGTGTTTTTCATTTCTAAGCTTAGCCGGGAGGAAAATGCGGTCGCCGCTCGGGTCGAGGCAAAACGGTCGTGTTCAGAAAGATGACGCTACGAAGATTCCGCGGAGAGGCGCTGGGTGGAGATTTGGGTGAGTTTGGTGTTAGCGAGGGGGTAGCCGCGTTCACGCCATGCGGCTAGGCCGCCTTCGAGGGGGCGGATACGGGTGATACCTTGTTTTCTGAGGAGCAGCGCCACACGGGCGCTGGTGGCTTCGTTTGGTCAAGTACAGTAGAGAACGACTTCCTGGTCGTGACGGAGAAGTTCTCCGTGCTGTTCGAGATTGCTGGCGTCCATGTGCAGGGCGCCGGGAATGGTTTCGGGGTCAGCTTCAAACTCGACGGAGTGACGCAGGTCCACGACAGCAACTTCTTCGCCGGCGTCCAATCTTTCCTTTAATTCATCCACACTGATACGAGCGATGCGCAGTTCGCGCATAAAGCGGCGGCGGCTGATGTATTTGTAGGCGAGATAGCCCGCGAGCGCGGCGATCAACAGGACAACGAGGCCGCTGCCGAGAGAAGCGGCGCGTTCGGCAATGTGCTCGATTTCGCTGCTGAAGGCGTAGCCGAGGCCCAGGAAGGTGGAAGCCCAAAGAGCAGCGCCGAGCGCGTCAAAAAGGATGAAGCGCCGGACGCGCATGTGAAAAATGCCGGCAAGCGGGGGAGCGACGGTGCCGAGGCCGGGAATAAACTTGGCGAAGAGCAAGGAGCGAGCGCCCTGTCTGGAGAAGAGCCCTTCGGTACGGCGCACGCAGGAATCCGGCTCGATGGAGATGCGGCAGAGGAATTGCAGGATGGCGACGCCGCGGGTGCGTCCCAGTTCGTACCACAAGGAATCAGCCAGCACGGCAGCGAATGTGGCAATGGCGAGCGAGGCGAAGAAATTCAGCTGGTGCGAGCCTGCGAGCGCGCCAGCCGCGAGAAGCAGCGGAAGAGAAGGCACGGGTATGCCCGCCTGTTCGACGAAGACCCAGGCGAGCAAGACGACGTAGCCATGATGCAGAAGAAATTCAACGGTGCGATGCATGCAGCGCGAGTAAACCTCGGCGACGGTTACTTCGAGACGATAGGAGAAGTATGCCCCCACCGGCCGGACATGACAAATTCGCTGATGGGTTTGCGAGAGCGCGGGCCGGTTTCCTGTTCGCGGAGCTTGTCGGGCAGCGATTGTGGGTCGCCGGGATAGCCGATGGCCAGCGCGGCGATGGCCTCATACTCTTGCGGAATGTCGTACTCGCGCTTCGCGGCGACAGGGTCAAAGCCGGCCATTTGGTGGACGACGAGGCCACGGGCGGTAGCTTCCAGGGCGAGCAGGACGGAAGCGGCGCCAGTATCGTAAAACGCGTTGCGGTTGGGCGCGCCGTTGTGCTTGAAGTTGAGGTGGGAAACGGCGAGAGCCAGCACGGGAGCGTTTTGCGCCCAACCGGCGTTGAACTCGACGAGAACGCCGAGCATTTTGGAAAATTCCGCGGGATGGTCCTTGGTGGCGACGATATAGCTCCAGGGCTGCGCGTTAAAACTGGAAGGGGCCCAGCGAGCGGCTTCAAAAAGGCTGGCCAGAACGTGGGGCTGGACGGGCCGATCAGCGAAGGCGCGCGGGCTCCAGCGATCACGAATCAGTTCGTGGATGGGGAAGTGGGTTGCAGCGGGTTTATGCATCGGGTTCCTTTCTAGTGCGTGGGTTAGATGAAGTAAGGGAACGGATTGGTGCAAGCGTAGTGGGCACGGGTCCGTCGAACAACGCCAGCGGCGGCGAAGCGACCGGACTTCGCCACCGCCGCGGGAAAAGCGAGCAAGCAGACTGGGGAATCAGGACGACTACTTCTTCTGGATCATCTCGGAGTCGATGGTGATGGAGATGTCATCTCCGATGACGGCGGAAGGATAGTTGGCGCCGATGCCGAAGTCCTTGCGGTTGATTTTGGTGCTGGCGTTGACGCCCATGCGCTGATTCCCCCAAGGATCTTTAATCGGGGCACTGGGACCATCCACGTCGAGAACGACTTCCCTGGTGGTGCCGTGAATGGTGAGGTCGCCGGTGATTTTGAGTTTGCCGGGAGCGACCTGCTCGACCTTTTTGGATTTAAAGGTGATCGAAGGGAATTTTTCGACGTCGAAGAAGTGGTCGCTGCGGAGGTCTTTGTCTCGGTTGGGTTCGCGTGTGTCTACGGAGCCGGCGTCGATAGTGACGTCGACGGAGGACTTGGTGATGTCCTGGCTATCGAACTGAACGGTGCCCTGCACTTTGGTGAAGGCACCGCGAACCGTAGAAATAGCGAGGTGCTTGACGGCGAATTGCGCCGCCGAGTGTGCCGGATCGAGCT
>Ga0335073_10003629_pt1 | contig 21554 bp, 36 predicted proteins | sample Lox_Sample_22_FD_207093 | JGI IMG/M metagenome (GOLD analysis project Ga0335073, IMG submission 207093) | Soil microbial communities from Loxahatchee National Wildlife Refuge, Florida, United States - Lox_Sample_2.2 | ecosystem: Environmental > Terrestrial > Soil > Wetlands | place: USA...
CTGAACGGGACACATCATCCATGATTTTGGGATTTTTGTTCCAACAATTTCCGAATATGAAGTACATATTTCAATTTGGACCTTCCGCTTAAAACCGGTAAGCTTACGCACGGACCTCGTCAATCCAAAGCACTGCACCGACCGCCGTTCGATGAGCCCATCCCTCCTCAACAGGGTTTTCCATCTCCAAACTCGCGTTCTTCAGATTGGATCCAATCTTTTCCATCTGCAGTCATGATCATATCTGATTATCATCGCGGCTATGCTAGTCCGCCTCCTCAAGATCCCTTCTCTTCACAACAAACGTCAAAGAAACGCAAACGAGTTGACGAGTCAGAGGAGGGTTCTTTCCATGATGCAGGAGACCAAGCTGTGAAGAAGACTAGAGAAGGCGATCGGGATGTAGTTATACCATTGTCACCACCATCATCATTGCCAAGCATCGAACGATCCACTCCAGAACAAGAACAAACATATCACAATCCAATTACCGGAAAGGGCACTAAACAAGTTTCGTTCGTTGAGAACTCTCCACACGTTCATCACTATGAAGCATCTCAATCTGATGAGCTTCAATACATCTCATCCCAAAATCGATTGTTGCATGAATTGCACATGAAATCGCGTGCGTACGAGTATAATCAGAGTCGCAGCAATGGACAGGATAGTGACGAGGATATGTGGGAAGAAGAAGAAGAGAGTGTTGCAGAACGTTATGCTGAGATGAATAAGCTTCTTGGGAGTAGAAGGATGAATTTGCATTGAGACAAGTTGAATCGAGTGTCATTTTAGGAGAGAGATGTATTGTTATAAGGCATTCGTCGGGATATGTATGTATTTGGGATGAGTTTTGCTGCATTTGGATGGGATATGGCATGAGGATGTTATTATATCTTATATTTGGGTATGCATCTCGGGAAATAGTTGAGGGAATCTTGCTTCTGGAATGAAAATTCTAAGTCAACTCATGTTGATGTCTTTCTTCACCTCAGATTTGCTCGTGCAGCTTCATATATTCGATGTTGTTTCAATTATAAACACTCAATGCGTTGAACCAGACGCCATTCTCACAAAGCTTGAGTCCCTTAAATACATCCACACTCTGCATTCTACCTCTAATTCGCCTTCTTCTGTTTCTCTTTCTGATGCTGTATAGCAGCCTTAATCTCTCCATTCACCCGCCTATAAAGCTCCCGCACTGTCAAAAACGCACTCCAACATAGCAACGTCGCAAAGCCAAATAATCCAGCACGCTGCACAGGATTCAACATCCCCATCAGCGGATACGGATAGAACCTATTATACGAAAAACAATGTTCAATCCACATCCAATAACCCGCTGCGAAGAGAGAGAACCAGCCTAGTGCTCCGAAAGCGTGGGTTTGCCAGGGTGGCGAGAAGAATAGGGTGTCTAGTAGGAGGAAGAGGGTTGGGAAGAAGTGGAAGCCTAGGTCTTCTAGGAGGGGAAGTTGAGGGGCGACTTTAGGGTCGACGAGTAGGGTGCGATCGTAAAAATGAATTGACCAGTAGAGGATCGTGATAAGGGCTTCTAACTGCACAGTATAGAGTTAGTCTTATGCGCAAAGTAAGAAGGGAGGGATGTACCGGCGCGGCGACGAGGAGAATACCGTTTTTGGTTTGGAATAATGGTTTTGAACTAAATAGATCGGCTAGAAGTCCGAATGAAAAACAAATCGTGGCAGCCAGTAATCCTACATTCAGCTTAACGATTCCGAGGGTAGGTACCCAAGATGGTGAGATACTGGAAATGCCAGCCATAACTTTGGTTGATAGGATTAGGATGTGCTTGTAAGTACTCGAAGCGAGTCTCAAATAAATATAATCCAGTCGCATGTAGGATGAGCGAGAATGAACGCGATGGAGATGCTAGTCGTTGTAAGGGATGTTTGAGAGCTTTCTTGACATCATTGGGTAACTCTGTGGCCGCCATGCTGAAGATATTTCGTTTGAGAAAGTATACCAAAAAGAGACAGAATGCAAACACACTCTGGGTTTAGCGATATCGTCAAGATGAAGACGTGTTAAGAAATGGAAGTTGCCGAAAATTCGAATTTTCTATGGCAGGGGGACCAGCCAATAGGCGATGACGTATCACCCACGCATCCCCACCCCGCACTCCCGCACTCTTCGCGATAAGCATAGAGATACGATGTGCAGACTCATGAGATGTAAGATCTGAGTTATCATATACCGAAATGCAACCATAAGAGAAAGCTACAAGTATATCACATCTGAACCCCATCTTGTCCTATCCAGATTCCCCCGAAACAACGAAACGACAGACACTGTAACAAACAAAACGAAACGAGCTAGCTAGAAATCCAGTTCTCACCATATCATCCACCATGCAAGCAATGCGAAGATGAACTACATGATATACCATTATTGTCCGAAAGGAATCTCTTATGCACATTTAAAGAGTGCTCTCAACTTCCTTCCTCAAAAAACCTTTGGCCTTGTCTATCCATTCTTTACCTTCCTTCTCAATCACTTCGAATTCTTCGCGAACGGCTTCTTTCCAGGAATGTTTCTTTTCAGCATCCTCCAAACGGAATTTGGAGCTTCCGTTGCTGCTGATACCACCGTTCCAGGCAAGGAGATTGACGGTGGCAGACGGGATATCAGTCAACATGTCAGGAGTAGCAATGTTAACCATTCGTTTCTTGAGTTTGGCAGGGGTGATGGGAACAGTATAATCGCTGTCAGATGAAGGAGCGAGGGAAAGGAAGTAGGTGAGAAGACCACAGATGTGAGGAGATGCCATGGAAGTTCCAGAGATAGTGTTGGTAGCATATTTGGATCCAATCCACGTCGAGAGAATGTTCAATCCAGGAGCAAAGATGTCGACGCATTTACCGTGGTTGGAGAAGTATGCACGGGCATCGGCAAGGGTTGAGGCTCCGACAGTAACGGCCTTTTCAGCAGCTGCGGGGGAGTAGTTGCACGCATCTTGGTTATCGTTTCCAGCTGCAACGGCGAAATGGAGACCTGCTTCAACAGCAGCGTTAACAGCCATATCAAGAGTCTTGGAACTTCCTCCACCAAGAGACATGTTGGCGGTTGAACCCTCGAAAATTAGCCACTTGCAGGAAAGGGTAGGGATGATTACTTTGTACTTGGATTTCTTTCCCTTCTTCTTCTCTTCCTTTTCTTGCTTAGCGGTCGCCTCCGCAGCCCATTCAACACCCTTCAGGACATCGGACATGGTTCCAGAGCCGTTTGATCGAAGGACTTTGACAGCTACGATTTTAGCCTTCTTGGCAACTCCGTAGGTTCTGGAGGCAATAGTTCCGGCAACATGAGTTCCGTGACCATTTCCATCCGCATCTTCATCATTCTCGGGGATAGTAGCGCCCCACGAAGCACGTCCTTCGAATTCTTCATGATGAATATTGACGCCGGTATCAACAACATAAGCTAAAATTAGTACACTATTCATGTTTATGGATATACCAGTCACGCCTTGACCACCACGATCATCATAATCGTACTTGTTGAAGGTATTAAAAGACAAACTCTCCTTATGCGAAACTCGTGCAAGACCCCAGGGAGCGTTCTTCTCCTGCGCAAGAATGTGAACTTCCTGATCTGGCTCAATGTAAGCAACAGCAGGATCCTTTCGAAGGAGATCAATAAGACCCTCTGAGAACGTGCCAGAATATCCCTTCACCAAGTTTGTAATGTTATAACTATGTTGGACCCTTCCAAATATATCGTTTAGGCGACCCAAGGTCTCTTGGTGTGGGGCTACTGGTGGCCGAGCAGCCAGCAAGGTTGTTTGCAGGAAGGAATGATGTTGAGAGATAGCAGACTCATCGGCATGTTGATGGAATACTACAATCCACTGATTCGGAATTATCTTCGCGTTGGAGGAAGTGTGGATGGGTGCTTCGTAGGAGTCAGGAAACGCCCTTGATGACTCCGGGATGTAAAGAGAGGATGTGAATGGAAGGAGAGCAGCGAGTGCTACAAGAGATAAAACTGGTTTAACCATGACTGTTGACTAACCGAGTTGGGACGTAGACGATGTTGTGCTGGGAGGTGGGTGGTTGAGCAGGAGCGTGGGGGGTGACGAGGTGCTGATAACACCACCGATAAATCGCCGACCTGCAAGGGGGCGATTTAACGAGACGCCACCTTGATTGATGCGCGGGCCATAGAAAATGCAGCCTCCCGAATAAAGGAGGATTTGAGGGGTTGCCGCATATTATAACTTGCAAGTTACTTAAACGACATTAATTGATTCAGCAATCAATATTAACAGCGTTATGTTAACTCGTTCTCGCCTTGAGTTGGATTTAAAGGATACGGTCGGTGAGAAAGTCATAGATGTAGTTATACAAATCTGATATCAATTCAATTCACATGCTTTCTATATAGGAAGTTTTATGAACTACTGCTGAGCTCCGCCAGAAGGTGCAGCAGGAGCTTGTCTGGAACCTTGTTGAGAAATAATCCCTACTTATTAGCAACTTCCGAGAATAAGATGCATACTTTCCACATCATTGATGGCTTGAGTCAACAACTGCTGTTGAAGTCGAGGATTTCTCAACTCATCCCTAATCTTCGCAGTGATCGTATCCGCCATCTGCTTCTGCTCCCTCTGTCGCTGACTAGCCTCATATCTCACCCAACTATCCAACACACTCTTCGCCTCAGCCGCAAAGTCCACCTTCTGTTGCAACTCAAATACTTCTGCTTCAACTTTAGCGGTATCCTTACTAACTTCAAATAAATCCTTAGTAATGTCAACAACATTCCTCATTTGTCCAACAGAATCAATTCGTTCTTGAACTGCTTGTTTATGTTCTGCACGCGCTGAATTGAGAACATGGGAATGTTGTTGTTGGACACTGGCTACAAAGGCGGAATACGGAGCACCTCCAAGTGACGTGATAAGGTAAACGAGGATAGCGGAACAAATGAGGATCACGGATTCATCGTTGAAAATGTAGAGTTCTTTTGAGACAGCAGTGGCTAGAGCTGCAGTTGCAATGGTGATGAAACCGGTTTTGGAAATCAATGAACTGCCGGGAAGAGCATCGATTAGAGCGGCGGCGCGGGATTTGGGGTCAGGTGGAGTATCGGTATTGGGCGCAGTGACTTGGGATGCTGTATTGTCGAGTTTGGAAGTGGATTGATAACGTGCTGTGATGATAGAGGGGGTTCTAAAATGATTAGAATCGATGGATTGATATGGGAACGTACGCTCGGAGTAATGGGGTGAGGGTGTTGGGCCGAGCTAGGACACTCCCTAGAACAGAGTTAGAGATCAATTGGCCTTGCCAGAGGTGCTTACGTGATGCACGAAGGAGTGCTGCTCTTGATGCCATCGTGCAGACAATGGATAGAGCCTTATCAAGGATGGATGCAACGTCTTGTCCGGGGACGATGGTGAAGGAGTGACGATGATGCAAAATGATTTCGGGTGTTGACCCTTACGTGCGGACGGGTGAGTGTCCCCCTCAGGATCCTGCACTACCGATTTGTTCATCTCAACCGTCGTGTCTTCGAATTACTCGTCTTCTATCATACCTACGGTCTTTCGCATTGATTCTAACCAGTATAAATCTGCAGAAGTCGCCTCTTTCGTGGTGATTTGCCATTTATCTGTGGGTATGTTCTTCCATAGGCCCTGATCCAATTGATACTCGACCAGCCAGTTTCCTTCAGATGCATCAACGGAAATATACATTGTATTCTCACAAAACGCAATATCCAGCACAGGGGCAGGAAGTTGGATCTGCTGCAATCTATCCAGTCGGTCCAGGGCCAACACCTCGACAACAGAAGATCTAAATCAGCCGATATACCTCCAAAAGGAATTACTTCTCCCCGCACACCACGACAAACTCTTTCCACGATCTTATACACCTCACACAACTTCCCTCTGAAATTTCATATTCAGCCCTAATTGTCCCGTCAACTCCCCAGCAAATAACTTTATTGTCTCCACCGCCGGTTAAAACACCTCCGTTCACGCCAGTAACACATGAAATAAATGCTGTATGACCTAATCCCATTGCATGTATAATCCAAGTCTGTGGAAACACTGAGATCCGGACATGTTCGTCTCTATCGCCAGTCACCAGTGCACGGCCCCAATTTGCGTCTGCCAAGGCCAGCGCAACGACAGATGAAGAATGACCTAGTAACCACTGTCCAAGAAATCGTTCGTCGGTAGGTTGTGTGAGAGGATGTTTGTCATCTGGTGGAGGTAAAGAATTTGCTCTCTCGTAGACTGCAAGTTGATCTGAGGGGATCGGGTAAGTAAATGAGTAGACTTCTCCAGTTTTATCAGCGACGATGATACTTGAAGTCTCCTGGTCGTAGGTGATTGCGCTCGCTCGTTTAAGCAGTGGACTAGATGTTTAACGAGGACGTAAATGGAAGGTACAATTCAGCTACTGTTTCTAGAGTATGAGCGTTTAGAACTCGGAGTACTTTGTCACCTCCAGTGACGAAGAGCCACTCCGCACTTGCTTCAAGAAGTTGTGGAACACTTGACGGATTCGGTGACTCGTAGGTTTTGTCTATGCAGGATGATTGAACATTGTATTTATGCACGAATTTCGAGGAGGCGAGATATAGTATTGGGGAAGAAGGATTAGTACATATCCTGTGAATTGGAGATGTTATTGTCGACATTCGAAGTTGAAGAACGATGTCACTTTGTCCAAAATTTGGAAGATTTTTTTTTGGTTCCTGAACTTGAAATTTACGCGCTCACCGGCCCGAAAATAAACGTAAAAATTCGGGCAAAAAATTTGGGCGTAACTTTTGTTGAGGTCACCACAAACGCCAACTCGAACCTTCCTTCCCCGCAACTCCCTCACGGTCACACTGCATCATGGTATTCCTCCTCATTGGCCTCTTCTAACCTCAGGCGACCCCCCTATTGATTCTATTAGGTGGTGCGGCCGTAGCAGGATCATTTGTAGTGGTACAATCCCTCTTCATATCATATCTAATTCTCAAGACACGCGCTGGACTCCGAGCGTTTCAGCGATTCAAAAATTTGCCGAAAGCTCCACGCGGGCTCGGGTCTCTTCCAAAAGGTGGATTTGAAGCTAAAATGACTCGTCGAGAGGCTGCTATGATTGTAAACATAAAGTATATCTCCTTCCTACCGGTTCGTTTTTGGGGACGAGAGCTCATGGGATAGTGAACGGAATATAACGAGGCAGAAGTTGGCGGAGAGATATAAAACTGTAATGTTGGCGAATCATCCGGATCGAGGAGGGTCACCGTATCTGGCGTTGAAGATAAATGAGGCGAGAAGAGTGTTGGAACCATTTGCTCGATGATGCATTTATTTCCAACACCACACCGAATTTTGGAAGGAGCTTGTGGATGGACAAAATTGTACGACGTAGATTATAGACTTTGAGATACCTTCATTCTTGCATGAGCGTCTGTCTAAAACGTCAGATATCATAGATTTAACAATTTCGTTGTTAATCTTCTGAAAGGCTGTAAGTGATGAGATGAGCATAACTGGTAAACACTGCGCACACAGGCCGACACAAAGTGTAGAATTAAGTATAGAAGAACTAGCACTTCATATCTACAATCCCAAATCCGCATCCATATACTAGCAACATATCCTTTCCAAACACTATTGGTTCAACGTACTTTTAACCTAAAAGTGAGCATGCCGTCCAGACGGAAGGGGATATTACGTGGTCATCGTCAATGGTAGTATACAACAAACCATCTGTAGAAAGAACTTCAACAGCCTGCATCACAGCAGCACTAGGTTGTCTCACAGCCTGAGCAATAGTCTGCACATGAACACCCTCGTTCGTATCGGGAACGCTATGCACAAACAACATAATCTGTTTCTGTAAAGGCTCAAGACGATCCAACTCACTATTCCCATTTGCAGGACCCGTTGGAATAACTCCTTCCATAGCACCGGTTTCTTTCTTGTACGATGTGTCTCCGTCGACGCCTCCACGCGTGTTGAACAGATGGACGTACGTTGCTTCGAGTAAGTGGTAGATTACTTCGTTGTGGTCTGTCACTGCGCGGATATGGTGAGCTCCAATGTGTCTTTTGTTGTGGAATGATTTGAGTTGGCCGTAGATACGGACGTAAGTATCTGTTCTGGTTGCGTTAGTCTGATAGGAAGGAGTAAGTACAATAATTCAGAGTTCTTGTCTCCTTCGTCTGCGTCAATCCATTGCTTGACGTCGATCATGCCTGTTCCATCTTCAACGCGGTATGTGATGTTGGTAGATTGTGTAGCGACATTACGAATAATAGCAACGAAAGTAAGCTACCGTTAGATCTATTGCGTCTCGGGGAATCTACCTGACTGATTTCCTGTCCATCGATTCTGAATTCAGCGTCAGGATGAGCCTGTTGAGCATCTAGAATTTGTTTAATGGTCACTGGGCGAAGAGTATTTCCACCAGAACGCTAACCGTCAGTCTCCGTACCTCGAGAGAAGTAGCAGTGACTCGAACAGAGTTCGAGTGCTAGACGACATACCTTTGATGCACTTCCTGGACTGCTGGAGACTCCAGCATCACCAAAAGCGCTGCCGGTACCTCCACCTCCGTAGAATCCGCCTCCTCCAGTTGCACCGTTTGCACCGTACGATGTGGTTGAGTAGGGGTTGTAGTTGTTTGAGTAGCTGGTCATGGTTGGTGATGTTCGATCGATCTTGGACGCGTGGTTCGCGGTGTCGAAGATTTACATGCAGAGTTGAGTCATATTTACAAGGCGTAAAAAGCTAGAAATTTACGCGACTCCGAAGATCGATCGGGAGACAGATTGAACCTGCCATATGCACCTTGAATGGATACCTCTCCAGCAACAATGGAATAGTCTAAAGACTGTCGTGTAAGTAGTTCCATATTATACAATCCCATCCTAAAACCTAAATAGTACATGAACACCTTTAATCTTCCTCCATCGCCTCACTTTCAACTTCCTTGTGGAACTCGACAAGCCGTATCTTCGAACCATCGTTCGGATGCATAATGGCAATGTTAGCTCTAACAAGACACCGAACAATCACATCATCCTCCACGACATCGACCCACGGCGATGTCCCATCACGACGAACAAGTCGATTCATCAACTCCTACACCATCAGACGCAAAATTTGACGAGACTACCTCTACAAGATTGGACATTCGCGTTCCCAATTCCCGTTCATATTCTTCATCTTCATCTCGGCGACGTTTCTTTTTCGGTAGACTATTTGGTTCAGCAGGTAACGCGCCTTTAGTCTCGGCATATAATATCTCAGCCAAGTGATTTTGAATGAATAATCTGACTCCTTTTGTCAGAACACTTGTCTGTGTAGTATATTTTGTTTTCTGATGCGATATTTCGCTACCATTAAAACTGGGAGAGTAATAGAAGCTACGCAAGATATTCAGAGGCGGTTTGTTGCGACTTTGTTCGTAAAGAGGAAAGTCGTTCTTTCAAAGCATCTGAAATTTCGGTAACTTCGTTTAATAACGCGTGCTCCCTTAAATTAGCTCGAAAAAGATAGGCGAAAGACTGTATTATCCTCTGACTGAGATCTGTTACATCACCTTTCACTCTTCTTATGGTTTCTAAGGTCTCTTCATTGACTGATTCCAAGTTTTGCCGAGTCAACAGCGCGTTAAGAGGAGAGTCGCTAGATGGAAGTGAAACTTGGTACAAAAAATGATTCTGTGCTTTTGTCATGGCTTGTAACTTTACCACTTCTGCAGCTAAGTCATGTAATCGCTATCTTTAACCTCGTTTCTGAATTCAGAGTAGTACCTTAGTTTCAGGATTCAAATGTGGGAGAGCAGATTGAAGCTTCTCCTCTTCACCATGTTGCTTTTGGAGTAGCTTTGATTAGCTGAAGAACAACGAATGAAAGTACATCCTCTAGAACACGCTTCTGTGATTGGATTTTGGCTTGAGTATCGGCTATTGCGCGGTCGAGACGAGACTCGTATTGTCTGTCTATGTTGGGATTTCGAGCTACGTCGTTGACATCGCCTTCATTGGAGTAGGCAGAATAAGTCCATTTTTGACATTCTTCGACTAGAAGGAATGCGAGTTCGTTTGCAGTATTGGACTTGTCTACCTCCATTTGAGAGAGGTGCCCCGAGTCGAGTGTTTTCGCGTGAAGTTGGTGATTGGTGTGACGCGTTGCTGTGACGACAAAATTCATAAAGACAGCGAGCCGACCAGGGGCACTTAGCTATAGGCCTTCTTTTGCTGATATTTGCAATTGCTTAACACTGGGACTATGCTGAAGGAAAATGCTATAACATTGGAACTCGTTGCTAGCTTTTCTACTTTCAAACGGAATATCATTCACTCCTTCCATTGACATTCATATGGAAATAGAGGCGTCGATCTCCATCGCAATTGAGACGTTGGGAGATCGCAGCTCACGTCAACCGCACAATTGCCTCTTGAACCGCGCACAAGAAATAGTATGAAGGGTATACCGTGCAGTCGGACAACTCCGTCGAGACTGCATATTATTAGAAATACAGAACATAAGCGGTCAACTACATCCACGCCTTAAGATATCTCGACATTAGCCATTTTGGCGGTCACTTCTTCCGTCTGTTGTTCCTCCCCATCTTCCTGAGGATCAATATTTAAGCCATCTTCTTCTCCTTCTTCAAACCCTTCATTGGCTTCAGCTTTCATTCTTTCAAAGACTTGTCGACCAGTCAACCTGGATTCATCACGTTTCTCCTTCTCCTTATTCCTTCCCCTGACATTTTCCACATCATTACCTTGTCTCTTTTGCTCTGCTTTCCATGCATCAAATTTTGCCTTCCACTCTAAAAATAGTTCATATGTGACGGGTGTCCTTCGTATGGACCGTATCTCTGTTTCTAATTCCTCTTGTACACGTTGTCGTTCTTGCTCTTCTGCTAGTTGTGCAGCTTCTTTGTCTTTCGTTTCAGCGGATATTAGGATTTCCTCCAGCATCTCTTTTAGGATACTGGCGAGTGTGAATATCATTGCGATTCCCAAGTTTTCTTCCGCCGCCTCGTTGAGTTTAGCGAGGAGTTCGGGATACTGGTCCTTGGGAATTGTGCTTCGCGGTGAATTTGGCGCCAGGGAAATAGCAATTTCGGGCACAACTTCTGGGTATGTAGGTGGTAGTTTAGTATAGAGTAGGAAGTGTGCTTAAATTAGCAGAGACGAGAAGTTTTGTACGTGGGTCTGGTTTGTCCGTATCAGGGATAACTCGAATGCGATATTCGCGGGGCAATATTTCTGTTAGTTAGAGGTGGGAGCTGAGCGAAGGGGATACGTTCAAATTCATCCTCTGTGTAGATTGAACTCAATATTTCAAGCTCTTGAGCTTGTTCTTCCTCGTAGTCCATTCAAAGCGTGGGTACCTTTGGAAGCAAAACAAAAGCCTGTCAGGTACCTTTTGACTAGTGATCGCCAGTGAAGCAGAAAAAGCCCACTGTTTTTTTTTGTCCTCGACTGACCGACGATCATCAACGATGAAGACAAGAATGCTCTCTCGAAACCTGATCCGAGCAGTCTGGCATCCTCAATGCCATCGGTCTTTCCATACATCCCGCTTCATTCGTTCTGGAATAGATTGGAAAGAGCCTTTACGCACCGTTGGGATTCGTAGTCCATACAGTCTTGCTGGCGGGGCAATCGCTTTAACTTTCTTCATCTCGTTCCCCTTGTGGTTCCGACAACCGAATGTTCGACAATCCTCTCAACACGAGGACCTTCCAGCACCCGTTCCCGCCTCTCAATACGCAGGTGCCAAAGTTCAATCTGAAGCTCCTGTCCAACCCACTCTCACTGTGAAAAGCGTCCAAGATGTCATCGAACCATTATCACCTACCAATTTTCCCGAGTTCATCGAGAAGGATGGCGAAAAGTATCGCTTAGTAGCCTGGGGAGTTCGCACTGTTTCCTTCTTGCGAGTATCAGTGTATAATGTGGGTCTCTATGTTCCGGAAAGTCAATGGATTGTGTTACCTACTTGGGCTCTCAGTAATGTTGGAAGCGATGGTTGGACTGGGTTGATTAGGAATTTCACGTATCCTCTGGTGTTGAGGATTATTCCTGTGAGGAATACGGATTATGCGCATTTGAGAGATGGGTTTGTGAGATCTGTGACGACGAGATTGCCAAAGTTTGAGAGTGATGATGCCAGACAGAAGAGATTGGAAGACAGTATACAGGGTTTTAAGGCTTTGTTTCCGAGGTCCAAGTTGAGGAAGGGAGAAGTATTGAGTATTATTCAACAGGGACCTGAATTACGATTGTATGAGGGTGACAGGATGGAGGAGGATCTCGGTGGTATTAAAAATGATGATTTCGCAAGAGGCTTTTTGACTGCGTATCTGGTGGGGGAGAATGTGGTGTCTCCAGATCTAAAGATAAAGTTGAACAACAAAGTCCGGGAAATAGCAGCTTCAGTGAATGTCGAAGACAAAATAGAGAGCAGTGTCGTCGATTAAGAAAAGTAGCACGAATCGGAAAAATGTAGATATCCAATCCCAAGAAACTCGTTTCGCTATGGTATACAATAAGAACCAACAATACGCCCTAAATCTCACTTTATTAATCCCAACTACGCTATAAGAAGGAAGATTATTCTACTTTTGCTCCTCCAAGACCTTGCCCGCCACTTTTACCCCCTTCAATTAAACTCACTAAGCCACCTAACCAACGGTCTACTTCAGCCTCGCTGTCCGCGCAAAATCGAAACACTTTTTCTTTTGTGACGACCTGGAAACAATGTCGTTTTGTCCGAGATAACGGATCTGTATCCACTGCTGCTAATATCGAGTGTAATGGTATTATCCGCAATGGTTTGTATTCCTACTATCAGATTGAGTAAACGATGGAGGGGGACCTCGAAATTCTTGTATAGAGTGAGAGATCGCCCACGTAAGACAACCCATCTTCGTTTCCATTGTCGTACTCCACTGACATTCTTCAAACATAATAAGTACCCTTGAGCAACAACTCTGTCTTCAGCCAATCCCTCCAATTCATCAGACTCAAAACTCTGTCGATCGACTTCTTGTGTAGTCGGATCATTAGACGGACCAGAGTTATCAAAAGGCGACGTTCCTAACTCCGGACCAGAGAAATATCCTGCGTCGGATGCGTAAGAAGCTACTCTTTGTAAATCTTGAGAAGGATGGTGACCAGATGCAGGAGAAACAGCAGATAGTGGTACACTTGAAGGTATGCTGGAGGATTGGGAGGGAAGTGACGTGTCGAGGGCGGGAAGATTGTTCTTATTCCGAGGGATAGGTAGTGGAGCTGCGGGGGATGTGTCTAAACCTAATTCCTCTTCACAACGGTGCGCAGATACATTCGAGGCGTGAAGAAGGGATTTTATCCATTCCTGTGCCGTTGTCTCTGAGGGAGCAGATAGAGTGTAGGTTCTTGACGAAGTGAAAACTGCAAATGCTAGGGAATTAGTTAGAACATATCAAAGGTTATACTATGTGGTTTCTTGGACTTTATTGCTGTTGCAGTGTTTATTTCCAGGGCAGGTATGATTCTGAGGGTCTTGTATTCCTGCGAAAGGTAAGTCCGAGATGTGCTTTAAATTCTTACCTTCTCATCCTTATAATAGGCGAGTCTGTCAGAACGAAGAACAAACCATCGTCGCTTCCAATTCTAAGCAGAATTAACGCAGAAACACAGGGATACAAACCCCTCTTCGGCCCTTCTTGTTCAACCATCCTGTCTTTAGAACTCGTTCATCCGGAAGGGGATCGAAGTCATCCTCTGGCAGGCTCGTGGATCCGAGTTCTCGACGGGGAGCTGATTCAACGGCAATGGGAGAAGCAACAACAGCCATGAGTCTCTACAATCGAGGCGAGGATGGAATTAGGTATCTTGTTGACCTCGTGGAGTGTTAGAGAATGGGTGCCTGTGATATCGGGGTGTAGTGGAGATAGGCTGCCATCGCAAGATTCCAAGTGCGGACAACTTCTCGAGTAATCTCAACTCGCAGGGTTAGGTGGGATTTACCACGCTAAACCGATCTCGTATCTCACGCATCTCACAAGCCGATTATTCAATGTAGTGCAGGACTGTATCAAGCATGCATACGTAGAAAATAATCTCAACATTACGATAGGGATGCTAAAGTCTACTTGAATAATAATAAACGAGACTGCTTAATGAAGCTACTTTGGAGCTGCGCTAACAGAAGAATTTGTAAATTCTGCACGGTTAGCAATCATACAAGTGTGGGAAGATACCGCTTGAAAGTACCCCAATTCTGCATTTCAGCTTGTTCTTTTGCTTTCTCTTCTCGAAGATTTACTTCCCTCCTTCCACTGACCAAATCCGCTTCTGAGGCTTTTATGAAACCAGGTCGTTTCAAGATTTTCCAAAACAGATAGAAGGAAATCACGATCGGAAGAGCAAGGATCTCTTGAAAGAAACCGATGGCGCTAAACTCTCCTCCAGAACCACTTGCTGTGTAAATTGTTGAAATGATACATAGCACAGCAAGTATGAACCCGATCCAAGAACCAGCGACACCGAGAATAGCGCGGTACGGAAGATCTTCGAGACGTAAATCTCCCTGATCTTTTTGTGCCTTAATGGCTGATCTGAATCTGATATGGGCAAGACAAATTGAACCCCTAGTACTCAGTCAACAAACAGCAAGGTTCTACCATGTGAAGAAACTGCTCAAACCACAGAGCGCAAAGAGCCAACCGAAAGTTTGTCCACCATCATAAGCTCCGATGAAGGCAAGTGGACCCAACGCAAAGGTTAAGGCCAATGTGGCAAGAGGACGGCCCTTCTTGTCGACATATGCAAAGCATCTGGGGGCTTGATGGATTTCAGCTAATGCCTCCAAGGTTCTGGATGCAGCATAGGTAGATGCGTTTCCAACAGAAAGGACTGCGATGAGGATAACTGCGTTGACAATGTGTGGGATAACAGGTATTCCCGCATCGAGAACCGCAAGGACGAAAGGCGAGGCATTGGCATCTGCAGAATGGCTTTTGACACCAAGTCGAGGATGGTTGTAAGGAACGAGTGAACCAATGATCGCCACCGAGACGATGTAAAAGAGAGAGATGCGCCAGAACACTTGTTTACATGCTCGAGGAACAGATTGGCGGGGATTTTCCTGATCGTCAGATAGAACCTTAAAATAGAGCAAACCGTCTCGGCTGCGGCAAGACCAGCTAGTTCAGTGCCTGCGAAAGCGAATGCAGCAGTCACAAAGGCACTACAAATACCCTTGAAACCATCCTTGAAGGCCCCTGTCGTCAGATGTGCTGAAAAGGACTGAAATACCTGGATCTCTCCAGTACGTGGTACCGTAGACCTTATGGCTCGGGGATCCACCAGCGTCAATAACGATACCCATGATGATGAAACCGACCACTGCAAAGACCTTGATGATGGAGAAAATGTACTCTCCCTCACCATAGCCCAGGACACCAAATAAGTTGATTATCAAGATCAATAGGTAGAAGAGGGCAATCCACACCGGAGTGGGGACAGTCTCGTGCGGCACCCAGTAATTCATCACATATCCACCACACAAGATCTCAAAGGGAAAGATAACTAGCCAAGTCATGGCATAATTCCAGGCCATTGCAAATCCCCAAGCAGGATCAACAAACCGAGCAGAAAAGACTGCAATAGAACCTGGGATCAATTCAACTTTCACTATTGAGGTAGGAACCTTGAACAGGGAATAAAGTAGCTAATTCACCGATTGCATTGACAGTGCAAAACATCATGAGTCCGATAATGCAATAGTCCAGAACGACAGCTCCAGGACCTCCATTTTTGAGGGCTTCACCAGTTGAAATGAAAAGCCCACAACCGATACTACCACCAATTGCAATCATCTGCAGATGTCGCGTTTTGAGTTTTCGATTAAGACGAGTCAGATCTCCTGCTTGACGAGCAAGGTCTGCATCTCCAAGTGCTAATGTGTTCGTATCATTTGTCTTGCGACGAAATGAATGGACGAAACGAGTCCAGAGACCCCGTTCTTTTTTCACGCCTGTTCCTACAGGGACATCCTCAGCATACTCTATAGTACTGTGGTCTTTGTCGGTCATTGTTGTTGGGCAATGGACTGAAAGGGAGTCTGGCACAAAAAAGACAATTTATTTTGTTCTGAATGTCTCAAGTGATCTTGGGGTGAGATGCAATGACTAAGATCAACGTATCGATATGTGTATTTCCCTAATTCAATTGGCGACAGATACAACAAACGCCTCAAATTGCCTCAGTTTATCATTGCGACATTATCCCGCGGAAAAGGCTCTTTAGAGGATGTCTGAGTTTGCAATGGAGATGAGAGGTCTACAGGACTACATGTTCCCTTGCTTTTTCATTCGCTTTACCCATTGATAGTTGAACCTAGGTAGATCTACTTTAACCCATCCGTCAATTCCTGGGTGTCAATTATAGAATCAAAACTTGTGCTTACCACTCGTCTCGACTTGGATACTCTCTTCAGTTGTTGCGTGAGGTAATTGAAGGGATGGTTTCACTGGTAATCTCGGTAGGCCATATCTTTCCAGTACCTTTAACCCCGTTTCTCTGAGTTGCTGATACCATTCGACGATGGAGGAGATTATTTCGGCGAGTTTGCGAGGCAGTGTTCTGCTTAGATACATGCAGCATCGGAAAAGCTGGACCGGTGCTAGTTCTATTTCAGTAAGGCTCTTGGACGCGAATTTCTCGACTCGAGGAGATATAGCAGTCCAAGCCGTGAATGCATATTTCAACACAGTTCTGTAACCTGTAGTAACGTATCCTGCAACTATCCCGTGAGCAAGCTGAATTACATTTGCACGCTTACATTGACTGAAGAACGCCTTGATTTCGGCGTTATAAAGGTACAAAAATCCAAATATTTGCTCTGTCACGACCAACGCAACGATGTACACCACGATTACTGGAACAGGAATATTTACTCGTGTGAACAATGCATCCCGTAAGGTTTCCCATGTCGTCTGAGATTCAACAGGGGGAGGCACAAGTCGGTTGGTCCTTTCGGCAAGATACATGAGGGTTTCCATGGCTTGAGCAGCATTTCTTTCTGCGCGTTGATAGCGGAGATTGTACCAGGTACTGAGTGCTTCGTTAACGAACGACGACATAGTGGCGATGTGAGGTACAGAGAGGAGATGATAAAAATAAAACTCAAAGGCGAGTCATTGTTTCATACCGACGCAAACTCACAGCGTAATTATGCGCGCAACAATCAAACGCACTTGTCAGATGAAATGATAACAATGTTCTCTTGAATATAGGGATAGAATCTTACAAACTATCTACGTACCATGATTGCTTAAAACCTAGAGTTTGTCTTCTCCTTTGTAAAACTCTTTGCAGAAGCAACTTGATCCTTCTCGCCATTCGGTAAAAATTCGTAGCCCTTTCCTCTATAACTCTTTGGCCAAATTCCATTTCTTCCAGGCGAAAGGATCCCCTGTGGATCTAGAGCATCCTTCAGAGTCTCATTGAACTTCATCAAAATCTATGCAAATTAGCTTCCATCTGACGATATTTCATACGTTGTTATTCCAATTGTATGTAGCAGCAACTTGATCTTGCAATATCAGATGTGTACGATATTCACCATATCCCAATTTCGCAGCTTCAGCAATCAATTCCCGACAACATGCCAACACCTTCCTCTTGCCATCAGGATCACCCTTATCGAAAATAATTTCCGCAATGTGATGCATTTCACGCATTCCAACACAATACGTAGAAAGGAAATCGAAACCATATTTATCGCAAATCTTCTTGCACAAAGCAAATTGTTTAACAGCATCTTCTCCACGTACAGGAGACACCGGACTAAATGCAATATGTCCACCATTAGTCCTCCAATTAACCCAATCTAATTCTCGAAGATCTGGAGTTCCAGTGTAGATGTTGACACGGGAGCGCAAGTATGAATTTGGAGGGGAATCTTCCGGGAAGAAAAGTTTGGCACCTTTGATTTGGAAGAATGCGTCTTTGATGGCTTCGAGTTGAGCTTTTCGGAATGCTTCGGGACCGTAGACACAGCCGTAGTATAGCCATCTACATTTTCCCATCCAAAGCTTTTCGGTCATTTTTTCGAGAACGTCGTCTGGAACGGCGCCGACGACTTCAGGACACCATTCACGACGGGTTCCTTGAACGGCACATTCTTCGAGGGCGTGACGGACGTGGGGGACGTTGGCGATGACGTTTGCGATACGAAGGGGTCTGATGATTTCAACCAGTTGGTGGAGATCTTCTTCTCTGGGGAAGGTAAAGAGGAATACTTGGTAGCCTTCTGGTGGTGGCATGAGCCAGACACCCATTTTAGTGCAGATTCCGTAGTTCGATTGAGAGAAGATTCCGTCGCAGTAAGGGCCGTATCCATATTGGAAGAGTTGCCAGGTGTTGTTTCCAGGGAGAGCTCCCATACCAGTTCTCATGACTTCACCATTGGGAAGAACGACTTCCATACCTTGAAATCAGCAAACTCACAAGGTGCAGAACGTACCGCAATGCATGCCAAAGTGGTCGCCATAGGGAGTATATCCGACACCGCGATCCATACTGTTGCCCAAAACAGATCCGCCGCCCAAATCAGGTACATCGATCCAGAGCTTTTTGCCTTGCCTGTGAATTTCTTCGTATAATCCGAAATAAGTGACACCAGGTTCAACAAGGGCAAAACAGCTGTCGTCATCCAAGTCGAGAACTTTATTCATTCTTCTTCCCAAATCGATAACAACACTTCCTCGAAGACGGGCTAACCATCAGAAACGACGTCAAAGATTCCTTACGTGCAGATCCACCATATCCGAGATTTCTGCCGATTGAGAAGGGGTAGATAGGTATTTTGTATTTGTTTGCCCATCGCACAATCAGCTGCACTTCCTCCGTACTCGAAGGCCAAACAATTGCAGAAGCGATAAAGTAATCGTGATCAACAATAGCCATCATATCGTGCATTTTAGGATGATCGAGATACCAGCCATCGTTCAAGGGCTAAATCCAAGTCAGACAGTTTCAATCTCAAAGTAGACACCTTATCGTTCAATTCAACCCATTCCTGACCGAGTCCCTTTCTCAATTCCGCAATTGCCTTGTTGAATGTCGATCGAGAAACATTAGGTGGCAACACCGGCAACTCCTTCTCTCTAATTTTCAAGCCGGAGAAACTCTGAGTGTAGTTTGCATCGATCTTTGCCTTTGTCTGCTCTGCAAATTCATGCAATCGAGGGGGAGCCTTGTGATCGTATCGTCCATCTCCGACACTTCCCATTATGTCTTTGCTTTCTTATTTCCGACTGAACAGATAGATATCGGTTGAGACTAGGTTTGGATTATATAGGCAGTTAAGTGCCATCTCAGCCATTCACTGGGTTTTGTGCCCCAGATTGCGGGGATGAGGGGCCTCGTAACTCGGACTCTGCCGAGAATTTACCGACCAGAGGGGCCAATCGCAGGCACGCCGGCGCTGCTAAACCCAATCAGCACTTACAGCCAGCGTCATCACAGCCACGCAACTGTCGTACTGCCGGGGAAAAACTATTCTCATTCGTGCCGCGGGAATTAACTCCAGCCAGGGCTTGCTTTCCTACTCAGTCTATGGCAATTACTGTCTCATCGCAATGGGCAATAGCGGTGGAAGAAAAGGGACTCGGCCCGGTGGAGAAATCTAACGTACAAGCTTGTAAATGGTTTTTATATCTATCCGACTGTCCTAGATCCATTTGCGTTCTTGAGTTGACCTCCGTCAAATAGTTATCCCAATATTCGATAGTATAATATTCTAACTTGGATCTTTCTGCTGGGAACTGATAATCGACCTGTTTTCTCTCATGAAATTGATGCCATCTCCTAATTCCATCATCCCGGATTGTTGATATATATATTCATGGTCATCATTAATTATCTTTCAGCTATTTCTCTTTCCAGACGATGTCTTTTCAGCCACGCTACGAGCGTGGATATCTGTCGACCCACCGGAGCGTCAGCCATAGCGAAGTAGGGCTTGTGTATTGAGGTTGATAATCTGTTTCAATGTGGTAACCATATATAGTCACCCTGAGCATCGAATTCTTCCAACCGTTTCTGGAGCTAATTTTCCCTCGCTAAGTCAATTATCCGGTTGTCCGACACCAGAGGTTTCATTCATATCTCATGTGCAGAGGTCCATCTGGAACTGCAGTTAGCTTGCATTTTGAGGGATTAAAGCACCGTGCAGACAATTCCTCAGATGTACTCGCCAACATGCGAATAATCCATATACGCTGGATCCTGGATGGCTAGCTCAGGGAATGAGAGTTCATTCATTCGCGCAGCCGGGATGACAAACGGTGGATGGGAATTAGTGCATTCTGTTTACACAGGCCCACAGAGGAATATCAAACTTTGCTTGAAGATTGCTTTCATAAGTAGTGCTGGTGAATATTCCAGTGTTTGATGTTGTCATCGTCAAGGGAGTTCACATCGGGGAGGGAATTCAATTTGTCGTTCGACAAGCTGTGGAATGGAGGCTATTTATGCAGAACTCATGCGCGAAAGTCAAGAGATCGGCGCGCCCCGTGCCAAGACGAATCACAGCAAATGGGCCCGGACGAGGTTGCAACTCGCAGGGACTCGGACAGCATGAACAAAGCCAAGCGGTGAGATTGACGTCATAGCCAAAACTCAAAAATCAGCCAAGTAGCAGAACTACCAACAGACATACAGAGTTCAACTGAATAGTCACAACGCACAGACGCTAGCAAGTACACTATAATCGCTTTGAAGCTCAGTGAATTCAGACAAAATATACAATGGGTATATTCTAACTTGCTTTTCTTTTGTGCTGACAGAAAGACGTATTTTAGTATGTCGCAAATCTGATCCTCGAACTTGCTAACTGCTTTTCAGTTACTATTCGTATGGTACTGCTGCATGGTCAATCTTGCAAGCCTTGCCCCTAGGATTGACACCAAGTAAGTTTCCTTTTACAAGAACCATGTTGACATAAAGCAATTATCATCGCATCACTTTCTCCAGATATCAGAGAACCTACTCCTCTTGAAAGTTACCTTTGTCGCTGTCTAGCAATAACTCTCTGTGCCTACGGTGTTCTCGTAGTCTTATTGACTGGCTCTGTACCTCTAACAGTAAGCATCCCACCCTCCAGAACGTACATTGATATCAGTCATCTCTACGGGCAAAGACAGAAGAGGAACATCCGACTGCACCATATACTGTTCCTACCCTTGTAATCAGTCTGCTTTATCATGGCGCTGCTGCATTCTTGCAGTATGGCCAAGGAATTAAGGGAAAGGGAGCACCATACTTCTTTGCTTGCGTCGTCAATGCTCTATTGACAAGTGTTGGATTATGGTGCTTACTTTTTGCATCAGATAGAGGACGTATTTCAAGAAAGGTACACACATCCATGTTAACTTACTAATTGGATTAGACTGGTGTCGACCAGGTACTTTTCCGGCCAATTCTCTTTATACTAACGACTGCAGCGTACAAGTGGATTCCCATTCAAAAACGAAGAGGCAGATAAACGAAAGAACGCTTGA
>Ga0335073_10003630_pt1 | contig 21553 bp, 19 predicted proteins | sample Lox_Sample_22_FD_207093 | JGI IMG/M metagenome (GOLD analysis project Ga0335073, IMG submission 207093) | Soil microbial communities from Loxahatchee National Wildlife Refuge, Florida, United States - Lox_Sample_2.2 | ecosystem: Environmental > Terrestrial > Soil > Wetlands | place: USA...
AAGGCGAGGTTCCCCGGGTCGGAGATCTAGGGCTCTGGCTGCAACAGCGAGCGTGGCGGTGGCCGCCGCCGTGTTGATCTGCGTCGGGGGCATGCTTTCTCCTGCCGGCGAGGTTCCTGGGGCCGATGGACCGAGCGTTCGCCAAAATATGACGTCTGGTCAGGTCGCCGCCGCCGAACAGGCTCCGGGCGCCGACGCGCTCGCGCGGTCTGCGGCGTCGGGCGCGGGGCCGGATCTGCTGAAGGACCGCCCCGACGTCAACTCCGCTGCGGTGGTTGCTACCCCAAGCGCATCACGGTCGGCTGAGACTGCGGCTGTTGACGCGATCCCGCCCGCCGGCGGGCATTCGAGCGGAACATCGCCTTTGTCGATAGTCAGTGTCCCGGAGGCGGCGACGGCTGCCATCCCGCCGCCAGTGCAGTCTTTTGACATCAAGTCAGTCCCGACGGCGTCGCAACCTGCGCCAATTACGAGACCGATCTCGTCCGCCGAGTTCCCGACTGGGGATTCGTCAGAAGGGAAGGCGCCCCAGCCGACTGTCAAACCAACGCGAAACGTGCATGACGTCCGAAGGCCGAAGCCTTCGGCCCCGAACCGCGAAGCGCGTGTCCGCAAACCTTCGATGCGGGCAGTGGTAATTACGGACCATTCGATTGGCAGCGGTGTCGCGGGGCTGGCGCCGAGCCAACCGCTCCTCCTTGGGACGTCCACGGAGCATGACAATTCGGCAAAAGAGACCCAAGCCACGCCAGCTGCTGTCGACTCGGCCGCAGCCGCAGCAACGCCACTGCGGCCGAGCGGCAGGGTGCGGGTACCGAGTCAGCCGCTTCCGCTTGGGACGCCCGCGACGACGCGTGACAATACGGCAAAAGAGGCCAACGCCGCGCAGGCTGTTGTCGAGTCGGCTGCAACTGCAGGGACGCCAGCTGCGACCCTGCAACCGAGCGGCCTTTACTAATCGAGCCTCAGCCGAATGGCCTTTACTATCGAGAGAGGCCATGTCCACCGAGCCACGATTGCCAGCTGTGGTAATCGGGCGGTCGAGCAAGTGGTGCCGGATTAATGCACGGGCCGGGCTGTGTTCGCCGATCGTGGGTAGCGTCAATCTCCCGCTTCCCGGATGTCCGGCGGTGGGCCTTTTCATCGAGCTGGAAGCAAACGACATGCGCGGTTCCGTCATGGGGTATCTTTTATGGGGTGTAAAATGGGCGGCGGGGCTACAAAGCGCGTCCTGGTGACGGGAGGAGCTGGATTTCTTGGCTCTCACATTTGCGAACGGCTCCTGAGTGAGGGCCATGAAGTCCTTTGCGTAGACAATTTCTATTCAAGCACGCGCGACAACGTCGCCCATCTGCTCGGCAATCCGCGGTTCGAGCTCATGCGCCACGACGTAACGTTTCCCCTCTACGTTGAGGTAGATGAGATTTTCAACCTCGCTTGTCCGGCTTCGCCGGTTCACTACCAGTTCGATCCAGTGCAGACGACCAAGACGAGCGTCATTGGCGCGATCAACATGCTCGGTCTGGCTAAGCGCGTCAAAGCACGGATTCTTCAGGCGTCCACCTCCGAGATTTACGGGGACCCGGACGTGCACCCGCAACCCGAAGAATACTGGGGGAACGTCAATCCTATTGGCTTACGATCGTGCTACGACGAAGCAAAACGATGCGCAGAGACGCTGTTCTTCGATTATCGCCGGCAGCACAACATGCCGATCAAGGTCGTCCGTATCTTCAACACCTACGGCCCGCGCATGCACCCGCACGATGGGCGCGTGGTGTCCAACCTGATCGTGCAAGCCTTGAACGGCGAGGACATCACGGTTTACGGGGACGGCAGCCAGTCGCGTTCCTTCTGTTACGTCGATGATCTCGTGGAGGCGATGTTTCGCATGATGGAGACGCCGCCGGAAGTGACCGGTCCGATCAACATTGGCAACCCAAACGAGTTCACGATCTTGGAACTCGCCAAACTAGTCATCGCAATCACCGCAACGAAATCCAAGATCAAGTTTGAGCCGTTGCCGTCCGACGATCCACGGCAGCGCCAGCCGAACATCTCAAGAGCGAAATCGGTCCTTGGATGGGAGCCGAAGACGCAGCTGAGCGAAGGCCTAGCGAAGACGATCGATTATTTTGACAAGAAGTTGTCTAAAGAAGGAACCTCGGCGCTTGCGCGCCGAAGAATCAAGGTCGCATCGATCTGAGCCACAGCCATTCTCGCTGACGGTCCTTCCGCCAAGCGAATGTTCACGCGCGCCTCACCTCTTGATCGCAAGGTCCGTCAGATACCGCCTCTGCCGGCCAATAGTTTTCGAAAGATAATCGAAGGTTCATATATAGGTTTATCAGGGTGTTGCGGCGGCCTACGGGAAACTCTCGGATACCTCGGGAGGGCCAAAATCATTCCCACTCGATCGTGCCGGGCGGCTTCGAGGTCACGTCGTAGACCACCCGGTTGACGCCTTTGACCTCGTTGATGATGCGGGTCGCGGCGCGGCCGAGGAAGGCCATGTCGAACGGATAGAAGTCGGCCGTCATGCCGTCGATCGAGGTCACTGCGCGTAGCGCACAGACGTGATCGTAGGTGCGCCCGTCGCCCATCACGCCGACAGTGCGCACCGGCAGGAGCACGGCGAAGGCCTGCCAGATCATGTCGTAGAGGCCGGCCTTGCGGATCTCGTCGAGATAGATCGCGTCCGCGCGGCGCAGGATGTCGAGCTTCTCGCGGGTGACGGCGCCGGGGCAGCGGACGGCGAGGCCAGGCCCGGGAAACGGGTGGCGGCCGACGAAGGCTTCGGGCAGGCCGAGCTCGCGCCCGAGCGCCCGCACCTCGTCCTTGAACAATTCGCGCAACGGCTCGACGAGCTTCATCCGCATCCGCTCGGGCAAGCCGCCGACATTGTGGTGGCTCTTGATCGTCGCCGAGGGGCCGCCGGAGAACGACACGCTCTCGATCACGTCGGGATAGAGCGTGCCCTGGGCGAGAAACTCGACCGGCCCCCGGCCGTCGCCGGCGATGCGGCGCGCCTCCTTCTCGAACACGTCGATGAACAGCTTGCCGATCGTCTTGCGTTTCGCCTCTGGGTCGTCGACGCCTTCCAGCGCCCGGAGGAACTCGTCTGACGCGTCGATGTGGGTGAGCGGAATGTTGAAATGGCCGCGGAACAGGCTCACCACCTCGTCCGCTTCCCCTTGCCGCATGAGCCCGTGGTCGACGAAGACGCAGCTCAGCTGATCGCCCATCGCCTCGTGGATCAGCACCGCCGCGACGGCCGAATCGACCCCGCCCGAGAGGCCGCAAATGACCCGCGACCTTTGAACCTTGGCGCGGATGCGGGCGATCTCCTCGTCCCGGAAGGCGGCCATCGTCCAGTCGCCCTTGAGACCCGCGACCTTGAACAGGAAATTGGCGATCAGCTTCGCCCCGTCGGGCGTATGGACCACCTCGGGGTGGAACATGGTGGTGTAATAGCGGCGCGCTTCGTCGGCGGCGACCGCGTACGGCGCGTTCTCCGACACCGCATAGACGCGGAAGCCCTCCGGCAGGCGTGTCACCCGGTCGCCATGGCTCATCCACACCGGATAGCGGCCGCCCGGTTGCCAGACGCCGTCGAACAGCGCCGAGGGCGCGAGGATTTCGACTTCGGCCCGGCCGAATTCGGCTGCATGCCCGCTCTCGACCTTGCCGCCGAGCTGCTCGCACAAAGTTTGCTGCCCATAGCAGATGGCGAGGATCGGAACCCCGCTCTTGAAGATTTCCATGGGCGCGCGCGGGCTTCCCGGTTCCGGAACTGACGCCGGCCCGCCGGAAAAGATGACCGCCTTGGGCTTCATGCGCGCGAACGCTTCGGCCGCTTTCGAGAACGGGTGGATCTCGCAATAGACGCCGGCCTCGCGCACGCGCCGCGCGATCAGCTGCGTCACCTGCGAGCCGAAGTCGACGATGAGGACGAAGTCGTGGCTCATGGCGCCTCATGTGGCGGAAGAGTCGGGCTCGCGCAACCCGCGCCAGCCCAAGCGCGCCCTGCCAGCGACTGGCGGCTTACATCTTCGCAGCCGCCTCTTTGAGGCGCTTCGCCATTTCGGCGCGCGCCGCCACGGTAAACGACCATCCCCGGGTGACGACGGTGTGTCCCCCGTCAACGACGATGTCCTGACCGGTGATAAATTCGGAGCCATCGCTCGCGAGAAACACCGCAGCCTGGGCGATGTGCTCTGGAAGGCCGGCGCGCGGGATCGGCTGGATGGTCTTGAACATCTCTTTGACGACGCCAGCGACTTTATCCGCCTTTGCCCCCTCGAGGCCCGCGTTCTTGCCGAAGATGCCGGTGACGATCGCGCCCGGCGAGATGCTGTTCACGCGAACGCCCTTTTCGCCGAGCTCGGCCGCAGCGGAGCGGGTGAACGCGCTCACCGCGCCCTTCGACGCGCTATAGACGTGGCCGGAAAGGCCGCCGCGAAGGGCGGCCATGCTGCTGATATTGATAATGCTGCCGGACCGCTGCGCGGCCATCACCGGCGCAGCGTGCTTGACGCCAAGCAGGACGCCCTTGACGTTGACCGCCAGGACCGCATCGATCATCGAGACGTCGATCTCGGTGATGCTGACCATCGGCGCGGGAATCCCGGCGTTGTTGACCAGGCAATCCACGCGCCCGAACCATTCGAGAGTTCGATCAATCATCGCCTTGACGTCCGCCTCGTTCGCCACGTCGGTGCGGACGAAACGGACGCCGGCCTCTTTCTCGAGCGCGCGGCCTTCCTCCTCGCGGCGCGCAGCGATTACGACCTTGGCCCCTTCCTGGACGAAAGCCTTGGCGACGCCTTCGCCGATGCCGCTCGTGCCGCCGGTGACGATGGCGATCTTTCCGTCCAATGCGCCCATCTCAGCCTCCTTTCAACCAGGCCAGCCTTGCTGCGCCGCCTAGCCGGCGCTCGTCGCGGCGAGGAGGGCCTCAAGCGATTCCTTGAGTCGTCGCGCGCACGCAGGATCGGCGAGGATATCGTCCGCCGTGACGGTCTTTCCGGTCAGCGAGATCGCCGCGAACGCTTCGGGCATGACGCGCGCCGCCATCGTCGATAGGATCTCCCGTAGCGAGGCCTGGGCGTGGAAGGCGCGCGGCGACGTATTGATAAGCGCGACCGGTTTGCCGGCGAAGGTCTCGCTCGCCACCAGCCAATCAAGCGCATTCTTCAGCGCGCCGGGGATCCCGTGGGCGTATTCGGGGGCGGCGATGATCAGCGCGTCGCTTGCGCCGATGAGCGCGCGCAACCTTTCGACAGGTTCAGGCTTGGGCCTGTCTTCGGCGTCGTCGTCGGGATTGAACGGCGGCAGCTCGGCGAGCTCGCGGTAGACGAGCGCCTTGACGCCCTCGGGCGCGAGCCGCGCCAGCGCCTCCAAGGCCGCGGTGTTGCTGGAGGCGCGACGCAGACTTCCCGAGATGGCGAGCAGGCGCATAGGGCCCTCTTGGTTGGGACGCAGCCGACCAGTCGCCGCGCCTCTAGGCCTCGTCGCCCGGCCAGAGAATCGGCCGTTCCACAATCACGCCGTAGTCAAACGGACGCTCAAGAGAAAGCGTCTTCGGCGGCAGGCCGGTCTCGATCGACTCCTCCAGCCGCGCCTCTTCATAAGCGGTTTCGAGAGCCTCCTGAAGTCGCGACTTCAGTCCTGGGTTCTTGCGAAGCTGGCGTTCGGCGCGCCTCCGATGTTCGAGGATCGAGAGTGTCCACGACCGGGAACGCTTCTCGGGCTGGTGATCCCGCTTCAAGAGATGCAACAGCACCACGCGCAGCGCGCTCTCAAGCTTGTCATATTGCTCCTCGCCCACGTCATCGATCTCCTCCGCGATGGCGATGGGGTCGATTTCCGACAGCCGGCCGGCGCGGAGGAGCTCCGCCTGGCGCACCGCCCAGGAGTAAAGATCGGCCTCCTTCGCCACGGGCGGCGCTGTTTTTTCGCCAGTCACGCTGCGGCCCACCGTTCGCCTCCTTCGCGCCCTCAGCTCAGTGCGACGTTGAGCGCGCTCTCCGGCAGTTCCTGGCCGAAGCAGCGCTGGTAGAACTCGGCGACCAGGGTCCGCTCGAGTTCGTCGCACTTGTTGAGGAAGGTCAGGCGGAAGGCGAACCCGATGTCCTTGAATATTTCCGCATTCTCCGCCCAGGTGATGACGGTGCGCGGGCTCATCACGGTCGAGAGGTCGCCGTTGATGAAAGCGTTGCGGGTCAAATCCGCGACCCGCACCATCTTGTTGACGATGTCCCGTCCGTCCTTGCGCGCCCGGTGCGCGGGCGACTTGGCGAGCACGATGTCGACTTCCTTGTCGTGCGGCAGGTAGTTGAGCGTGGCGACGATCGACCAGCGGTCCATCTGGCCCTGATTGATCTGCTGCGTGCCGTGATAGAGGCCCGACGTATCGCCGAGGCCGACCGTGTTGGCGGTCGCGAACAGCCGGAAGGCGGGATGGGGCCGAATGACGCGCCGCTGATCGAGCAGGGTCAGGCGGCCCGACACCTCGAGCACCCGCTGGATCACGAACATCACGTCCGGGCGGCCCGCGTCATATTCGTCGAAGCAGAGGGCGATATTGTGCTGGATCGCCCACGGCAGCATGCCGTCGCGGAATTCCGTCACCTGCTTGCCGTCCTTGAGCACGATCGCGTCCTTGCCGACCAGATCGATGCGCGACACGTGACTGTCGAGGTTGATGCGCACGCAAGGCCAGTTGAGGCGGGCGGCGGTCTGCTCGATGTGGGTCGACTTGCCGGTGCCGTGGTAGCCGGTGATCATCACCCGGCGGTTGTGGGCGAAGCCGGCGAGGATCGCGAGCGTGGTGTCGCGGTCGAACAGATAGTCCGGATCGAGATCCGGCACGTGCTCGTCCGCCTGCGAGTAAGCCGGCGCCTCCATGTCGGTATCGATGCCGAACAGTTGGCGAACCGACACTTTTATGTCGGGCACGCCGGGCGCAGCTTCGGGCAGGGTGTCGATCGAATTCATTGGTCCTCCACGCTCTCCCGCAGCGCGCAAAAGAGCGCCTTTCTCATACTCGAATTCCGGGCGCGCGCAAAAACGCCGCCCCTGCGTCGGCCCATGCCGGCGCCGCCATTCCTTGAGCATCCTCGTCTTCGACTGGCCGGCCGCGGCGGGCGGCGATGGAGCTTGCCTGATCGGCAGTCCACGACCGGTCTTCGCGCCGAAGTCCCGGTCAGACGAGCTTGTTGGCGCGCAAGTAATTGTACGCCTGAATGATCTCGCGCAATTTGTCTTCCGACGACCGATCGCCGCCATTGGCGTCGGGATGATGCCGCTTGACCAAGTCCTTGTACCGCGCCTTGATCTTCGCCTGGGTCGCGTCGCCATTGAGGTCTAGCGTCATCAAGGCCTTGATCGCCAAGGCGTTGTGCCGCGGCGGCGGCTCGTGCTGCGGCGGCTTGCCGCGCGCTCCGCGTCGCCGCGCCGCGCGGGCCTCGGCGAAAACGGATTCGTCGACCTGCCGGCCGGCGGCGGCCGCCCGGGGGCCAAGCTTCCAGGTCGGCCGGTGGCCGACCGCGTCGGCCTGGCGAAATTTCGCCAGCGAAGCGTCGTCCATCCCGCGGAAGTAATCGTAAGAAGCATTATATTCCCGGACATGATCGCGGCAGAAACTGAAGTATTCGCCCTCGCGCTCGCGGCCCTTCGGGGCGCGGAACACGCCCTCAGCCGCGCATCCGGGAAACGAGCACGGGGTCTTCGGCACCTTTTCCGGCGCACGCTCGACCGGCTTCACCCGGATCCGGTCGAACAGGCGAGAATTCAAGTCCATGCCATGACCTTTATGACCGTCGACGCTGTCGGGCAAGCCCCGCCCCTCCGCGTCGGCGAGAGCACATCCGTCGGCGCAAAAGCCAAAAGAAAGCCCCAAGCCCGCTTTCTTTGCCGCAATATGTAGGATCGCGAAGGGTTGAGCGGGAGGCCGCAACGTGACCATGGATGAGAGAATTGTCACGCGACTGACGGAGGCGCTCGATCCGGTCGCCCTCGACGTCGTCGATGAATCCGACCGCCATGCGGGACACGCGGGAGCGCGCGCGGGTGGGGGCACCCATTATCGGGTCCGGATCGTGTCGGCGCGATTCGAGCGTCAGAGCCGGGTCGAGCGGCATCGCCTGGTCTATGGCCTGCTCGAGGGCGAATTCGCCGATGGTCTGCACGCGCTCGCGCTCGTCGCCAAGGCGCCGGGCGAGCCATGACGGCGGACGGCGGCCTGGAATCGTTTGGGCCTTACGCGTTCACGCTCGCGCCGGCCGAAGCCGAAACCGCCGCCGCTCGGGCCGGGCTGCGCCTGGCGCTCCGGGGCGGATTGCTGGCCCGTCATCTGGCGCCGCTGACCGTCTTCGGGCTCGCCATCGTCTTCGCCTCGGTCCTGGTGCTGACCGGCCTCATCAGCCGCCGCGCCGGCGAGGCGACGTTCATTCTCGCCGCTGCGGCTTTCATGATCCAGCGCCTGGCCAACCACTGGCGGATCCAGCGCGCGCGCCGCGAGGGCCGCTCGGCGGTCGCGAGGCTTCAGTCCGCGGGCGCGCTGACGGCGACTTTCGAGAACGATGCGCTGTCGCTTGCCGTCGACGGGCGCATCGAGCGGCTCTGCTATGCCGATTGCGAAGAGGCCGAAGACGCGGGCGGCCTCATCTACCTCTGGCCGAGCGCAGGCCTGCCGGTGGTGATCCCGATTCGCACGCTCCCCGGCGCGGGCGAGGCGAGTCGACTCGTCGCGCAAGTCCGGGCGCGAATGCGGAGGCGACAGGGCGGGCCGGGGTCTTGACCGAGCGGTTCGCCGGCTCTTGGCGGGCCGCTGGCGTTCTGCCATATTCACTCCTGAAGGGCGTGCATCGGTCCTCGCTGAGGACGACGCCAGTTGCGGTGCTCTGACAATGAAGGGTCTATTCCTGGCTGCGGTTGCGCTCCCCGCGCTCATGTGTGCGTCGGCTCGCTCGTGCGAGGGACAGGTCGGCAAAACGATCTATGAGGATACGTTTCAAGACGACAGCGGCGGCTGGGACATTTCCCCTCCGCTCACCGCGATCAAACCGCCGAGTTTTCTCATTACGCTGAACGCGAACTCCACGAACGTCGGCTCGCAGGTTCTGACCTTCCACGCCAACGAAGCTGACTATTGCCTCGAAGGCACGATTCCAAAAGCGCTCGCGCCGGACAACAATTTCGCGCTCGGGCTTGAATTCTGGGCGACCGATTACCGGAACCTCTGGCTCGCCATGGTGGCGTCGGACGGGACGGTCTCTCTCTTTTCCGAGGCGAACGGCGTCTGGACGAGCATCGCCAAAGTTCCGAACGCGCCGGGCTTTAAGGCGGACGGCTCGAATGCGTTGCGTGTCACGACGCTCGGCGGCAAAATCGCCATCTCCTTGAACGGCCAGCCGGTCAAAATAGTGCGCGCCCAGATTCCGGAAGGCGATTTCCGTTTTGGGGTATACGGACAGGTGGACAAGCCGACCGCCGCCGCGCCGCCGATCGTTGTCTCCAGCTACAAGGTGACAAGCGGACAGTAGGGGCCCGCCCGGGGTCCGGGGCTACTGCGCCGGAGGAGTCGCGGCCGGCGAAGGCGCGGCTTTCGACGAATCGCCGCTGTCGGACGCGGGCCCGGCGAGATTTGGCCTCGCCGGCGGCGTGGGCGGCGTATGCAGGGACGCCATGCGCACCGCCTTGTCGCCGTCCGAACCGGTCTCATTGCGACGCGGCGGCAGCGGCGCGCCGGGGGGAAGCGGCTGATCGGGCGCGGTCGCCTCGACTGCCGGCGGCGTCGGCGGCTGACCGCCGAGATGCAGCCAGTTCTTGACGTTCTGCGCCCCGCCGGTGATCCCGCCGAGGACGCCGCCGCCTGACGGCTGGCTCGGAGGCGTGGCGAGCGCGACCGTCGCCGGAGCTAGCGCAGGCGGCGCGGCCGGCTCAGCCGCCTGGGCTTCGACCGGCGGCGGCGCGACGCTCGCGGCGTGGCGCTTGATGGCTTCGGCGGCCGCGATCTTGACCGCGGCCGGCGCGGGCTTCGAATCGCTGAGGACGATCTCCTGCGGGGGAGATGCGAGCGCGTCCGGGTCGCTTTCGTCCTTGTAGCCGGCGAAGACCGAATTCTGCCCGCCGTCGGCATAGACGAGGCGAATCGGCTTGACGCCGGAGGCGACCAGCTCGGCGACCTTGGCGTCGTCCTTTTGCTCCTTCTCCGCGACCAGCGCCTCGACGTCGTCGTCGCGCTTGAGCTCAGGACACGGCTTGGTCGCAGAAACCTCGCCGGTCGCGGCTGCGCCGAACACATAGTGCTTGCCGCACACCAGAACCGGCGGTTCGGCCTTGGTGACCTCGAAATGGTCGGAGCCGTTCTTGAGCTCCTTCCAGAAGGCGATGTTGGGATCGAGCCGGAACTTGGCCAGATTCTCCGCCGTCATGTGGAACGGATAGGACTGGAGCTGGATTTCGCGCTGACCGCCGGCGAACGATTCGCGGGCGATGGCGTAGATGTCGGCGACCTGCTCGTCGGTCATCGAGAAGCAGCCAGCCGACGAGCAGACGCCGTGCACCATGACGTTGCCGCCGGTGCGGTCGTAGGCGCGATCGTAAGTGTTGGGATAGCCAACGTTGAACGACAAGTAATAATGGGAGGTCGGATTCATTTGTCCGGGCGCGATCGTATAGAAGCCCTCAGGCACCTGCATGTCGCCCTCGCGCTTCTTCGGCCCGAGCTGTCCCGACCAGCGGCACATCGGATAGGTCTTGAGCAGCGCGTACTCGCCGTCCGACTTCATCTTCCAGATTTCGAGTTCGGCTTCCTTCTTGTAGGTGCGGATCAGCGTCGGCGCGGACGGCGTCGTGTCGAGCTTGTCCATTTCCGCCAGCGTTGCGGCGGAAATCGGCTGCTGGGACCGCCCGGGACCCTGATCGAGATAGGAATCGTCGCAGCCAGCGATGAACGCGCAGCCCGCAACGGTCAGACCTACGGCGGCCCCGCGCCGGATGATGGAACCCATCGATCTCCCCGAATTCGACCCGACTCTAGCCGCGCGCGCGCCAAAAGTCCACGCGGACCGAACTGAAGCGCGCGCACTCTTACCGACCCATTAACGGGATTCCCTCGCCGCCCGACATCATGCCTGGAATCAAAGCAACAGGGTTGAATTGCGGCGGGCGGGCGGGACGCCGGATTGGTCCCTTCCGTCACCAGCGGGACGAGATGGGCGCCGAATCGAAGATCTCGGCAAGCCGGGCCCGGGTGGCCGCGGTCGCGCCGTCCGGCAGCGCCGAGCGGGGAAAGAAGCGCGCCTCCTCGATCTCCCAGTCGGGCGCCCGTTCGCCAAGCACCCGGAACGTCCGCACGAGATAGACCGCCACATGGTCGCGCCGCGACGATTGGGTATTGAGGAAGAGGCCGTGCAGCATGGGCGGCCCGTCGATCGCGACCTTCGCCTCCTCCTCGAGTTCGCGCGCCATCGCCTCGACACAGGTCTCGCCGGCCTCGACGCCGCCGCCGGGAAAATGCCAGCCGGAGACGTAGCCGTGCCTGACCAGCAAAACCCGTTCGTTGGCGTCGGCCACGACGACCCTGACCCCGAGCGTCACCGGCCGCGTGAGGAGAAAGCTCCAGTGCAGCAGGCGCAGCTTCAGCCTTTCTCGATAGGGCGCAGCCATGGCTCGCGGTTGCTCCGGCCCCCCGCGCCGACGCGCGGGGTTGAGTTTCCGTTCAAGCAATCTTATTGCCGCCCGGTCAATGGCGGCGCGCGGCCGCCCCGACGGGGCGGACAGGATGAGCTTCACCATCGCGCATATCACCGACCCGCACTTGAGCCCCGCGCCGATGCCCGGCTTCGCCGATTTCCGGCTCAAGCGGGTCATGGGGTTCATCAACTGGAAGCGCGGACGCGAGCGCCTCAACGACATGGGAATGCTCGCCCGCCTGGTCGCGGATTTGCGCGCCCAGGCGCCGGAACATGTCGCGGTCACCGGAGACTTGGTCAATATCGGGATGCCGGCCGAATTCGAGCGCGCGGCTTTGTGGCTCAAGACGCTCGGGGATCCTGCGGACGTCAGCTTCGTGCCCGGCAATCACGACGCCTATGTCCGCGCGTCGATGCCACTCTTGGAGGCGACCTTTGCCCCTTGGACCGCCGGCGACTCGCCGCGCGGCGAGGCGACCTACCCATACCTTCGCGTTCGCCGCGAGATCGCGATCATCGGCCTCTCCTCGGCCGTGCCGACCGGCCCGCTGATGGCGACCGGCAAGCTGGGCAAGCGCCAGCTCGAGGCGTTCGCCGAGTTGCTCGCCGAAACCGGCGCGAAGGGCTTGGCGCGGGTTGTGCTCATCCACCATCCGCCGATCGTCCGCGTGACCCCGCCGCTGCGCGGCCTTCTCGACGCGGCGGCGTTCGGGCGGATCGTGCGCGACCGCGGCGCCGAGGCGATCCTGCACGGCCACACCCATGAGCAGGCGGTCCGCTCGCTTCCCTCCCGCGCCGCGCGCACGGTTCGGGGAGCGGTTCCGGTGATCGGCGCGCCCTCCGCCGCCGCGGCCGCCCGCGATCCGCGCTACCGCGCCGCCTATCACCTGGTGAGCCTCGACCGCGACGGCGAGCGCTGGCGGGTCAGCGCGCGCGCCCGCGGGCTCGCGCGCGAGAGCGGGACGATCGGCGAACGCGAGGCTTTGCGGGTTTAGAGCCAAGACTCAATCGGTTGGACCGCTCTCGACCCTGAGCGCACCTTCAGGATCGGCGCATGGACGGGCGAGAAGCGCCGGAAAGCGGGCATTGGATGCGGTCCAGAAACCAGATAATCGCACCACGCGATTCAGGCCGAGAATCGAGGACCTTTTGAGAGACGACGACACCCGGCACCGCCCATCGGTTTTTCGGTTGTCGATACGGTGACGGCGCCAGAAGCCTTTGTCTGGCGCGGCATGGGGATTAGCCTTAAGGTCGAGCCCGCTCGTTTTTGACGAGGACGTTCATGGAAGAGCGCTTTGCATTCGATCAGATCGCGAACGTGTATAAGGTTGCGCGTCCCGGCTATCCCGAGGCCCTCATCGAGGATGTCGTCTCATACGCCGACCTCAAGCAAAGCGATCACATTCTCGAAGTTGGCTGTGGCACGGGCCAGGCAACAAAAAGCTTTGCCAAGCGTGGCTTCCCGATTGTCGCGATGGATCCCGGACCGGAAACGCTCCGTGCCGCACGTGAGGACTTGGCCGGCTTCAGCAACGTTGAGTTGCTGGAGACGACGTTCGAGGCATGGCCCGCCAACCGAGGAGCGTTCCGACTGATTTTCGCCGCGCAGTCGTGGCACTGGGTTTCCCCGGAGGTGCGGTTTACGAAAGCCGCAGAGGCGCTTTCGCCTAACGGTTCGCTCGCGGTGTTTGGACACGTCCCGGTCGGATTGCCCACCGAGTTACTTTCTCAGTTCCAGGACATTTATCTGCGTCGAACCGGCAATTGGAGCCCCCCACCGGAAGCTGGGTACCTGCCTACTGGTCCGTTCGAAGGATGGTTTGACGAGTCAGGGCTATTCGGGCTGGTCGGGCACAGAAGATATCCGTGGAAGTGGCGACGCACGACATTAAGCTTCACCGATTTCTTACGCACGAGACCGGAGTATGTGATGATGGAGCCGGCGAAACGTGAAGAGATGCTTGGTGAAATCGCCAAGGCAATTGACGATCAGGGCGGAGAACTCACTCTGGATTACGAAACGCATCTCTACATTGCACGCCGTTTAAACCGCGATTGATGATTGTTTCCCCACACTCGCTTGCAGCCCTAATTGCGGGCGGCCCGCGTGCAGAAAGCCTATTCCGCCCGGCGATGGAATGAGGGGTTTATCCGCCCTCTGCGGTCGCACCCTGACAGGCGAGCAGGATTGGACTCCAGAGCCTTTGGCTCCTTGGCCGAATGGCCGGTGACTCCATGGAATCAGAAGAAATAGAAATAACTTCCCTTTTCAAGAAACACCTGCAATGATGCCGATATTGCCGCAAAGCCGGGACCCTCCGGCAGGCACGGATGCGAGGCGGCGAGGCGGCGAAGCGAAAAACGGCGAAGGAAAAATGGGTCCAAGTGCTTGAAAACAAAGCATCGCGCGAAATAGGAAGATTTCGCGCCCAATGATTTCAAAGGCTTGCGAGGGGCGTGGCGAAACGTTTGGCGGGGCTGAACGCTTAAAACCGCAAGGAACCGCTGCTCGAGGCCTCAAAACGAAATCGCTGGTTTCGCGGAGCGAAACGAGGCTCGGGCGCGCCCAGAGCAAAGTCGCTTGGGACGGACCGGGCCCGGGCTCAGCTCGGCTGCTCAGCCCGGCGCCGGCGTCGCCTGTGCCGCCGGCTCAGCCATAGCGCCGCCAGCGCGAGCGCCGCTGTTCCGGCCATGCCCGCATGCAGCTCGAAACGGCCGCTGGGCTGGTCGATCCAGCGCAGCCACGGCGAGGGCGGCGACTCCCCAGGGCGGGGCAGGGCGAAGGCGGCGATCGTGTCGCCGGCCGGAGCGCTGGCTTCGCCATCGCCGCCCGCAGCGATCACGACATATTGGCGGCCCTGCCAGAGATAGGTCGTCGGGGTGGCGATGCCGGCGGAGGGCAGGCGGCCGGTCCAAAGCTCGCGGCCAGTTTTCGCGTCGAAGGCGCGCAGGTAGTCGTCCAGCGCGGCGCCGATGAAGACGAGGCCGCTCGCGGTGGCGAGCGGGCCGCCGATGGTGGGCATGCCGAGGCGCCGTGCAAGGCCGAGCGGGTTGCGCTCTTCGGTCGTGCCGAGCGGCACCTGCCAGAGGATCTTGCGGCTCCCGAGGTCCAGCGCGGTCAAGACTCCCCAGGGCGGTCGGTTGCAAGGCACCCCCAGCGGCGAGGTCAGGAGTTCGCGCTTCATGCCGTAGGGCGCGCCATAATCTGGCGAGACCTCCTTGTCCGGGAAACGCTGCTTCATCTCGGCGTAGTCGGCGGCCGGGAACAGCGTGACCCGGTGAATGAGGTTTGAGCTGTTGACATAGACCGTGGCCCTGCCGCCATCGACGGCGAGGCCGCCCCAGTTCACGCCGCCGCCGGTGAAGGGCATGATCAGCGTGCCCTTGAGGCTCGGCGGGGTGAAGCGGCCTTCGCTGCGCGCCGAGGCGATCGCCTTGGCGCATGCGCCGCGATCCCAAGGGGTCAGCCCGAAGGCCTCATCCGGCGTGATGCGGTCGGGGCCGAGGGGCGGCAGATCGGCCGGGAAGGGCTGGGTCGGCGACAGCGCCTCGCCTTCGACCCCGCCCTGCGGCACGGGGCGCTCCTCGACCGGCAGGACGGGCTGGCCGCTGTCGCGGTCGAGCACGAAGATGAGCCCCTGCTTCGTGCCCTGGATGACGACGTCGCGCGCCTTGCCGTCGAGGGTGACCGTGGCCAGGCTCGGCTGCGCCGGGATGTCGTAGTCCCACAGATCGTGGTGGACGAGCTGGAAGCTCCACGCCACCGCGCCGGTCTCGGCCTTGAGCGCCACCACCGAATCGGCGCGGCGATTGTCGCCGGGGCGAAGGCCGCCATAGAAATCCGGACTTGGGCTGGTGGTCGGCAGGAACACGAGGCCGCGCGCCTCGTCGATCGCGATCGGGGCCCAGACATTGGCGGCGCCGGTCGTCCGCCATCCGTCGCCCCAGCTCGCCGCATCCGGGTCGTCGGCGCGCTCCGGAACCGGGTCCCAGCTCCAGCGCGACGCGCCGGTCCGGACGTCGAAGGCGCGCACCGTGCCGCGCGGCGCGCCGACCCGCACATTGTCGGCGATCGAGGAGCCCACGATGACCAGGTCGCCGATCACCGCGGGCGGCGAGGTGAACTGAAACTCGCCGGGCCACAGCAGCGGCTTGCCGGGATCGATGCGGACCGCGCCGTCCTCGCCGAAATCGGCGCATGGGCGGCCGTCCTTGAGGTCGAGGGCGATCAGCCGCCGATCGGCGGTCGCAGTCAGGATCCGCTCGGCGCACGGGCCCGCCGCGCCGGCGGGGCCATGCCATACCGCGACGCCTCGGCAGTTGAACATGTTGCCCGGGCGGTAATCGGTCTTGATCTCAGGGTCGTAGCGCCACAGCTCTTGTCCCGTGCCGGGGTCGAGCGCCACCACCGCGTTGAAGGCGGTGCAGGCGACGAGCTTGTCGCCGACCAGGATCGGCGTCACCTCGAATTTCGAGCGCTTGAGCACGTCCGGAGCGCGGCTCTTGAGATCGCCGGTATGATAGGTCCAGGCCGGGATCAGTTGATCGACATTCCCCGGGGTGATCTGGTCGAGCGGCGCGAAGCGGCTCCCGCCCTGGTCGTAGCCGTAATATTCGGCGCCGGCGGCTCGTGCCGCCGGCATGAGGAGCGCGAGCAGCAGGCCGACGAGCCGGCAGAAAGTGCAGTTGCCGAGGTCTGATGTCGCCGCCATTTCGCCGCCACCCGCTGCTGTGGGCCTGACGATACACCCATAATGCGCGGCAATGGCTGGGTCGATCGGATTGCTTCGCGGCGCCGCGACCGATCAGGCCGTCGATCCTTGTCTGCTCCCGCGAACCCGCCGTCGCCGACGACATCGGCGATCAGGGTCACTGCTGTTTTCCGCGGCGCGCCGAGAAAAACATGCGTTCTTCGGCCGGATTCATCATGCGCGCGGCGCGGGTGGCGTGTATAGTGAGCCGCAAACCTTAGGTTATTGGGGAAGGGCGGGGCGCATGCTTAGGGACAGGCGGGTTACTCAATTCATTGCGGCCATTGGCCTTTCGTTGGTCTTGAGCGCCGGTTTGGCGTCATCGTCGTGGGCCGAGGACGCCGCCGCGTCGGCCGCGGACGCCGCGCCCAAGGCCGCCGCCAAGGAGGCCGAGCCGGTCACCACCAAGGACGCCCAGATCGCGCTCGACGATCTCGAGCTCCTGCTCGAGCCGATGACCGCGGACGAGATCGCGACCGAGGTCAAAGCGTGGTTTGCGTTGCTGCAGGCCAAAGAGCGCGAGATCTCGGTCGCCGAACTCGACGTCCGGCGCAAGAACCGCGAAATCGCACAACTCGAGAAGCAGAAGGCCGCCGCCGCGGATCTCGCCAAGGCCACCGAGGAGGTCAAGACGGCAACCACCGACAAGGACAAGGAGGCGGCGGCCCAGCATCTCGCCGACGCGCAGAAGACTCTCGCCCAGACGGTCGCCACCGCGAGCAAGGAAACCGCCAAGGAAGAGAAGAAAGCCGAGGCGACCACCGCCGCGATGGCCAAGCAGGCGGATGCGGCGCCGCCGCCGGCGACGGTGACGGATTCGGGCTTGGACGGCGGCGCCAAGGTCGTTCCGTCGGCGAACGACAAGGACGTCGTGCAGAAGGCGGCCGAAACCGCGGCGAAGAAATCGGAAGCCACCGGCGACGCCGCGAAGGTCGAGAAAGTGGTCGCGGCGAGCGAGAAGGAAGCTGCGACCAACGATGAGATCAAGTCGCTCGCTCAGGCCGCGCCCGGGGCCGCCCCCGCGGCGGTCGGCGACGCCTCGAAAAAGGCCGAGAAACTGGCGCAGAAGACCGACGAGGCGGCGGCCGCCAAGACCGACGTGAAGGTCCAGCTCGTCGACTACAGCACCCAATTGATGAGCGAGCGCACCGCGCTGGTCGACCGGCTGAAGCTCGTGCTCGACAAATGGGAAGCCAAGGGCGGCGATCCGAAGGCCTACCGGCTCTATATCGCCTCGATCGGCGGCATCAAGATCGACGTCTCCGACCGGGCGGCCACCATGGCGCGCATTTCGGCCTGGCTCACCGCCGACGAGGGCGGGCTGCGCTGGGCGCGCAATCTCGCGACCTTCCTCGGCTACATCCTCGGCTCGGTCATCGTCGCCTGGATCGTGCGCATGATCCTGCGTCGGGTGATGGCCGGCTCGCGCGTGACTTCGCATCTCTTGCGCGATTTCATCATCACGAGCGCAGGCCGCCTCATCGTCGCGATCGGCGTGCTGCTTGGATTGTCGGCGCTCGAAGTCAATCTCGCGCCCTTGCTAGCCGTCATCGGGGCGGCCGGCTTCGTCGTCGCCTTCGCGCTGCAGGGAACGCTGAGCAATTTCGCCAGCGGTCTCCTCATCATGGTCAACAAGCCCTTCGACGTCGGCGACGAGGTTGAGGTCGGCGGCGGCATCAAGGGCAAGGTCACGCGGGTCAGCATCTTCAGCACCTACATCGAGACCGACGACGGGCTGATGAAGATCGTGCCCAACGACAACATCTGGAAGGCTGTGATCGTCAACCAGACGACCGGGGTGGTGAAGGCTCCGCCCGCGGCCGCGGACGCCGCCAAGCCCGCGGCGGGGTGAGGCCGCCGCCGGCCGACTTCCCCCAGCCAGCGAGCTGCCCCGCCCTTGAACTGGCGGGCGCGGCGGGCCAGATTGCCGTCGGTCGGCCGCCGTCTCGCCTCCTCTCGTCGATGTCCCGAGAAGCTTTGATGAATGATCTCTCGGCCTTTGCCGTGACCCGCCGCTGGCCGCCGGCGCATCCGGACCGGCTGCAGCTCTACTCCCTGCCGACGCCGAACGGCGTGAAAGTCTCGATCATGCTCGAGGAGATCGGCGTTCCTTACGAGCCGCATCTGGTCGACTTCGGCAAGGGTGACCAGCGCACGCCCGAGTTCCTGTCGCTCAACCCTTACGGAAAAGTTCCGGCGATCATCGATCCCGCTGGGCCGGGCGGCAAACCGCTGCCGCTGTTCGAGTCAGGCGCCATCCTCGTCTACCTCGCCGAGAAGACGGGGAAACTCATTCCTGCCGATCCCGCGCGGCGCTACGAGACGCTGCAATGGGTGTTCTTCCAGATGGCGGCGATGGGGCCGATGTTCGGGCAGGTCGGATATTTTCACAAATTCGCCGGCCGCGAGATCGAGGACAAGCGCCCGCTCCACCGCTATCGCGACGAGACCAAACGCGTGCTCGCCGTCCTCGAGGGCAGGCTGGCCGGCAAGAGCTGGATCATGGGCGACGACTACACCATCGCCGACATTTCGATGCTCGGCTGGGTTCGCAATCTCGTCAACTTCTACGGCGCGGGCGACCTTGTCGAGTATCACGCCCTCAAACAGACGCCCGCCTGGCTCGAGCGCGGGCTCGCCAGACCCGCGGTCCAGAGAGGACTGCATATTCCGAAGCGGGACTGAAGGCTGCCTCAGGGGAGCGAATGGACGATCACCGGCCCGGCGGTCGCGGTCGGTTGCCCGACGACCAGGGGAGAGAGGTTCTCCTCGATGAAGGCGAGCGCCCGAGTGTTCGATTCCTGCGCTTCGGCGACGGTGTTGAAGACGCTGATCGCGGTCACGGTGTCGTCGGGCGCATAGACGACGTAATAGCCCATGAAGCCCGAGACCTCGCTGATGATCGAGATCGCCTCCTTGATCTTCTCGGCGAGCGCGTCGGCCGAGCCCGGCTTGGCCTTGAACTGGCGAATGGCGGCGTACATGGGCGACTCCTCCCTCCGCGGCGCGCAATAAGTCTCGCTCGGGCTGCGCCTCCCGCTCACGCACTCGACGTCAACGCTCCGGGCAGGGCGGCGCGGAGCCGCGAGGGGGCGGCCGGAAGCAGCTTCCTCACTGCGCTCGACGCCGCGATCTGGCCGCGGTTGACAAACGCCTCGTGATTGCGCTCGATCTCGTCGAGGTCGTAGAGATAATTGACCATGAGCCCATAGGATTCGGCGAGGCCCTTGGGCGACAGGTCCCCCTGCCAGTCGATGCGCTCAAGGCTTGCGCCATTGCCGAGATGGAAGCGCGCGACCGGGTCGATCACCCGCCCGTCGGGACGGCGCGCTTTGAGGAAGTAATGTGCGGCGAGCGGCTCGAGCGCGGCGCGCAGCCGCGCGGCCGAGCCCGGCTCCGCCGGCCAATTGTCGTCGGCCGCAAGCGAAAGCGCGGCGCTCCTAAGCGGCGCGACCGCCGAATCCTCGACCGTCTCGACCCAGGCGCGAAAACCGGGGACTGGCGAAAGGGTGATGAAAGTCTCGATCGCCGGCAATTCCCGGCGGATCTCCTCGACCACCTGCTTGATAAGGAAGTTGCCGAAATTGACCCCGGCCAGGCCCTGCAGGCAATTGGAGATCGAATAAAACGCCGCCGCGCGCGCCTTTCCCGGGGCGAGATGAGCGCGCTTTTCCGCGAGCAGCGGCGCAATCGCGGCCGGCGGCGCGAGGGTCAGCGCAACCTCGACGAAGATCAGCGGCTCGTCGATGAGCCGCGGGTGGAAGAAGGCGTAGCAGCGCCGGTCGGCCGGATCGATCCGGCGCCGGAGTTCGTCCCAGTCGCCGATCTCGTGCACCGCCTCGTAGCGGATGATCTTCTCGAGCAGCGCCGCCGGCGAGGACCAGTCGATCCGGCGCAACACGAGAAAGCCGCGATTGAACCACGAACCGAAGAGATGGAGAAAATCGCGGTCGACGATGGCGAGCGACGGGTTCCGGTTCATGAGCCGGAGCATGTCGGCCCGCATCTCGACCAGCGCGGCGGTGCCGCCCGGCGCGCGATTGAGCCGCCGGAACAGTTCATGCCGGCGCGGCTCGGAGGCGTAGTGGATTTCGCTCGCCGCCGCCTCGTCCGCGTCAACGCCGAAATTGGCGATCGCCGTCATCACCCGCTCGCGATCGGGCCCGAACTCCTCGGCGAGCGCTCCGAAGAACGCCGCGTGATCGGACGGATCGAGGGCGGCGTAGCGCCGCAGGATCTCGGCGGCGAGGGCGACCCCTGACGCCTCGCCCCGCCCGGCGACCAGCGCCTGGCAGGCCTCAATGAGCGATTCGGCGCGGTTCTCGCCGTCCTTAGGCCACGGCTTGATCTTGAGCACCGAGCGGCCGCGGTCGGCGATCGAGGCCAGAAGGTCGTAGAAAAAGGCGTTGGACATGACTTCGCTTGGCCCCGGCGCCTGGGACAGTCTGACGACGAGCGATTGTCCTGCGGACCCGGGAGGGAATCAAGCCCGCGCTCGCTTCAAAACGGCGATGCTGCGGTCCATTGGTCCCAGAGGTCGCGCAGACGCATTGTCCAGGCCAGATATCCGCCAAGGGCGATCAGGAGCGCGAGCGTGATCGACCCCAGCATCATCAGGAACAGGCTCAAGACATCGCCGAGGCGGCGGACGAAACCCCGTCGGGGCGGCGGTCCCCAGTCCGCGCCGGGCGTCTCGATCGCGCCGCGAGCCTCCGGCAGGGACCGAGCGGCAAGCAGCCAGGTGGGCGGGCCCTTTGCGCCATTTGCGTCGGCCGGCGGGGTTTTGTCGGCCCGCGGCGCTCCGCCAGCAGCCTCCGGCGCTTTATCGTCGGCCTGCGGCGGCTCGCAGTCTCCCAAGATCGAGGCCAGCGCGCGCTCGCGCTCGATCAGCCGCCGGGCGACATAATTGGCGACGGCGGCGGCGATCGCGTCGACCGATTGGCTCTCGGCGATCGAAATCCGGCCGTTGCGGGTGTCCTGGAGGAAGCGGTAGGTGCGCCGGTCGTGCGCCATGTCGACGAAGGCGATCATGTCGACGAAGAGACGCGGATGGTCGCCGCGCGCTAGCGCCAGATCGAACAGGTCGACGTCCGGCGG
>Ga0335073_10003631_pt1 | contig 21553 bp, 17 predicted proteins | sample Lox_Sample_22_FD_207093 | JGI IMG/M metagenome (GOLD analysis project Ga0335073, IMG submission 207093) | Soil microbial communities from Loxahatchee National Wildlife Refuge, Florida, United States - Lox_Sample_2.2 | ecosystem: Environmental > Terrestrial > Soil > Wetlands | place: USA...
TGGCTTAGATTTCGCCAGTTCCATCGGAGAAACCGATCGTGGCAGGCACAACTAAGGGGCCTCAAGAGCATCGTATGCCAGGAGTTGGCGCCAAGCCTATCCGGAACGGCAATGTTCTTCAGGCGGCGCGCAAGGTCGCGGCCACCATAGGCGCAGATTTCTTTCGGGCTGTCGCCCATCACCTCGCAAAGGCACTCCCGGCAGACTGCGTCATCATCGGCGAGTTCATCGGCGGCCACCTCGAACGCGTTAGGACTCTGAGCGCCGACCTGGACGGAAAATTTACGGTTTTCGAGTATCAACTGGCCGGTACAGCCGCCGCCGAAGTAGCTCTGGGCAGGCCCTGGCGTTGCTCGACATCCGCTCAGACCCGCTTTCCCTTGGACCCTGTGATTGTTCAGGTGCACGCTCAGGCCGGGCTCGCGTCCCCTTTATTAAGCCCACAGCGCGAGCCTCTCGGTTTCATCATGGCTCTTTCTCGACAGATGTTGACCGCGCCACAATCGCATATGAGACTGCTTGAAATTTTCGCCGTCCGCGTCGCTTCGGAATTGCATCGAAAGAGGGTGGAGGACAGGATTCGCGAGAGCGAGCAGCGGTATCGCGCGTTCGTGGCCAGTAACGCGGATGGCATGTGGCGCGTCGAATTCGACCAGCCGATCGATGTGACCCTTCCCGAGCAGGATCAATTCGACTTGATCTATCAACGCGGGTATGTGGCCGAATGCAATGACAGCCTGGCCCGCCTTCTTGGCCGGGACGACGCGGACTGCCTGATCGGCGCCCGGTTGGCTGACTTCGCGCCTCTTACGGATGCCAGCCTCCGCCAGGCGACGCTTCTAGCGATCCGGGCTCACTATAACTGCACTTGCGTTGAGATCTCGCAACTCAGCCCGGATGGGCAACGCCGTCACCTGGTCCGTACACAGTGGGGCATCGTTGAGGACGGGAAGCTCGAACGGATCTGGGGTACGACGCGTGACGTCACGGACCTCAAGTATTCGCAACGTGCTCTGGATGCTTCTGAGCAACGCATGGTCAACCTGCTGGAAAATGTGCACCTGGCGGTTGTCATGCTGAATGCCGACTCCTTAGTTGCGTTCTGTAACCGGTACTTCTATGAACTCACCGGCTGGACTGCTGAACAGGTCTGTGGCCATGACTGGATCGAACTACTAGTCCCCGCCGAGGAGCGCGCTGGGTTACGCGCCACACTGGCCGGCACCGATGCCGGCGGCGAATCTACCCTCCACTTCGACAGTTCCCTGTCGGGTCCCGACGGCCGTGTTTGGCGGTTTGAGTGGGATCGGACGATGCTCCGGGACACGGAAGACAGAATCGCGGCCTGGGCCCTGGTAGGAAGAGACGTGACACAGTATAAGGCAATCCAGGAGCAGCTCCGGCAGTCTCAGAAACTCGAGTCCGTTGGACGGCTGGCGGGCGGTGTGGCACACAACTTTAATAACCTGCTGACCGTCATTATGGGCTACAGCACCACACTTCTCGAGAGGCGCGACGAATCCGATCCCGATTTCGTCGCCCTCACCGAGATCTCCAATGCCGCAAAAAGAGGGGCCGAACTGACAGGGCGGCTGTTGGCCTTCAGCAGGCGTCATCCCGTCCATCGAAGTCCGACTAACCTCAATTCCGTGATCGCGGATATTGAACCCACGCTGCGGTACCTGATCGGAGCCGACGTCTCCCTCGTGATTGCCGCCGATCCGACGATTGCAACGGTCAACATAGATCCGTCCCACTTCCAGCAGGTGCTCATGAACCTGGCGATCAATGCACGCGATGCAATGCCCAACGGTGGCGTACTTACGATCTCCACGGTCCGCAAGACCCTGGGACCCGGAGACGAATTGTGGGCTACCGTACCGGCCGGTTCTTACGTTTTCGTCACCGTGTCGGACACGGGCGTTGGAATGAGCGAGGAGGTTAAGTCGCACCTGTTCGAGGCATTCTACACCACCAAGGAGTTAGGCAAGGGCACCGGACTAGGGCTGTCGACAGTCTACGGAATTGTTCGCGAAAGCGGGGGCCAGATTCTGGTGCAGACAACCCTGGGTAAGGGCACTGTCTTCACGATCATACTCCCTACCGGCGGCACCGAGGACGCATCCGCTACGCCGCTGCCTGTCACCAAAGACCGATCCGCCACAGGCACAGAAACTGTCCTTGTCGTCGAAGACCAGGAAGAAGTCAGGCGACTGGCGGCCGCGATTCTCGCCAGGCTCGGCTACAACGTTTTGGAAACGGCAGATCCTTCGAAGGCGCTTGAGTTCGTGCGCGCCGGCCATGAACCGATTGACTTACTGCTCACGGATGTGGTGATGCCCGGCATGGGTGGTTTCGAATTGGCGGACCTGGTGAGAGCATATCAGGTCAAGGCGAAAGTACTCTTTATGTCGGGCTATGCCGCCTCTGAACAGTTATCGCAAAGAATCTCCAAATCCGGGTTCGGGTATTTGCAGAAACCGTTTACGCCGACGACGCTGGGCCGTTCCGTGCGCGATATCCTTGATCAGCGCTGAACCGTTCCGCGAATCCGCGGTCCGCCGCCCCAGGGGCAATCATTCGTCCTAAACCGATCGACTGAAGGTCCCGGATCATCGCCCGCTCACTGCGGGTAAGATGGATGAATGCTCAATTGGCTCGTCGTCGGCGTTGGAGACATCAGTACGCGGCGCGTCCTGCCCGCTATTCTGGCCGAACCGAGGAGCCGCCTCGCGGGCATCGTCACCCGGGACCCCGATAAGGCCTCAACGTATCGCGTACCGGCGTGGCCGGACGTGGAACGGGCGCTCGCCGAGTGCGATGCCGCGGCCGTTTACATCGCCACGCCGGTCTTCCTCCACGCTCCTCAGACCATCGCTTCACTGCGCGCCGGCAGGCATGTACTTTGCGAGAAACCGATGGCTCTCAACTATGCGGAGGCGGAGTCGATGGTACGCGCGGCGAGCGAAAGCGGCCGCACGTTAGGAATCGCCTATTACCGTCGCCTCTACCCGAAGGTCGCCAGGGCCAAGGAGTTGATGGCCGCCGGAGCGATTGGCCGTCCGGTTTTCGCCGAAGCGGCATCGCACGGCTGGTTTTCGCCACCCGCTGGGCAACGCGCCTGGCTTGTCGACCCCGCCTTGGCCGGAGCAGGTCCGCTGTTCGACATCGGCTCGCACCGGATCGATCTGATGAATGACCTCTTCGGACAGCCGGGCCGGGTGACGGGGCACGTCTCTACCCTAGTCCAGCCAATTGCCGTGGAGGACAACGCGACCGTGATCATCGAATATGAAAGCGGCGTTCGCGGCCTCGTCGATGTGCGCTGGCATTCCGAGATCCCGCGGGATGAATTCCGCATTCGCGGCACCGCCGGCGAGCTGGACCTGACACCGTTGAACGCCCCGACGCTCATCCACCCGTGCGGGGTTGAGCAGATTCCTGCGCACGAGAATCTGCACTTCCCCCTCATTGAGGATTTCGTGACGGCGGTCCTTGGCGAGACGCGGCCGCGATCGAGCGGAGATGCATCTCTGGCGGCGGAGTGGGTGATGTCCGAGGCGATTGGGAAGCTGCGGAGGCAACCGGTCTAACCAAGTTGCAACATGCAGCGCTCGAAGACGACGGACTTATTGAGCGGCGCGCCCACCCCACTGACGGCCGCCAGATGCTCATAAGACTGATGGAGAAGAGCGCCCTGTTGCGCCAGCACCGCGCCGTCGCGAGACGAACTCGCGCGGTAATTGCCCGGCTCGGACGGGAGGAGCGTGCGGCCTTGCGCGAGGCGGCGGTGATCATGAAGCGAGCGCGCAAAAGCCCGGCCAAATCCCGGTCTGCGAAGAGATTCCCAAGGGGGCCTGATCTAATCTCGATTACGGCGAAGATTGTATTGATTCCGGTGCATGAGCGATACAGACTTAATTCTATGCCGAGGCCTTTTCAACAGCTCGAGCCCACCAAGGCCAACAGATCAAAATGTTAAGAGCGTCTTTGTGTACCTTTCTCCTGCTTGGCGTGCCAGGCGCGCTGCATCCAGCTGCTTCCCTTTCCCCACAGTCATCAGTCCGGGAGATCACTCTCCAGAAAAGCGAAGCGTTCGTGGCCGAAAGCATCGTCAGGATTCTGCGTGATACGACTTACGGGAGCGGGCCGGGAATCCGGCACATGATCAATCACGGAACCGGCGTAATCATCGGCGAGCAGCATATTCACGATAATACGGAATATCTTGTGCTCTCTAACGAACATGTTGCCAATAACGAGCATGTGAGGGGCAAGAGCACGCTTTCGATCGTCGAGGGTGAAGGAGTAAGCGCACCGATCCGGCTGGAGGCTCTGGCAATTGACTACAAGCGGGACCAAGCCCTTTTGCGGACTGTACGTTGCCCCGACCGCTTCACGGTGCTACGTTACGTCATTGGAGTTCCGCCTGGCAATATCACCCAGGATACGGCGTTTACGGAGGGCTATGGCAATGGGAAGTTCTCTGTTCACGTAGGAGATATTCTCTCAACTCACGCCCGCGCCTGGGGCATCCGATGCTACCGGTTCGATATTGCCGTCGGAGGCGGCCAGAGCGGTGCCCCCCTGGTTGTCATTGGCGCGGATCGCAGGTTATATCTTCCCGGCCTCGTTTTCTGCGGAAATGATCTCCATACCGAGGTTACGCCGCTATATCCGGGGAAAGGTGTCCTTCAACAATTTGCTTCTATCATTCGTAGCGGCCAGTGACATACTTTGGCAGAGCCGGCGCGAAGAACAAGCGCCGGCTCCGAACCCATAGCGATTCACTGACGTACTGCATCGGTTTGTTTCTGCTTCGCGATTCAGTTACCGTCGGCGACCGCCGCCGCGAAAACCGCCGCCACCACCACGGAAACCACCGCCGCCACGGAAACCACCGCCGTGGAAACCGCCACCGCGGAAGCCACCACCGCCGAAGCCCGACATGCCACGATTGCCCATGAAAGCGCGGTTACCGCCCCGGTTGATGCCGCCGCCCGCCGGACCGAGACTACGGTTGCCGATGTTGCCCATGCGGTTCGCGCCACCTTGGCCCATAGCTCCCGGCGCGATGCGGTTCGCACTACCTTGGCCCATAACTCCCGGTGCCATGCGGTTAGCGCCTCCGATATTAGGCCGAGCTCCGCCCCGTTGACCGAGATTGCCGGGCGCCATCCGGTTGGCGGCTCCAGCCCCTTGTCCGAGCCCGCCAAGCCGTTGCTGAACCTGACCGACGGTTGGCCGGGTCGCCACCCGTCCAGCACCGCCCTGGAACCGGTTCGACAACTGCCGGTTGTTATACGGCACGCCGCCGCGGTGAATCGGGTTGTGAACCCAGGCGTTACCGTTGCCGACATTCACGCGATTGAAATGGTTACTTCGGATGAAGTTATTGTTAACGATGATGTTACCCCGTCCCCATCCGGGATTCCATCCCCAGCCGCCCCAGCCACCCCAACCGCTACCCCAGAAGGCGCCAAGCGCTATGCCGGCGCCGAAAGAGATCACGCTGGCGGCCACAATCGCTCCGGTCGAAGGATAATATGGCGGGTAATATAGCGGGGGATACGGATAATAGTCTGGAGCCGGGCCCCAGACCGATGCCGGGTTGTATTGAGGAATGCTGACAACGTCAGGGTTTGCCGGTTCAATCGTGGTGTAAGTCTGTCCATTCTGAGTCTCTGTGCCTACGGTCTGCTGTGGCGTCGATTTGAGGGCACCTGAGTTTTTGGCTTGCGTACGCAGGCGCTGAATGGCATCCATGACGCCAGCTTCGTTGCCCAGGAATGCGTTCCCGAGATTCGAAGTCCAGCTGATATCCTGATTCAGCCTGGTCAGTACATCCGGTAACGCAACCAATGCCTGTACGCTGGCATCCCATGACTGCTGCTTCGCTGCATCAGCCAAAGCCTGACCCTTCAGGTTTGAGTGTTGGCTGAGCCAACGCCCGGCTTCCACGATTTCAAGAGGATACGTGGATGCCACGAGAATCTGGCTCAGAATCGGATCCGGGTAGAGCGCAATCGGAGCTACGAGGCTATCCAGTTGCTGCGGCGTGTATGTCGTCTGCGACGGAGCTTGAGATACGCCGGCCGGCTGGGCCTGTCGAGCGAATGCATAAGGATTGTCCGCGATTAGGAGCGCGGAGCATAAAATAGCAGTTGCTTGTAAGTTTATCATATGGCCTCCTCCTGCTCGCTCTTGGATTCGCGATCAGGTGAGACGGCCGACCCCTTGAAGACAGTCACCCCAGACCTGGAAACAGGCCGGCCACTACACAGAAGTAGAAGTGACTGACATACCTATCCTTTACTTACATTTTATCGTTGGTGATTGACGCCGCCCACTCTGTCCTGCGGCCCTGCGGATGAAAAAGAAAGGCGCATCAAAATGTACAGAATAGTGCACCTGCTCTGAAACCCCGATGCTGAAACAGGATAGCAGCGGTTTCTAGGGTTATCGCCGGTGCCCGTGGCAATTGGAGAAACAGGATGCTGGATTTATGTGTTCGCTCAGGCCAGCCTCGGGATCATCGTCATCACCTTGAAGATTGCCGGTCGTCCTTGCAAATGAAGTGTTTGCAGGATCAACCCCACCAGGTTTCACCTTTAGCCATGTGCTGGCGGAGCCAATCGTCATTGATTTCCAGGCCCAGCCCGGGACCTTCAGGAAGTTGCATGACGCTATTGCGGATTACAGGCTCGTTGCCCGCCGCCATTTTCTCCTTGTACCCACGGAACTCGCCGAGCGCGTTCTCAATGCGGAAGAAGTTCTGGATGGCGCCTCCCATGTGCACCGCCGCGAAGAACCGGACCAGTGAACAGGGCCCGCTGTGCAGGGCCACGGGAACACGGGTGACGGCGGCATAATCGGCAATCTTGCGGATGCCGGTGATGCCGCCTGCGTATGCCGGATCGGGGTGAATCACGTCCACTGCACCATTGTCGAGATATGGCTTGAAGCCGGCCACCAGTTCGACCTTTTCACCCGTAAGGATAGGAGTAGTAGTGGCGCGCTTCAAATGGACCCAGGCTTCCGAGTAAAGATAGTTCAGTGGATCCTCGAACCACGCCGGATCGATCGGTTCGATGGCTTTGGCAAGACCGACGGCCGTGGGCAGGTCAAACTGTCCGGTGCCGTGCATGGCGATATCGATATCGTCGCCGGCGGCGTTGCGGATATTCGCATAAGCCTTGGCAACCTTCTTCATATCGTAATGGTCCGCCGTGGGCGCCCACGGATTCCCGCCATTCCCACCAGGGCCGCGGCCGCCAAACGGAATCCCGAACTTAAATGTCTTGAACCCTTCTGGCGCGGCCTTTACCTTCTGTGCCCAATCCTTCGCCTCGGCGGGATCCAGCATGTTCCGGAGGTTACCGTGTGAGTAAATTGGCGCGGCCGGCCGCATCGGACCGCCTAACAGACGGTAAATTGGTTGGCCGATGATCTTACCGGCGATGTCCCAGAGTGCGATGTCGATTCCACTGATCAGGCCCACATCCGGGATGAAAGGATTCTGCGGAGCGGTCATCAGATAGAACAGGTGCTCGATTGCGAGGGGGTCCTGGCCCAACCAGATCCGCTGCATCTGCTCGAGGCGGGCCCGCGCCATTCTCGCGGTGCAACCGGCTTCACCGTAGCCCACCACACCGGCATCGGTCTCCACCCGGATGAGACACCCGTCTCCGACGTTGTCCAGTTGCAAGGCCTTGATCGCCGTGATCTTCACCAGCTTCGCCGAGGGTGCGGCCCAGGCCTGGTACGTCGCCAGGTACGGGCCGGCGGTCAGGGCCATCGCCGCCTTCAGCAAATCTCTGCGACTCCAATCCATGTGGCTGCTCCTTCCCAAACGGGGTCCCAAACGCTGGCCCGTTCGCTCAATCATATTACTTTGCCTCGACCAGCGCGACGCGCGGTGAAATCTGAGACAATACGCTCCGTCCGGCCAAACCTTTGGCGCGCGGACATGCGCAAACGCGGCCGGATTGAACTTGTCGGCGTGAGTCAGTCAGCCGGCCGCGCCGGCAGAGGAGGAACGCTCATGACGAGACGCGGTGTTCTACAGATGATCGGCGGCAGCGCAGCAATGGGCCTGGACGGTCGCCAATTGGAGGCGCAGCAGAAAGCGGCAAGAGCAGTGCGGGGCATGCCGTCTCCCAAGATCAAAGACGTGAGCGTGATCGCCACCCAGCCCACCGGCGCGCGGCTGAGCGTCGTCAAAATTACCACCGATCAGGACGGCCTCTTCGGCTACGGCTGCGCGACGTTCACGCAGCGCGCCGAATTGGTCAACCTGGCCGTGGAGAGATACCTGAAGCCGCTTCTGCTTGGCAAGCCCGCGGACCGCATCGAGGACACCTGGCAAATGTGCTACAACAGCTCCTACTGGCGCAACGGCCCGGTGCTCAACAACGCCATCAGCGGCGTGGACGAGGCGCTTTGGGACATCAAGGGACGCCAGGCGGGCATGCCGGTCTATGATCTGTGGGGCGGCAAATGCCGCGAAGCCGCGCAGATGTTTGCCAACGCCGGCGGCGCCGAGCCCAAAGACGTAGTCGAAGGCGTGCGCCAAGCCATGGCTCGCGGCTATAAGCACGTGCGCGTCAGTGTGGGCGGCTTCGGCGGACGGCGCGGCGGACGCGGCGCTCCCGAGGCCGAAGGAGCCGGCCGCGCGTCCGGCGCCCGCGGCCTGCACGAAGGCCCGGTCTTTGACCGCGCTCCGGCCCTGCGCCGCATGCTCGACGTATTCGCCGCGTGCCGCAAAGAGCTCGGTTTCGAGGTCGAACTCATGCACGACATGCACGAGCGCTATGAGCCTCGCCAGGCGATTCAGTTCGTCAAGGATTGCGAGCAGTTCAAGCTGTACTTTCTGGAAGACCCCCTTTCGCCTGAAGACAACGACTGGTTCCGCGAAATGCGCGCCCAATGCACCACCCCCGTCGCCATGGGCGAGTTGTTCAACAGCCCCCACGAGTGGACGCCGCTGATCACCGGGCGTCTCATCGATTTCATCCGCTGCCACGTCTCACAGGTCGGCGGCGCCAGCGCGGCGCGGAAAATCGCGCTGCTGGCCGAGCCGTTCGGTGTCAAGACCGCCTGGCACGGTCCGGGCGACGTTTCTCCGGTCGGCCACACCGCCCAGCTTCACCTGGATCTCGCCAGCTACAATTTCGGCATCCAGGAAGGCGGCCTGATCGGCGGGGTTTCCGCCGAGATTTTCAAAGGCTGCGCCACCTTCAAGGACGGATACCTCTGGGCCAGCGCCGCGCCCGGGTGGGGCATCGATGTAGATGAGAAGCTCGCCGCCAAGTACCCTTACGGAACCAGCGAGCAGGGAGACCGCGGCCGTCTCAACGGCGGATGGGGCGACCTGCGCTCGCCCGATGGCACCATCATCAAACAATGACGCGCAGCGGCGCGACGACAGACGGCCCCCCGCCGGGTTTCTACGCAAAGGACCTGCTTTATGAAGTACTCGAACGCATCCTCTCTGGCATTCGTTTTCGGTCTCTGCCTGACCTGTCCGCCGGTGTTTTCCGGCGTAACAGACCACGGGGCGCTGCGCGCCGGCGCGGCTCGGGTGGATATCACCCCTCCTGTCAATCCCGAATACCCTCCTTCCGGCAAGTACACACATGAGCGCCTCTACATCCGGGCAATCGTTCTAGATAATGGAGTAACCCGCGCTGCCCTCATCGGCGCCGACCAGGCCGGCCTCAGCGAGGAATTGTGGGCCACGGCTTCCCGGCAGATCGCCGAGGAGCTGAAATGTCCGGTGGCTAATGTCCTGATGTCCGCCACGCACTCGCACAGCGCCGTTCCGGCAGGGCCGCCCGCTGCCGGTCCCGGCCGGCCGCCGCAACAGAACGCCGGTCCCATGGTGTCGGCCATGATGGACGCCGTCCGCCAAGCCAAGGCCAGGCTGGAGCCCGCGCGGGTCGGCTTCGGAACGGGGTTCTCGTTTCTGAACGTCAATCGCGACGCCGTCAGCGACCTGTCCCATCTCTGGACCCAGGCCGCCAACCTCAACGCCGCGTCGGACAAGACGGTCGCCGTGCTGACGTTTACCCGGTCGACGGGAGAGCCGATCGCCGCGTACATGAATTACGCCATGCATCCCATCAATGGTTACCTGGTGGGAATCACCAGCGCCGATTTCGCCGGGGCTGCCTGCCGCTACGTGGAGCAGCAATTCGACGACAAGATGGTGATGATCTTCAGCCAGGGCGCTTCGGGCGACCAGAACCCGCTTCTCCTGCGGCCGTCCACGAACGCCCTCGCCTCCAAATCCGGCGTGAAGATCACCGGCTACGAACTGGTTCGCGAATCGGTGGAAGCCCCCCTGCGCGACGGTCAGGTCTCGCATGGGAAGCTCGATCCGAAAGTCGCCGACACCCTGGAACGCTGGATGGAAAGCGAGGGGCAGCTACTCGGCGAGGAAGCCATTCGCGTCATGAGCAACACGCGAACCACGGCGGACGTCGTGATGTGGGGCGTTCAGAACATGCTGACCTGTCCCGGCCGCCAGCGCACGAACACAGGCCGTGAAGGTGCGCCCGGCACTTATATCGACGGCGATCCGGTGAACATTCGTCTGGGCGTGTTAGGGATCGGTGATACTGCCTTAGCTTCGGTGGACGCCGAAATCTACAACCTGATCGCACAGCGCATGAAGAAGATGTCCCCCATGACGAACACCGTGGTGGTGACGCTGGCCAACGGACGCGCCAATTCGGGCTACATCCCCGATGACGCTTCCTTTGGGCATCTCACCTTCCAGGTCCTGAGTTCGCGGCTCAAACCGGGCTGCGCCGAGCAGGGGATCGCTGGGGGCCTCGCCGGCCTCGTCACGCAGTACGCCGCGAAATAGCGGTCCGGTGGTGGAGATTATCCAAGCGTCTTGACCGCCGCTCCGGCGCCGGCCAGGTTGACTAGTTTCATTTCCGAATACTTTCGCGACAGGAGTACTCCGTCCGCACCCCCGTGAAATGCGGCCAGTACCGCGTCGCGTGTGCCGTTCGGGGTACACTTGCTGTGCCCGGCCTCAGTCGGCACGTCAATGTCTATGCCCGGCCATAGCTGCGTGTGCACGTTCGCCAGCCCGGCGCGTGCCCGGCGGGTTTCGGCAAGCACATAATTGGCCGAGAAACCCGTCATCGGAATTTCGGCATAGCTTTTCTCGCCTGAATAGCCAAGCATGCGGTAATGCAGCTCGAGCACTTTCTCTTTGGGAACGCCTCCATACTCGACTGCAGCGACATTGTTGATGTACTGCGCCATCCGTTCCCCGGCCACGTTGTGGTACATCACCATCTTGAGAAAATCTGAATACGGGGCGATGCGCTGTAAGTCCTGCTCGGCCCGGTAAATCGGCGAAAACGAGTTGTTATGCCAGATATGCCAGCCAACCTGGACTGACGGCTTGACCGACTTGACCCGGTTATAAATCGCCTGGTAAGTCTCGCGCAAGCTATCATGCCACAACTGCTCCCATGCGAGCAACTCAGGATAGCGCAACGTCAGCCGCCATAACTCAACGGAGTTGCCGTCTACGGGCCGGCTACCGGCCCGGCTGGCGCGCACGAATGCCTCCAATTGCTGATACCCCTCGAGGGCCCGCTCCACACCGATGCCACGCTGGGCGGCTTTGGTCCGGCAGAACTCGCAAAAGCAGGTTACGCGGCCGGGATCTCCGGGCCCGCCATGCCGCGAGCCCAGCGCGTTGGCGAATGCACCCTGCCGCTCGGACCCCCACATGATGCCATCCAGGTCCCACGAGCGTGCATAGTCCTCCACCAGGCCTAACAGGAAGTTGCGGTAGGCCGGATTGTTAAAGCAGAGCGTCTGCGCGCTGCGCCCGTGAATGTCCTTCTCGAGCGCCTGCCCGACCCCGGTCACATCCGGACGGAACACATCTTCGAACCAGGCGATGTTGCGGAGACCGCGTTTCCGGGAAGCAGGCAGCACGGATTCGAACACGTCGAACGCACCCAGGTCCGGCGCACGAAAGTCGCGAATCGGCGTGTCGCGATAGTACTGCGGGTGAACGGCTGCGTAGCTGCCGCCATGAAATGTGCCGGTATCGTATTCCTGCTTGCCGTGGTCTGGCAAAGGCTGCCCCGGCACCTGGCGGCCGGCGATTCCGCGCCCGTAGGTAAAGGCGGCAATGAACAGCGTGTTGACGCCACCCTTCTCCTGAAGAATATCGAGGACCGGCTCGACGCCTTCGTCGACGAACGAAACCGCGCCGACCTGTATGCCGACCATTTTGTTCGAGGCAGCCGGAGCCGCCGCCGCGGCCATCATGCCCGCCGCGGAACCGTATACGAATTCCCTTCTTGTGATAGACGCCTCCTGGATCTTATCATCGCGCCTTTGGACATCGTTCGGTGGACGATTGACAAATTCTGCATCCGGCGGTTATAGTTGCGGCCGGGATGCGCCACGTTCGGAATTCGGGCTTCACGGAGCAGGCAACATGAATGAACGACCTTGCAGGAGTGGCGACACACGCCGCAGATTTCTGCAAACCAATCTATTGGGCGCGGCAGCACTGGGCGCGTTGGAAAATCGGAGCGGCGAGGCTACGCCGGCAGACGAGACGCCCTGGTATCGGCGGACTTACCGGTGGGGACAGACGAATATCACCGAAAACGACCCGCTTCGTTACGACATCGCCTGGTGGCGTGAGTATTGGAAGACCACCGAGCTCCAGGGTGTGATTATCAATGCCGGCGGCATTGTGGCCTACTATCCCAGCCGCGATCCGCTGCAGCATCGAGCGGAGTTCCTGGGCGGGCGCGATCTCTACGGCGAGTTGGTCAAGGCTGCGCACGAGGACGGACTGGTGGTGCTCGCCCGGATGGATTCCAACCGCGCCGGCGAAGACTTCTACCGTAAGCATCCGGACTGGTTCACCGTGGATGCATCCGGAGCCCCCTACCGCGCCGCCGACAAGTACATCAGCTGTATCAACAGTCCTTATTACGAGGATTATCTCCCGGATGTACTGCGCGAGATTATCGAACGCTCTCATCCTGAGGGGTTCGCCGATAACAGCTGGAGCGGTCTCAGCCGTGACCATGTTTGCTACTGCAGCAACTGTTCGCAGAGGTTCCAGTCGCAGACCGGCCGGAAGCTCCCCGCCAGCGCGACCTGGGACGACGCAACGTATCGCGAATGGATCCGGTGGAACTACCGCCGACGGTTGGAGATCTGGGACCTGAACAACCAGGTGGTGCGGCAGGCCGGCGGCCCGCATTGTCTTTGGATCGGCATGAACAGCGGCTCCATTGCCAACCAGTGCATCGATTTCCGCGATAACAACGGCATTTGCCAACGGGCCGAGATGATCCTTCTGGACCACCAGGCCAGAAGCAATGCGGGCGGCTTCCAGCAGAATGCCGAAATGGGCAAGCTGATCCACAACATTCTCGGCTGGGATAAGCTGGCCCCGGAAAGCATGGCCATGTACCAGGCCGGGCAGCCGACATTTCGATTGTCCAGCAAGCCGGCCGCAGAGGCGCGGATGTGGATGGCGGCCGGATTTGCGGGAGGCATTCAGCCTTGGTGGCACATGATATCGGCGTACCACGAAGACCGGCGCATGCATCGCACCGCCATTCCCATGATGCAGTTCTACAAAGCCCACGAGGAATTTCTGGTGAACCGCACGCCGGTGGCGGCGGTGGGCGTGGTGTGGTCGCAGGAGAGCACCGATTTCTACGGCCGGGATCGCGCCAACGATCTCACGGAACTTCCCTATCGCGGTATGGTGCAGGCGCTTGTGCGGGCGCGCATCCCGTACGTTCCGGTAAGCCTGAAAAACATTGAGCGGGAATCAGGGCGAATTCCAGTTCTGGCGTTGCCGAACGTCGGTGGCCTGTCCGATGCCGATTGCGAGCGGGTGCGCGGCTTCGTGGAACGCGGCGGCTCGCTGCTGGCAACCGGCTGCACCAGCCTCTACACGGAGTCCGGCGATACCCGCCCGGACTACGGGCTGGCGCGGGTGTTCGGCGCTCACGTCATGGATGCGGCGGAGGCGGGCCGCGCTGGACGCAAGCCGGAGCCCATGGCTCACACTTACCTTCGATTGTCGACCTCGCTCGGCGCGAAGGCCTATGGACCCAAGTCCGGCAAGGAGCCCGCGGCCGAGGGTTCCCGCCATCCGGTGCTGGCGGGCTTCGATGAGACCGACATTCTGCCTTTCGGCGGCGCGCTTTTACCGGTCCGCGTGGATGCGGGCGCGACCGTGCCTTTGACTTATATCCCGCCCTTCCCCATTTATCCGCCGGAGACATCTTGGATGCAAACGGAGAGGACCGAGATCCCCGGACTCGTTTTGCGCACCGCGCCGCAAGGCGGCCGGGTAGCGTTTCTCCCGGCCGATATTGATCGCCGCTTCGCTCAAGGCAACCTGACGGATCATGGAACGCTTCTGGCAAATATCCTGCATTGGCTGATCGGTGAACGCTTACCGTTGCGAGTGGTCGGCAGCGGTTTCATCGACTGTCACCTGTACGAGCAACCCGGCCGCCTGGTACTGCACATTCTCAACCTGACCAACAGCGGTAGTTGGCGCGCTCCCCTTGACGACCAGGTTCCGCTCCACCCGGTTCGCATCGTTTTGCGCCAGCCGGGTGCGGCCTACGGCACCGCGCGGCTGTTGGTAGCCGGCCAGACCCAAAGGGTGCTCAGGAACGGGCCGGACCTCGAATTCGAGACCGGCCCCATTCTGGAGCACGAGGTCGCTGTAATCAGTTAGGCAGTGACCCGGCGCAGGTGGAATCAATCCTTCCTGCGGTCGGGATAAACACGAGTAGACTCGCCTTCTATAGGTCGCGGCTCAGGGCTGGGGGATTTCGCGATCCAATCCCCGGCGGTGCCGGCCAACTGGCCGGCACCCGGCCGCGGTTTGCATTTTCCGGGCCAACCGTGGGCAACCCGAAGTCGTATCAACGGTCTTCGGAGCGGCACGGCGCCTTCACCTTTCAGCCTCGGGTGTCTTCGCAGTGAGGACGAACAATACGCCCCGCTCGGCATTCAGCCGCCTCGTTAACGCCATATCGAGGCTTTCCAGCGGGACTGCCTGCAGCGTACCCGTCCGGGTCGTGTAGTCGAGGTTGTTCCGGTCAACCCAATAGTCGGCGACCAGGTACGCGCTTCCGCCTCGCAGGACCAACAGCGTGGCTTGCCTGGAGGAATCGCCGTGCCTCGCCTCCTGTTGCGCCGGCGCCTTCTCGAAGCTCGACCGCGAGGTGAAGCCACTGGACGTAGAAGTCGCCGCTGCCGGAATCGCGATGTCCGTCATCAGCCGAAGTTGCAACCTGGTTTCACCTTTGAATGCCGGCCGCGGTCCCCGCGCTGGCAGCGTCAGCACTTTGACCGGCCAAAGGAGCGGGATGGTCCACTCCACCGCGTCTCGAACCGGATGACCCCGTCCGCGAATTTTACCCTCTTTATCCACTCGGTAACGTCCTGCCGAAATGACCTTGGCCGCCAACGGAAAGGTTCCACCAGGCAAGGTCAGGCTGGTGAATTCCAATTGCATCCACCCCTTCCCGACGAAGTGCCCCGGATCCCGGTAATCCCTCAGGTCGGCCGATATGTAGGCTCCCCTGGCAATAATGGGCCGTCCAAATATGTCGATTCGGTTGATGTGGCAGAGAAGTGGGTCGCCGCGCTCCGCCGTTGCAGACGAAAAGTTAGGCTCATCGAGCGTGCAACTTAGCAACGTTCCCGCCGGTAGAATCGAGTCAGCTTGCACCGCGCCTGCTATCGGCAGGGCGCACAACAGTACAAATGTGAGTACAGACAAACTCCTCCGCATAAGTAACCCCTTTCCTTAACGCAAACCAATAGATATTCGCCACAGACCCGGCGAAAGACAGACTTCAGGCGCGAATCAATAAGTGGAGCGCGAGGCGCTGCAACAGGAAGTTACCGTTTGATCTGCTTTCAATCCGAGCTACTGGTCGACCGCGAGCGTGATAGCCCAAGCGTACACCCTCTCGTCAGCGGCGGGCAACGACTTCAGTGGCACCGTGTGGGTCGAACATCCCCCTTATTTCCACAAGTAGGTTGAGAAGTGAACAGGCAAGGGGGCTGGCGAGGGGTCTGTATTCTGTGCCACAACGATTCCAGCATCTCGGATTGAGGCACTTGGCTGCCGTCAGCGAATTAGTTTCCTGATCCCAATCCGATCTTCAGCGCAATGCGGCGCACGAGATTGGTGGACCTGAGCCACCTGGCACGCAGGCGCCCGATGGCGGCAACGTGGATCTTCCGCAGCCCGCCTGGAATCGCTATCAGCTTGGCGCGCTAGTGAACGAGCCGTAGAGTTTGCCTCCGGCTTCGGGCGGCCTCGGGCCGACCGCAGAAATCGGTTTCTAACCGCTATATGATCGCGCAGAGATCGATACCGAACCGATCGGCGTGCGCAAGAGCTTGAGCCCCCAGGGTTTAACGAATGCACGGTGAAGGAAGCAGGCCGTCGCGGTATAATAGCCATAAGTTCTGTAGGGATTTCTCCAGTTTTCCTGTTCGTGCCGATCCCATCGGTTTAAATACGCGCCTGAATGATTCGTCTTTCTTCTTTAGCCCATTTCCTCCATGCCCGCCTGCTGTGGTTGCTGTTGGCGGTGTATATCCTGGCGGCCCTGCTTCCGGGTCCCGCGCTGGCACTGCGCGCTATTTCGTTCGCACCCGGCGCCGGCGCAGTGCTCGGAGTGCCGCTCACTCTGCCCGCAGTGCTACTGGCGGTGCTTCTGTTCAACGCCGGTTTTGGCGCCCGTATTTCGGCCATGCGACGCCTGGGCCAGTCTAGCCTGGTGCTTGGTGCCGGCACCCTGGTCAATCTTGCCGCGCCGGTCCTCGCCATCCTCGCGACGAGCGTGCTTTTGCGTTTCTGGGATAATCCGGCGGAAGTCCAGAATGTGCTCACCGGGATGGTTCTGATCGCCTCTATGCCCATCGCCGGCTCGTCCACTGCGTGGGCGCAAAACGCGGAAGGCGACCTTACGGTGAGCCTGGGTTTGGTCTTCCTGAGCACCGCATTAAGCCCGCTGACTACGCCTCTACTTCTTCGCGCCGGCAGTTCCATCACTACCGGTGCCTGGTCGCGCCGTCTTTCCGAACTGGCTGGTCAGGGGATGGGCGACTTCCTACTCCTATTTGTCCTGGTGCCCTCGCTGGCCGGCATTCTGCTGCGCCTCCTCACCCGCGAAAGCACGGTCCGGCGCATCCAACCGGCAATGAAGATCGTCAATACCGCTGTTCTGGTGCTGCTGTGTTATCTCAATGCCGCCGTCTCCCTCCCCCACTTGGTCGCCCACCCGGATGCCGAGCTGCTTGCAATGGTTCTGGCTGTGACGGCTTCACTTTGCCTGATGATGTTCGGTGCCGGCTGGATCCTGGCGCGGGTTTTGCGGCTCGAGCGCGCGCGCCAGGCGCCTCTCATTTTTGGCATCGGTATGAACAACAACGGCACCGGTTTGGTCGTCGCTGCTGCCGCCATGCAGGGCTATCCCATCGTGCTGCTGCCCATTCTTCTCTACAATTTGCTCCAGCACCTGGCGGCCGGGGTCGTGGACCGGTTGTTGTTTGCGGCGTGATCTGCGGAAGACCGCCGCCAATGGAGTTCCTATCTCCCACGGGAATCGGACCTTCGTCCAATGTCATGACCGGCAAAGGGCTTCCAGGTTTTCATGCACTTTCACCGAGAGCGGAGAAGCGGCGTACTTATCGGTCACGACTTCAATATAGGCTCTGGCATTCGGCTGCTCCGCGGCTTTCAATGCCTGATCCGGTTCCCCGCAGGTGTCACGCGCCTCGTCAACTCGGACAGTAGATCTTTCATCTCGACGTCAGAGTAAACCTCAGAAAGGGACGGCCACATGATGATGCCGGATATCGAGATAGTCCCCGAAGTAACGGTTCCGGTATGAAAATCAGACATCATGACGCAGGATCCCACGAACGATCGCGTGAGCGCTTGCATGGGCATACTGGCATACCGATCAAATGGAACATGAGTAAGTGATCGGCTTAGGATCCGGCAATGGCGCTGATGTCACTTAGCTCGCCAACACCATAAATTGTACTAACAGAACCGATGCTGCGAATGCGGGCATACCCATCCCCGGCATACGCTGCATTCAGCTCATTGCAACACGAACCCACTCGATTCACGGGAACCTCACAACGGCCTCTTCTTCCGGAAAGGCATACTCTCCGGCCACTCCAAAGATCTCCGATATTCCAAGCGCCTAGAGGCGCGTGCGAACATGCTCAATAACGGTTATGGGCATTCGATCCTCCTGGTGCTGCTGGAACTTTCCGTCGGGGCCGATGCGAGAAATGCGGGCGAAGATCGGTGATTATACTTTCCGCCGCGGCGATGCGCTCAGGATATCCCGAGATTTTTTCGTGCTTCGGTGCCAGGCGGCACCGCCGCGTATAATTAGATCGGCGCGCCGGCGATGGATAACATGGCTGGACAAGTATGCCCATTACTTATCAGATTGATAGCGAAAAAGGACTCATTCACACGAGATGTGTAGGTGATGTAACTCTCACTGACGTGGTGGGTCATTTTAGAACTCTGGAACGAGACCCAGAGTGCCCAGGACGCTTGGACGTTTTGCTTGACCTTAGCGAAATGACTTCCGTACCGAAGAGTGAGGAAATGCGCGCCGCGAGTTATGAAGTCAGTTCGGTTCGCAGCACGGTTCGGTTTGACCATTGTGCTGTAGTAGCTGTGGCCGACGCCATCTTTGGCATGGCCCGGATGTTTGCTGTCTTCGCCGAGCCCTGGTTCGCGGAGATTCTGGTTTTCCGTGAACGGCATGAAGCTGAAGCATGGCTGAGTTCACGGAGGGAGCAGCCCACCGGCTCAGGGTCTGACTGAGGCGTGATGCCGGAGAATGATTAGGCTGAACACTGGATTCGGGGTTGCAGTTGCGATGGCCGACCGACCTTCCAATCGGGCCGGCTTTGAGAGATGATAATCGGACGGGCTCAGGCTGGATAATGTGTAGAGATATACGGTTCGAAAAAATTTCAGGCGCTTGCGTGAACCTTCAGTACGTAAGATTTCGCCAAGGGGGCGACTGAAGCTATGATCTCGAAGCGGCTTTCCCCAAACGAGTACCAGACCCTAGTTGAGCAGGCGCCTCTTATGATCTGGCGCTCCAATCCTGCGGCCGAGTGTGATTATTTCAACGACCGCTGGCTCCAGTTCCGGGGGCGCAACCTGAAACAAGAGTCAGGAAGCGGATGGACGGAAGGCGTCCATCCGGACGATCTCCAACATTGCCTTGCCACTTACCGGGATGCATTTGCCAAGCGAGAGGCATTCGAAATGGAGTACCGCTTGCAGCGCTACGACGGGGCCTATCGCTGGATCTTCGACAAGGGCACGCCGTATTTTGGCAAGACTCGCAAGTTCCAAGGCTACATCGGTAGTTGCATCGATGTCACAGACCGTATCGAGGCCAGCCGCGCACTGGACGAGGCGCGTGATCGAGAATTGGCGAATCTTCGGGGCATACTTCCAATCTGCATGCGGTGCAGGAAGATCCGGCAGGCCGACGGGGACTGGGTGCAGTTGGAGCTCTACATTCGAGATCATTCCCAAGCCGACTTCAGTCACGGATTGTGTCCGGAGTGCGACGAACTCTACCGGCGAGAGCATCATCAAGCCAGCGAGAGCGCGCGGCGGGCGTCGCGTCACGGCCGTTAGCACCGAACTGTTCGAGGCCGGGCAGATGTGATGGATCGCGCGACGTACAGACACAGACTTGAACGAAAATGATTGACGGGCACCGGTCGGGTGGTCGCCCCCGCACGGTTCGCAGAGAATGGGCCGGTGGTAGAATGCCACCCATGCCAGATCTCACAAAATCCGGACTTGACTACAGACTGGATCAGTTTTCGAAATTTGCCGGTATTCTATTGCCGCTGGTAGTGGCCATAGTAGGGGGTGCATACACCTATGAGAAGGACCAGAGCGACGCGCGCAGCCTCAAGCAGCAGGAGCGACGGCAAGTCCAGCAGGTGCAATATGGCAACCTCACGGCCCTTATTCCGCTGCTGACGAGCCAGGACCCATCCAGCCGTTTGCTCGGGATGGAGATTTTCACTTCCGAGGCCAAGAAGCGTGAAGCCCCGTTGGACCTGGTGCCTTCGATCAAGCGGCTCGGCATGGAACACGCCGAAACGGAAAATCAGGCGATGGCGGCTATAGCAGCAGCCGAGGCGCAAAGCAAAGCCCAGCAGCAGAGCGTTCAGCAATAGGTTGTTCCAACTCCGGGATCGCTACGAAATCGCCTGCCAGCGGATCCTACCCTCACTTCGCCGACATCGCCTTTCCAAGGGCCGTTAGTTGTTCGATGAATGGGCCGGATATGGTGCCGTTCGGCTCGATCGGCGTGTCCCAGGTGACGACGCCGCCGAAGCTGCGGATCTTACGCGTGTAGCCGACGACTTGGTCAGTGGTGAAGCGAGGCGCACCCATGCCCCAGGTCTGGCCCAGGTAGCTCAGCATGTGGATCTGTGCGCCATCAACGAGGCCATCGGCAGAGCGCCGGACAGTGACCAAGTCGGGCTTGTCGATCTCCCCGGCGGTGAAATCCTCGTATGGCGTGAGCGAAAGGATGCGGTAGACTACGCCCGGGTTGAAGGCGACGATTGCGTCCGGGTTGCCCGCTCGCGCGGCGGCGGCGAAACTGGCGAAATTCGGCGGAGCGGGGGAGCGATACATAGAATTCGGAAAATAGCAGCCGTCGAACCACCATCCGGAGACCTTGCGGCCCCAGCGCAGCGACCATTCGCGGATTACCTGCTCCCATTTCCGCTGAAATTCTTTATTGGGATTCGGCCCATTCTGCCATTCCAGCGAGGTATCGGCAGCTTTGTCGCCGGCCGGCGCTCCCGAAGGCAGATAGACCATCAAGCGGATGCCGCGCTTCTGCAAGGCGGCTGCAAGGTCGGCCACCAAATCACGGCGGGAGCACTTGTCCGGCTGAATACCCACAAACCGGTGATAAGCAGAGTTAGGTGAAAGGTAATAGCCGGAGTTCTGGCCGATTGTGATCTGGTAGTAACCTGCTCCTACAGCCTTCAACTGGCTGGCGATGCCCTCCACATCGAAGCCGTCCACCAGCCTATTCCATTCCTCAACGCTCATCGTGAGATTGTGAACACGCGCCTGCCAATCGGCAAGGTAGTGGGTCATGACGCCCCATTGTGCCTGTTGCATCCACAGCGCCCGGTTTTGCGCGGCGAGGCCGGAGGCGCAGAACGATAGCACGGCAAGCGGTGCCAGGATCTTTTCTCCAAACATCTCCATTCACCTCCATTTCATCTGCATGATACCGCTCGCCATTTGCCGCCGCTCTTCTCCGTATTTTTCCCCATCCCTCGACAGATAGATCGTTCAAACAGGGAGTCTCCAGGACAGAAGGCGCCGGCGAGTCGTCGCGTGCCCGTTTCATACACCGTCTGCACGAGCACGTTGGAATGGTGTAGCCGATTGAAGCCCGTCCTGCAA
>Ga0335073_10003633_pt1 | contig 21544 bp, 21 predicted proteins | sample Lox_Sample_22_FD_207093 | JGI IMG/M metagenome (GOLD analysis project Ga0335073, IMG submission 207093) | Soil microbial communities from Loxahatchee National Wildlife Refuge, Florida, United States - Lox_Sample_2.2 | ecosystem: Environmental > Terrestrial > Soil > Wetlands | place: USA...
CGGAACCGACCTGTTCTCACCGCGTGACATCGCTACACCGCTGGCGGCGCTGATCGCCGGTGACATCCCGGACACGCCAGTGACGCTCGGCTTGTGATCTCCCTCGGCACTTATAGGAAATCAGAAGGACGTCGCGATGAACGCCGAGAATCCGGTTCAGATCGACCTGTTCGGTGTCTCCGCGACAGGCACCAAAGACACGAGGCTGGCCGAGCATATCGGCGGATATTTCGCGTTCCGTCCGAGCCCCGCCGCCACCATCCGTGACGTGAGCCCGCGTAGCCGTGCGCGGGCTGGACCGTCGCGGCGAGCGAACGATACCGGCGCGAGCGCGGGAGATACCAACAGACAGTGAGTCGGCAGCTGGCGCTCGCACCACGTCGTCGGGCGCTCATGCCGGACTACGTGTAACGATCAGGCGGCCTCGGTGACGGTTCCGCACAGGACGTAGCGGTCGTCGCCGAAGACGGCGAAGATCTGGATGCGGCCACCCACGGCGGACGTAGCGGGCGACGGCCTCGATGGCGGAGACCTCGCCACGCTCGATCTGGGGGACCCTGCTGTTGGTCACGCCCGTCCGTCCGGCGGGGATGCAAGCCAGGCGAAGCGAGCCGCAGTCAGTGCCAGCCAGGCAAACGGAGCGCGCCTGATCACCGGGAGCACGGCCCGACGTCGGTAAGGCGGCTCAGCCGGATATTGGAAGGCGGCGAACCCGGAGCAGGTCCTCGTGCAGCACCACCACGGCACCGGCCGCGAGGTCTTCAGCGACCTGATCAAGGTTGGCGAGAATGATCGCCGCCTGCTCGGCAGCCCGGCGTCCGGCCAGTCGCCGGATGAGGATCACCCGACGGGTTACTGGCCCCAGACCGGGACAGGAGGCCGCCGAAGTCGGTATCGGCTGAGATCAGGACACGCTCCTCTGCGCGGGCGCGTTCGAGGACGGCTTCGTCAGGGGCAGCCCGCATGCCGAAGTCGCGGACGTGGACAGCGTCATGCCCGGCCGCTTTCAGCGCGTCGGCCAGGAGCGGGGAGAGGTTGTTGTCGATGAGGAACTTCACGCCGTGCGCCGCAGCGGCAGCTCGCGCTCTCGTACGGCCTCCGCGGCGTACAGCAGCGACTCGTGGATGTCCTCGGCGGTGAGGTCCGGGTGCTCGGCGAGGATCTCCTCGGTCCCCATGCCGTCCGCGAGCATCGCCACCACCGACGCGACCGGGAAGCGCAGCCCTCTGATGCAGGGCAGGCCGCCCATGACAGCGGGATCTGTGGTGATGCGTTCGTAGGTCACGAGTTCATGCTAGCGGCGGCGGTCGGCCCTGGCACCTGAAGGCGCACGCCCCGGTCATCAGGCGGCTCGCGGGGTCCGGCGGCAGGTAATCCGGCCGCAGCTCTCGCACCCGGTCCTTAGCACCGTTAGCCCGCTCCCTGCCCGCCCGCTCCGCGGCAGCCGTGGTTGACATCGCCGTCTACGCGCGTCAAGGTGCAGACGCTCCTCGGTGCCGGCGGCCAGGTAACAAAATGTGGCCAGTCGGGCTGCCCGGGAGCATGACCCAAATCCGGGAGCCAAACAGGGAGCCAACGAAGACAGGCGCCAAGCGACGTTGAACGACACTCGGCGGCGATTGATGCAAGTAGACGGTATGTCAGGCCACAGTGGGCGACATATCGCGACACCCGAATTGCGCCTTGTAAGCGGCCGGCCAGCGGTTCGAATCCGCTCACCGGAGGCTTGGTAGATCGTTGACGATCGAATTAACCAAAGATCTGGTCCATGACTTCGGCGCCGCGAGTAAGCGCCGGCACGATCTGATGCCGGTAAACCAGCTCAGTCGTGGCCGTCTGGTTATGCCCCGCCAGCAGCGCGATCGCCTCAACCGGCACCCCATGAGCAGAAAGCAGCGACACAAAAGTGTGCCGCAGTTCCCGCGGCACCCATGTCTTCCCCAGCCCTGCCGCCTCGGTGATCACGCGGAACTGCCTCCGCACGTTGTGGTCATCCAGCGGTGTCCCCACCGCCGAGGCGAACACCAGGCCGTGGTCCTTCCACAGTGGCCCCGCCGAGAGTCGGTCCTTCGCCTGCCGCACCCGATGCTCCCGCAGCGCCTCAACACATTTCCGCGGCAGAGCCAGCGTCCGCCGCGACTTCGGCGTTTTCGTGTCCCCGCCCGCTCGGTCAGCCCGCCACACGAACACGGCCACCTGGTCGTGGTCGAACCCGACCTCACTTGCCGGGCGCCACTGGCCGTGGACCCACGCCACGACGTGATCCCACTGCAGCGCCCGCGCCTCCTCGGTTCGCACCCCGGACAGCAAAGACACGATGATGTACGCCTCGAGCGCCGTCCCCTTGGCGGCGGCCATGAGGGCCACAGCTTGCTCTAGCGTGAGCGATTCCGACGGCCGTCCCGCCTGCCCCTTGGGCAGGTTCTTGACGAGAGCCGCGACGTTACGCCCCACGAGGTCGTCACGCTCAGCATGCCGAATGGCGCGCACCAGCACGTTGTGCGCGATCTGCACCGTCCGCGTCGAGGAGCGGCCCGCAAGTGCCGTCAGACCCCTCTGCACATCTGTGGCCGTCAGCGCCGTCAACTTGACACTGCCGAGCTCCTGGTTCAGCGCCTTGGTGATCGTCCCGCGGTAAAGGGTCACGGTGCGGTCCGAGAGGCCGTCGGTGCCGTACGTCAGCCAGGCTTCCAGCGCGTCGCTTACGGTGTAGCCCTTGCGTGGCTTCAGCCCAGCGTCGAGTTCCTTGTGAAGTTCCTTGAGCTTGTCGCGGACCTCGACCTTGGTCTTGCCCCTGACCTTCTTCCGGATGCGCATCCCGTCAGGGGAGAAGCCCAGGTCGACGGCGCCGATGTACCGGTTCTTGGTCGCGTCCCAGTAGATCGCGTCCTCGCCGTGATCACGACGCTTAACCGTTGCTTGCGTCATAGAGCCAGGATAGTCTTTTGGCTCCCCTCGGCCTGTGTTCGAAGGCCCGGATACCCGTTGAGCTTGTGCGCCAGGCAGGACTCGAACCCGCGACCCGCTGCTTAGAAGGCAGCCGCTCTATCCGACTGAGCTACTGGCGCTCGGTGACCATTGTGCACGGGGAAGATCACGCATCGGCCACGCTGAGGTCGCAGTCCGCGAGGGCAGTGATCGTAGTCAATATACCTAATGAGGTCGTACGGCTCGCCGGAGATCCATCACAGTTCACCATTTTTCCGGCGTTACCGAGCAATCAGCATTTACCGGACGCCTGCTCCCCCTAGGGTTGAGTGATAGCCAACGCTCCAATCATGGAGGTCCCGGCGAGCGGGTTCGAGGGGGCTCGGTTAGTGACTGTCAGCGGCGACGCCATCATCGCCGGGTCGGCGGGCCCGGGCACTCCTAGCCTCGCGGGCCAGGCGGGCCAGGCCGTATCCGGGCACATTCCCGCGCCCGCTGACTGCTTCACGCCCAGGCCGCACACCGGGTCCGGGCCGCTCGCCGCGCTGCCCGGCGAGCGGTGCCTGGTGCTCACCGGACCGCCCCGTGGTGCCGCGGATGACTTGCCCGGCGGCACTGGCACGACGCAGCTGGCCGCGCACCTCGCGCGCGCGTGGCTGGCGGAGAACCCGGACGGGCTGCTGGTCTGGCTGGACGCAAGCAGCCGTGACTCGCTGCTGGCAGGCTACGCCCAGGCTGTCGCGGCGGCCAGAGCCGGCGGCTGGCCGGCACAGGTCCCGGCGGAGGCGGCACCGGGCGACAGCGCGGAACTTACTGCCGCGCGCTTCGTGGCCGGGCTGGCTCAGGCCCCGGGGCCTTGGCTGGTCGTCGCCGACAGCCTGACCGATGCGGCCGACGCCGAAGGTCTGTGGCCAACCGGCCCGCGCGGCCGGGTGCTTGTGACGACAGACGCTGGCGTAGCGGTGCCGGATTCCGTCAGCCCCTACGTCTTCACAGTCGGGCCGTTCAGCTCGCACGAGGGCCTGACCTATCTCATGGCCAGGCTGAGCGCGGATCCTGACCAGCGGCTCGGGGCAGTCGACCTGGTGGAAGAACTCGGCTGCGATCCGCTCGCGCTGGCCCAGGCGAGCGCCGCGATCGCCAGCGCGGGCATCAGCTGCCGCGATTACCACGACCTGTACCTCAAGCGGCGGGAGCAGATCGTCGGCGCCGCGGGGATCGCGCCCGCGGCCATGGCGGTGACCTGGACCCTGTCGGTCGAGTGCGCGGACGACCTCGCGCCCGGCGGAGCGCCCCAGCTGTGCCTGGCACTGGCAGCGCTCCTCGGCTCCGCCGGGATACCAGAGCAGGTCTTCACCGCCCACGCGATAACCGACTTCATAGCGCGGTCCCGCGCCGGCGCCGATGGCCAGGACAGGGTGAACGCCGCCCTCGCCAGCTTGCGCACCGCGGGTCTGCTGCACGCCGATGCAGGCCGGGTGTTCCTGTCGCGGGCCGTGCGCGCCGCGGTGCTCGCCGCCACGCCGGACTCGCTGCGTGCCGAAGCGGCCACGGCGGCGGCCGGCGCGCTGCTCGAGATCTGGCCAGACGACACGCGGCAGCCCGCGGCAGCAGGCGTGCTTCGCGCGTGCGCGGCCAACCTGGACCAGGCGGCGGGCGACGCGCTGTGGGCGGGTAGCTCCTACCAGGTCTTGTTCCGCGCCGGGCAGAGCCTCGACGACGCCGGGAGCACCGGGCCGGCGGTCAGGCACTGGCGCGTGGTGACGGCGGCCAGCGAGCAGTGGCTCGGCGTCCCTCACGAGGACACACAGCAGGCGACCGCGCGACTGGCCAGCGCGGCGATGGCGGCCGGGCTCGGCACCGACGGCGTCGCGCTCTACCAGCGGATCGTGGACAGCAGGACCAGCTACCTGGGCCTGGATCATCCGCGCACCATCGCGGCCCGGGCGGACTTCGGTGCCGCCCTGCTCGCGATCGGGCAGCCGGACGAGGCCGTCCCGGTGCTGGAAAGCGTCCTCGCCGCCTGTGAGCGTACCGGCGGCGCCGGCGCCGTTGACACCCTGACCGTCCATGACAGCCTGGGGGCCGCGTATCAGAATGCCGGTCGGCACAAGGACGCGCTCAGGCTGATCCAGCGGACGCTCGCCGAGCGTGAGCGCCGTCAGGGGCCGGACCATCCGGACGCCATCCGCACCCGGCGGCGGCTGGCGCGCGCGTGGCTTGACGCTGGCCAGCCCAAAGACGCGATCAAGCACGGCCGCCGCGCGCTCGAGGGCGCCGAGCGCGTGCTCGGGCCGGACAGCCCGGACACCATCGACGCGGTGACCGTGCTCGCCTCAGCTCATCACGCCGCGCGCCGCGTCAGGGACGCGATCGCGCTGTATGAACGGGCGCTCGCCGACAGGGAACGCGTACAGGGCGCCGATCACCCCGACACGATCGGCGTCCGGGGCAACCTCGCCTCCGCCTACCACTCGGCCGGACGGATGCCGAGCGCGCTCGACCTCTACGAGCGCACCCGAGCGGACTGCCAGCGGGTGCTCGGCGCCGATCACCCGGACACGCTGGCCGCCCGGGCGAACCTGGCGCACGCTTACTACGCCGTCGGACGGGTCTCCGACGCCCGCGCGATACTGGTGGCCACGCTGGCCGACTGCGAGCGGGTACTCGCCCCCGGCGATCCGTTGATCGCGGCGGTCCGCGACAGCCTCGAGGCCATCGGTCCCGCCTGATCCGGCGACAGCCGTCGGCCGCAACCGAACCGCAGCCACCGGCCGAGCCCGAGACACCGGCCGAGCCCGGGGTGTCGGCGGAGTCCGGCAACGAAAGGCCGTCGGCTACCCGGTGGGCAGCTGGTAGTGCCTGACCCCGCGCTTTCCGTCGATCTCGAGCAGCGCCCCGCACAGCACGCCGTCGCCGTACTCGCTGCCCGGGTTGACGGCCAGCGTGGACCCGAGACGGACCGCGCCGCGTGACTCGTGGATGTGCCCGTGCAGCCCGAGCATCGGCTGGTGCCGACTGATCACCCGGCGGACTCCTTCCGAGCCGACGGACTGCATCACCACCGCGCCGCCCTTGACGACGGGCTTCAGCGAGCCGTCCAGGGCCGGCGCCTTGTCGATCGCCGTGCGGGCCGGCGGCACATGCAGGTTGAAGACCGCCCGCTCCGGGCGGCTCACCTGGGCCGCCAGCTTCTCGATCCTGCGTTCAAGCTCATCGTCGTCAAGCTCGCGCGGCGTGTGCCACGGCGTGCGGTTGGAGTAGCCGAAGGAGATCATCGTGACGCCCTCGCCGAGGTCGATGACCCGGTCCTCGGTCTCGGTCAGCACGGGCGAGTCGCGCAGCATCCCCTGCAGCTCCGGCGGGTCGTCGTTGCCCGTCATGGCGTACAGCCGGATGCCGGTCCCGGCCAGCCGCTCGTCCGCGAGGTCCAGCCACCGGGCGAGCGTCGAGCGCATCACCGAGAGGAAGACCTCGTGCACCGCCTCCGGCTTGTCCCACACCGCATCGAGCTCGTCCTCGGTGGTCCGGTACGGGTAGAACCCCATGTCCCTGATCCGTGTCTCCGCCGCCGCGATCTCGTCAAGGGACAGCACCCGGTCTCCGTAGAACTGCCGGACGCGGAAGCCGCCGCCCGCGGCGGCCACCACGGGCACGACCGCCTTCCCCGTCACGTCCCCGCCAAGGATCAGCACGTCCGCGTTGTAGAACCGTCCCGCGTTCAGGAACTTCCGCCAGCACACCTCCGAGCCGTGGATATCGGTCGCGAAGTAGACCCTCATGGTCACCGGATAACCTCCTCGGGCAGCTCATACCAGCGTCTCCGGCGTCCCACCCTGGCCCGCAGCTGCCAGGCCACCGACTTGGGCGCGGCCGCCAGCGCGTCCGTCAGCGCGGTGATCCGGTCCGCGATCCGCGACCGGTCAGTGCCGGAGGGAACCACCGAGCCGAGCACCTCGGTGCACGCCGCCAGGTTGTCGGTCACGGTGGTGTACAGGCCCCAGTCCGCGGCGCACCTGCTCACCACGGGGGACAGATTGAGCAGCCCGGCACCGTCGGCCGAGCCAGGCTCGTGATCCCACAGCAGCATGGCCACGTCGGACAGGTCTTTGGCGTTGACCTCGGCGATCTGCAGCTTGGTGAGCAGCAGTTCGGCGGCGGCGAGCGTGTAAGGCTCGGCCTCGAGCCGGGTGCCGAGGTCGAGCGTGTGGGACATCTCGAAGGTGTCGAGAAAGATATCCACCTGCCAGCCGCCGGGCCCGTGATACAGGAGCCGTCGCGCCCCGTGAGTGGCGTTGAACACCCGCTCCGGCTCGAAGCCCTCCTCTTCCAGCACCGAACGCAGCTTGCGCGACTGCTTCTTGTGCGCCACCAGGTCAATGTCAGGGTATGAACGGCCGAGCGCCCCGCGTGCGGCTGTCGAGGCCCGCTGCCAGATGGCCACGCCGCCGATCAGCCGGACCGGGATCGAGCGGGCCGCCGCGGCCTCCACGACCGAGCGTCCCGCGCTCACCATCGGCGGAGGTGTCTCCTCACCGCGCGGCGCCCGGCCATCCCCCAGGGGAGAGCCGGGCGCCGCGGTACCGCCAGCCGTCATTCCGGCGGGATCTCGGTGAAGGCCTGGCCGAGCTGCATGCCCTGCGCGCGCCGGACAAGCCGCACGCCGATGTAGTAGACGATGCCGATCAGCGGGGCGGTAAAGGCTTCGATCATGGGCTTGAAACCGAACGTTCCGCCGAACCCGGTGTGGAACGCGACGTAGATCACAAATCCCCATGATATAGCCGAGATCGCCGCCACGATCGTGATGACGGGGACGCCGGCGAGCTTCGCCCGGGCCCATCCCGGTCCCTGCGCATGCAGCTGCGGCCGCCGCCACGGGGTCACCGCGGCCGCGATCGACGCGATGATGAAGGCCACGCCAAGGACCGCGATGATGTTGAGCAGGTAGTTGCCCAGGCCCTGGTAGATGTTCAGGTAGTTGAGCAGTTCCACGATGCAGCCGATCGTGATGGTGGCGATCACCGGCGTGTGGAACCGGTCGGAGACGGTGGTGAGCTTCTCCGGCGCGAGCCGGTCGAAGGACCAGGCGAACATGTTCCTGGTGCCCATCATGAAACCGGTCGGCGTCCACCACAGGATGGCGAGCAGGAAGCACATCGCGATGAAGACGAGCAGCCACTGCGGTCCCGGCAGGAAGTTGACGAGCGCGGGCAGGTACGGCACGAACGGCAGCTTCCAGCCGGACGCGCCGCCACCGAGGCCGTCGTACACGACCGAGCCGAAGAACTGGAAGCCGTAGTACTTGTAGATCAGCGCGCAGCCGACCACGTAGCCGATCGCCGAGATAAGGAGCGCGCCGAGGATCGAGGTGGTGGCGGTCCTGCGGACGTTGCGGATCTCGCCCGCGAAGTACCCGGTCCACTGGAAGCCGGTGTACACCTGGAAGCAGTAGATCATGCCGAACAGCGTGGCGCCCCAGCCGATCGCGCCGGCCGCGCTGAAGCCGCCGTGTCCCGCGGTCGCGATCACGCCGGCGACGGTGGTGCCGGAGTGCGCGTTGAACGCGCTTGTGAAGTGGCCCCGGCTGCCGACCGCCATGTCGATCAGCCAGGCGAGCATGCCGAGCCACACGATCGCGAAGGTGACCATCATGTACCGCGCTACCACCCGCACGCCGAGGACCATCACGCCGGTGAAGATGACGGTCAGTACGGTCGCGATCACCATCAGCTCGGCGTGGTCAGGCGATAGCAGGGCGCCCGAGTTCCAGCCGGCCACGTACGCGGTCGCCGGCAGCATCACGCTGAGCATGTAGGTGAAGTTGAACGCGATCCAGGTGAGGAAGACGAACGTGATGGAGAAGTTCGTGAAGAAGCCGAGGAACGGGTTCAGGGTCCTCGACACCCACACGTAGTCCCCGCCGGAGCGCGGCATGATCACCGTGAAGTACAGGTAGACCAGCCCGCACGTGGCCACCAGGGGCGTGGCGAGCAGGAACGACACCAGCATGTTGGCATGCGGCCAGAACTGCGGGGTAAAGCCCATTACCTCGGTAATCCCGACCGGAATGAGAACCGCCGAGAACACCAGGTTGAAGGCGTCGAACGCGCTTAGCTCGCGTACGAGGCCGGTGGCATTGCGGACAAACAAGTTCCTGCTGCTCGTGGGCGGCTGGGAACCGGCCCTGGCTCCTGCGGTGGCCACCGCATCCTCCTGTCAGTTGGGGTACGTCGTCGGTGAAGCGGTGATGTGTGGGCGCTGGCGTCCGCGGTACTGCGGTGGACCGCATGACGACTCCGCAATTGTCAGCCAGCAAGTTTTCAAGGTCAACAAGGGGGGCTGGTGTGGAGGGGGCGCCGACGGCCCCGGCGCCGGAAGTGCCGGCGCCGCCGGCGTTCCCGCACGGCGCCGCGGAAACATCGAAATACTTCAAAATGGCCGTCTGGGGTCCTCTACAGAGCGCTTATTTAAAACATTCGGCACAGTACCAATATTATTATCCGAGAGTATATCAATCAAACGTTCGAATAAATCCATGGAGGACGATAAGGCCAGTTCAGTGGTTACCGCCCTGCGAACTTTGCGTTTCGCGGACGTTAGAGAAATAACGGTCCGGTATCTCGTGCGCATGAACCCCATATCGGTGGCAGAGAATAGGCAATAAGGAGCAAGAAACTGATCTGACGCACGGGTTCCAAGTGCCGGAAGTCACAGGAGTGGGCGCATGGGGGTACGAAGTTCTGTCGGTCAGGCGCCTGCGCGCGGCGCCGGTCGCTCGATAGGTTTCTACCTCGCCGGCCGGCTGGCGGTACCGGCCGTCTGCATCGTGCTGGCGTGGGCCGCCCTCGCCGGCGCCGTGCTCGTCGGCGCCCTGCGCGGGTTCATCCACCCGTCCGGGCACCGCGCGGTCGAGGAGGCCGTGGCGGTAGCCGGCGCGGGGCTCGTCGTCGCCCTCGCCGTGGTGGTGCTCATCGGGCTTTTCATCCGCCAGATCTCCCGCGAGGCCGCTGGCCTGGCCGCGACGGCCCGATACCTCGCCGACGAGCAGCTGCCGCGGGCGGTGGCCCGGCTGCGCGCGGGGACCGGCGGAGCGGAGAGCACAAGGGCGCCGGCCGTGCGGATCGCCGAGTTCGCTGCCGTTACCACGGCCCTCGCGAGCATGCAGGACACCGCGATCACGGCGGCCGCGGCGGAGGCACGGCTGCGCAGCGGCTTCCAGCAGGTCCTGACCAGCCTCGGCCGGCGCAACCAGTCGCTGCTGCTGCGGCAGCTGCGGATCATCGACACGCTGGAGCAGCAGGCGGCCAGCCCGGCCGAGCTCGCCGACCTGTTCGCACTTGACCACCTGACCACCCGGATGCGGCGTCACGCCGAGAGCCTGACCGTCCTGTCCGGCGCGCCGGCCTCCCGGCCGCGGACCGGCCCGGTGCCGGTCATCGACGTCATCCGCGCGGCCGTCGCCGAGACCGAGGACTACAAGCGGGTCGTCGTCCGCACCGAGACCGAGGAAATGGTCGCCGCGTCCGCGGTCAACGACATGATCCACCTGCTTGCCGAGCTGATCGAGAACGCCACCCTGTTCTCGCCCTCGGCCACCCGGGTCGAGGTCAGGGCCGAGCGGGTCGCCAACGGCTTCGCTATCGAGGTCGAGGACCGTGGCCTTGGCATCGCGCCCGACCAGCTGGCCGACCTGAACGCGCGGCTGGCGAGCCCGCCAGACTTCGACCTCGTGGACGCCGACAGGCTCGGGCTCTTCGTCGCGGGACTGCTGGCCGCCCGGCACGGCGTCGAGGTGTCGCTCACCCCGTCGCCGTACCGGGGCACCAAGGCGATCGTGCTGCTGCCGGACGAGCTCGTGCTCGCGGCGGGCAGCGCCGACGACAGGACGGGCGGCGCGGCCGCGGCGCGGCTCCGCTCGTCCAACGCGCTCGCCCTTGTGGGGGTGGCCGCTCCCGGCACCCTGCCCGAACCACGGCGGGGCGAGGGCGACGTCGACGACGGGGCCGCGGAGACGCGCCCCACCACCTTTCACGGCCTGCCGCGCCGTGTCCGCACGGACCGGGTGCAGGGAGAACAGCAGACAGAGCAAGCGGGCGCGCCCTCCGGCCGCGCCCCCGCGCCCTCGGACGCGCCCGCGCCTGACGACGCGCGGCGGCTCGCGGCTTCCCTCCAGCGAAGCTGGCACCGCAGCCGGGCCGACGAGGAAGCGGAGGACGCCGGCGAGCCTGGCGGCGACATCGATACCACGCAGCGGTCACGCGATCTGGCGGCACGCGACGGCACGCGGCTGATCGAATGGCTGCCGGAAAGCGAGGAGAAATCGTAATGGCTGGTGACGAGGTTGCGGGGGAGCGGGACCTGGCGTGGCTGCTCGATGACCTCGCGTCGCGCGTCAAGGACTTCAAGCGAGCGGTCATCCTGTCACGGGATGGCCTGCTCCTTGCCTCGTCCACGGACCTGACCCGTGAGGACGCCGAGCACCTGTCGGCGGTCGCGGCCGCCTTGCAGAGCCTGGCGACCGGTACCGGCGAGCGCTTCCAGGCCGGCGGCGTCCGGCAGACGATCATCGAGCTTGAGCAGGGGCTGCTGTTCGTCATCGCGGCCGGCGAGGGCAGCTGCCTGGCAGCGCTGTGCCCGGCGGACGCGGACGCCGGCATGGTCGCCTACGAGATGGCGATGCTCGTCAAGCGGGCCCGGCCGCACCTGATCTCGCACTCGCGGTTCCCGGCAAGCGCGGGCGCGGCGGAGTAATCCCGTGCCGCCCGACCGGACGTGGACCCGCCGCGATCTGGGGCCAGTCGTGCGCCCCTACGCGGTGACCGGCGGGCGGACGGAACCCGCGGACGGTGCGGTGCTCGACATCGTCGCCGTGGTCGTCGCCATCCCCGGCGGCGACGCCGACGACGACGACCCGGCGCGCCGCACGCCTGAGCACCGCAGGATCCTGGCCCTGTGCGAGCAGCAGGCCACGGTGGCCGACATCGCCGCCAGCACCGGGCTGCCGCTCGGCGTGGTGCGCGTCCTGCTCGCCGACCTCGTCCTTTCCGGTGGCGTCCGCGTGGTCAGGCAGCGGCCCGCGGGCCAGCGCCCCGACAACAACGTGCTCCAGGAGATACTCAATGGCCTCCGCGCACTCTGACCCCGTCAGCGGCGGGGCTCTCACCGCGCACAAGATCCTCATCGCGGGCGGGTTCGGTGCCGGGAAGACGACGCTGGTCAGCGCGATCAGCGAGGTCCGCCCGCTGCTGACCGAGGAACCGCTCAGCACCGCGAGCGTCGGCCGGGATAACCTCTCCGGCCTGCCAGGCAAGACGACGACGACCGTCGCCCTTGACTTCGGCCGCATTACGATCAGCGAGCGCCTGGTGCTTTATCTCTTCGGCGTCCCCGGCCAGGAGCGCTTCTGGTTTATGTGGGACGAACTCGCCTACGGTGCCCTCGGCGCCGTCGTGCTCGCCGATGTCCGCAGGCTCGACGACTGCTTCCCGTCGGTCAGTTACTTCGAGAAGCGGGCCCTGCCCTTCGTCGTCGCCGTCAACTGCTTCGACGACGCCCCCCGCTACGACTCCGCCGAGATCCGCCTCGCCCTCGACCTCGACGACGATGTGCCCCTGCTGCTGTGCGACGCCCGCGACCACGGCTCGGTCAAGGCCATCCTGATCCGCCTGGTCGAGACCATCGCCGGGGGCGACGCCGACCCGTCACCCGCCCCCGGGCACAGCCTCATCAGACGCTGACCCCGGCCCCGCGGCTCGCCATCGGATCCCACGGCTCCGGCGGTGACCAACAAAAGGCCCCGCGCCCCGGAAGCCCCATCACGATAGGGTTACGAGTATGCCCGATAAGGTTCTTTACACCGCGGAGGCGACCTCGACTGGCGACGGCCGTAACGGTCACGTCACCACCTCCGACGGAAGGATCGACCTGGACCTGGCCTTCCCGCCCGAGATGGGCGGCACCGGTGCCGGGTCCAACCCGGAGCAGCTTTTCGCGGCCGGCTACGCCGCCTGCTTCCACAGCGCGCTGCGCCTGGTCGCCGGCCGCGACCACGCCGCGCTCGGCGACTCCACAGTGACCGCGCAGGTGGGCATCGGCCCGGACGGCGACGCCTTCGGCCTGGTCGTGACGCTCGTCATCCACGTCCCAGGCATGGAACGCGAGAAGGTCCGCGAGTTCGCGGAGACCGCCCACCAGGTCTGCCCGTACTCCCGGGCGACCCGCGGCAACATCTCCGTCGAGCTGCGGGTGCCCTAGTCCCCCGGGTGACGACCCCCGTACCCTCGACCCCTGCCCACGAAGCCGGCGTTCGTATCTGCCCCCCGCGCGGCGCGGCGGAGGGCAGCGGGGTATAGGTCTAGGTAGTCAGAACGAATGCGTGCGACACGGGAGGCCGCCCGATGGCAGACGTCGACCTGGACGCGATCAAGGCCGAGCGCGCCCGGCTTGAAGCTAAGTACATCACCAGTGACCGTCCGGCCACGTCCGCGCGGGGCATTCACCACGCCGCGCTGATCTGCTCCGACGTCGAGCAGACAATCAAGTTCTACCAGGGCATCCTCGAGTTCCCGCTCACCGAGCTGTTCGGCAACCGGGACTACAAGGGGTCGACCCACTTCTTCTTCGACGTGGGCAACGGGAACCTGCTGGCGTTCTTCGACTTCCCCGGCCTCGACCTCGAGCCGTACAAGGAGACGCTCGGCAACATCAACCACATCGCGATCTCCGTGACCAAAGAGAAGTGGGACCACCTGAAGGGCAGGCTCGACGCGGCCGGCGTGGAGTACCAGGAGGAGAGCGGCACCTCGCTCTACTTCAAGGACCCGGACGGCGTCCGGCTCGAGCTCCTCGCCGACCCCCTCGGCGAGATGTACGGCACCAAGGTGCTGTAAGGCCCTTCGCGGGCCCCGCGCCAGCAGGGTCATGCGGGCAAGATCTCGGAGCACGAAACGTTCGGGGTTACTGGTTCTGGTCTTTGACCGGGATCCAGAGGCGGACGGTGGTGCCCTTGCCCGGCGCGGACGCGAGGTCGGCGCGGCCGCCGTGCGCGGTGGCGATCGCCTGCACGATGGACAGGCCGAGGCCGCTGCTCGCCGCCTCGGTTCCGTCGTGCCCGTTCGGCTTGCCGCGTCCGGCGGTGGCCGCGGCGAGCGCGCCTTCGCCGCGGTGGAAGCGGTCGAAGGCCAGGGCCGCGTCGCGTTCGGACATGCCCGGGCCCTGGTCGCTGACCTCGATGACCGCGCTGCCCGTGTCTTCGTACAGCCGGACGGTGGCCGGGGTGCCGGCCGGCGTGTGCGCGCGGACGTTGCCGAGCAGGTTGGCAAGCACCTGCCTGATCCGCGGCTCGTCGGCGGTGACCACGAGACTGTCCGGTGCCGACGTGCGTACCTCGCGGTCCGGTTCCACCGCCCGGGCGTCTGCCACGGCATCCCTGGCGAGGACGGTCAGGTCGGTCTCCGACAGGTCGAGTGATGACGGGCGGTCCAGCCTGGCCAGTTCGAGCAACTCGGCGACCAGCATGGACATGCGCTCCGCTTCCTGCTCGATGCGCCGCATGGCGCTGGGCAGTTCGTCCGGGCCGAGGGCGTTCGCCCGGTAAAGCTCCGCGTACCCGCGGATGGTGGTAAGCGGCGTGCGCAGCTCATGCGAGGCGTCCGCGGCGAACTGCCTGACCTTCTGCTCAGATCGCAGCCGCGCGCCGAACGACTGCTGGATCCTGTCGAGCATCGTGTTGATCGCCGCGGCGAGCCGACCGGTCTCCTCTGGATCGCCGGCGTCCGGCATCCGCGCGGCCAGGTCGCCGCTGCGGGTGATCAGGTCCGCGGTGGACGCCATCCGGCGCAACGGGGCCAGGCCGCGACCGATCAGCCAGTTGCCGCAGACCGCGAGCAGGGCGATGAGCGCCCCTCCGGTGATCAGTTCGGTGACGACGAGAAGCCGCATGTTGCTCATTGCCGCGTCCGGCGTGCGGCCGACGATGATGATGGCCGCCCCCGGCGGCAGCATGCCCCTGGCCGCCGCGGCGACGCTTGGCGGAATGATGTGCCAGGCGGCGCGCACCGTCGGCGATCCGCTGACCGTAAGGCTGAACGGCTGCCCCGGCGCCGCCTGCGCCCTGAGCCTGGCGGATGCCTGTTCCTGCGACAGGCCCGCCAGGCCGCGGGCCAGCGTGAGCAGTGTGGCGGCGGTGGGCAGGTCGGGGGTGAGCATGCCTGACTTGCCGCTGCCGAGCGAGAGGTAGGCGGCGGCGAAGCCGTCGGCGCCGGCGGCCATCTCGCGGACCGACTGCCGCGAAGCGAGCCTGACCTCGGCGTTGAGCTGATTGCTCTCCAGCGTGCCGAGCACGACGGTGGTGACCACGCCCATCACCACGAGGAACGTGATGGTCAGCGCGATCAGGCCGGCCAGCAGGCGGGCGCGCAGTGACACTGACCGGCGGCGCGGCCGCCTGGCCGCGAGCTTCACGGTGCTCGCCTCACGGGGACCGTAGGCTGTAGCCGACGCCGCGCTGGGTGTGGATCAGCGGCGGGCCGAGCGGGTCGAGCTTGCGGCGCAGGTAGCTCACGTACGTCTCAAGAACCTGGGACTGCCCGGCGTACTCCCAGCCCCAGATGTTCTCAAGCAGCTGCTTGCGGGTGAGCATCCGCCCCTGGTTCCGCATCAGGTATGCCAGCAGCCGGAATTCCGTCGGGGACAGTTCGACGGGGATGCCGCCGCGGCGCACCGTCCAGTGGTCTTCGTCGAGTTCCAGGTCGCTGACGCGCAGCGTGGCGGGCGCGGGGTCGTGGACGTCCTGGCCGTCAGCCACGGCCGCGCTGGCGCCGCGCCGCTCCGTGCGGCGCAGCACCGCGCGTACTCGCGCGACCAGAGCCTCGACGGAGAAGGGCTTGGTGATGTAGTCATCGCCGCCGATCGTCAGCCCGGTGACGGTGTCGGCGGTGGCGTCTCTGGCGGTCAGGAAGATGACCGGGACATCGTTGGCCACCGACCTTAGCCGCCGGCAGACCTCGAACCCGTCGATGTCGGGGAGCAGCACGTCGAGCACGATCAGGTCGGGATTGGTGGCGTGCGCCAGCTGCAGCGCGTCCTCGCCGGTCGCGCCGGTCGTCACCGCGCAGCCATGGAAGCTCAGCGCCACCTGAACGAGCTCGCGGATGTTCGGCTCGTCGTCGACGACGAGCACCTTGGGGTTGGGAACGCTTTCTGCCATTGCTTCGCTTGCTGCCCCCCAGCAGGTCGCGGATGGAATCTCCCGTCCATTGTGCCCGGCTTTGTCAATGTACGGGGACGGAGGCCGGTATATGCGGTATCTCTTGTTACGACCGTTCCGTCGAGGCGCCCCCGTTGACCGTGTGGCGATCGACGAGCCAGGACGGGCAGTACCGGAGTGAAGATGCAGTAGGTAGAACTGCCGATCTTTGTTTCGAGCCGTTCCTCCGCTGCCGGCCCGCGTGTAAGGCTTGTAAGGCTTGATACACCGCCCCTGATTCCAGCCGGAGGCCGCGATGAGCAAGGCCCTGCGCCTGCCGGACGACCTCGATGTCACGAGGCCGTCCCCGGCGCGGATCTACGACTACATGCTGCGCGGCACGCATCACTTCGATGCCGACGCGGCGGCCGCCGAACGAATCCTGAAGGTGGTGCCGGAGATCAGGGACTGCGCCTGGTCCAATCGCGGCTTCCATCAGCGAGCAGCGGCCTGGATCGCGAGGCAGGGAGTCAGGCAGTTCCTGGACATCGGCTCGGGGCTGCCCACCGTCGGGAACACGCACGAGGTCGTCGCCAGGATTCACCCGGACGCGCGCGTCGTCTACGTGGACAACGACCCGATGGTGGAACTGCACAGCAAGCAGATCATCGACTCCGGCGGCGGACGGGTCAGCGCGATCTGCGCGGACCTGCGCGAGCCTGACACGATCCTCGGCCATCCGGACGTGCGTGAGCTGATCGATCCGGCGGAGCCTACCGGGCTGCTGATGACCGCGGTCCTCATGTTTGTCTCCGACTCGGCGAGCCCTTGGGACCTGGTGGGACGCTATGTGCGGGCGATGGGTCCTGGCAGCTACCTGTCCCTGTCGCACCTGACCGACGACGCCAAGCCGCCGGCGGCGGTCGACGCGTTCCACCGCGTGTTCGACCACGCCACCGAGCAGATGCACTTCCGCTCAAAGGGGCAGGTAGCGAGGTTCTTCGACGGACTTGAGCTGGTTCCGCCGTACACCGGCGCGACGCCGGCCCTCACCTACAGCGGCTTGTGGGGCGCAGAGGACATCCAGCTGGCCGACAGCGACGGCTCTCGCTGGCTGTACTGCGCCGTCGCGAGGATCCCATGACGGAAGCGCCCGCATGAAGGGGGCCGGGCCGGCCGGGTCGGCTGGCCGGAAGGCAGCTGGCCGGAAGCCGACGCCGTCGGAGCTGGGTATCGACGTGGACGCGCTGGCCTGGGAACGCTCCGGCGATGACGAAGGTTCGATCGAGATCGCCTTCCCGCTCAGCCCGCGATGGGGCCGCGGTGACTGGGTGCTGATGCGCGTAGCCGGAGACCAGTCCAGGCGAGTCCTGGTGTTCGACAGGAATGAGTGGCAGTGCTTTATCGACGGGGTCAGAAACGGCGAGTTTGATGACGCGGGGGACATGAGCCGCCTGTTGTTATAGATTTCTCGTCACGCGAGTGAGACGCCGAATCCGGAGCGTCAGACGCTCCGCGATCGGTCGCTGAGCCCTGCGCGCGCTGTCGCTGCGAGTCGCCACCCTAGCGGAAATCTTTGATGACGTCTTCGAAAACCTCTTGTTTGTGATTCGCAATTTGGCTAAGCTCACAGACACCCGAAGGTGTCGCGCTATAGCGCGGGTGGGCGCGTTTCTGAAATATCGGACAAAACAGCGATTGTCACGTTATTGCGGAGGAGGCACCGATGAGCGATGACGCCTATGGCGCGACCGTGGCGAAGCGGCGCCTATCCCGGCGGCTTGCCGAACTCCGTGGCACAACTGGCTATACAGCGAACCACGTCTGCGACATTCTCAACTGGGGCCGCGGCAAGGTGGGCCGTTTCGAGGCGAACCAGTGGAAGCGTCCGGAGATGAGCGACATTCGCGACCTTATCCGGATATACGAGGTCGAGGGCGAGGATCGAGACGAGATCGAGGAACTCGCGGTCCGCTGCCGGGTCCGCCCCTGGTGGCGGGAGTACGGAGAGATCTTCGACAACGAGTTCCCTGGCTACGAGAATGACGCGGTCTCCATCGAGGTCTACATGCCGCTCGTCGTGCCCGGGCTGCTCCAGACCCAGTCCTACATGGAAGCCCAGTTCAAGACAAGCGCACGCCCGCCGGCGTGGCGGCGCACAGCGGTCAAGGCACGACTGCGCAGGCAGGAGATACTTGACCGCGCCGACGGCACCGCGCCGCACCTGTCCGTCGTGATCACCGAGGCCTCGCTGCGATACCGGTGGGGGATGCACAGCGACCGCAGGGAGCAGATCGAGCACCTGGCGGAGATGAGTAAGCGGCGCAACATCGAGCTGCGCATCCAGCGGTTCGATGACGGGCCGCCGACCGGGCTTTTCTCGATGGTCAACATCCTGGGCTTTCCCGGCGACGAGCCGCCCATCGTGTTCGTCGAGACCGACTACTCAGTCGAAGAGGTGAGCGCGCCCGAGGCGGTGCGCGGTTACATCCAGTCGTTCGAGCTCGCGTGCGACGCCGCGCTCGAACCCGGGGACACCACGGTGTACCTCGAAACAATGGCCAAGAGAATGGAGTAACTACACAGTGACTGACCTGTCTCAAGCCATCTGGCGCAAGGCCAGTCTCAGCGCGCTCAACGGGGGCTGCGTTGAGGTAGCGGCCAACCTGCCAGGCGTCGCGGCCGTCCGCGACAGCAAGTGCCCGGAAGGCGGCGCGCATGTCGTCGACCGGGCCGCGTTCGCCAGGTTCCTGGTCGACGTGCAGGGGGGGCGCTACGACATCTAGGTATGCGGACCGGATGTCGTAACGCACGGCACGAGGGTCCCCCGGGATGCAGCCCGGGGGACCCTCGTGTTTGTGTGAGCCCTGTCTCTGAGCCCTGGCGGCCAGTCGCCGTCGCGCCGGTCTCCGTCGCCACTCAGAAATGTACCTTCACCGTTCAAAACGGGCCAGAGCCGGGCGAAAATCGGTTGCTGATGACTCAATCGCATAGCTGTGCGAGTGCTGTGAAAGAGGTGACCATTGGGGTATCATCATCGTGACGTTGACGCATGCTGCAGGGTTTGGTAATTGGGTCCCGATTGCGGAGTGGGTTCGGCCGTAGTTTGCTCGATCGCGAAAGATGATCATGGCTTATAGGTAGAGTAATAGGAGACGTAGGTAATTCTACGGTTTCTCTTTTCCAGGTGCGTTGCTTGTCGCGATTTGCCCCGATTTAAGAAGCCAGCCAAGTGTCTTAATAAAAGCGTTTTCGCTTCCTTATCAAGGACTTGCGGAGTACGGTGAGGTGAAGCATGAGTCAGAACATGTGCTTCACAGATGCAGAATCGAAGACCGGACCTCGGGGGCCCGGCGGTTCTGACTCGCGGGGGCTTTGACGGCAAACGGCGGGCTTAGGCCGGAGGCACCGAAGATGGATGACGGGGTGCGGATGGTGCGGACACGCGTGTGCTGCGCGTGGACTCTACCGGGGGATCCAACCTGTGCGGGCGTCGCGCGGCGGCTGTTCCGGCGGGTGGCGAGCGAACTCGCGCTCGACAGAGAGGCCATGGACGACGGGGTGACGATGGTCAGCGAACTGGCCGCGAACACCCTGCACGCGAATCATGACCAGCTGCTTCCAGTGAATCCCGAGCTGTGGATCTATCTGCGGGGCGCTGGCCAGCGCGCGGAGCTCGTGTGCAAGGTCTTCGACACTCTTCCTGGCTGGGTACGCGGCAATGTGCCCGGCCGGACCATCCGGCGCGCACCGACCGATGCGATGAGCGGCCGCGGCCTCGAGGTGGTGCACGAGCTGTCCAACGGGCGCTGGGGGCACCACCTGACCAGATCCCGGCTGTCCGGCATGGGGATACGCGGCAAGGCAGTCTGGTTCGCGCTGCCGGTACCCGCGGCCGGCGCCATGGCCGACGGGGGATACCCGGTCACCGCCAGGGACGCGATGACCGAGCTTGAGAAGGATCTCAGCACCCGGGGGTTCAGCGGCAGGCTGGTACGCGCCGACGACCAGGCCGCGGACATGGCGGTGCTCTCGATCGCGAGCGGCCTGACGGTCTGGTGCCGGTCCGCCGCGGCCTGGCTCCGGGCACCGGGCGTCACCGCTCAGCAGTGGAGCTACTTCGACCTGGTCGAGGTGAGCGAGCAGGCCGTGCAGGCGCACGAGATGATGGTCGCGAGTGCGGATCCCTTTCCGCTAGTGGACGCCGCGGGAACCGGAGCCTTAATCCGGCAGGCGTCACCGGAACCGGCTCACTCCCCGGTTGCCGACTCCCCGGCCGCTCAGTCCAGCACGACTGCTTGCTGCGCGACCGGGAGCGTCCGGTAGGCGTCGAGCACGATTGCCCAGAACCGTTCGGCGTTGATGCCGGTGGCCACGCGCGCGTTCGGCGTCACCCCGGCGGAGAAGTCGGTCACCGTCATCCCGGAGGTGAGCGTGCCGTGCGTCTCCACCTGCACGTGGGCCGGCGTATACGCGAACACCGACGGGTCGGCGATCGATACGATCGCGCACACGTCGTGCACCGGCGGCTCGCCGGTCGTGTCGTCGGCGTCCCGGTACCTGGCGAGCGCCGGGAGCAGCAGCCGCGAGCCAAGCTCGCCGAGCGCGCGCATGCGATCCTGGACCGCGGCCGTCGCCCGGGCGAGCAGGGTGACGTCGAGCCCGATCATCCGCACCGTCCACCCGGCGGAGAAGACGATCGCCGCGGCTTCGGGATCGGCCCACATGTTGAACTCCGCGGCGTGGCTGACGTTGCCGCGCGACGCTGACCCGCCCATGATGACGAAGTCCCTGACCAGGGACACCAGGCGCGGCTCGCGGCGCAGCGCGAGCGCGATGTTGGTCAGCGGCCCGGTGGCGACAAGCGTGATCTCTCCTGGCGCGGCGGCGATGGTGCCGATGATGTAGTCGATCGCGTGCCCCGCCTCCGCGACCCGTACGGGCGGTGGCAGGACCGCGTCGCCGAGTCCCGAGTCACCGTGCACGTGCCCCGCGTGCAGCGCCGGGCGGAGCAGCGGCGCCGCCGCCCCCGCGGTCACCGGCACGCCGGCCGCACCCGCGAACGACGCGACCGCCAGGGCGTTCGCCGTCGTCTTGGCCAGCGGGACGTTCCCGGCGACCGTCGTGAGGCCAAGCAGTTCGATCTCCGGTGAAGCGGCCGCGAAGGCGATGGCGAGCGCGTCGTCGATGCCGGGATCGCAGTCAAGGATAATGGGGGTGCTCATAGTTGGGTCCTGTCCGTCGCCGCGCTGTAACAATGCGAAGGTACCGAACGGTTCGTGCGCCGCCTGCCGCGCCCCCATAGACGTTCGCCGGCAGTAAAACCGCTTATCGTCGCTCCCCCGCTGGTTGATAGCCTCGTGCAGACAAGGAGGTCCATGCCGATGCACCAGCCGCCCATCCCGCACATCGACGCAGAAGACCCGG
>Ga0335073_10003634_pt1 | contig 21542 bp, 24 predicted proteins | sample Lox_Sample_22_FD_207093 | JGI IMG/M metagenome (GOLD analysis project Ga0335073, IMG submission 207093) | Soil microbial communities from Loxahatchee National Wildlife Refuge, Florida, United States - Lox_Sample_2.2 | ecosystem: Environmental > Terrestrial > Soil > Wetlands | place: USA...
GAGTGACCTGGTCCCACGACTTGGGGACGCAGATGCCGGCGTTGGCCACCACGATGTCGAGGCGCCCGAGCTGGCCGACCGCGTCGTCGACGACGCTGCGCAGTGTCTCCAGGTTCCGGACATCAGCGATCGCCGAGACGACCCGCTGTCCTGTCTTCTCAACCTGGCGGACCGTCTCGGCGAGGTCCTCCGGCGTGGCCGGGTCGTACGGCACGCTCGGCAGCGGTGCGCAGACATCGACCACGATCACATCGGCGCCCTCCTGCGCCAGCCGCAGCGCGTCCGCCCGGCCCTGACCCCGCGCTGCCCCCGTCACCAGGGCCACCTTGCCTGCAACACGACCACTCATCGCGGCGCATCCTTTCCTGTCGTGGCAGCAGGTGCTGCCGTCTTTACCTGGGCACGCCGGATGAGCAGCGCGATGAGCGCTCCGGCCAACGCAACCGCGGCACCCACTTCGAACGCAGCGTGCATCCCGCTAGCGAACGCAGAGTGGCTTACCTGCGCGATAGCGACGGCAAGCTGGCGGGGCGTGTCCGCTGTCACCGGGGCCTGGCCGACCGAGGCCGCGCTCTTCACCTCGCTCATCTGACTGGCGGTGATGGCGGGCAGGCCTGCCGAGTGCCAGCTTGCCGGCAGCAGGCTGTTGACTCGCGCCGACATGATGGCTCCGAGCACCGCGGTGCCCAGCGTGCCGCCGACCTGCATGGCCGTGGACTGCAGGCCGCCCGCGACGCCCGCCAGTTCGACCGGCGCGTTGCCGACGATGACGTCCGTGGCGCCCACCATCACCGGGCTCAGGCCTAGTCCGAGCAACAAGAACCAGAGGATCGTGTCGTTCGGGCTGGATGCGGCGCCGAGCCGGGACAGGCCGACCAGGGCCACGGCGGCCAGCAGCATCCCCGTCACGATCGGGAGCCGTGGGCCGAGCCTGGTGATCATCGCACCGGACAGCGGCGCTCCGACGATGAGCATCGCCGTCATGGGCAGCAGCCGCACGCCCGCGCCAACCGGGTCAAGGCCGTGCACGTTCTCCAGGTAGAACGTCATGAAGAACATGGCACCGAACAGGGCGAACATCAGCAGGATGACCAGCGCGGTTCCCGCCGCCAGCGACCTCGACCGGAACAGCCGCAGTGGCAGCAGCGGCTGACGGGCACGGGACTGCCGCAGCACGAACAAGAGCCCGACGACAACGGCGCCGCACAGGAACGCGAGCGTCCTCGTCGAGCCCCAGCCGTAGGCCGAGCCTTTGATCAGCCCCCAGATAAGCAGGAACAACGCGCCGGATAGCGTCACGACGCCTGCTACGTCGATGGAGCTAGCAGCCGGCGAGCGCGGAGTCTCGCGCAGCACGAGCAGACTCATGGCGAACGCCACCACGCCGACCGGGACGTTGACGTAGAAGCAGGACTCCCAGCTGACGTGCTCGACGAGCAGGCCGCCGACGATCGGTCCGGCGGCCGTCGACGCACCGATGACCGCTCCCCAGATGCCGATCGCCGCATTCAGCTTGTCCTCGGGGAAGTTCTCCCGCAGCAAAGCCAGGGCGCACGGCTGCAGCATCGCCCCGAACACTCCCTGCACTACCCGGAAGGTGATGACCAGGCCGATGCTGCCCGCGATCGTGCCGGAGAGCCCGATCGCGGCCGAGCTCAGTCCGAATCCCGCGATGCCAGTCAGGAAGACCCGCTTATGCCCGAGCCGGTCACCGAGCTTGCCGATGGTGATCAGGCTCACCGCAAGCGCCAGCAGATAGGCATTGGTAACCCACTGGATGCCAGCCAGCGAGGCGTGCAGGCTCGACTGGATCGCCGGGTTCGCGACCGCGACGATGGTGCCGTCGAGGGCGACCATCATCACACCGAGTGCAACCGCGATCAGTATCAGTCGCGGCTGGCCGCGCAGGCCGCGAAGCCGGCCACCACCTTCCGCTGTGGCCCCGACGGCCGATCCCGGCCGGGCCGCGACCCCAGTGGTCGTGTCCATGTGCTGACGCAACACCAATCTTGTCTGCTAATGACTATTGTCAGTGGGTGACAGGACTCTAGCGATATACGTTAGTGACTGTCAAATGTCATATGATGACAGAACTACGCGGCGCCGGTACGATGAGGCCTGTTGGGAGGTGCCTGTGGCGCAGATCACATCACCCGAGGCAGATCGCCTTCCTGGCGCGGAGCCGGCATCGGCGCATCGCGAGCACGACTCGGGCCTCCGGCAGCGCAAGAAGCAGCGGACCCAGGACGCGCTGATCGAGGCCGCAATGGACCTCTTCAAGCGCCGAGGCTACGACCGCACCTCCGTGCGCGAGATAACCGACGCCGTAGAGGTCTCCGAGCGGACCTTCTTCCGTTACTTCGCCAGCAAGGAAGACCTCGTGCTGTCCTTCGTCCGGAACGGCACAGCATCCTTCGCAGCCGCGCTCGCCGCTCGGCCGCCACAGGAAGATCCGCTTACCGCAGCCCGGCATGCCTTCCATGCATCGCTGCGCGAGGTGTCGGGTGCCATCGGAGACCTGCACTCCTACTTGTCGGTGATGCGCCTGATCGACTCCACGCCGTCACTGCTCGCCGCCTATCTGAGCTGCGTGCACGAGCAGGATGACGAGATCATCCAGCTGCTTGCCAGGCGCGAGGGCGTGGACCCGGCCGCTGACCGGCGGCCGCGTGTGCTCGCTGCGGTAATCGGCACGCTGGTGTTCCTCGCCAACCGGGACTCGGGAGATCCGGACCCGCTGACACCGCAGGCGCTCGCCGAGGCGTTCGATGCCTACGCCGACGCCTTGATGCCCGCTCTTGCCGGGCACTGGGGTGATGTCAGCGCATGAGTCAGGCGTCACCGACGGGCGAGCACTCAGCCCCCTGCGCTGCGCCGGTTACGCCGGCGGGGTGTCGCCGAGCAGCCAGCGGGCACCGGCTCCACGGGTCGCCGCGGTGTCATCCGGGTTGTAGAGCCGGCAGGTGCGCAGCGACAGGCAGCCGCAGCCGACGCAGCTATTCAAGGTCGCGCGCAGTTGCTCGAGCTCGGCGATCCGCTCGTCGACACGGCGGATCCAGGTCGCCGACACCCTATTCCAGTCGGTCTTGTTCGGCGTGCGCTCATCCGGCAACCTCGCAAGCGCCGAGCGAACTTCAGCGAGGCTGAGCCCGACCGTCTGAGCTGCGCGGATGAAGGCTACCCGGCGCAGCATCACGCGCGCGTAGCGGCGCTGGCCGCCCGCGCTCCGCTCCGACGAGATCAGCCCCTGTTCTTCGTAATACCGCAGCGCCGATGCAGCGACCCCGGCGCGCCGGGCGAACTCGCCGATCGTGACCCGGTCCGCAAGCTTGGCCATCGGCCGATAATAGCGCTTGACTTAAAGGGAACTTTAAGTTGCAGCATTCTGAACATGACAACATCGCAGCTTAGCCACTATGGCTACGCCGATCTTGAGTCGCTGATGGCGCTGATGACCGGCGACGAGAAGCACGGCCCGGCGGCTACCTCCACCCTGGACGTTCTCTGGGTCCTCTACGACCGTGTCCTGCAGGTCGATCCTCGCCATCCGGACACAGCCGACCGGGACCGGTTCCTGCTGTCCAAGGGTCACGGCCCGGTGGCGTACTACGCGGTGCTAGCGGCCAAGGGTTTCATTGATCCCAGCCTGCTGGCCGGTTTCGCTGGATTCGACTCGCCACTCGGCCATCACCCCGACCGGACGCTGATCCCCGGTGTGGAAATCGGCAGTGGCTCGCTCGGCCATGGTCTTGGCCTGGCAGTCGGCGTTGCGCTCGGGCTGCGGGCGCAGGGCCGGCTCGAGCCGCGGGTATTCACCCTGGTGGGCGATGCCGAGCTTGATGAAGGCTCCAATCACGAGGCCATCGCATTCGCCGGAGCGATCGGCCTGGACAACCTCCACGCGGTGGTCATCGACAATGCTTCAGCGACCCACGGCTGGTCCGGGGGCATCGGCACGAGGTTCCAGCGTGAGGGCTGGTCCACCTTGATGGTCGACGGCCGCGACCACGATGCGCTCGAAGCTGCACTCACTGCGCCGCACGAAGGACGCCCGCACGCCGTGGTGGCGGTCGTCGAAGCCAAGGATTCGGTAGTCACCCGGCCGGGAACCAACGTTCGCCCCAGCCGGGTTCGGTCCGCCGAGTGAGCATTGGGAGAGAGCAATGGACACTATGCGTGAGCGCTTCGTAACGGTTGCCACCGAGCTCCTGGACAGCGATCCGCGGATCGCCGTCGTCCTCGCCGACATCACCGCGTCGCAGTTCGCCACTGCCGCCGACCGCCATCCGGACCGCGTCGTCAACGTGGGCATCCGCGAGCAGTTGCTCATCGGCGTCACTGGCGGCCTTGCGCTGGCTGGCCTGCGGCCGATCGCACACACGTTTGCCTCCTTCCTCCTCGAACGGCCGTTCGAGCAGGTCAAGCTCGACATCGGCCATCAGGACGTGGGCGCGGTCCTGGTTAGTGCCGGAGGCTCCTACGACATGTCCACCGAAGGCCGGACCCATCAGTCTCCCGGCGACGTCGCCCTGCTCGACACCCTCGACGGCTGGACAGTCCATGTGCCCGGCCATCCGGACGAGGCCGAGGAGCTGTTGCGCAACGCCGCCGCTCGCGACGACCGGATCTACCTGCGGCTGTCGGGCGAGACGAACGAGGAACCGCGGCCGGTTGTCACCGGGCAGTTTCAGACTCTGCGCGCAGGGCGTCACGGAACCGTGGTCGCCGTCGGGCCGATGCTGCAGCCAGTGCTCGACGCAGTCGCAGGCCTGGACGTGACTGTTCTTTACGCGGTGACCGTCCGGCCATTCGACGCCAATGGGCTGCGTGAGGCCGTCCGGACGACAGGCAGTGCAGGCGTCGTGCTTGTTGAGCCATATCTCGCCGGGACGTCCAACCGCGAGGTCGACGAGGCGCTGCTCGATCTGCCGCACCGTGTACTCGGCCTTGGCGTTGGCCGCGCCGAACTGCGCCGCTACGGCACTCCGGCCGACCATGCTGTCGCCCATGGGCTCGACCCGGCGTCGCTGCGCGAGCGGATCTCGGGCTTCCTTCGCTGATCTGCGCTCGCGCGGTAATGGGAATGACTCGGTCGTGCGTTGAATGAGCGTGGGAACCCAGCAACCGGATTTCGCGGAGTTCTACCGCAGCGCTGCCGATGAGTGCCTGCGGGCTGTCCTGGTCAGCATCGGTGACCAGGACACAGCACGGGAGCTTGTGGACGAGGCGTTCGCCCGCGCCTGGGCGTCCTGGCGCACTGTCAGCAAGCATCCCGCGCCGAAAGCATGGGTGGTGCGGACCGCCCTGAACGCGAGCATCTCCCGGTGGCGCCGCCGCCGCCGGGAGGTGCCGGTGCCCGATCCGGACATGGTCGCAGACCCTCCAGCAGCCAGCGGAGCATCCATCAGCCTGGTGGACCCGCGGATCATGGCTGCGCTGATGCGGCTGCCCGCCCGTCAGCGGCAGGTGGTCGCACTGCGGCTGATTCTGGACCTGGACACCGCCCGCACCGCGGAAATGCTCGGCATCGCGCCCGGCACGGTCATGGCCCACATGGGCCGCGCAATGGCCGCGCTACGGCACGACCTTCAGCCCGAACTACAGCAGGAGTGCCGATCATGAACGACAACGAACTGAGCACCATGGTGCGCGAGTCGGTGGCCGATGTTCACTCGACCACCCCGGTCACGCAGATCATCAGCCGCGGCCGGGCGGTGCGCGCACGGCGGGGGATTCCCGGCGTGGCCGGCGCCCTCGTCGTGGCGGCCGGGACCGCCCTGGCGGTGACCACGCTGGTGCCCTCCAGCCATCCGGGGCTGCCGCCCTCGGCCCATCCAAGCAGCCATCCGATTAGCGTCCGGCTGGCCGCTTGGACGGTAGCTAAGCAGGCCGACGGCAAGATCGATGTCACCATCCACCAGCTGCGAAACCCGGCCGGGCTGCAAGCCACGCTGCGCGCTGACGGGCTGCCCGTCACCGTGAGCTTCTCGGGCCAGCTGGGCCTCAGCCCGTCCTGCCAGCCATACTCGACCGCGATGAGCTCAGTGAAGGCCGTCACCCAGATCCACGGCGACGGCCTCGTCATCGACCCCTCGGCACTGCCGAGCGGCACTGGCGTGGCCATCTTCGACGAACCCGGCAAGGGCCTACCTGTACCGTCAGGAACAACGCCGACGCTTGGACGGAAGCCGCCGACGCACCCTTCCATTCCCCGCCTGCTGACAACACTCGACGGACCGCTGGCCGTTGGCCTGGTCTACGCCAGCCAGCAGTGCACCGGGTAGCTGCCGCCCGGCAGCTGATCGACCGCCTGACTAGCTAGCTCACGAGGGCCGCGCGTGTTCCCGCGCGGCCCTCGGTTCCGTTCTCGTGCGCGGGGCAGCCCGAAAAGGCTTTGCGGGCGCGCGAGGCGGCGGGAGAGACTCGGCGGATGGCTGCCTCGAGGGATGAGGGTCTTACTCCCGCAGTGCTGCGTTGCGGCATCGTGCTGCATGTTGAGGAGGATGCATGTCAGATTCTCCGGGCCGGACAGCTTTCATCAGTCCGGTACGCCAGCGCCTTCCCGTCGCCGCGGATAGAGCGGGTCTCTCCCGGTCACCTCGTAGCTGTCGCCGCTGCGGCGGACGGCGCTGAGACGGTGGTCTGGCGCTGGTACGACGCCGTCGTCCTAGGCGAAGAGTCAGGCCTGGTATGGCTATGGGAGCCCGCGCATGGCGAAGTTCTTGCCCATTCCCGTCGCGCCCAGCAGCCACGACAGCCCGGAACCCGTGCCTATCTGTCCGCCGGCCTGCCCGGCGCCGACTGGTGGGTGGCTGGTGCGGCCGTGGGAAGGGCAGAGGACGCCGACGTCGAGCTGGATGAGGTCGGGCGGTTCTGCACCGACCACGGTCTGTGGCCTGGCTTGAGTTGAGTGGCTGCCTCAGTGGCCGGAGGTGGCCGCGGTTCCGAGCTGCTTGGCGATCAGCCGGCGGCACTCGGCGAGCTTCGGTCGTTGCAGCTTCCTGCACTTGGCCGCCGCGATTGATGGCCTGGGCGGTGCCTGGTAGTGCGGCAGTTGGTCGACGATCTGCATCTTGACCAGGGCTTCCTGCGGCTGGCTTCGGCCGTGCCAGACCGTGCCGTATCCCAGATACGCATACGTACTGGGGTCAAAGACGAGCTCATAGATCGTGCCCTGGTAGCGCCAAGCGACGCCCACACCAGGGCGGCCGAGCGCGTCGACGGCGTGCCTGATAAGCCTGATGCCGGTCGCGTGCGCCAATAGCTCGAACAGGCTGGCTTGCTGGGCCGGACTGAGGTACTCGTCTTGGAGCAGGCTGGCGACGCTCTTCGCAAGGTCGTTCGTCGCCCAGTTCGGGATGGGCTTCGGACTAGGACCCGCCGTTGCGTCGCCGATCTTGACCAGGAACGCGAACAGCGCGCTCCTGCTGGTCGGCATCTGCGGCAGGTAGCCAGCTGCCAGGCTGCACCTGCCTGACTCGGCGCGCGCGACCGTACACGAGGGCATCGGAATCGCCGCGATGCCGCCCGCAGGCTCGATCAGACCAGGCCGAGTGCCATCTGCCGACTGCCAGATCTGGTACTTCGCCGAGCCGCGCGGTCCCTCGGTCTCGGCGTAGATGTACTGGTCAGCGCGAGGCAAGACGGCTACCTGATCTCGCAGGGCCGCGGCTCCCTGCCGCAGGAACTGAGCGGCGGTCAGCCTGGCGGACAGCGCAGCATGAGTCGAGCCTGCGTTGGTTCCGCCGGCTCCGCGACTGACCGACGGATGCGAGTCGTTGGTCGCCGACGGCCGGGCGGGCAATCCTGAGCTCAGTGTCAGCGCGATCGCGACTCCTGCCGCGGTGGCGGCGACGGCCAGGCCCGCAACGGCGAGCCGCAACGGCGGGACGTGCCTGCCGACGCTGTGGGTCCCTTGGCCCGCCCGGCGCCCTGCCGCTTCGGCCCTGAGCCGGTCACGGGCCTGGGCTAGGTCGTTGGCACTCACGAGAGGCGTGTCCGGCGCCAGCGTGGCGATCAGATCGAGGTCATTCATTGCGCAGGATCTCCTCGAATGTTGCGGAAAGTTCGGTGCGTGCGAGAGCTTCGCGGACTCGCGCGCGTCCCCGGCTGAGGCGTGATCTGACGGTCCCCACGGGGATATGCAGCGCTGTCGCCACTTCGTCGTAGCTGAGCTGTTCCCAGGCGATCAGCACCAGCACGTCGCGTTCCCGGTCGGGAAGGCCGGCCAGCGCTGCCGCGAGAACGCCGCGCACCGCACTGGCCGTCAGGTCGCCGGCGACCCGGTCGCCGTGACCGGGCTCGGCCAGCTCGCCGCTCGCCGCACGGTGGATCCGGAGCTGACGAGATTCTTCTCGCCGGTGCTGGCTGATCAGATGCGTGGCGATTCCGTATAGCCACGGCCTGGCGTCGCGCTGCGACGTCTCGTACCGTAGCCGCCGGCGGAACGCTGCCAGGAACGTCTCGGCGACCAGATCGTCGGCGCTCTGAATACCGACGCGGCGAGCGATGTAGCGATGGATCAGCGGTGCGTGCCGGTCGAACAGCGCGGCAAACTCCTCGGGCTGCGAGCGCGACGCCTCGATGATCGCCGCGTCATCCGCTCGCACCGAAGTATCCGCCTGGACCCTCATGCCTGCTCCACCACCGCTCGTCAAGCTGTCTAGCCCGAGTGTCCATGCCCGCGGGCCCGAGCACCGCGTCACGTCCGCGAACACGGGGTCAACTTGACCGGCGGGCCGCTGTCACATCGTTATCCGCAAGTCACCTGTTTTGAGTTCCGGCGCGGCCACAAGAGGCGCGGCAGTCACCACAAAACGGGTTGACGCCCAGCGCTACGGCTGACAGTCTCCCCAGTCATGGCAGGCAAGTAGCAGATCCTCTTCCAGCAACTCGACCGAGAAGGGAATCTGATCGATGCCTGCCCAACCGGACTTGACCGGGCACGTAGCCCTTGTTTCTGGCGCGAACCACGGCATCGGCGCAGCCGCGGCACGATTGCTCGCTCGCCATGGTGCCGCTGTGCTCATCACGTACCTGAGAACCGAGGCCTTGAGCCAGTACCCAGAGGTGTATCGAGCCAATCGGCATCTAGACGGCCAGGACGTCGCCGCCGGGATCATTGGGGAGGGCGGGCAAGCGCGCGCCGTCGAGGCTGACCTGCTGGATGTCTCAGTCGTTCCCCGCCTGTTTGATGATGCGGAAGACAGCTTCGGCCCTGTGGACATCCTGATCAACAACGCGACTGGCCAAGTTGCTAACGACTCATTCGCTAGTCGCCGTGGGCCCGGCAAGAAGGCACCGGACACCGTCACGGCTGACATCTTCGACAAGACCTTCGGGGTCGATGCTCGGGCCGGCGCGCTGATGATCGCCGAGTTCGCCAGGCGACATATTGGGCGCCAGTCCAGCTGGGGACGCGTCATCGGACTGACGTCCGGCGGACCCATGGGGTTTCCGGGAGAGGTCAGCTACGGAGCCGCTAAGGCCGCCATTGAGAATTACACGATGGCAGCCTCAGCTGAACTGGGAGGCCTCGGCGTCACAGCCAACATGGTCTACCCACCGGTCACCGACACGGGCTGGGTCACCGACGAAGTCCGGGAGTTCGTCAGCCGCAGCGACGATCACATCCATATCGCTCAGCCCGAGGATGTGGCGGGAGTGATCCTGCTGCTCTGCGCCCCGGAGGCATCGATGATCACTGGGAATGTCGTCCGGATGCGCTAGCTTGCCTCAGGGGACGGAGGAAGCCTCCGCCGCGGCCACGGATGTGTTGTAGTCGGCTTGCGTGAGGAAGCCGTCGGCCAGATCGGTGGCCGCCGCCGCCTTGTATCTGGTCACATAGTCCGCGTGCGTCGGGTAGAGCTTGTCCAGGGTGGCGGTGCTGAACGGCTTGTAGTAGCCCTCCAGCAAGCACAAACCCTCGTCACGGAGGGTCGTGTTGGTGATCTCGCCGGTCTCCAGCGCCGTGAAGATACCTTCCAGCGTGCTCAGCAGGCCGGACGGCGACAGGCTCTCCTCGCTCGGCTGCGCAAAGTTGATCGCCGAGTACGTCTCCGTCGGCACCTGAATCTCCGGCAGCCGGATGCCGCCGAGTGCATTGCCGTACTTATCACGCTCAACGATGTTCAGGATCGGAGTGGTGGAGATCTCGTTTCCGTGCGGCGGCTGAGTGCCAGTGGTGATCCACTTCTGCAGCGAGGTAAGCGCGGAGTCCTCTAGTTCGTAGACGCCCATGCTGTCCGGCTGTGTGGCGCCGTTGGAGACCACGCCGAACACGCATGCGGGCGCGGTAAGCGTCGGATTCTCGCGTTCGATGGTGTTGGCCTCGTAGTCCCCTTCGTGCATGTCGATGTGCGCGGCGCCGGCTAGCTCCCAGGTCCGCAGGTAGCTGTTGTCGGGCTGCCTGGCGTAGGCAAAGCCCAGTTCCTCGATGTCGCCTTCGGTCTCGATCTGGATCACCGGCGTGGTGCTGTCGGTGCGGATGAGCGCGGGGAACGGCGCCGGCGAGACCAGGCCGGAGCCGATCGGCGCGGTCAGGGCCGCCCGGCCGACCAAAAGGAAGGCGTTGTAGGCCTTGCTGAGCGGCTGGATCGCGTTGACGTAAGTGAGCAGCCGGAACGCCGACTGCGAGTCCCCGGCTCCGATCACGTCCTTCACGTCCAGCCCGCCGAGCAGCGTCGCGCTCTCGCCGCGTACCGCCTCCGCCGCCTGAGTGAATATGTCGTAGGACTGGCCGTCGTTCTGGTCGCCGAGCGCGGCATAACGGACCGAGTCCCAGCTCTTGAGCTCGTTCATGCCCTCGGTCTGCGCGGTGACGCCGACGTAGGCGTAGCCCTGGGCGAGCGCCTGCGAGTAGATCTCCGACCACACAGGATCCTGGTCGCCCCCGGTGGTGTCGTTCAGCCACTCCACCACCACGGTCCCGTTGAACTTGGCTGGATTGGTCGGGTAACGCACGAGCAGCCGCGTGGTGTAGGGGACGCCGCTCTGTGTGACCGATACGCCCCACCGGCCGCTGCGGCCCCAGATGCCGTTCTCCCGGTAGATGTTCGTGGTGCCGGTCATCAGGTACTCGCGCTGGGCGTACCCGTAGCTCGCCAGGCTGATCGTCGGCGCGCCGGGGAACTCCGCGGTCGTCGGCACCGCATCGTAGGGATATCCGTGGATGCCGGCGCCGGACGGTATCTGCTTCAGGGTCGGCAGCGAGTCGCTTAACGCGGAACGCTGCGGTGTCAGCGGCGCCGCCGTTGCCGTGCCAGGAGCGAGTGACAGCACGAGTGCCGTTAGCGCGAGCGCCGCCGTGAGGCCGCAGATGCTGCCGAGAGTGCGACGTCGATGTCTCATGTCCCGCCTCCGTAAGCAAATGTGTAGCACTCAGGCACCAGTTTTGGCCGAAACTGTAGCACTGCCATACCAGTCTGGCTAGTGGCTGCCCGTTCCCCGCTGACGGTTTCGCGACATCAGCGCAAGCCGGTGCGCCGAACGGGACGGTCCCCCTCTGGCTCGATAAAATCTGCTGTGGAAAGCGCGCGGAGGTACCGCGGGGTTACGCCGGCGGACAGGCAAGCCGAGCGGCGTCAGCGGTTGCTCGATGCGGGGCTTGAGCTGTTCGGCACCGTCGGCTATGCGAGCACGTCGGTGCGGGCCATCAGCGCCGCGGCGGCGCTCAACTCGCGCTATTTCTACGAGTCGTTCAGCAGTCGCGAGGACCTGCTCTACAGCGTCTATCAGCGCGTCGTCGGCGATATCTTCGCGAGGGCCAGCGAGGCGGTCGCAGGACAGAGCACGATCGAGGGACAGGCGCGCGCTGGCCTGCTTGCGGCGTGGACAGTCGTGACGGAGGACAGGCGCAAGGCGAGGATCATCGCAGTCGAGGTTGTAGGCGTAAGCGAGCGACTTGAACGGCTGCGGCACGAAACCCGGCAAGCGCTCGCGCAATTCACGGCTGACAACGCGCTGCGACTTGCCGGGGACGGCGTCAGGCTTCGGCTCGACCCGGTACTAACCGCACGCTTCCTGATGGGCGGCGTCGTCGAAGTGTTGCTCGAATGGATCAACGGCGACATCAGCGCGTCCCCGGACGAGATGGTGGAGCTTTTCACGGCGCTGTTCACTGCGGCGGCGTTCGCGGCGATCGAGCGCGAGAAGCCGCCGGGTGCGACAAGATGACGGATCACGTCCGGGTGCCGCAGTTCCCGCCAATGCGCGTAGCTCGTCGTGGGCGCGGCTGGTACCGCGGTGACTGCCACATCCATTCTGCGCGTTCTCACGGCGGCGAGTTGACGCCAGACCAGCTGGCAGCCGCCGCCCGGGCGAACGGGCTGGACTTCATTGCCATCACCGAGCACAACAGCGCTGACACACACGACGCCTGGAGGCAACTCGCAGGAGACGACATGCTGGTGATCCTGGGCCAGGAGGTCACCACCCAGACCGGCCACTGGCTGGCACTGGGCATCGACCCAGGGCAGGTGGTCGAATGGCGATACGGCGTCCGCGACGACGTGATCGGTCGGTACCTGAACCAGGTACAACGGGCAGGCGGGCTGTGCGTGGCAGCCCACCCGCACGCGCCGTACCCTGGCGGAGTTTTCATGTATCCGTTCGACGGGTTCGACGCGGTCGAGGTATGGAACGGGCCGTGGATGTCAAACCTGCCCTGGAGCGCCGACAACAACGCGGCAACGGCCGAATGGGGACGAGCTCTGGCCGCCGGCATCCACGGCGGCCGGTGGCTGCCAGCGATCGGTAACAGCGACGCCCACCTCGACGGGCAGATCGCCATTCCGCACACCGTCGTGCTGGCCAACGAGCTGAGCACCACCGCGATCCTGGCCGGGATCAAGGGCGGCCACAGCTGGATCGCCGGATCAGCTGTTGTCAAGCTGTCCCTCGAGGTTTGCGCCGGTGATCGGAGTGCCGGAATCGGCGAGCAGCTGGAAACCTGCGGTGAACCAACCGTGGTACGGGCCATAGTCAGCGGTGTGCCGTCAGGCACGATCAGCTTTCACACCGACCAGGGCACGGTCCACCGCGACTCGCTGCCCGCCGATGGGCCGGGCACTGTGGAATGGCGCACGAGTGCCGAGGAATCAGCATTCGTCAGGGCCGAGGTACGCCACTCCCACCAGCACATGGCAGCACTCACCAATCCCGTAATCCTGTCCTGAACTCCGGCCATGCCGGGCGTGCGATCGAGCGGCTGCGGAAGAGGCCAGGTATCCGAAGACTGGGACGACGCCAGGAGGCCCAGATTCGGTGAGGCGCGCCGTGGCGGCTTGTCTGACGGATCTGGGCCGTGCTGCCGGGTGGCGGGGTGGTTGCTAGCCGTTTTCGGTGGTGGCACGTGATCGGAGTGTGGTGGTGGTTTTGATGAGGATGGCTGCGGCGGTGAAGCCGATGGCGAGCGTGGTGATGTCCGCGAGACTGCCGTTGGCGAAGTTGAGAAGCAGCAAGGTGGCCAGGTTGATCAGCCAGTGGAAGGCGCCGGCGACGGGGAGGCTGGAGACGCCGCGGGTCAGCTCCGCCATGATGACGGAGAACGCGATGGTCAGGACCAGGAACAGGGCGAAGAACAGTGGTCCGTCGCTGAGGTGCATGACGTGCCACGTTCCCCACAGGATTCCGACGATGAGGGCGGAGATCAGCGGAGAGTAGCGCTGCTGAAGGTGGGGCTGGAGGAAGGATCGCCAGCCGAGTTCCTCGCCGCAGGCGCCGATGAGCTGGGCGGCTGCGATCAGCCAGAAGGGCTCGCTGAGTGATGCCGGGCTGGTGATGTGGACTGGGTGTCCGGTGAGTGCCAGCGCGGCCAGGCACGAGCCGAACACACCCGCCACGATCGCTGCGCCCGCTGCGACGCGCCGCAGCGTGGCGGCGGGTGTTCCCTGCCAGAGACGCAGGGTGACCGCCTTGCGTCGTCGTAGCACAGCCAGGACGACGAGGACGGCGATGCTGGGCCCGAACTGACTGATCTCGATTATTTGTGCGGAGAGGTGGGTGATGGGCTGCAGTTCGATCAGCGCGCCGCCGGCCAGCCAGGTCACCAGGAGGTAGAGCCACACCGCGGGCCATACGGGGGCCGTCTGCCGGTTGCTGGCGGCCAGGCGGGCGCGGCCGAGCGGTTGCTGTCCACCGGTCACGCCGGCTGGCGGGACTCCGGGGATGGCGGGCGAGGTGCTGGTTGTCGTTTCCATGAGGGGAACGCTAGGCAGCGGCGGCCGCGTGATCATCGGCCCGGAAGTGGAATCCGCTGTGCGGCTGGGCTCCATCCCAGGGTTGACCCTGGCTGCCGCAACCCCACCCGGTTGCTGCCCGCGTTGGCCGCGCTGACCCCACCCTCGCGCCGAGGTTACGCTGTACGTGACGGGCCAGACACGCCTGGTAATCGCTGATACTACCGTTGCCTGCCAGCAGTCCCGCTGATGAGCTGATCACAGCGCATCACGGACCCGCACGGAAAGGCCAGCCATGCGCATCATCAAGAAGGCTCACTCGTGCATGCGACTGGAAAAGGACGGACAGGCGCTCGTCATAGACCCGGGCGGCCTCACCGACCCCGAGGTATTCACTAATGCCGACGCGATACTAGTTACCCACGAGCACTGGGATCACTTCGAAGAGGGCCGACTGCGCAACGCCATGGACGCCAACCCCGGCCTTCGGCTATGGACAGTGCGATCGGTCGCAGCCAAGATGTCCGGCTACGGCAACCGAGTCACGAACGTCGGCCCAGGAGACGCCTTCATGGCCGCAGGTTTCGAAGTCGAAGCACACGGCGAAATGCACGCTCTCCTCCACCGCTCCGTACCGCGGATCCTCAATACCGGATTCGCGATCGACGGCGCGGTCTTCCACTCAGGTGATGCATTCACCGTGCCGTTCCGGCCTGTCGACACGCTGATACTCCCCATTCACGCACGCTGGTCCACTGAAGCCGACGTTGTTGACTACCTCGGTGAAATAAAGCCTAAGCGAGCGATCATCGCACATGAGGGCATGCTCCATGACTTCGCCATCCAGCTCTACGGTGAGCTGATTCGACTCGTCGAACCGAATGTCGACTACCAACAGCTGAAGCCCAACGACACGATCACCATTAACTGAAAACGGCGCGCTGGGCCTGCCGGTCATGCGGGCGCAGAGATAATGTGGAGATAGCGCAGGACTCTAGCCAGCAGCCGTGGTCAGCCAGCGCCAACTATGAACGCGCACCCCAGGAGCAGGAGTACAACGAAGATCGGTGCGCTCATGACGCTGCCTTGGTCGAGTGGTTGACTGGGGTCATTCGAGTTGTAGCGCAACTCAATTACCTGCTGATTCCCCGCGTTGGTGATTTCCGACTGGAACGCGCCATCAAGGCTGGTCCTGACGACCTGACCTGACCGCGTAGTGAATCTCGCTCCGCTGGGAAAGGAATACGATAAGCGCAATCATGGCTGGATGGTTATGACGGTCCGATGCCGACTTATCGGATCGAGATGGTCGCCCGCGCGGGTAATTACACGTGCCGTATACCTCGACGGCTCCCGACGTGTTCCAGGCGCTAGTCAGGCTCCGTCGGCAACTCGAACCGGATGGTCTGATGATCGCAGTCCAGGGTGCGCGCCGCGATACCTATCCCAGCGGCATGGCCGGGGATATGGGCGGCGGGATGAAGGTCTACGTCCTGCATCCTGGCTTGCGCGGCCGCCGAGAAGACCTTGGTGAAAACGCTTGACGATGCGCGTCCCGACGAGCTTGCCACGGTTGATGAACAGCGAGCGTTCCATGAGGCATGGGTAGCTGAACGAGGCAAGCAGTGACGATGGTCTGCCAGGTCAGCCCCCGAGGCTGGCGTAGCGGGCGAGCAGGGGGATGAGTACCTGCGCGTCGGGACTTCCCCAGCCGGTGACCGGGTCCCAGCCGGGTGCGGCCTGGTAGCCGGTGATCGTCCCGCGGGGAAATGTGATCGTGCTGTTTCCGGTGGTGATGTCATGGAACGCGTGGTGATAGCTGGCACCGCTGGCGATGCGGTAGATGGCGGGGTTGACGAAGCCCAGGTGGTGGCCGGAGTACTGATCGGCCAGGGCGATCAGCGCGGCCCACAGCGGGGTGGCTGCGCTGGTCCCGGCGGCGGGGTAGAAGTAGTCCTTCCCGTTCCCGGCGCTGATGGCGAGCGTCATGCCGGTTTGCCCGGCGGCGTCGGCGGCCACGTCGGGGATGCCGCGGGTCATCCCGATCCCGGCGACGCCATCTTGGTAGGCGGGGCGCGGGAACAGGTGGCTGAACCCGCCGCCGGAGGTCTGCGGGCTGGCAGTTGCGGACGGGGTGCGCCACGCGGTCTCGCTGCGGTAGGCCCCGGTCGCAGGGTCGGCGTGCAGGGTGGTGCCGCCGACCGCAAGCACGAGCGGGTCCGAAGCCGGGAGTCCCACCTCCGCGACCGAGGTCGGGAGGCCGTAATTCCCACACTGGGTGCTGGCCGCGCCAAAATCACCCGAGCTGGCGACGACGGTTACGTGATGTTCCTTATCCTCTTGCAGCGCCGAGTTCAGGCCGGCGGCTTCGGCCGGGGTAAAGCACTCCTCGCCGAGATTGGCACTGAGCGAGACGACTGACCCCTGCGACAGGGCCAGCCGCAGCACGCCGTCCAGTGCGCTAATCCAGGTTCCGGCACTGGCGTCAGGCGGCGGCGGGGAATAGCCCGGAGGTAGGGAAGTGCCCGGCGCCGGCGGAAACAACCAGGGCGGGATCAGAATCACGCGGATGGCGGCGTCCGGAGCGATTGCGTGCACAATCTCGCTGTCTTCCACCTCCTCCAGGCCGGCCAGCCATGGCCAAGAGGATCCGGCCAGGCTGGTGTCCACCTGCAGCCGCGCGGCAGGCAGGCCGAACGCGGCGTCAAACAGGGCCAGGTCCTGACGGATATCAGTAACCAGCGGTGCGGGCTGTTGGGGTGTGTTGGCGAACTCCATCAGCACCACGGTTTGGCCGCGTCCGTCGGTCCCGCGATCCAGCAGTGGCTGTATGCCGTAGGCCACCCGCAGCTGCTGCGGGGTATAGCAGGCCGACGCGTACTGGTGTTGGCAGTCGGTGACAGCCGCGCTGGCGGTCGGGCCGGCAGAATGCCGCGCCGACGAGCTTCCCGCCCTCGAGCTGCACCCGCACGCCAGGACCAGCGTGCCTGCCGCAGCCATAACCGCTTGCGCGCGCAGCCACCGGCAAAGCAGCGAGCGCCGCGCACCCGACATGCCGACTCCCTCGAGCGGGTCCCGCTCAACGTACACCGGCTCGCATTCACCCGCAGACAGTGAGGAACAATGCCATATGGTTCTCAGCGTGGAAGGCGAGCTAGTCCCCGAGGCAGCAACTCCGATTGAGTGCGGGACGATTCAGCTGTCGCGAGTCCAGGGCGGCTACCGCGACATGTTGCGGAGATATACCGTGCTCGTCGACGACGCTCCGGCGGGCAGGATTGGCCGGGGGCAGACGCTGCGCTTGGATGTCCCGCCGGGAGCACACCGGTTGCAGCTGAAGATTTCCTGGTGCACCAGTCCGAGCCTCACCGCCGAGGTCGAATCGGGCAAGAGTGTGTACTTTACGTGTTCGCCAGGCGGCGACGCATCCGACGCACTAGCCGCGGTCACCGTCAACGCGGGTAGCTACATCGCCCTGTGGCAGACGCCAGATCCGGTGTGAGATGGCGCTGAATTCGCGGCGAAGCCATCACCTGAGCCCGCTGTCCTCGGCGACTCCCCGAATCCGCGAGGCATCCGACCCGACTCCATCTGGTGCCGGAGTGGGCACCGCTGGCTCAGCGAATGGCGACCTTGCTGGCACTACTGCTGTCAGCCTGGGTCTGCGGACTGGAGAGGATCCAGGTCATAGCACCTCCGAGCACCAGCCACGCGGCGCAGATGGCCATCTCTCCGACGCTCAGAACGCCGCGGGTGCCACCCTCCCCGGCAGCCGCCCGCTCTGCGGCCTGGCTCATAAGCGCCAAGCCCGCCACCCACGAACCAGCCCAGCCAGCTACCCGGAGCCAATTGCGCCGCCGCCAGCCACGGAGCCGGACGAACCCGGCAACCAGCAGCGGAACTGACAGCAGCAGCCATGCCACCTCTGCTATCACGGCCACATCGATAATCACCTGTGGCTCCTCGGGCCATTGAAACATCCAGCGGAAGCCCTCGCCGTAGCCAATGTGAGTGATCGTGACAGTGGCATAGATAGCTCCGCCAGCTCCTATCACGACCCACAGCATCGACAGCAGCCAGGTCCTGCCCCGGACCCGCAGGGCCCCGATCACCAGGGCCCGCGCTTCGCCGAAGGAAGGCCACCTCGCACCAGGCGGGCTGGCCTCCAGCAGAGTGCCCAGCATCTCCCCGGCCCGGTCACGCCGGTACCAGGCGGGATAGGCGCGCAGCAGCCAGCCGCAGTGCCGCTGTAGCGCGCTCACGCCGGGCTCAGCTTCCGCGCGCTGCGAACAGTCTTCGGGCTCTGGCCCCGGCCGGTCACCAGGCTGGCCGCCATCCGCTCCGCCTCGGCCCGCAGCGCACCAGCACCCGGCGGCGTCAGACCGTAAGAGCGGCGCACCCGGCCGTTAACGATCTCCTCGCGCACCAGCTCCACGTAGCCCTCAGCGGTGAGGCGGTCCAGCGCCGTGTACAACGTCCCGGTGGCCAGCCGGACCCGGCCGTCCGACAGGTGCTCCGCGCGCTGGATGATCGCATAACCGTGCAGGGGCCCGTCCAGCAAAGACGCCAGGATGAAATAGGTTGGCTCTCTCATCGGAGTTCTCGGCTGACGCACCAGGCCACAATAAGTAGCTGGCCGACATATAGCAAGTCCTGCTCCGATGGCAGTTCCTCACAGCAGGGACAAGCATCACGGTCGCCGCTCCATCGCCCGTCAGAGCTTTCGTTTGCGTTGCGTGACGGTGACCGCAGTCCCGATACGGGACATACCTCCCGTCGGGGCCGCTACCGGATCAGTTCACCGGCAGCCGACTCGCCCGGAACGCTCCCGGACTCCTGCCGTTCTCCCGGCGTGAAGCGCTGCTCGCCCAGGCGGTCGATCTGTTCGCTTCCCGCACGCACGCTAGCGTGAGCATTGAGGACGTCGCCGCGACGCTCGGCATCGCCGGCCCGAGCGTCTACAACCACTTCCCGAGCAAATCCGCGATCCTTGTCACCGCGCTGTTCCGCGGGTCGGCTTGGCTGTCGATGCAAGTCGCCGACACCCTGGCGAAGTCCGAGAACTCCGAGGCAGCCCTAGCATCTATCATCAGGTCTTACGCAGGGTTCGCCGCAGCGCATCCGGCGCTCACCGACTTCATGATCTCTGAAGTGCGCAGCCTGCCTGAACCGGACCGGGAGTTCACGCTGACCGCGCAGCGTGACTATGTTGCCGAGCTCGTTCAACTCCTGCGGCAGGTCCATCCGGCGCTCTCCATTGCTCGCGCCAACATCCAGGTCCAGGCGGCGCTGATGATTGCCAACGATGTCGCGCGCAGTCCGCGCCTTCGCGACCAGATCGCCAGCACGCAGGCAGTGGCCGCGCTGTGCGACCAGCTTCTTGGTCTGCCGCAGGCTCCCTGAGAGACGTTTTCAGCCTGGTCGGCTGTGGGTGTGCGGAAGCCCCGTCACTGCCCATCCCCCGACCTGAGCCCAGCCAGGGCCCTTACGCCATCCCAGCCGCGCCCTGGCGAGTATCCTCCCAGACGTGACCGCAGCTGCACCCGAGTGGGCTGGGGTAGCCGACAGCGCGGCCCGCCTCGTGGCCACTGCACAGGCGCTGACTGACGACGACCTGCACGAAGCATCGGCGCTGCCGGGCTGGACGCGGGCGCACGTACTCACTCATGTCGCGCAGGCCGCCGACTCCCGTACCGGGCTGCTGCGGGCTGCCCAGGTTGGCCGCATTGGCCAGCAATATCCTTCCGAACAAGCCCGCGCCGACGCCATCGACGCTGGTGCGCGCCGACCGGCGGGGATTATCAGCGCCGACCTGGATCGTGCCATCCAGGAATGCCTGACCGCGATTCAGGAGCATCCAAGCCAGCTGTGGGACGCTCCTGCGATCTGGCTCGGAGCGGGCCGCCGACCAGTCCGCGGTGTCCTACCCAGCCTGCGCCGGGAACTGGAATATCATCACGTAGATCTCGCGGCTGGCTACCAGCCTGACGACTGGCCCGCCGACTTCGTCGCCATCGAACTGTCTCAGGTGACCGTCCGAATGGACCGCCGCGCCGATGCGCCCCCCATGACTCTCGCCGGTCATGGCATGCTGCACATCGGCACCAGCCCGCCCGTCGATGTCACCGGACCGCCCGCCGCCATGCTGGCCTGGCTGTCCGGTCGCAGCGACGGTAGTGGCCTGGCGGCCAGCGCGGTCCTGCCGACGATTCCGCCACTGGGGTAGCCTGCCCCGCGCCGCGCCGCCAGGACCTGCGGACGACGACCGGGAGAGCAGCACGCACGTCGGTGCCGAATGAGCACTATTAGTGAAGCAGTGAGCTGCGGCATGGGGTCGGCGCGCGCTCGGCCGGGCCTCGCAAGGCAGAGGCCGAGCGCTGCCGCGGGTGGCCTGGCGGCCGCAGGCGTCGCCCTGGCCGTGCCCGCGGCGTCCGCACTGGCCGGATCCCCGGTGGCCGGGCACGTCTACCTGGACGCGCAGGCACCAGCCAGGCGTCCCAGGGCGCTATCCAGGTGACGGCGGGCGGCAGGTTGCTGTTCACTGTCGACGCAGGAAGCTGGTCCCGGTCAGGGCACCGGGATCTCGACGGTCACCTCGGAGAGCGTCTTGCGCCGCAGTTCGGGTACTTCCGCGTCAGCTGCGGGGTAACCGACCGGGAACAGGATGTAGGGCCGCTCGGTCGGCGGGCGCTGGCAGATCTCGTTGAGAAAGCCCATCGGGTTGGGGGTGTGGGTGAGCGTGCTGAGCCCCATCCGGTGCAGCGCGGCGATGAAGAAGCCGCACGCGATGCCCACGCTCTCACTGACGTAGTAGTTCTTCCGCCTGGTGCCGTCCGGCATGATGGTGGACTTCTCGGCGAAGCAAACCACGATCCACGGCACCACGTCCAGGTAGCCCTTGTCCGATGTGGTCTCCAGGCGTTCCAAAGCCGTGCGCCATTCCGGGGGCAGCCGCCCGCCCTCGTAGTTCTGCCGCTCCTCGTCCTCTGCGGCCACCCGGATCCGGTGCCTGATCTGCGGGTCACCGATGACCGCGAACTTCCACGGCTGGAGGTGCGCGCCCGACGGCGCAGTGTTGGCGCACTCGATCGCCAGGTCGATGCACTCGCGCGGGACCGGCTGCCCGCTGAAGAACCTCACGCTGCGGCGGCTGTCGAGGAAGGCGCGGAACTCCCGGCCGCGGCGGATCATCTCCGCTTCCGGATATCGGGCTGGCCGGTAGGGCACGAACGGGTACCGATGCGGCCGTCTGGCAGTAACAGGCATGACGAGGCTCCCGGCTGGCTGGACCGAACAGCTGACAGAACTCATGATCGCCCATAGCCGCGTGCCCGCCTGGCCTGGGCAAGATGGCGGCGACCGCGA